>Ga0189287_100015_pt1 | contig 328571 bp, 345 predicted proteins | sample UW86minimetaG_FD_130319 | JGI IMG/M metagenome (GOLD analysis project Ga0189287, IMG submission 130319) | Marine microbial communities from the Costa Rica Dome - UW86 mini metaG | ecosystem: Environmental > Aquatic > Marine > Oceanic > Photic zone | place: Costa Rica: the Eastern Pacific... | reverse complement strand
TGACTGATCCTCCGACCCGCCATGCCCTCCCACAACGACAACCCGACGTTGACCACGTCATCATATCACAGGATCCTGCGCCGCATTCGAGGTCGGGAAGAGCCCAGTATTCACTATGCTGCGGGAAGTGCGAGCGGCAGCTATGCGCAGATAGCAGACTTTGCAAAGTCTGGTAACGATCCAAACTGAAACATGGATTCTTGAGAAATTTCTTCAATGCAAAAACTACTTCGCAAGCCTGCCCACAAAAAGGTCCCAAAGCTCTGCCAAAATTCATCGATGGCCATTCCATAATCAAGACCCTAAGGTTGCAGAAAGATCGTAGAAATTTCACTTTCCTGAGAGAACGAGATGAACAAAGAACCGGATCGGCTCAGCTTTGGTACAGTTAGCCTTGTTACACAAGGCGAACATAAGTTTTACACCACTACAATCCCAAGTGAGGTTCTTGCTCGGTCGTGTGTTGCGATCAGTCGAGAAGAGAACAACATCGATGGTTTTCAACGGGTGTTGGACCGAAAGCGTGCTCAAGACATAGCGGACTATATCGACAATGGCTTGGGAACTGTACCAAGTTCCATTGTTCTGTCGTCGCAGGATGATGCAGATCTCATTTATGATTCTAAACGAAAGAGTATTTCTTTCAAAGATATTCCTCAGGCATTCTTGATACTTGATGGGCAGCATAGAGTTTATGGCTTCGCCCTTGCAAAAAAAACACTGCGCGTCCCGGTTGTTATCTACGACAATTTGAACAAAAGGGAAGAGTCCCGATTATTCATTGACATCAACTCCAAACAAAAGGGGGTTCCATCTGAACTCTTGTTGGATATTAAAAAGATGGCGGAGTATGAAAATGACGCTGAAGCTACAATGCGAATTATTTTTGACAGGTTCAAAGATGATCCTTCAACAGTATTGTACGGGAAGCTGTCGCCTTCGAAGAAAGTGGTTGGGAAAATCACAAGAACTGTTTTCAACTCCGCGGTAGGACCGTTGGTGAAACTGTTCAAGTCAATGTCAGACGATGAAGTATATGAAATCTTCAAAGCTTACTATCAGGCAATCTACGATTCTGTTTACGATGCTAAGGGCTCAGGCTTAGAATTCTTCCAACCAACTGTGTTTAAAGCCACAAGCGGGTTCTTCCCCGCTGTAGCCAGAAGGACAAAGGATCGTTTCGGTTCGATTTATTCCTACGATCATTTTTCTGAAGTGCTTAGCCCGGTTTCTGACAAATTTAGACCAGCGAAGATCAAGGAAAGTAAGAACGCTTACAAGCCCTTGGTAAAGCATCTTGAAGAGTGCTTGGATTCTGATTTCCATTTGTGAATGGTGGCCTTCGATGGAAGTACCTCTGGCATTGCTAAGGCAAGTTAGACTTGACTTGCTATGTTCGCATGACGCGAAAACAAACGACTTCAAAGCATTTCTTGCATCGCAGAGATATACTCCAAATACTGTAGATCACGTGTTTCAGCTTCGACCTTTTGTGGGTGAAGAGCTGGTTTCAGCCGTTTCAGGGGATTGTAGCAAATTTAGCCGCGCGGCATGTGAAACCATTGCAGGTGTACGTACTGAGCCAAAGGCACCAAAGAATGCCGCATGGTTTGTCGTCAGATCGTACTATGCAGCATTCTATAGCGCACATGCCTTCCTTCGGCTGTTCGGCCGAACCTGTACCAATCTAGATGGCGCGGAACTGACCAAACTCAAAGAAGCCGTAAAAACGTATGGTCAACCACTTCCAAGCAAAGGGTTTTACAAAACAAAAATCTCTTTGGATAAGCAAAAGATAGAATTTGAAAAGTTAAAAAACTCTCACGAAGACACTTGGGCGACTGTTTACGAACTGCTTGGGGAATTGCGCGAAACAACCGTAACTATCGCTGCGCCAAAGCCATCACGGGACGAAACAGTCCAATTGCTTAGTGACATCAGGGAAACCATGTCGTGCGGCGGTAAATTTGAGAGCGGGAGCTACTTATCCTACTTCCGAAATCAGGTGCAATATCGATTTGCGGAGAATACTTGGTACCCGTATGGCTCAAAGGCGTTTCCGCCCCCTTTAGCAGCAGAAGAAATTTCGAAGTCTGTCCTAGAAGGACGCTATCAGCGCCTTTCTGGATCGAATGAATTGGTCAAATTTATTAATGCGGCGCTCGAGTTTACACAGTTAACACTGGCTATTGCAGACTACGCGGCCAATCGAGAAGCATCTGCCAGTCTTCACTTACAAAGGGATTACCTCCATATTCGAAAAATATACGCATAGTTGTGATCTCTTTGCTTCGTCTTAGATCGAACGCGACGCTGGCGTTCATAATTCTACTTTTGAGGCAATTTCAGATAGTTTATCCCCCCTTTGGGAGGCGGTGAAATTTTGTCTACTTTGAGCTGATTACAGAGGTAACTGGTGCTTGTATCGGACCAGCTGTTAGGAAGACTAAGATTGTTTGAAATGTCTGGCGGGTCCAAGCAACCTCGCCTCACTTCGCACTGCGTTTGTCCTTATGAATGATTGATGCAGCTTTGGCAAAAACCGTAATCAAAAATCCGCCAACCGCGCCTACAACCCAACCATATAATGGAACCGCAAAACCCAATAGGGCTAGGCCCATGTTGCCGATAAGAAAAGTGAAAGAAATTGCACAGACCGTTGGGACCACCAAAAGACACTGAACGAAAAGCGATCTGCTTCTGAACCAACGCCACATACTCTGAGCCACCGGCTGTACTTTTGAAAACATGCTGGTCTCCTGCCACATTATTGCAGGCTAAGCATTGGCAAAGTATGGCCATACTTGCAAGAGGTCCGCCGAGGCCCAAGAGCTGACGCGTAGAGGTCTGCTTCGGGCTGGCAACAGCCGTTCGAGCCGTTTGCAGCGAGCAGCAGCTCTGAGCCCACACCGGAAGCCTTGGAATTTCGCGGCATGCGTTCGCAGCACGAAAATTGCTGCATCCACTTAGACAATGACGCTGCGCGACAGCGCGCAAATCGGCCATTCAAACCCAATGCTGTTCGGCTCCGGGAGCCTTAACGAACTCTCAGGGCAATAGTCAGTACGCTTTATGGGTAGCGAGACGCGTCCGTCCTCCTGATTTTGACCACCTCAACAATACGGCATGCAGAGCAGCAGTTTTGATTTTGTTATTATCAACGGCGCACTGAAACGCCTTTTTCCTATTTCAAATCCGCCAGTGGGTGGTAACAGGCTGTCCACACCCCGTCGTTCTTTTGCTCCAGACGCGGCGCTTCACGTCCACATTTGTCACTGGCAAAGGCGCATCTCGCACGGAATGCGCAGCCGTCCGGCGGATTCAGCGGGTCGGGCAGCTCGGTCTCTCGCCCTTCAGGGGCGGTCAACGGGCGCCCTACGACCGGTGCGCTTTCGGCCAGCAGCTTGGTGTAGGGGTGCTTCGGCTGCGCAAAGACCTGATCCGCTGGGCCGACCTCGACCACAGACCCGAAGTAGAGCACGGCGACACGATCACTGACCGCTTCGACCACCGCCAGATCGTGGCTGATGAACAGATAGGTCAGCCCAAACTGTTTCTTCAGATCGGCCAGCAGGTTCAGCACCTGCGCCTGCACGGAGACATCCAGTGCAGAGACCGGTTCGTCGAGTATCAGGATGCGGGCATCCGCCGCCAAGGCGCGCGCGATGCCGATCCGCTGGGCCTGACCGCCCGAAAACTCGTGCGGGTAGCGATCCAGAAACTCTTCGCGCAGATTGACCGCCGCAAAGATTTCGCGAATACGCTCTGCCCTGGCTGTTGCCGACATGTCATGCAGGTGCTTTAGCGGCGCCTCCATGATCTGGCGGATTGTCTTGCGTGGGTTGAGACTGCTGATCGGGTCCTGGAACACATATTGAATCTTGCGGCCAAACAGCGCTGGATCGGCATTGTCCAGCGGTTCTCCGTCGATCTCGATGGTGCCCGAGCTTGGCGGCAGTAACCCGACCAGCATGCGTGCCAGCGTGGACTTGCCGCAACCGGACTCGCCGACAATCCCAAGGGTTTCACCCTCTTCGACGCTCAATGACAGGGGCTGAACGGCACGCACCAGCGCACGCGGTGGGCCAAACATACGTTTTCCAACCGGAAAAACCTTGCTGAGGCCCGTGAGTTTCAGTGCTGCCGTCATTGCCCCGCCTCCTGCAATTGCGGTTCCGGCGCGATACAGCGCACCTTGTTGCCCGCCCCATGCGCGGCAAGCTCAATGTTCCTGCTTCGACAGTCATCCGTCACCTTATGGCACCGGTCAGCGAATGCGCAGCCCTCGGGCAGTTTGTCGACAACAGGCGGCAACCCCGGAATGGCGGCAAGTTCGCGGCGGCCTTGCCCCAACTCAGGAACGCAGGCCATGAGACGGGATGTGTATGGATGCGCAGGCGCCCTGAGGATGGTGTCCGTGGGTCCCTCTTCAACAATCCTGCCCGCATACATTACTGCCACCCGGTCACACAGTTGCGCGACCACACCGAAATCATGGGTGATAAAGATAATCGCCAGCCCACGTTCGCGCCGAAGATCGTCAAGAAGCGACAGGATCTGCGCCTGAACAGTGACATCCAGTGCGGTGGTTGGTTCATCTGCGATGATGACCTCGGGATCATTGGCCAGTGCCATGGCAATTCCGACCCGCTGGCGCATGCCACCGGACATCTCATGCGGATAGCTGTCGACACGCTGCTCGGCGTTCGGAATGCGCACCGATTTCAAGAGGCCAATGGCATGGGCGCGGGCCTCGGTCTTGTCAAAGGGATGGTGGGCTCGCACTGCCTCGATCAACTGGTCGCCAACCGTGTAAAGCGGGTGCAGCGTTGCCAGTGGATCCTGAAAGATATAGGCGATCCGGTCGCCGCGCAGCTTGCGCAGCTGTTCATAGGGTGCGCCGATCAGATCCTGGCCTTTGTAGTGCACCGCGCCACCGGTGATGACACCGGGAGGGGATGCCACCAGCCCCATGACACTCAGCGCGGTGACCGACTTGCCCGAGCCGCTCTCACCGATCACGCCCAGGCACTCGCCGGGGTTAACCTGTAGATCGACGCCTCCAACAGCCTTGTAGATACGGTCCTTGACCTGAAACTGGGTTTTCAGACCGCGCAGTGCCAGCAGTGTGTCGCCTTCGGCGGCGGGAACCGGGCCAAAGCGTTTGACCATCGTAGTAGGCATCGGGCGCGACAGGGCCCCTGATTTCAGGCGCGGGTCCAGAGCATCACGCACCCCGTCGCCCAAAAGGTTGATGGCCATGACGATGACCAGGATCATGGCCCCAGGCACGACCGAAGTATGCGGATTAGTGATCAGCGCTGAGCGTGCCTCGCCCAGCATCGAGCCTAGGTCAGCCTGCGGCGGCTGCGAGCCCAGCCCCAGAAAGCTGAGACCGGCCGTTTCAAGGATCATCCAGCCAATTGTGGTGGACATGGCGATTACGATAACGGGGATCACATTGGGCAGCACCTCGGTCAGGATGATGCGGATATCAGTCATGCCGGACAGGCGCGCGGCGTCGATGAACTCTTTGTGTGCGATGCCAACCGTGATGCCGCGAATGTTGCGGGCAAAAAACGGGATATTGACGGCAGCGACCGCAATCAGCGCATTCATCAGCCCCGGCCCCAGAGCGGCGACAATGGCCAGCGCCAGCAGAATGTACGGGAAAGCCATCAGCATATCGACGCCGCGCATGATGATGTTGTCTGTGCGCCCACCGTAAAAACCTGCGACGATACCAATGGCGGCACCAAGAGTGGCCGCGACGATTGCCGCTGCAAAGCCTACGGCCAGCGACAGGCGGGTGCCCCAAAGCAGACGGCTTAGCAAGTCGCGCCCCAGGTGGTCTGTTCCCAGCAATGCACCTTCGGAAAACGGTGTTTTGAAGCGGTTGGCCGTGTTTGTTACATCTGGGTCAGCCAGCGGCAATAGCGGTGTTATCAGGGCCAACAGGACTACCAGCCCCATTACGATCAGACCGCCAAGCGCAAGCCGGTTGCGCGCCAGAAGCGAAAGAAAACTTTTCATGTTTTGATCCTCGGGTCCAGCATGCTCTGGGCGACGTCGACCGCGATGTTGAACAGCACATAGCAGGCGGCGACAAAGACAACGCCACCCTGCACCAACAGAATGTCACGTTTCAGGATGGCATCGACCAGCATCCGGCCCACCCCGGGCCACTGGAACACCATTTCAATGTAAACCGCGCCGGACAGCACAAAGCCTGCCTGCACCCCGAGAACCGGAATGATGCTGACCATGGCAGCGCGCAGGGCATGGCTCCAGATGACCGAACGCTCATGCACGCCCTTGGCACGCGCGGTGCGAATGAAATCTTGCCGTAATACTTCCAGCATGGCCGAGCGGGACAGGCGCGCGATGACACCTGTCGCAACCACGGCCAGCGCCAGCGCGGGCAATGCCAGGTGGCTGATGAGCGCTGAAAGGTCCCGCGCACCATAGATGGGCCACATGCCCGAAACCGGGAACCAACGCAGCTTCACTGCGAAGATCAGGATCATCATCATACCAAGAAAGAACGAGGGAATGGAAATGCCCAGGAGCACAGCAAAGGTAATGGCCTTGTCTGCCAGACCATACTGCCGCGCGGCCGAGATAACCCCTGCGGCAATGCCAAAGAGAGAGCATAGGACAAATGCGGTTCCGGCTAGGATAAGCGTGGCGCCAAAGCGGTCCAGCACCTCGTCCAGAACCTCGCGGTTCAGCGAAAAGCTGCGCCCGAAGTCGCCCTGGAGCATGTTGCCTAGCCAGATGAAATAGCGTTGAACCATGGGTTTATCCAATCCCAGGTCACGGTTCAGTTTTTCAACATTTTCCGGCGTCGCGTACGAGCCGAGGATCGCCGTGGCGGGATCGCCCGGGATCATCGCCATGATGACAAAGACAATGATCGAGATGCCGAACAGAACCGGAATCGCCGAGATCAGCCGTTTCAAAATATAGCCAGCCATTTTGCCCTCTCCCTGGGTGACACAGCCGCACAGAGTCGCGCGGCTGCGTAATTGGCATTACTTCTTGACCACGTCGTCCAGCAGAAGGAAAAACGATGGCTGCAACGAGAAGCTTTCAACCCGGTCAGAGGTTACCGCGTTTTGCTTCCAGTTGGCGACAAAGACCCAAGGGGCGTCTTCCTGCACGATGGTCTGCATCTCTTGATACAGTTTCGCGCGCTCTGCCTGATCGGTCGCAGCTCGGGCCGCTTCCAGCAGTTCGTCAACTTTCGGATTCGAATAGTAACCCGAGTTGAAACCACCCTTATCAGGCCAGGCATTGGTGCGCAGTGCCAGGAACGGCAGGGTGTCGGGGTCGTTGGTCATCCATGCCATTTCGGCCATGTCTGCCTTGCCCTCAAGACCGGGGTTCACCTCACCAAGGAAGGTGTTCCATTCGTAGGTTTCGATTTTCACGCCAAAGCCCACTGCGGCAAGGTCCGCCTGAATGGCCGTGCCCATCGCGATCGGGTCCAGCATACCCGACCCGCCTTCGGTTACAAAGAAGGTCAGTTCCGCACCTTCTGCACCAGCTTCGGCAATCAGAGCCTTGGCTTTTTCGGGGTCATACGGATAGGGCTCAAGGCTTTCATTGTAAGCCCAAGCAAAGGCGGGTGGCGTCGGGCCAGCGGCCACTTCAGCGGTGCCTTCCAGAACGTCATTAACGATCGCGGCCTTGTTGATCGCATAGTTCGCAGCCTGACGCACACGCTTGTCGGCAAACGGGCCTTCCTTGGCATTCAGGATCAGGAACCAGACATGCGGTCCTGCCTGTTCATGCACTGTATAGCTGTTGCCCTGGAATTCGCTCAGCGCGACAGGGGGAACCTCGACCATCAGGTCGATGCCACCGGCCAGCATTTCTGCGGTGCGGGTGTTGGCATCAGTAATGGGGCGGAACACAACGGCCTGAAGCTCAGGGGCACCATCCCAGTGATCGGGGTTGGCCTCGACCACGACGGCTTCATTCGAACGCCACTCGGCGAACTTGAAGGCGCCTGTGCCCGAAGGGTTGCGACCAAAGTCTGCGCCGTGCTGCTCAACGGCTGCGGGCGACACGATCAGGCCGGTGGGATAGGCCAGGTTCGACAGGAACGGCGCATAGGGCGCGTTGAGCGTGAACTTTACCGTCATTGCGTCCACAACTTCGACATTCTGAACTGCCGAGAAGAAGAACGACAGCGGGAACGGGCCAGTGTTGTGGTAGGGGTGGTTTTCGTCCAGCATCCGGTCAAAGTTGAACTTGACCGCGTTGGCGTCAAACGTGCTGCCATCGTGGAAGGTCACACCTTCACGCAAGTTGAACGTATAGACGGTGCCGTCTTCGCTGATGTCCCACGACGTCGCCAGCGAAGGCTCAACCTCGAGCGTGCCATCCTTATAGCGCACCAGACCGTCGTAGACGTTCATCAGAATCCGGAAGTCATTCACAGCGGTCACAGCCGCGGGATCAAGCGCCTTGGGTTCGGCGATCTGACCAACGATCAGAACATCGGTTGGAGTTTGCGCAGAAGTTGCAAGCGGCGAAAGGACAAGTGCCGTCGCCGCTCCTGCGGCCAGCAATGCCCGTCGGGTCATTTTCAGAAGTGTCATGAGCGGGTCCTCCCTGACTATTTATCATGATGAATTGCATTCACGCAAATTATCATGATAAATTCAAGAAAAATATGATAGGACAGTGAAATGACCTTCTCGATTCTTACTTTTGACGAAAAAACAGGGGTTTTTGCCGCTGCTGCTGCAACCGGAAGCCTATGCGTGGGGGGCTGGGTGTTACGTGGAGACATCGAAACAGGCCTGGTTGCCTCGCAGGGAACCGCCCCCAGCACCTTTTGGCGCGACGATGTGTTGCGGGCCATGTATGACGGCAAATCCGCGACTGACGCGGTCAATGCCGCAACAGCACAGGACCGTGGGCGCGGGCACCGGCAACTCAGCGCGCTGGACAGGAACGGTAACAACCAAGGCTTCACAGGAACCGACAGCGTAGCCTTTGCCGATCACATCGCCGAGCCGGGGCTGATCATTGCGGGCAACATGCTCGAAGGACCCGAGGTTTTGAAGGCCATGCATTCGACGGCATTGAAAGAAGCCGTTTCGCCAGGGGAAAGAATGCTGGCCACCTTGCGCGCGGCCAAGGCCTCGGGCGGGGACAGTCGTGGCCTGTTGTCAGCGGCCATGCTGGTACTGGCACCGGATCGCCCACCGCTGGACTTGCGCGTCGACCACTCTGAGGACCCGATTACCGCGCTCGAGCAACTCTGGCAGAGGGCGCACCAGTCGCCCTATTTCGACTGGCTTACAGAGGTTCCCGTATTGCAAGACAAACAGCGGTTCAGGGCTTGAACAGCATCCAAAGCTCAGAACACAGACCACCCGGTCGCCCGGGTCAGCATGGCAGCCGCGCGGGTGCCGGCCTGGGAATTGCCATAGTGGTTTAACCCCGGCGACCAGATCGCAATCGACGCCACCCCGGGAGCAATGACGAGGATACCGCCGCCGACACCGCTCTTGCCGGGCAAGCCGACCTGATAGGCAAACTCGCCCGAGCCGTCGTAATGCCCGCAGGTCATCATCATCGCATTTATTCTGCGTGCATGCTGGATCGACATGACCCGTGGTGCGCCCTTTAATCGGGCCAAGGATCGGCCAGCCATGGCCAGTTGTCGGGTCGTCATCTCGATGGCGCATTGATGGAAATAGGTCCCCAACGTGAGGTCCGGCTCGTTATGCAAGTTTCCGTGCGATTGCAAATAATGCGCCAAAGCCTGGTTACGCGCGCCAGTCGCCTTTTCCGACGCGGCAACTTTGCCGTTGATAAAGATCTCGTCCGTTTCACCCATCGCACGCACCAGACCCAGAATTTCCGCCAGCGCCTGCTTCGGCTCTCGCCCCGCCAACAGTGCGTCCGTTGTTACAATCGCACCGGCATTCACAAACGGGTTACGTGGGCGCCCGTTTTCGCGCTCCAACAGGACCACCGAGTCAAATGACGTGCCCGAGGGTTCTCGCCCGACCCGGGTCCAGAGCTGATCACCGATCCGACCCAAAGTCGCTGCCAGCGCAAAGACCTTGGAAACACTCTGAATTGAAAACGGCTTGTCCGCAGCGCCCGCGCTCAGGCAGCGACCATCGTCCAGACAAACGCTGATTGCGAACTGGTCGGGCGAAATCTCCGCCAGTTCCGGAATGTATTGCGCGGGCAAACCCCAATCGCTCTGGCGAAATACCTCGTCGTGGATGTCGCGCAGAACCGGTTCGGTGAGTGGCACGTCACTCTCCCATAAAGCGGCGCATCAGATGAGCTTCCTGCACGCGCATCAGTTCCTCTGCCACCCGCATATGAGACGCCATGACGTCGCGTGCCCTCTCGGCATCACCACTACGCAGTGCCGCAACAAGTTGTAGCTGGTGTTCCCGCCCCTTGCGCCAAAGTTCAACATTTGGTGGATCATAAAGGCCGCGATAGACAGTCAGGTCGGTTAAAATCTGCGCCATGAAACCGATCACGAACCCAAGGAGCCGGTTATCGGCAAAATCGGCCAGACGTTTGTGAAACACCAATGACGCGATATGTTCTTCTTTTTCCTCCTCGGCTGATGTCGCAGGCATCGGATTGCGCTCTGCAATGTCTTGCAATTCGGCAAGTTGGGTCTCGCTGAGTTTCCCCGCAAGGCTTGCCACCAATTCAGGCTCAAGCGCCTTGCGCACCTGATAAATGTCAGCGATCGACAGATCCTGAAAGTAAAAGTAATTAGCCAGCAGGGATCGGGCACGCTCGGTCGATACCTGTCCGACCATGCTGCCCCCGCCTGGTCCGGTTTTGGTGACGATCAGGCCCTGTGCCTCAAGGATGCGCAGCGCTTCGCGCACCGTGCCCTTTGAAACGGCGAATTGTTCGATCATCGCACTTTCGTTAGGAAGCTTGTCACCCTTTTTCAGGTCGCGCTCGACCACCCATTGCTTGATCTCTTCGGCAACGCGGACAGGTCGCGACCTTTTGGGCTTGGTCAAACTGGGCTTGGGCGGGGCCGAATTACTGCCATCCATTCTGCACCTCGAATTTTATCATGATAAAATTATAGACATCTCTCCATCGTATGTGTAGTGCATAATTTATCATGATAAATTGGAGGTCGTCATGAACTGGGGCCAGATCGCACAGGACCGTTTGTCAGAAATCGCCGCGTGCAGCGTCGACAGCAACGGCGTCACACGTTTCCCCTTTACGCCCGAGCACCGCGCCGCACTTGATGTCATCCGCTCGTGGATGTCCCGGGCTGGGATGAACACTCATTTGGACGCCGCCGGTACGCTGGTTGGGCACAAAGGCAGCACAGCTGGATCGCCGACCTTTCTGATTGGATCGCACCAAGATTCCGTGCGCAACGGCGGTCGCTATGACGGTATTATGGGCTTGGTTCTCGGATGTCTGGCGGTTGAGAAACTGGCCGCTGATGGTATTGACCTGCCCTTTGCCGTTGAGGTGCTGGCCTTTGCCGATGAGGAAGGCGTGCGCTTTCCCACCGCACTGATGGGGCCGCGCGCGCTGGCGGGTACATTTGACCCAAGCGTTCTAGATATGCTTGACCAAAGCAGAACTTCGTTGCGCAGCGCCATGGCGGACTTTGGTTGCGCCCCGGATCAGGTAACGTCGTTGGCTCGGGACCCCGCAACCACCCTAGGGTATCTCGAAGTCCACATCGAGCAGGGCCCGGTGCTAGAGCAAGAGGACTCTGCTCTTGGCGTCGTCACAGGCATCTGCGGGATTGAACGCAACACAGTGGTGTTTACCGGCGACACGGGCCACGCAGGCACCGTGCCCATGGCGTCACGATGCGATGCGTTGGTTGCCGCGTCGGACTTTGTTTCGGCAGTTTTCGATGCAGCTCGAGAAATCGCTGATTTGCGGGCAACCGTTGGCGCCCTGTCGCCCCACCCCAACGTGGTGAACGCGATTCCTCGACAGGTCGAACTGACACTGGAGATTCGCGCACTGCAAGATGTCACACGCACCAGCTTTGCGGAGACCGCGAAAACAATGGGGGGCAGCATCGCAACAAATCGCAATGTGGAATTTTCGATCAAGCGTACTTATGCGCAGCCTGCGGTGCCCTGCAACGTAACACTGGTTGAAAAACTCCAAACAGCAGTCACGCCTATCTGTCCGACGGCACCATCCCTGCCCTCCGGGGCTACGCATGACGCATCAGCCATGGCCGACCTGTGTCCCATCTCAATGCTGTTTGTGCGCTGCAAGGACGGCGTCAGCCACAAACCCGAAGAATACGCAACGAGTGACGACATGGGCCTTGCCATTCACACGATTGGCGAATTTCTAAAGGCCGTGGAAGTTTAAGGAAGATCGGTCAAACTCTGAAAACAAGCGTGTATCACAACACTCTTTGCGCGAGCGTTTGACACAACACATTGATCTATGACGTCTGTCTCTATTCGGCTAGCGATCTAAAACGCAAATTGTAGAGGATCGAAAAAGTTGCGCATAAGATTGTCCGTCGTCAGATAATTTGGGACATCAGAGCGGTTTCGTTATTGGAGGCTCTGGCTCATCCTTGATTGAGTTTATGCGTTTTCAGTTTGGTGGCGCTGTCTAACGTCAGCGCCTGTGGGACAGATTTGAGGTTTTTGTAACGGAGGATTTCTGGTTCATCGCAGCCTATATGGAGCGAAGATGAACAAGAAATCCGGAACATCGAAGGACGCGGCTGACAAGCTTGTCAAAGGCATTCGCCGCAAGACGCGTAAACAGTATTCTTCCGAAGAGAAGATCAGGATCGTGCTTGCAGGCCTGCGCGGCGAAGAAAGCATTGCCGCGCTCTGCCGCCGTGAGGGTATCAGCGAAAGCTTGTATTACACGTGGTCGAAGGAATTCCTTGAAGCGGGCAAGCAACGCTTGGCTGGGGATACTGCCCGCCAAGCGACCTCGCCTGAGGTCAAGGAGTTGCGCTCGGAATCTGCGGCGCTCAAGGAGGTTGTGGCTGATCTGACCCTGGAAAACCCTCTGCTCAAAAAAAGCATGATCGGGGATGGGGAGTACGAGGCATGAGGTATCCTGCATCGGAAAAGCTGGAGATCATTCGCGCTGTAGAAGCTTCTCATCTGCCCGCTCGTAAGACGCTTGCGATGCTCGGCATCCCGCGCACGATCTATTATCGCTGGTATGACCGCTGGTCTGAAGGCGGGCTTGACGGGCTTGATGATACAGCACCCCATCCCGGGTCTGTGTGGAACCGCCTCCCGGATGAGATCAGGGCGGACATTATCGAGTTCGCACTCGAGCATGAGGATCTGACGCCCAGGGAACTGGCGGTGAAATATACCGATGAGAAGCAGTATTTTGTCTCTGAATCATCGGTTTACCGTATCCTGAAGGCGGAGGATCTGATCAAGGCACCGGCGCACATCGTGATGAAGGCCGCCAATGAGTTCAAGGATAAGACGACGCGTCCCAACGAACTCTGGCAGACCGACTTCACTTACCTCAAGGTTCTGGGCTGGGGCTGGTTCTACCTCAGCACCATCCTGGACGATTACAGCCGCTACATCATCTCCTGGAAGCTTTGCACGACGATGAAAGCTGAGGACGTGACCGCCACGCTCGACCTGGCGCTTGCGGCCTCCGGCTGCGGCAGCGCAACCGTTGTCGCCAAGGCCAGGCTGCTCAGCGACAACGGATCGTCTTACATTGCTGGCGACCTGGCGGATTACATCGAAGAAAAAGGTATGGAGCATGTGCGTGGGGCTCCTTACCACCCGCAGACACAGGGCAAGATCGAACGATGGCATCAGACCATGAAAAACCGCGTCTTGCTCGAGCATTACTTCCTGCCCGGTGATCTGGAGCGGCAGATCGCCGCCTTCGTCGACTATTACAACAACGAGCGCTACCACGAGAGCCTCGGAAACCTGACGCCCGCCGACGTCTACTTCGGGCGCGATCAGCAGATCCTTAAACAGCGAGAGGAGATCAAACGCAAAACCATGCTCAAGCGGCGCTTGCGCCACCAAACTGAAAACGCATAAACTCAATCAAGGATGAGCCAGAGCCTCCAATAACGAAACCGCTCTGATGTCCCAAATTATCTGACGACGGACAGACAAGACCCGTCAATGGCTCAGCGCGCACCAGAGCTTCAGGGCGCTGGCCGAGCGGGTGCGTTTGGACACCGAACTCATGCTGGACAAGGATATGGCGCTGGACGATTACGCCGCGCGGCTGTCGTTTCTAGGCGGGCGCTTGGTCGGCAACCTGCACGGTCATCACGGCTGGGAAGATCATAGCTATTTCCCCGAGCTTTCCGCCGCTGATCCGCGCTTTGACGCGGGGCTGGAGGTATTGGAGAAAGACCACGCCGATCTTGATGTGGTACTGGATGACTTCACCCGCCAAGCCAACCGCGCACTCATGCTGGCCGCTTTGGATGAGACACAATCCTATAACGAGGTGGGCGCGGTGCATGGCCAAGCGCAGGTGATCGAGGCGTTTCTGCAGCGGCACCTTTCCGATGAAGAAGACCTCGCGGTGCCTATCATCCTACACCACCGGTTGAGAGGATAGACATGACTAAGGACGTTTCCACTGAAGAAGACCAGTCAGACGCAATAGAGCGCCGCGCACGAGGTGAATTCGTGCGCGGTGTCAGCGGATTTCGCCATGCGATCGGTGATGCGGCGTTCCCTGCTGAACCGGAGCGCTATCACCTGTTCGTGGCGCTTAACTGCCCTTGGTGCCACCGCGTGACACTTGCGCGGGCGGTGTTGGGCCTTGAGGACAGCATTTCGATGGATGTCGCCTTTCCCAACCGTACGGATGAGGCAGACCCGGCGGGGCCGAACTTGTGGGAGTTTGCGCCAAATCGCCATGCGACTTTGACCGGCACGACCTTGCCCGAGTGCACGTTTGAGACCGGGACAGGCGAGGGCTTAAGACTCGCCAAAGAAATCTACCAGCGCGAGGGCTCAGACGAGCAATCTGTTCCCATCCTTTACGACAAAGTCGCGGGTCGCATTGTGAACAACGAAAGCGCCGAGATCATTCGGATGCTTGATGCCCATGCCGAGCAGCTTGGTAGTCCGTTGTCGACGCGCCCGAAATTGGTGCCCGCTGATCCTGAGCAGAAAGCGCTGGTCGATGATTGGAACGAACGGATTTATACCAAGATCAACAATGGGGCGTACAAGGCGGGATTCTCCTCGGATCAGGCGGCCTATACACAGGCTTTCGACGCATATTTCGAGACCCTAAGTGATCTCGAGCGATTGCTGTCGAACGGGCGCCCATATCTCGCTGGCGATGCGTTTACCGAAGCTGACCTGCGCCTGTTCCCCACACTTTACCGCCATGACCCGGTCTATTACGTTCGGATGAAGCTGAACGGCGCACGCATCCTCGACTATCCGCATCTGTGGCGTTGGCTGTGCAGGATCTACGCATTGCCCGGTGTGGCGCAAGCCGGGTCGTTGATCCATTGCCGACAGGGGTACTTTGGCAGGTCATGGAATGGGGTCGTCCCATCAGGGCCGCTGCTGCCAATGCCGTATCCAGACGCTTATGCTCACCCCGAACTCGCCTGACACCTCGCCAGCGCCAACATCAAAAGATGTGGCAGCGACTCTGTTCCAAATTTTCAAGTATTGAGGGACATGAATGTGCTGGCACACGTATCGTCGATACCTTCATTGGCAAATGAGCAATGGCTGGTTTGTCCGGATCTCGAAAGTCGATCAGCAGAGCAGAGAAAGAACAGTTTTGGTTTCGGCCAAATCCTCGCCCGCGAATGACCGGTTCGGCGACTCGCGCTTCATCGCAGCGATGAGTGCGCTGCGCATGCGAGCAAATGCTGCGTCAGCAATAGCCGCGCCTGCAAAAGGCGACAAAGTCCGCATTGCTGACTTTAGTGCGGTTTGCAGCGAACAACGGCTCCGAGCCCAAATTGTCTAATGCTGCTTTAGGCGCAAAAGGTAGCAAACCGCAGAAAGCTGACATTGACTATTGCAAGCATGCCCGCATGTAGACGCCGAGCACTTTTTACAGCTCTGCGGTTTCAGCACACTTTGCGGACGTTCGCTGTGATTGAGTCGCTTTGACTTTTTCGGACACCCGCAATGCGGATGAAGACAACGTAAGTCTTAAAAGACCTCGTGCTTGCTAACCAATTCGCAAAGCGACGATGTCGTTTCGTACTATGTCTGATGCCTTTTTGTGAACCAAAGCTCGAATTTCGTGCAGCCCCAACGTGACGATCCTAATCTCGGTCGCAGGGCCTTCACAACCTGGATCCGTGCATATGGTTTCGCGCACTGAGACCAGACACTGAGCACCACCACCTAAGGTATCGCGCACCATACGTTTGACCCGTTGAATGTGCCAAAGGGCGTGAGCTTTTTGTCTTAGGGAAGCTTCCACTGCTCAGCGCTCATTCGTCTGCTGCTGTTTGGTGCTCGATCCGTCATCACGCTCTGAGGTGGTGCGCAGTGTTTCTTCTTGGTTCCAGAAGGCGTCCTGTTTTGGGACCGCGACTGTCGTTAAGCCAAGCTCCGCCATCCAGTAGAGCAGCTGGTCTCGCGACCGGAGTTCGCCCCCTATGGTGCTAGACCTTGTCGTAAGAACCACTTCATTTTTCCCCGACGCCAACATAGCATCGGCCCCATTTGGGATCATACCCAGGCCTTCGTCAGACATTATCACCTCTGGCGCGCCGAATTGAATGCGGTGCAAAAAGCCGGATAGCACGGCCTTTGCTTGATCGCGGCACATTCCGATGTTCACATCTATGCCTGCGGCTTTAAGCGCTGCAAATCCACCGCCGTTCACGCGTGGATCTGGGTCTTGAATAGAACAAACCACACGCGCAACACCGGCATCGATGATTGCATCAGAACATGGGGGTGTCATGCCCCAATGGCAGCATGGTTCAAGCGTCACATATAGGGTGGCACCCTGCGCCAATGGGCCGGCCATATCCAATGCCTTGCGCTCTGCATGAGGGCGTCCGCCCGGATGGGTTGCTGCCTCAGCAACCACGTCACCATCTTTGACGATGACACAGCCCACAGGGGGGTTGGGGTAAACATGGCCCCGAACCTCGCGCGCCAACATCAAAGCGCGCTCCATCCAGTCCTGATCAGAGTTGGGTCGGGTTGGGTGCATAGCCGTACACTTCCATCGGGTCGAACGTTTTACTGTCTTCGACGAACTCAAGCGGTTTTCCCGCGTCATTTGCCGTTGGGACAGCACGGTAGAAGCACGATCGATACCCCACATGACAGGACGCGCCAGATCCTTCGACCTCAACCCTCAGCCAGACCGCATCTTGATCATCATCGATCCTGAATTCCACAACCTTTTGTACCAACCCAGATGTTGCGCCCTTCTGCCAAAGCACCTGGCGCGCGCGACTGAAATAGTGTGCCTCTCCGGTTTCAATCGTGAGCCGCAAGGCCTCATCGTTCATCCAGCCCAACATCAGCACATCGCCGCTTTGCGCCTCGGTCGTAATACAGGGCAGCAAACCATGTTCATCAAACTTCGGGGCGAAGTCAGTACCTTCTTCAACCTGCTCAACCGATGTTCGCGGCTGGAATTCGATTTTGCTCATGAGATCGCCTTGTGACTTGTTACTTTATAACATAAAGTTTTTGCGCAGTATTGCAGGATTGTAAAGAGGACGAGCGCACTGATGCTGGAAGAAGACACACGCATCCCGGTTACTTTGCTGACAGGGTTTCTTGGCGCAGGAAAGACGACGTTGCTCAATCACTTGATCCGTGATCCGGAGGCAGGCCGAATTGCCGTTGTGATGAATGAGTTTGGCGACGTGGGCCTGGATCATGACCTGATCGAAGAGACGACCGAGGAGACCATCCTTCTCGATTCCGGTTGCTTATGCTGTTCCATCCGAGGCGATCTTGCCACGACGCTCGCGGCGCTGATGACGCGGCGAAAGCAGGGTGAATTGGCCTTTGACCGCGTCGTCATCGAAACGACGGGCATCGCCGATCCGGGGCCTGTCCTTCACACGTTGGTTGTCAGCGATCTGATCGCGCCAGATTACCGAATGGACGGCGTGGTGACGCTTGCAGATGCCGCAACCGGCCCTGCGACGTTGGATCGTCAATTTGAGGCGGCGCACCAGATTGCCGTGGCCGATGTGATCGTCCTGACAAAAACGGATCTGGTTTCAGACACTGAGCTTCGCGTGTTCGAAGAGCGCATTGTCGGTATCAATGCGGGCGCAGCGCTTGTTCGGGCGAACCATGGGCAGGTACCTCTCGAAAACCTATTCGGTCTGTCCGCGATGAAAAGCAATGTTCTGCACAACGATGTCTCTAGGTGGATGGGAGACGTACAAGACAACAAAACACCCGTTCCCAACCATGATCATCACCACCACCATGAAGAGGGTGATGGGCATGGTGATCACGCCCACTGTGACCACGATCATAATGATCATGAGCACCATCACCACCACCACGATGATCGGATCACCTCGGCATCGATCGTGATAGACAAACCCATCCCTGCCAGTGTTTTTGACTTTTGGCTGGATATGCTGATCGCGCTCAAGGGTCCCGATATCCTGAGGATGAAGGGGATCGTGCACGTCGATGGGATGGAATGGCCGTTCGTGTTCCATGGCGTCCAACACATTTTTGACCAACCCGTTCCTCTGAAGTCTTGGAAAGGTGGAGATACAAAAAGCCGTGTCGTGGTCATTGCCCGTGACATGACAAAAGAAGACCTGGAAGGCGCTCTGGATGTGTTGCGGATGCAGCCAAAGGAGGTCGAAAAGACAGAAGATCACCTTATGACCGAAACAGCCGAAATGCCGTTCTAGAAAATGCTGCAGCTTTACAACTCCATGGGCCGCAAAGTCGAAGCCTTCACCCCGAATGATCCTACGCATGCCCGGATGTATGTCTGCGGACCGACTGTGTATTCCTTCGCGCATATCGGAAACGCGCGACCGGCCGTCGTGTTCGATGTTTTGGCGCGTGTTCTACGGGCTCAGGTGCCCGACCTCACCTACGCCCGGAACATCACGGATATCGACGACAAGATCATTGCTGCAGCCTCCGCCCGTAGCGTCAGCTGTGACGAGATCTCAGCGGAGTTCGAAGCAGCTTATCACGAGGATCTCGCAGCGTTAGGCGTCGCGCCGCCCAATATTGAACCGCATGCGACCGACCATATCGCGCCCATGATCGCGATCATTGAAGAGCTTATTGACGCCGGAAAGGCTTATGCCGCAGAGGGCCATGTGCTCTATCACATCCCGGCCTTTCCCGATTACGGGAAGCTTTCAGGCGCAAACCCTGATGAAATGCTGGCGGGTGCGCGTGTCGAAGTCGCACCTTGGAAACGCGATCCGCGCGACTTTGTACTTTGGAAGCCGTCAGAGGGTGAGCAACCTGGATGGGACAGCCCATGGGGCTTTGGACGGCCAGGTTGGCATATCGAATGCTCGGCCATGATCCGCGATCATCTGGGCGAAGAAATTGACATTCATGGCGGCGGGATTGATCTGCGTTTCCCTCACCATGAAAACGAGATAGCGCAAGGCACCAAAGCCCGGTTTTGGGTGCACAACGGCCACGTGACCGTGTCAGGGGCCAAGATGTCCAAATCCCTGGGCAATGTTCTGTTGGTCCGTGATCTGCTCGAGAATACCCCTGGCGAAGCGATCCGATACGCACTCCTTTCGGCACAGTATCGCCAACCACTCGATTGGACACCTGAGACACCGAGGTCCGCGCGAGCGGCGCTGGATCGGCTCTATGGGGCTTTGCGAGATCAGCCCCAGTCGGAGCCGCGCGATGATGACATGGAGCCCATTATGTCGGCACTCAATGATGACTTGAACACGCCCTCTGCTCTTGCCGCATTGCATGCTCTGGCAGGGCAGGTTCATTCGGAACAAGACCCGAGCCGCAGGGCAGAACTGGCGGCGAGTTTGCACCAAGCCGGTGATCTTCTGGGGCTTCTGCAGCAAGATGCGGTCGCTTGGGCGCAATCTGGCGTCGATGACGTTGATTATGTGGAGGCTTTGGTTGCTGAACGCCATCAGGCACGTGCAAGTCAAGACTGGGCGCGCGCCGATGAATTGCGAGATAAGCTTCTGACACTCGGTGTGGAGGTAGAAGATGTGGGCGGCGAAAGCCGCTGGCGGGTGCGTGCATGAGGGCGTTCTTCACTTGGCTTCTTATTCTTCCAATCCGCGGCTATCGGTTGTTCTTGTCCCCGTGGCTTGGACACTCTTGCCGTTTCCAACCAAGCTGCTCGGTCTACGCAATCGAGGCTCTGAAAACACATGGGCCAATTCGCGGTCTCTGGCTTACGCTTCATCGCCTGGCGCGGTGCAATCCTTGGGGCGGTTCAGGCTTCGATCCAGTACCGCCCGTCTCGGATCCCAGCCCCAAATGAAGCGCGGTACGTCATGACAAAACGCGGCGCGAAGATGCAGACAGAGATACTTACTCTACTACGCAGTGCTGATGGCGCACTGTCCGCCTATGACGTTTTACATGCTTTGCAAGAAACGCATCCCAAGATTGCCCCGCCGACGGTTTACAATGCTCTTGCTGCCCTCGCCAAAGCTGGGTCCGTACACAGGGTCGAGTCACTCAAAGCCTACGTCGCCTGCCAATGCACTGACGCACATCATTCTTCGGTCCTTTCAATATGCGGCGAATGTGGAACTGTGGAAGAGCGCATTGCCCCGCAGATCGTGCAGGATCTCTCTGGCTTCGTGGAGGAAACAGGCTTTCAACCTCAACGTTACGTGATCGAGGTTCACGGCAAGTGCTCCGCCTGCAGTGCGCAAGCAACAAGGGCCTGAAATTTCATTTGGCAAACACGGACATGACGCACTACGACAAGATCTTTCGAAACGGCATCGTCGTGAATCACGATGGAACAGGCCAGCTGGACATTGCAGTGCGTGGCGGGCGCATCGCGGCCTTGGGAAATCTCTCAGCAGCGGCTGCAGATGAAGTCATTGACTGTCATGGATTGCATATCCTTCCCGGGGTGATCGACACCCAAGTCCATTTTCGCGAACCCGGATTGACGCATAAAGAAGACCTTGAATCCGGCTCTCGAGGGGCAGTTCTGGGGGGTGTAACCGGCGTTTTCGAGATGCCTAACACCAATCCGCTGACGACAACGCGCGAGGCCTTTGAGACCAAGATCACCGCAGGCACGAACCGAATGCATTGCGATTTCGCCTTCTATGTCGGTGGTACGCATGATAATGTGTCAGTACTCGCTGACCTTGAGAAGCTTCCCGGCTGCGCGGGCGTCAAGGTGTTTATGGGCTCTTCTACCGGGTCGCTCTTGGTGCAAGATGATGTCGGGGTTGAGGCAATCCTTGCAGCGATCAGCAGGCGGGTCGCATTCCACAGCGAAGACGAATACATGCTGGAAGAACGCAAAGACCTGCGCGTACCTGGTGATCCATCAAGTCATCCTGTATGGCGGTCGCCTGAGGTTGCCTTGAATTGCACCAAGCGTCTTGTTGCTCTGGCGCACAAAACGGGCAGGCGGATCCATGTCCTGCACATTTCGACAGGGGATGAGATTGCCTTTCTTGCAGACCACAAAGATGTGGCAAGCGTGGAGGTGACGCCTCATCACCTCACGCTCGATGATACTGCCTACGCACGGCTCGGCACCTATGTGCAAATGAACCCGCCCGTGCGCGATAAGGCGCACCAGGCAAAGATCTGGGCAGGTGTCGCGAATGGCGTTGCTGACATTCTAGGATCGGATCACGCGCCTCACACGCGAGAGGAAAAAGAGCACCCATATCCGGAGAGTCATTCAGGCATGACAGGGGTTCAAACACTCGTTCCAACGATGCTTGATCATGTGAACGCCGGCCGGCTGAGCCTTGAACGTTTTGTCGACATGACGAGCCATGGGCCCAACCGCCTGTTTGGAATTGCTCGAAAGGGGCGCATCGCGGTAGGGTATGACGCGGATCTAACGGTCGTTGATCTCAAACGCAAAGAGACAATCACGAACGACTGGATTGCGTCACGCGCCGGTTGGACACCTTACGATGGCGTGACTGTAACCGGCTGGCCGGTGGGAACCGTGGTGCGTGGGCATCAGGTCATGTGGGAAGGGCAGCTTGTCACGCCGGGTGTTGGTCAGCCCATTGGCTTTCTAGAGTGCTTGCCCGGCCAAAACTGAGCATTGGAAGAAACTTGCATCCAGCTCATGTTTTTGATGAGAAAAATGAATTTGCTTCATATGAAATGTCATGCGACCAGCAGTGTCTGATCAGGCAAAAGAGGTCTAGCAATGGTCGACTTTATTGAATTTTTGAATGGCCGCGATTGGCTTATGGCCGACGGAGCCACCGGCACCAACCTGTTCAATATGGGCCTCGAATCCGGTGACTGCCCGGAGATTTGGAACGACACAAAGCCCGACAACATCCGCGCGCTCTATCGTGGCGCGGTCGAGGCCGGGTCAGATCTGTTCCTGACCAATTCCTTTGGCGCAAATCGCTCTCGCCTGAAGCTGCATGATGCGGGTCATCGCGCCTACGAGCTATCCAAACGGTCAGCGGAGCTGGGACGTGAGATTGCTGACGCCGCAGGGCGTACCGTAATTGTCGCTGGGTCTGTTGGACCGACCGGAGACATCATGGAGCCTACTGGCTCTCTCAGCCACGCCGACGCCGTTGACATCTTTGAAGAAACCGCACGTGGCTTGAAAGACGGCGGCGCTGACATCCTCTGGCTGGAGACAATCTCGGCCCCTGAAGAGTATCGTGCAGCGGCCGAAGCATTTGGCCGTGTCGAGATGCCCTGGGTTGGCACAATGAGCTTTGACACGGCAGGGCGCACTATGATGGGTGTGACCTCGCCGGCCCTTGTTGACTTGGTCAAGAACCTGGACAATCCGCCAGTCGCCTTTGGGGCCAATTGCGGTGTGGGTGCGTCTGACTTGCTGCGGACTGTTTTGGGCTTTCATCAAGCTTATCCCGACATTCCAATCGTGGCCAAAGGCAATGCGGGTATTCCAAAATACATCGACGGTGAAATTCACTACGATGGAACGCCGGAGTTGATGGCACAGTACGCTATTTTGGCGCGTGCAGCAGGTGCCAAGATCATTGGGGGATGCTGCGGCACCACGCCCGAGCATTTGGTGAAAATGCGGGAAGCCCTCGACACTCAAGAGATCGGCCCGCGCCCGAGCCTCGAGGCGATCAGCTCAGCCCTTGGTGCATTCTCTTCTGAAAGCGATGGCACCGATGTTGATGTGAAAAGCGTGCAAAAAGAGCGGCGCGCGCGCAGACGATCCGCAAAACAAGCTGCGGCGTAAGAGAGGTTCAGATGATTACAATCCTTGATGGCGGAATGGGCCAAGAGCTTATCGCACGCAGTACAGCGGAACCCACCCCACTTTGGGCCACCAAAGTTCTTCTGGACGAGCCAGAGCTTGTCCGGGCCGTTCATGATGACTTCTTTGCTGCGGGCGCAATGGTTGCGACCACGAACTCCTATGCAATCCATCGCGACCGGCTGATCCCAGCGGGGCTCAATGATCAGTTCGAACCGCTCCATCGAGCCGCTTGCGAGATTGCCTGTGCATCTCGCGATGCGGCTGGTGGCGGACGAGTTGCCGGTGCTATTGGCCCGTTGATCGGTTCCTATCAAACGGGTCCGCTTCCGCAGGATGCAGTAGAAAGGTTTTCGGAGGTTTGCCGGATCCAAGCCCCGTACGTTGATCACTTTCTGATTGAGACAGTTTCGGCGCTGGAACATGTACAAGCGACACTCGCAGGAGCTACCGGACATGGCAAACCGGTTTGGCTCAGCGTGTCAGTCGATGACTATGACGGTACAATACTCCGGTCTGGCGAAGCGTTGGAGGATGTGATGGATCACATCGATGATGCAGACGCTTTGTTGGTCAATTGCGCGACACCGGAAGCCGTCACGATGGCTGTTGATGTCATAAAGGGTTGCGACAAACCTTTTGGCGCCTACGCAAACGGATTTACTGAGATCACGCAGAGCTTCGTTCAGGTGGGTGCAACTGTGAAAGAACTCTCAGCTCGCACCGACCTGACACCCGATGCTTACGCCGACTTCGCCGAAGACTGGGCGAAGATGGGCGCAACGATCATCGGTGGATGTTGCGAGGTTGGCCCTGCGCATATCGCAGAGATTGCCCGTCGTCTAACCTGATCCTTTAGCTTCGCACCATGTACCCGGCATCAAATGCGCCCGGCAAAAGGTCACCGATCGTGGTGGCCTCTTCCTTGCCGTCCGTTGTGCCCATCCAGACGGTCACATGTATCCGTCCGATCAAGGTGCATAGCAGATCGTCTTGCCTAATTTTTACTTGCAGCCGCCCTGCTTAGCCTGTTTCGATCCAAGCTTCTGAGCCATTTTCCCCGGTCAGGCCAAGTCGCGCCCAAGTCAAATTTCTCAATATATTCATTTTGTTGTTCTGTATCGAGGCTCCACCAATATGGATAGAATACATCGTGCAGGTAGTCTTCGCCGGGGCCCATTCGCCACCCAATACTGCCAATGAGGATTTGTGGATACTGCAACCAAGGCGGCAAAGGTTCCGCTTCAATACGCTCAAATGAGAACCGATCAGCAAGTTTCTGGGCAACCTGCCGCATTTCTATGACGTCATGCGGAACGTTTTTGGGCACTGAGCGCTGAAAGAGCCGTTTAATACTTGCGATCATGCGATTTGCCCTCATAGCGTTGGTGTATTCCACGGCATCAGTTCATCGATGCGGTTGATCTTGTGGTCTGGAAGGCGTTCGAGCACCCATGTCAGCCAGGCTTCGGGATCAACGCCGTTCATTTTGGCGGTCTCGATGAGGGTGTAAGCGATAGCCGCAGCTTTGCCGCCTCCGAATGACCCCATGAACAAATAGTTTTTGCGGCCCAGGGCGATGGGGCGGATCGAGCGTTCACAGATATTGTTGTCCAGCTCCAAGCGACCGTCGCTGAGATAGGCGCGGGCTTTGGGCATGCGGTTCAGGGCATAGCGGATCGCCTCTGCCAGCTTGGTTTTGCCTGAGATTTTGGGAAGCTGGGCTTGCAGCCAGACCTTCAGTTCATCGAAGATCGGTTTTGCCTTCTCCTGCCGCAGGGTGGCTCGCTCTTCTGGGGATTTGCCTCTGGCCTCCTTCTCGACGGCATAGAGTTCTGCGATCCGTTTGATGGACCCTTTGGCAATATCCGCGCCGGTGCGCTCGAACTCGTCCACGAACTTGCGGCGCACATGTACCATGCAGGCCTGCTCGTTCGCGGTCTCTCTCGAACCGGTGACCTTCGACCGCTCACCCTTATCCTCGCCGAACAGCCCATTGAATCCAGCAAACCCATCGGCATGCACGGTACCTTTGTAACCCGACAGATGGTTGGCCGGATGCTCTCCCTTGCGATCCATGCTGAACTGATACCACGCGCAGGGTGGCGCTGTGCCATTCCACGGGCGTTCATCGCGCACATAACTCCAGAGCCGCGCGGTCTGGGTCTTTCTTGGCTTCAGCTTGCTTTGCAGTTTGACCGGGGTGTCATCAGCAAAGAGTGCGGGGCCCGCCCTGACCAGCTTGCCGATATGATCGGCCAATGGCTCCAGAAGGGCGGTACTGCGCCCCACCCAGTCGGTCAGCGTGGAACGATGCAGATCGACCTTCTCGCGGGCGAAGATTTTAGATTGCCGATCCAACGGCAGGTGATCGCAATATTTGCCAACCAGCACGTGGGCCAGAAGGCCGGGGCCTGGGCGACCACGCTCAATCGGGCGTGATGGCAGTGGTGCTTGGGCAAATGCCTCACAGCGGGTGCAGGCCATGCGCGGGCGGATAATGCGGTGCACGACAAAGCGACCTGGGATGTACTCCAGCTCTTCGGTGACATCCGAACCGATCTGGCGAAGATAGCCGCCGCACTCTCCGCATTCCTCTCCGACTGACAGCACTTCATCCTGCCGTTCCAGATGATCGGGCAATGGCTTGCGGCTGTGCTGGCGTTTGGGCGGTTTGCTGTCAGCCTCAGTTGGTTCGCTATTCTGCGCCTCAGCCGCAACTGCAATCTCGACATCTTCCGCCAGATCGAGTGCCAGTTGATCCAGGTTCTCGGATTTGGAGCCGAACCGCGCCTTGCGATGGCCATGAAGTTCGGCCTTCAGCTTCTCATTCTGGTAGGTCAGCAATTGGACCTCAGCCATCAAACGCTCACTGACCGCCCGCAGTTCGGCGGGGTCTTCCGGCAAGGATTTGAGGGCGTCCAACATGTGGTTGGATATAACCCATTGCAGCAAAAAGGTGAATCGAGAAACGTCTGTTCGCGCAGATATATTGGTCTATCCGGTGCTCAAGGGCCGCCATGTCTTCTGCGGCATCCGCCAGTCAATTCCTTCCAGCAGCATCGAGAGCTGGGCAGCTGTCACGCTGACTTTGCCGTCCTTGGCGGCGGGCCAAACAAAGCGCCCACGTTCCAGGCGCTTGCTGAACAGACATGCGCCCTGGCTATCCCACCAGATGATCTTGAGAAGATCACCCCGCCGCCCCCGGAACACAAACAAATGGCCGGAATAGGGATCGAGTTCCAAAACCTTCTCAGCCTGTGCGGCCAGCGTATTGAAGCCGCGCCGCATGTCCGTAACCCCGGCGGCCAGCCACACTCGTGTGTTCGATGGCACCGGGATCAAGGCATCAGCCCTTCAACCAATGCCAGAACAGCTGACAGGGCCGTCGTGCCTTCCACCAATATCCGCCGCCCATCTGACAACGTGATGTCAACGCGTTGCACCGAGACTGGCTGGGTCAAGGTTGGGGTGGAAACCTGCATATCGGAAGAGGACGATACCGGCACGGCGTCCGCAATCTCGATAGGCAGAAACGCCGCCTCAATGGCATCCAGCACCTCACCGGTCTCCTCTTCAGGAGCGAACCGCGGATCGCGAAGCCACTTGTGGATCAGATTGGCATTCATCGAATACCGCCGCGCCACCTGCGCAACCGATACACCCGATACCCGCGCCTGACCGCAAATCGAACGCTTCTCGCCATCCGACCAAAACCGCTTCTTTTGCCCCTTCTTGCCCGCCATAGAGTGCCCCATGATGTCCACTATCGATGGTGGACATTATCAGACACTCCATCACGCCGTCAGAGCGGGGAAACCGGACGGATACGGTCACATCGTCTTTACCGAATTCCTTTAGGCGCTGACGGCACGCACCGCACGGAGGCACCGGTTCTGGCGCATCCGCAATCACATAGGCTTCAATGACCTCGGTCTCACCGGCGACGACCATCGCGGCGAGCGCTGCTTCCTCTGCACAGGTGCCCACAGGATAAGAAACATTTTCAACATTCGCACCAACGTAGATCTTGCCAGATGCGCCGCGCATGGCAGCACCAACTTTGAAGTTTGAATACGGTGCGTAGGCGTTTTCACGAGCGGCTGCCGCGGCATCGCGAAGGTCGGGCACAGAATTGGGCATCAACATAGATGGTTCTCCATGAAAGAGGCTTCAGCAATCAACTTTGGCGAGGATCGCTTAGCATTTCCAGGCTCATTCTTTACGAGATCTGGTCGATGGATTGAACAGCCCGTACTAGTCATTGAGGTTAAGCCGGATCGATGAGTTTAGCAAGGATCCTGAAGTTTGGCGCAGCAACCTAACTCCTTGGGTTAGCGTTGTTGAAGCAATAGTCCTAAGCTAGCGACCGTTGGTTGAACCATCCCGGTAACTGTCGGCTTCCGGAGTGCGAACTCATACTGACTGCGGCCGCAGCAACAGCCATTGTCCTGGCAGATCTTCTGTCCTCTCATGTCGCGATGCACACAAAGCAGACCTCGACCGTCGGAAGTCAAATGGCAGGTTTGTCCGCAACTTACCAGCTCATTGACTGCCAACGAAGGTCGGCTATCCGAAGTTCGCTTTCCGGGCTGTGGGTCAGTTTTGGTCTGTTTGCAGCCAGGCGCGCGCACCCTAAGTATTGCCTAGACCGCATCGTCAACTGTCTTCAAAGAGTGGCGCGCAGCAAATGGCGTGAAACGGCTGACGGTGTTCAGTTCAATGACCTGAGTGACATCGGCTTGGAACCTCATCAGCACGATCTCGGAGAGGCTTGCTGAAACCGCCCCCGGCCCCAGGCAGATGCTAGTTGCAGGAAACACTGCGTCACAAGTGCGGTCACGCAGCCCCCAAACCCCAACCACTGCAGCCCCCCTCACTCAACCACTTCAAAATCGTCATCGTCCTCCGAGGGCAGCTGCTTCTTGTAGCGGCGATCCAGTTTTCGGGCATGGTTGAACTCGGTGGTGCCGGGGTGAAGTTGGTGATTGTGGTATTGCAACATCAGCTCAAGGTCCCCTGCACTGAAGCCGGTTTGGTGTTTGAAGTTCGTCAGCAGGTTACGTTTGGTCTCATTGGTCATTTGCGCGTAGTTGCGCTGGGTAATTTCCAGTGTCTCATGACCGAGATTGCGGGACCAGGCGGTGCACAGCTCGAGGGTGGTGCAAACCGCATCACCAAGCGCCTTCAGCGTGTGACGCGCAGCATGTGGCGTGAAGCGGCCGCCGGTGGCGACCTCAAAGGCTTGTGATACGGCAGTTTGGGAACGCATTGGTACGATTTCTGGGTGATTTACCGAGATTTCTCCACCCGCCTCTGGCAGATCGCCACAGGCGGGGAACACAGCATCACAAGGGCGGAAACCCAACGCCACCACTTCGTCGACCCAGTCGATGAAATAGGGCTGTAGCGCTTCGGTTTTCGGGAACCAATCCACCATAAAACTCTTGCTGTTCTTGGCACGCAGTTCCGCCCCGTCGTGGAACACCTCACGCCGCTCCATGTTGAGATGACGGAGCCGTAAGGAAGTTAGCGCTGCAGCCCGTAGGCCAGTGATAAACGCGAAGGCCACCATCGCGCGATCCCGGCGCTGTTGCAGCGTTGCAAAGGGCATAGCAGCCAGCATGGGGGGCACCTCGGAGAACTTGGGATAGGCTCGGGGCGCCAACTCCAGCGCCTTGGCCAACGCCTTGCGCGGCAGTTCAAAATACTCCGGCAACATCTGGTTCATGCGACGATAGCCGGGCTGTTTGACCAGCCAGGCGAAAAATGCCGCCAATTGGCCCGCCTTTTTGCTGACCGTACTGCGGCTCAAGCCTCCTTGCTCTTTTGGCAGCAGGGCCTTCCCGATCAGGAAGTCGCGGTAACGGTCGGCGTCCTCCTGAGTGACCTCCTGAAAAGGTCTACCCCCGATCATATGTTCAAATTCGCGGATCGCCGCGAGGTATTTATCGATGGTTTTGCCATCCCATTTCCGCGCATAGATTTGCCATTGATGGATCACCTCGTCATTACACCTGTGCCAGTCGACAGACTCAATTTCCTCATTTTTCACAATTCCACCCAAGAAATGGGGGCTACCTTCATCTGAGATATCCAAGGTGATGTTGTTTTCCAGAGCATCACGAAGCATGTTGCATTCAGTCTCATTCAGGAGCTTGTGAAGGGTCGCATCACAGTCGGGGCAGCGTGCAAGAGCCATACCGGCGTGCTTGATCGCAGGCTCGATGTACAGGCCTTCAAGAGTGGGAAAGACCGCAGCTTTGCAGCGGAAACACTTGAACTCTCCCTGACGCAATCGGTGACGGCTACGCTCCCGGCGCTCTTTGTGAAACCGGATGAGCTCAAGGCCACGAAACAGCTGCTGCCCGATGTCATTCGAAGGGCGCAAACCAGAATGCACCCAGTTCGACAACGTGTTGCGATGGATGCCGTAGAGCAAGATGACCTGAGGCACGGAATAGACACAATGCTCTTTGGGGCGAATGTGGCTAAACGATTTGGGCATCAGCTGCCCTCCTGCTGAAGCATCATCTCAAAGGCCAGCAGGTCCGGGAGATACCAGCGCGTGGTTCCAGGCGAAAGTTGCACGCCCTTGGGAAAGCCAGGCTTGTTCTGCGCCCAGCGCCACACAGTGGCCACAGACACCTCATAGCGTTGCGCAACAGACTGCACAGACAGATATTTCTGCTGATCTGCGCCGCAATCAACGCAAGGGGCTGCACCGGCAGGTTCACGAATAGGCGAGGCACACGGTGGGGCCTCAGACTGTGAAACGGGCGCCTCGACCGCGCGCTGACTTGCAGCCTCGAGAGGCGCCACCTTAGGCGCATCTACGCCAGAGTGGTCGAACAAAGATACAGGAGTGGAGACGGAGTCCAGACGTGACGACATAGTGAAAAACCTGAAAATGTAGGTTTTCCTGACCCGTCATAAGTCTGGAAACGATTAGAGGGCGCCTTGCGAATCTTCGAAAGACGGATCCAGAGGGACCGAGGCCATTTGATACGCATCGCGATACAAAGGTCAAAATCTTTTTTAGCAATTTTTGGGATGTGGGACCCAATGTGGGACCAGCTAGAAGGCTCTAGTGTTTATCAACATAAAACCAACAGCTTAAGCACTATATATGGCGGAGACGAAGGGATTCGAACCCTCGAGACCCTTCCGGGCCTACTCCCTTAGCAGGGGAGCGCCTTCGACCACTCGGCCACGTCTCCGTCGACGGGTTTATCTAGGCTTGCAGGCAGGGACAAGAGGAAAATCGCACATTCTTCACAAAGCTTCCAATTGGCAGAAACGCCCCCTCAATTGCGCAAGATTGCTCTGCCACTGTGGGCGAGCGACAACGCCGGGCATCAAGTCCTAAGCTATGCGCAATGAAACATGGACAGGATGGCGCAATTTCCATAGGCAGGAAGGGACTGATCTTTTTAGAATTTGGATTGCCGCTACCATGGTTCGCCATTTGCCTCCCCGCCCTGCCTCAGTGCATCGCCATCACGGCCTCACGGGTGTTGGAAATGGCAGGCGAAAAATTGTGCTGCTGTCGGGGGTTGCGGCGGTTTGCCTCTGGCCGCTGCAGGCCGGCGCTGAAGATCCGTTTGCAGCACCTCTGGCACCCTCGCACAACCTCTATGGCATGCCCGGGCTGATCGATATGCCGACCGCGGACATGTCACCTGATGCACAGCTGACAACCACCGTAGGGCATTTCGCCGGCACCACGCGTGCGAGCCTCAGTTTCCAGATCCTGCCACGGCTGACCGGCAGCTTCCGCTATTCGGCGCTGGAAGGCTATGTGCCGGACAACTACGATTTGAGCACCTATTACGATCGCAGCTTCGATCTGCGCTATCAGCTGGTGGAAGAGGGTGACCTGCGCCCGGCAATCGCGATTGGTCTGCGGGATTTCATTGGCACCGGGCTTTATGGCGGTGAGTATATCGTGGCCACCAAAGGGATTGGTGACAAGCTGCGGGTGACCGCCGGTCTGGGCTGGGGGCGCCTGGGCAGTCAGGGCTCGATTGGCAGCACCGGCACCCGTCCGAGTGAGCTGCTGGGCGAAGGTGGCATCCCGACTTATGATCGCTGGTTCCGCGGTGATGTGGCGCCGTTTGGCGGTATTTCCTATCAGGTCACTGAGCGGCTGGCGGTTTCGGCCGAATATTCCTCGGACGCTTATGAGCCCGAACGCGGCATCAGCCCGATCAGCGAATACGGCAATACCGAGCCGGCTTTGTTTGACCGCAAATCCTCGCTGAACTTCGGGATCGATTACCGGTTCAAAAACGGCAACCAACTGTCTGTCTACTCGCTTTATGGCGATACGATTGGCGCGCAGCTGACCCTATCGACGAACCCGCGGTATGCCAATGCACCGACAGGCCTTGAAAAAGCCCCTGCCCCGATCATCCCACGGCAAAGGGCCAGCCTGAACGATTTGGGTTGGAGCACGGATGACACCCAGATCAACAGCACCAAGCGCACCCTTCGCGCTGCGCTGGAAAGTGACGGGCTGGCCTATCAGAACCTGAGCCTGTCGCCGCGTGAGGCGACGCTGCAGATCCGCAACCCGCGGTACAGCGCCGAACCGCAGGCCATTGGCCGCGCAGCGCGTCACATGGCGCGGGTGCTGCCTGCCTCGGTCGAAGTGTTCCACATCATTCCGACGTCCAAAGGCATGCCTCTGGCGAACATCACCGTCAAGCGCAGCGATCTGGAAGCTTTGGAACACGCCCCAGCCGAGGCCTTGCTGGAACGGGTTACGGTGACGGATGCGGCGGGCCTAGGCCTTGGGCAAGAGGAGGGACTGCCGGCGCGCAGCAGCCTCAGCCTGGCGCCTTATCTGACCTTCAGCGTCTTTGACCCCGACAACCCAATTCGGATTGACACCGGTCTGCGCCTGAGCGGCAGCTATTTTGTGACACCCGGACTGGAGCTGTCAGGCTCCGTCACTCATAAGCTGGCGGGCAACCTTGACAGTGTGACCCGTGAGATCCCGTCCAATCTGCCGCGGGTGCGCACCGATTATGCCGAATACAGCCGGCAAGGGGACACCGCGATTGAGCATCTGACCCTCAGCCATTTTGGCCGCCCTGGCAAAGATCTCTACAGTCGGGTCACGGCGGGGTACCTTGAAACCATGTATGCTGGCATCTCGGGTGAGGTGTTGTGGAAACCGGTGGACAGCCGCCTGGCGCTTGGCGCCGAGCTCAATCACGTCAAACAACGCGACTTCGATCAGAAGTTCGGGCTGCGGGAATATGAAACCACAACAGGCCATGTGTCGGCCTATTACGATTTTGGCAATGGTTTCCACGGTCAAGTCGACGCCGGGCGTTATCTGGCGGGCGATATCGGGGCAACCTTCTCGCTGGACCGTGAATTCGCCAATGGCTGGCGCATCGGCGCCTATGCGACCTTCACCGATGTCAGTGCTGAGGAATACGGCGAAGGCTCCTTTGACAAAGGTATCCGCCTGACGATCCCGATGAGCTGGGCCCTGGGCAAACCAAGCCGCCGGGACAACACCGTGACCCTGCAGTCCCTGACCCGGGACGGCGGCGCGCGTGTGAATGTGCGGGACCGTTTGTACCAGCGTGTGCGCGATTATCACCAACCCGAATTGAACAAAGAATGGGGGCGCGTGTGGCGATGATACGCGGACTGAGCCTTATTTTCTGCGCCGCAATTGGCCTGGCAAGCTGTGGCACACTGTATGAAACCGGATCTGCAACGGGCGAAAGCAACGAAGGATTTGCCAGCCGCCTGTTAGGGCGCGGCAGGGACGCGGGACCACAGCAGGTGGATGTGCAGAAGATCCTGACAGAAACGACCGGCCCGCTGGCGATCCTGTCACAAGAGCAAACGCAGGTGACGATCCTGCTTCGCAAGATCGCGCAGAACGGCGGTCATAGCACCTATGTTAGTGATGATGGACAATCGCTCAGCTTTCGGCGCGGTATCATCACGGCCACCCGCGGCGGCGGCAATGACCTGATGGCCACCGAGATGGAAAGCTCTGTTGCCCTGATCAGCAGCAAACGCGAAGGCAAAAGCAACCGGCGCATGCATTACCTGAACGGGGAGGCTGGGCGTTTTTCATTGTCATTTGAGTGTGAGGTGCTGCGGGGCAAACGTGAACCCTTTGCCAGCGGCCTGATTTCGACCACCACCCAGCTGATGGTCGAGCAATGTAAAAATGACCAGTATGAGTTCGCCAACACCTATCTGATCAGCACTGACGGCCAGGTCCTGGGATCACGCCAGTGGATCAACCCGCAGGTGGGCAGCGTAGTCTTCCAGATGATCCGCCGATAATCGGCATCGTTTTGGTGGCTGGCCGTAAGCGCCACCAAGCCACTGTTACCGGCCAAGACGGTCAGTCAGAAAATGAAAAGGCCCGGCGCAACGCACCGGGCCTTTTGAATTCATGTGATCCTTAGATCAGGAATCGCCAGCTGCCATTACACCAACCAGGATCAGGCCACCCAGGATGAGTGCTGGCGAGATGCCGCCACCGGTGGTTACAACCGGGGCCTCAACAACAGGGTTCGAGAACGGGTCGATGGCACCTGCGGTTGCAGGAACTGCGGAAGCCAGGGCCAGGGTCGCTGCGATAGCGAGGGTAACTTTTTTCATAATGCTGCTCCAGACGTCAAGAATTGAAGGGCCCAGAGAATCCCCGAGCCAACTAGCCCTTAAAACGTAGCATGAAATTCTCCGCAGCGCCTATAGCGGAAATACGGGAATCGGAAAAATATGTCCAAAATCCCACAATTTACGCAGCCGAATTGGAAATTGCCGCCTGTTTAGGGGCATTGCTACAGGAATTGGCGGCTACACAGGTGCGAATCCCGGCAATTTTCTGAGGACGACATGGCATCAGCGGGGCGGTCAATCCACCCCGCCTTTTGTGTCAGGTGTTAAAAAGGAAGTGCATGACGTCGCCGTCCTTCACTTCATACCCCTTTCCTTCAGCGCGCATTTTGCCCGCTTCTTTGGCACCTTGCTCACCATTGTTGGCAACGTAATCGTCATAGGCGATGGTTTCTGCACGGATGAAGCCGCGCTCAAAGTCGCCGTGGATCACACCTGCGGCCTGCGGGGCCATGGTGCCGACCTTGATCGTCCAGGCACGCGCCTCTTTCGGGCCAACGGTGAAGTAGGTTTCCAGATGCAACAGGCCGTAACCGGCGCGGATCAGGCGATCCAGACCCGGCTCTTCGAGCCCCATTTCGCCCAAGAACATCTCAGCTTCTTCCGCTTCCAGCTGGCTGATCTCTTCTTCGATCTTGGCGGAGATAATCACGTGGCTGTTGCCCTGTGCGGCAGCCATTTCGGCTACACGCGCGGAGTGTTCATTGCCGGTCGCGGATTCATCTTCGGCAACGTTGCAGACATAGAGCACCGGCTTGGTGGTCAGCAGCTGTAGCATCTTCCACGCCTTGAGGTCTTCGTCATCAACCTCAACCAGACGGGCGGGTTTGCCATCTTCCAGCATGGCCTGTGCTTCGGCCAGCAGGCGATCCTGCTGCTGGGCTTCCTTGTCGTTGCCTTTCAGCTTACGCACCAGATTGGCGCGACGCTTCTCAATCGATTCCAGATCGGCCAGCATCAGCTCGGTCTCAATGGTGTCGGCGTCGGTCACCGGATCCACGCGACCTTCAACATGGGTCACGTCGCCATCTTCAAAGCAGCGCAGCACATGGGCAATGGCGTCCACTTCGCGAATGTTGGCCAGGAACTGGTTGCCCAGACCTTCGCCCTGCGAAGCGCCCTTCACCAGACCAGCAATATCCACAAAGGTCATGCGGGCCGGAATGATATTGGCGGACTTGGCGATACCGGCCAACGTGTCCAGACGCTGATCAGGCACATTCACCTCACCGACGTTCGGCTCAATGGTGCAAAACGGGAAGTTTGCCGCCTGCGCCGCAGCGGTTTTCGTCAGTGCGTTGAACAGGGTCGATTTGCCCACGTTCGGCAGACCCACGATTCCCATCTTGAAGCCCATGACCGGCCCTTTCTCAATCCTTGTTTCAAGGGGCTTCTAGGCAGTTGCAGACCGCGTGGCAAGACACCTGTTCTGCGAAGGCGCCAAGCAGCATTGATTTTCGGCGGCAAAGCAGGCACATGCAAAGGACGTGATTTTGAAGGACTGCCCGCATGACCCGCATTGACGCCAAATTCGCCGAATTGAAAGCTGAAGGCAAAAAGGCTTTTGTCTCTTACATCATGGCGGGTGATCCCGACTATGACACCTCGCTGGAGATCGTCAAAGCGCTGCCCAAGGCAGGGGTTGATATCATTGAACTGGGCCTGCCCTTCACCGATCCGATGGCGGATGGCGAAACCATTCAGCTGGCCGGTCAGCGCGCGCTTGAAGCAGGCCAAACCCTGCAACGCACCCTGGATCTGGCAGCCGAGTTCCGCAAAGAAGACAACACCACCCCGATCGTGCTGATGGGCTATTACAACCCGATCTACAATCGCGGTGTGGATCAGTTCCTGCAGGACGCCAAAGCGGCCGGCATCGACGGGCTGATCGTGGTGGACCTGCCGCCCGAAGAAGACGACGAGCTGTGCATCCCGGCGCAGGCGGCTGGTCTGAACTTCATCCGGCTAGCGACCCCAACAACCGATGACAAACGCCTGCCAACGGTTCTGCAAAACACCAGCGGCTTTGTCTATTATGTATCGGTCACCGGCATCACCGGTTCGGCCGAGGCGCAGGCGGGCAACGTTGGCCCTGAGGTCGCCCGCATCAAGGCGGCAACCGACCTGCCGGTTATCGTTGGCTTTGGCATCAACACGCCTGAGGCGGCAGAAAACATCGCCTCGGTCGCAGATGGCTGCGTTGTCGGCTCCGCCATCGTGAAGGAAATCGGCGCCGGCAAATCGGTGGAGGATGTGGCCAATTTCGTCGCCTCATTGGCCGACGGGGCCCATCGCGCCTAACCAGATTTTTCATGCAGGTTTGAAAGGCACGCCATGACGGCGTGCCTTTTTTCTTGGGGCGCTGCCCCAAACCCCGGAGTATTTTGGGAAACAATGAAAGGAAAATGGGCGAGAACGACGCAAAAATCACGAAATTGGTTCGCATTCTGCATCAGGGGATTGCCCCAATCCTATCTCATTGGTAAGGAAACTTCACCAATACAGGGCCAAACTGAGGGGAAAGTGAGTCACCATGCCCGTGATTACCAATATTGAAGACCTCAAACGGATCTATAAGCGCCGCGCGCCGCGGATGTTTTACGACTATGCGGAAAGCGGCAGCTGGACCGAACAGACCTTCCGTGAAAACTGTTCCGATTTTGATCAGCTGTATCTGCGCCAGCGGGTGGCCGTGGACATGACAGGCCGCACCACCGCCAGCCAGATGATTGGGCAGGACGTAGCGATGCCCGTTGCCCTGGCTCCGGTTGGCCTGACCGGCATGCAATGCGCCGATGGTGAGATTAAAGCGGCGCGGGCGGCGGAGAAGTTTGGCGTTCCCTTTACGCTTTCGACCATGTCGATCAACTCGATCGAGGATGTGGCCGAGGCGACCAGCAAACCATTCTGGTTCCAGCTTTACACCATGAAGGATCAGGACTTCGTCAGCCGGTTGATCCAACGCGCCAAAGACGCCAAATGCTCGGCCCTGGTGATCACGCTAGACCTGCAGATCCTGGGGCAGCGTCATAAAGACCTGAAAAACGGTCTGTCTGCCCCGCCCAAGCTGACCCCATCGACCATCGCCAACCTGATGACCAAATGGTCCTGGGGGCTGCAGATGCTGGGGGCGAAACGGCGCAACTTTGGCAACATCGTTGGCCATGTTGACGGGGTGACCGACACAGCAAACCTTGGCGCCTGGACGGCAGAGCAGTTTGACCCCTCGCTGGACTGGGGCAAGATCGCCAAGATCAAAGAGGAATGGGGCGGCCCTGTGATCCTGAAGGGTATTCTGGACGCTGAAGATGCCAAAATGGCCCTTTCGGTTGGCGCCGATGCGATTGTGGTCTCAAACCACGGCGGCCGTCAGTTGGATGGCGCGATGAGTTCGATCAAGGCGCTGCCGTCCATTCTGGATGCGGTCGGCGATCAGGTTGAGGTCCATTTGGACAGCGGTATCCGGTCGGGTCAGGACGTGCTTAAGGCTTTGGCGATGGGCGCGAAAGGCACCTATATCGGCCGCGCCTTTGTCTATGGTCTGGGCGCCATGGGCGAAGCGGGCGTCACCAAAGCGCTGGAGGTGATCCATAAAGAGCTGGACGTCTCCATGGCGCTTTGCGGTCGCCGCCGGGTGGATGAGCTGGACAAGGACATCCTGCTGATCCCCGATGACTTTGAAGGGCGCTGGCAGTAACAGCGCTATCCCCCAAAAAGCAGGGCCCGGGGTTTTGACACCCCGGGCCTTTTCAGTGCAGGGTGAGCCGAAAGCGCCCGACGGCGCGCAAGAGGTTGTTCATGCTGGTTTTTGTCGACGCCAATATTGCCCTGTTTGCGGTGCCTAAAACCGGCTCTACCGCTTATCATCTGGCGTTGAAGAGCAAGGCCGACATCACACTGGCGGGCAAACAGGCGCTGAAGCATATGCCCCTGCGCAAATATGACCGCCATTTTGCACCCTTTCTGAAACAGGCCTACAACCTCAGCCCCGAAAGGGTCGCCGTTATGCGCGACCCCGTTGAGCAGATCCGCAGCTGGTACAAATACCGCAGCCGCGACAAGGTGCGCGGCGGCAATGCGGTGCCCGAAGGGATGAGCTTCGACGGGTTTGTCGCCGAGGTTATCGCCTGCAAACCGCACGCTTGTGCCAAATTGGGCAGTCAGTTTACCTTTCTGACCTCCGATGACGGCGCATTACGCACCGATCACCTGTTTGCCTATGAGCGCCCGGTGAAGCTGATCACCTTCCTGCAGGACCGCATCGGCAAGCCGTTTGAGACCCAGCAGAAAAACGTCTCGCCCCATCGTGATGCACCCTTGAGCGGTGAGATGGAGGCAGAACTGCGCCAAGCCCGGGCCGAAGAGTTTGCCCTTTATGACCGGGTGATGCAGGCCGGTGGGCATTTGCACACCCCCGTTGTGACCTGATTGCGCCGCATCAGAACGCAGCTTGCCCAGACCAAGCTGCTGCTCCCGTTTTTAACCGTAACGCTTTCGACAGAAACATTGACCACCACACACCTACAGCCGCCCAATCCCATCAGAATCGCATGGATCGCCCTTAAAGAGCTTACGCGGTTCCTCGCCCTATTGCTGCCCGGGTTCCTTGCGCTGTTTTTGATCGTGCGGGCATTTGTGAATGGTCACGTCAGCGACATCACCTTTGCCCTGTGGCTGCTGGTCATTCAGGGGCTGTCCCTGCTGGTGCCGAACCCTGTCACTGAAACGCGGACGGACCGGAAGGCCCTTCTGATCAAGCTGGCCGCGCTATTGCCGGCGATCTTATTGCTTTTCCCTCTGACTGTGGTGGTGTTGATTTTCGGTGAACTGGACACGGCCGCCTTTGTTTTCCATCTGGCGTTTGGCATTGGCGGCACCCCGCTTGGAGAGTTTGCACCCTATATAGCAACCGTCACGATTTACTGGGTCGCAATCCTGATCACCCTCTACCGTTTGCGCAAATGGCTGCGCCGCATCCCGTTCTGGTGGAGCCTGTGCTGCGTCAGCCTGATCGCCGGAAACCCATTGGTCCGCGACGTGCTGTTCAATCAGTTTCAGGCGAAATACAGCCGGGGCGAAAGCCTGATCACCGCGTTTCAGGACCCCGCGCTGATCGCCCCAACCGAAGGGGAAAACCCGGACCTCATCATCCTGTACCTCGAAGGGATGGAACGCACCTACGGGATCAAAGACAGCTTTGGTGCGATCTATGCCCCGATTGAACGGCTTGCTAAGAGCGGTGTTTCCTTTTCCGATGTGGCACAGATCGACGGCACCGGCTGGAGCTTGGCCGGCATGACCGCCACCCAATGTGGGATGCCGCTGATGCCGATGGGATCACTCCCCCTCAACCGCACCGCGGATATGAAGAAGATTGGCGCTGGCGTGACCTGCCTTACTGATATCCTGAACGCGCGCGGCTACCACTCAACTTATGCCTCCACGACAGAAATCATCGGCAGCGATCGGGGGCATTATGGTTTTGACAACTTCTACCGGACGCATCAACTCGACCAGATTGTGGACAAGGCCAATGCGATGACGCCCGGGGCGATTGCTGCGCGCGAGGCCGGTGATACCTCTTGGGCGTTGCGGGACGGCGAAGGCTACGCCATCGCCCTTGCCCACGTGGAGGAGCGACTGAAAAGCGACCAACCCTATGCGCTGATCCTGTCGACGATGGATACCCATGGCCCCAAGGCGCACATGTCGGACCAATGCGTGACTGACGGCCAGCCAAAGGTGTCTGATGACCTCACCGATGCCGTGGTCTGCACCAGCAAGCTGACCGAAACCTTTATCGCTGAATTGCGCGAACTGACCAAGCACCGCAACACCCGCATTGTGGTGGCCAGCGATCATCTGGCGCATCACAACAACCTGTCCCCACAACTGGATCAGCATCCGCGGCGAAACATGGTGATGTTTCTGAACGGGCCGGAAGCGCCCCGGGTGATAGATAAACCGGCCGCCATGCCGGATGTATTTCCGACGCTCCTGCACTGGCTGGGCTGGCTGGACAGTGGTGCGCCACAGGCTGCTGGCATTGGCACATCCCTGCTCCACGATCCGGCCACTTTGATCGAAACCTTTGGGATTGATGGGGTCAATGACAGGCTGCGCAGGGATGTGGAACTGGCCGCGAAGTTCTGGCATTCTGCCCCATAGGGCCCTGGCCAATGGGCCCAAGGAAATAAGCCCTTTCAAAATCTTCCGGACTCGTCTATACGCGCGGCTTCATGCGGGCATACAGCCTTGGAGGATGCCCGTGATTCTAACTAATTTATGGAGAATTCCAAATGGCTGGAACTATTCCTGACCTCCACGCAGAGGTCCGCACGGGGACAGGCAAGGGCGCCGCTCGTCAAGCACGCCGCGAAGGCAAAGTGCCTGGTGTTGTATTCGGTGGCGAAGCAGAGCCGCTGGCGATCAACGTTCCCTTCAACGACCTGCTGAAGCGCCTGAAAGCTGGCCGCTTCAAGTCGACCCTCTTCAACCTGAAAGTTGAAGGCCAGGAAGATGTACGTGTGATCTGCCGTGACGTTCAGCGTGACGTGGTCAAAGACCTGCCGACCCACGTTGACTTCATGCGTCTGCGCCGCACCACCCGCATCGCGCTGTTCATCAACGTAAACTTCGAAAACCAGGAAACCTGCCCCGGCATCAAAAAAGGTGGCGTGCTGACCGTTGTACGTCCCGAAGTTGAGCTGGAAGTTCTGGCCGGTGACATTCCTGAGTCGATCACCATCGACCTGGCAGAAGCCAACGTCGGCGACGTTCTGCACATCAGCGACGTAACCCTGCCGGAAGGCGCCAAGCCGACCATCGATCGTGACTTCGTGATTGCAAACATCTCGGCTCCGTCGGGTCTGCGTTCGGAAGAGAACGAAGCCGAAGACGGCGAAGAAGCTGCAGCAGAAGAGTAATCTCTGCGCCCTGTCGCACCTCTGCGCTGATTGCTAAGGTGCTGACGAACGGCTTTGACGAAAAAGAAACGCGGACCTTCGGGTCCGCGTTTTTTGTTTGGGGTCGCTTAGGCGCTTTCGTGCAGGACGGTTTTGAAACCTTCAAACTGCGGCGGGCCAACCAGAACGTCTTTGGTTGCTGAACGGCCTGCATTGGCATGGGCTGCACGGAACTGTTCCGATTTGGTCCAGGCAAGGAAATCCTCTTCGGTCGCCCACATGGTGTGAGACGAATAGAGGCAATAGTCCTCAGTGGCGGCGCCTTTCAGCATGCGGAACTCCTGGTAGCCCTTCATTTCGTTCAGGCGCCCTTCGCGCGCGCGCCAAATCTCTTCAAATGCCTCTTCCTGGCCCAGGGCGACCTTGAAGCGGTTCATGGCGATGTAGGACATGCCATTTCCTTTCATGTTTTTTCGGGATAGCTGGCATGAACGCGCCCGTTCGGCTGGCAGCTCTCCTCTTGCACGGGATCGGTGCAAAAGGTCAATCGCTCTGCGCTGATTGAATTTGCCGCAGTGACGCTTTAGTCAGTGGACAAGATCTAATCGAGGGAAAGCAACGATGCAGCTGTTTGTGGGACTGGGCAATCCGGGTGCAAAATATGCGGGCAACCGTCACAACATCGGCTTCATGGCCCTGGATGAGATTGCCCGCGACCATGGCTTTGCTCCCTGGCGGTCCAAGTTTCAGGGACAGGTCAGCGAAGGCCGGCTGGGCCGCGAAAAGGTGATCCTACTCAAGCCTGAAACCTTCATGAACCTTTCCGGCCAATCGGTGGGCGAGGCGATGCGGTTTTACAAGCTGACCTCGGACGATGTGGTGGTCTTTCACGACGAACTGGATCTTACGCCGGGTAAATGCCGCGTGAAACAGGGCGGTGGCCATGCCGGCCACAATGGGCTGCGGTCCATTCATCAACACATCAGCCCGGAATATACCCGGGTGCGCTTGGGCATCGGCCATCCGGGTCACAAGGACCGGGTTTCCGGCTATGTGCTGGCGGATTTTGCCAAGGCCGAACAGGGCTGGCTGGATGACCTGATGCGCGGCATTTCTGATGGGGCCGCCCATCTGGCCGAAGGCGATAACGGCAAGTTTCAAAATGCCGTGGCACTGCGGGTCAACCCGCCTCGCAGTTCGGGTGGCCAGAAAAACGGCGCGAACAATGGTCCAAAAGGCGACAAGCCAAAGGCTGCGGAAGGCAAACAGGCCACAGCGAAACCCGCCAAACCGGCCGCCCCGGCGCAAGATGATCAGCCTGACACCCGCTCCGCGATGGAGCGTTTGTTGAACAAATTCAAGTGACGGCGGCGCTTTCCGATCACCTCAGCAAACAAGCCGAGGCCTGTGAGGCGCTCGGCTCACCTTTTACGGCACGCTTGCTACGTGTTGTACGTGACAATCTGAGCCCCGGCACCGCAGTGGCCGACCGGCTGTTGACCTGGCCCGAGGCAACCCTGCGCGCAGATGCTGTGGGGCTGCGTCTGACGGGCGGGCTACATGCGCTGGTACTGTCTGATGCCGCGCCTCAGCTGGCGGCGCTCTACCCTGCAAGTGAGGAGGATGCGGCGCTATGGTCTGCAATTGCAGATGCGTTTGAAACCCATAGTGCCCATCTGCTGCATTGGTTGGACAGTGCGCCGCAAACCAATGAGGTGCGGCGTGCCCCTGCGATGATCCTTGCGGCCTCCGAGGCGGCTAAACAGTTCCCGGGACTGCCCCTGCGGGTCAGCGAACTTGGCGCTTCGGCGGGACTGAACCTGCTGTTCGACCGGTTTGCACTGGATCTGCCACAGGGACCCTACACCCCGCCAAATGCGGTAATGACGCTCCGCCCTGACTGGCAGGGGCGACCAGCCGATGTCGCGCCTTTCAGCGTTGCAGAACGGCGTGGCGTCGATTCGAATCCGCTATCAACGGACCAGCCCGCAGACATGTTGCGCCTGCGCAGCTACCTTTGGGCCGATCAGCCTGAACGGATGCAACGGACCAACGCCGCGCTTTCCATTGCCACACCTATGGTCGACGCAGGGGATGCAGGCCATTGGCTGGCAGAACGCCTCACCACGCCCAGGCCCGGCACGCTTGAGTTTGTCTACCACACGGTTGCTTGGCAGTATTTTCCCGAAACCACCAAAGCCGCCTGCACCAAGGCGCTGACCATCGCCGCCGCACGCGCAACGCCGGAAACTCCGCTGGCCTATCTGACCTTTGAGATGGACGCGACCGGCCCGGCAGGCCCCGGCGCCCCGGTGCGGCTGCGATTGTGGCCCGGCGACATTCAAATTGATCTGGGGCGCATGGACTTTCACGGGCGTTGGTTTCAGATCAACTGACCCAGCGGCACCCTTGCCCCCTGCCCCATCCGCGTGATGAGTAAAGGCACTAACCTTTGGGAGGGGTTCAGATGTTGAGAGTGTTGCTGCGCGTTCTGGTGGTTTTGGTTCTGGCCATTGCCGTTGTCGCCTTTTGGAAGAAAGACGAAATCAGCCGTCTGCTGGCGGTGAACAGCCTGTTTGCCGAAGACAAGATCGTCCACAACTTCTCGCACATGGATCAGCTGTTCTGGACCAAGGAGATCAACCGCGGCACCGGCCCTGTGTCGCCCCTGCCCGCGGGCACTGAGATGACCCTACCCGCTGGCAGCGAAGATTGGATCAGCAGCCGAGCCCTGACCGCCCTTGTGGTTCTGAAAGACGGGGAACTGCGGCACGAAAGCTATTATCTGGACACCGGGGCCGAAGATCGCCGTATCAGCTGGTCGGTTGCCAAATCCTATATTTCGGCCCTGCTGGGCATCTTGGAGGCCGAAGGCGCGCTGACCCTTGAGGATCAGCTGACCCAACATGTACCCAGCCTGAAAGGATCCGCCTATGACGGTGCGCGGATCATCGATGCGTTGCATATGTCCAGCGGTATTGAGTTTGATGAGGACTATCTCGACTTCAACTCTGACATCAACAAAATGGGCCGCGTTCTGGCGCTTGGCGGGTCCATGGATGCCTTTTCCGCCGGGCAGGACCGCACCCGCGGCACCCCCGGTGCGGCCTGGCACTACGTTTCGATCGACACACACGTAATCGGCATGGCCATTCGCGGCGCCACGGGTCGCGACATCCCCGATCTGATGCAGGAAAAACTGATCGCCCCCTTGGGGTTGGAGGCCAGCCCGTTGATGATCACCGATGGCGATGGCGTCAGCTTTGTGCTGGGCGGGTTGAACCAACGCACCCGCGACTATGCCCGCTTTGGTCAGATGGCCCTGCAGGACGGCATGTGGCAAGGCCAGCGCATCCTGCCAGAGGGCTGGATCACACGTTCCGCCCAGTTCACCGCCCCGACAGAGGCCGGTGAGGAAGCCTATGGTCTGCATTGGTGGGGCGCCGTTGACCCACGCGAAGGTGAGTTTTATGCGCGTGGCGTTTATGGTCAATATATCTATATCAACAAACCGCTGAACGTGGTGATTGCTGTCAACTCCGCCGACCGGCTGTTCCGGCAAGACGGCGTGAACGTCGAAATGATCGCCATGTTCCGCAAAATCGCCGAAGCTGCGCAAAACTGATCTCAGTCACCCGATCACGGGGCGCGTGGCACAGTAAATGGAGATATCCATGGTCACGCCCCTGCCCGCCATCAATGTGCTTGGCACCGCGCTAAAGCCGTGTTCACAGGATCCCAAAACCGGGTTCTTCCGCGATGGGTCCTGCAACACCTGCCGGGAAGATCGCGGTTCTCATACGGTCTGTGCGGTGATGACGGCGGAGTTTTTGGCGCTGTCCAAATACCTTGGCAATGACCTGTCCACACCTGTTCCGGAATATGGCTTTCCGGGGTTGAAACCCGGGGATCAATGGTGCCTCTGCGCCAGCAGGTTCCTGCAGGCGCATGCTGAAGACTGTGCCCCCAAGGTTCATCTGGCGGCCACCCACCAGCAGGCCTTGGAAATTGTTCCTTTGGAAGTATTGGAAGCCTACGCCTGCGATTGATCTGCAGGCGCGGCTTCGAGTGACCCGTCCATCATGTCCTCAATAAACAGGCTCAGCAGCTGCGCCCGGCTACTGACCTCCGCCTTACGGTAGATCGCATTGCTTTGTGCCTTCACCGTACCCGGCGAGGTTTGGCGTAGACCTGCGATTTCTTCCACGCTGAACCCTTTCAGGGAAAAAAGCGCCACCTCGCGTTCGGCTGGCGTCAGCTGCCATTCCCGAAAGCGGCTTTCCAGGTGGTCATGAAACGCCCCTTGCAACAGGCGCAGGCTGGCTTCGGCGGCTTCCGTGCGCTGCATTGAACGGCGATAGGCAATCCAGCCCAACACCACACCCATCACAAGGCCCAGCGCCGCGCCGACCTCCAGCAATTCACGTGTTTGCCAGCTGATCGGGGCGGCGCGCACGCCAATGACCGTGGCCAGAATGTCCGAGACAAAGAAGACCGCGCAGACGCTTTGCAACAGGATCAGAATAAGAAGAGGCCAGGGTGTTTTCACGTCACGCCCCGTGCGAGATCTGGACCGAGAGAGGAAGGCGGTCATCAATCATCCTCGCCTTCATCATCTTCACCGTCGTCTTCTTCATCATCCTCCTCATCGTCTTCTTCGTCGTCTTCCTCCTCGTCATCTTCTTCGTCATCTTCCTCATCATCAGAAGAATCGTCTGCTTCGTCCTCTTCATCTTCAGCTTCATCTTCTTCATCGTCGGGGTCTTCCCCATCTTCTACAGTCTCATCCCCAGCAACCGGGCGCCCCGTCCTGATCAACCCGGCTCCAGCCTCGGCCTCTTCTGCATCCCAATAGTCGCGCAGGATTTCCCCGGTGCGCGGGTTCAGGATAATTTCACGTTCGGCATTACCGCCCGTGGCCTCAATGCGAATACGCCCTAGAAACGTTCGGGAGACGACGATGCGCGTGTACCCCTGCTGGGCCAGCTGGTCAGTGACGCGATCCACCAAAGGATCGGCCTGCGCTGGGCTGGCAAGCACGGCAAACGCCAAGGCTACAATTGTCCTGCGGGTCATGTTCTTTCCTCACTTCGGCCCCGTTGCGCGCGAATAGATGCGCCGGCATCGGGTGGGGAACTCGATGCCGGCCAGAGAGAGTGGGACCCTCCCCCTAGGGTCTGAGATACCAGTGGTTTACCACTCCCTCATCCCGGAAGGCAAAACCATCGGCACTTAGACCGCCAGAGGCAACGGGCGCAGTGCGTTTGGATCAATCGTCGCCTTCTTCGTCATCTTCCTCGTCATCTTCTTCATCATCTTCTTCATCGTCGTCTTCTTCGTCGTCATCGTCTTCCTCGTCCTCTTCGTCTTCTTCATACTCCTCGTCTTCTTCATCCTCCTCGTCTTCTTCGTCCTCCTCGTCTTCTTCGTCCTCCTCGTCTTCTTCATCCTCCTCGTCTTCTTCGTCCTCCTCGTCTTCTTCATCCTCTTCGTCTTCTTCATCCTCTTCGTCATCGTCGTCCTCTTCGACTTCGTGCGAGAGGACATCACCGGTTTGGGCATCATAAACAGTTTCGATGAAGTAGCCGTCTTTCACCGCCTCAACGGTGACTTCCGTGCCATCGGCATAGACTTCCACTTCTTCGTAGCCTTCACGGGCAAAGTGCTCGACGACAGCGCGCACAAAGTCCGAGGCTTGCGCCTGCGCCTGTACGGCGAAACCAACAACAAGGGCGGTGGAGGTAATCAAAATGCGTTTCATGTGGGGGCTCCTTGATCTGCGATAGTGATCTGCAATTGGGTCTGTTCGGCACACGCCTCATGCGTTGCCTGCTGACAGATCAGCCGGTCACGAGGCCCAATAGCCATTCACCGCAGGATTAATCCGACGCCCACCAAACGCCGGTTTATGCCCATAAACCTGAGTTTATGCCTTTTGTTTCAGTGGCTTCTAAAACAGCAGCACCCTCTGCCGTTGGATCAGAGCTGTTCTTCCATCTCAATCAGATGGTCTTCGAACTCAGAGCAGAATATCACTTCGCGCCGTTCAGGATCGTAGAAGGCGTTGGCCTCGCCGCAGCTTTCCTCAACAATCCGCAGGGGCGCAGACAGGGACAGTTCCTCATTCAAAGCGACCACTTCATCGGCAATGATCCGGGCGCTGAAACTGTCGGCCTCGCCATCAAACACCAGGGTTGCGCCTGCGCCACGTTCAATCAACTCATCCAACACCGCGCCCCAGCTGGCCTCGGCCTGTTCAAATTCGATCGGACAATAGGCAGCGCGTTCTTCGGGCAGTTCAAACTCGGCTGCAAAATCTTCGCGTGCGTCGGGATTGGCCCCGTAGAAGATGCAGACCGTGTTGTAGAAACGTTGTTCATCCGGGCCATGCGTGTCCCACCACGGGATGTCTTCCAGACCGCCACCGCGCATTTCTGCTTCGCCGATGAAGCCCCAGGCCGCTTCGTAGGCCAATTCCTGCGCGACCTCTTCTTCGTAGAGCGCGTGGATCATAAGGATGGAAAACACATCCGCCGCATCCTCTTCCTGACCGAAGATCGGCACCCCTTCGATGTCAATCAGCGCATGGGCCAGTTCGTGGTAGAAAATCCCCAGAACATTGGCCTCAACAAAGGCGCTGCCCTCATCCTGCGCAGCGGCAGAAAGCGGCAGGGTCATAAGGGCAAGAGCGGCAGTGAGCTGTTTCATCATGATCTCCCTCGAAGCGGTGACATCAGTATGTCGCGCCCTGTCGCCATCGGCTAGGAAAATGCGCCCGATGCAAAACGGCCCGGGACAGGCCCGGGCCGCTCCTTCACTCTTTCAACGACACGAGGTCGCTCAGCAGGCCTTTGGTGCCGTTGTGCACTGTCAGGCGCTCAACCTTACCGGCCACTTTTTCCAGCGCTTCCAGTTCTTTCAGTCGCAGCATGACCGGGTTTTCAGCCATGACCTTAGCCGTGTTCAGAAGCGCCCGGGTGGCGTTGGTTTCTTCGCGACGCCGGATCACGTTGGCCTCAGCCTCTTTTTCAGCGGTCACAACCTTGTTCAGGATGTCCCGCATCTCACCCGGCAGGATCACGTCCTTCAGCGCGATCTCACCGACCTCAAGGCCCAGTCCGGACATCTCTGCCCGCACCTTTTCAGCCGCCTCGGCGTCCACCGTCACCTTCTCAGCCAGGAGCCGGTCCAGCTTCAGCGCACCCAGCGTTTTCCGAAACGCCAGCTGCAGTGCCTTGTGCAGGGCTTCTTCGAAGTCCTTCACTTTGGTGACCGCCACTTCGGCGTCCACAACCCGGAACTGCGCCGTCAGGTTCACCCGCAGGGTCACCCGGTCTTTGGTCAGGATTTCCTGGCCCAAGACCTCATGGGTGCGCATCCGCAGGTCAACCTGCTTCAGCGACAAGGCACGACCGGCCTTCCAGAAACCGTGCACACCGGGCTGCAGCTGCCCTGAGGGTTTACCGTCAACGGACAGCAAACCAACGTGCCCTTCTGCAACGGTGACTTGTGTCAGCCCTGCGGTCACACCGGCTGCGGTCAAACGTGACAGCAGCGCGCCCGGCACCTGCAGACCCTCAGACAGCTGAAAGGTCTCAAAGGCCCATTCGCCCGCGTCTTTCCAATAGACGACACGGCTGTCAGGCATCCGCACCTCCAAGGGCCGTCCATCGCGGGTGACCAGCACCAGCTCTTCCGGCCCGGCCCGCACCTCCAGCAGATGTGCCTCGGCCAGATCCGGACGTTGCCGGAACAGGGCCCGATCATAGGGCGATACGAAACGGAGCTGATCGATCGTGTGAACTTCGCGCAGGCTGTCCTTGACCTTCACCCGATGCCGACCTGCGCCAAGGATGGCGGCAAAACGCCCCTCGTCCAGCACAAGCATCCGCTCGGTTTCCTGCAATGTGACCCGCTCATAGCCGGCCAGTTTGTCCAATATTTTCTCAACGATATTCATACCTAAACTCCTTTTCGTATTGTCCTATCGTCGTCGCAAAGCGATCTCCTTTGGTTGGAATTGGGTTGGGGTCAGCATGACCCTCAGGTGTTGTGCCCAAGATGGGTGATAGGTCCGGAACACGCCCCGCGCCCAAGCCAATGGCGAAAGCAGCACCGAGAGGGGCGCAGCATCGCGGCGCGCCTTTCAGAGAAGCCTCTGATCAGCGGACCACAAAGCGGCGGAACCGTCATGTTCTGCTCCGGCCAAGACCAGAGCGGGCCGGGATGTCCATTGGCGGCGAAACCTCACCAGCCAACTTACCGGTCAACCCGCCCCGCTGGGACGGTCCCGGACCCTGATATGTGAACCGTAAAGAACGGTCCGGCGTGACAGGCCGGTGCTGACTTAACAGCTTTTCAAATGGTGGGAGTCGAACCCACTACCCCTTGATTAAACGTCAAGTGCTCTACCCGAATGAGCTACATTTTGTGCACGATGCAGGAATCGAACCTGCAACTCACAGAATCTAAATCTGCTGCTCTACCGTTGAGCTAATCACGCGGTCCCGCTGTTGGGGCAAACTCCAGGCATACGGGAACGGCAGCGCCGACCGCACCGGACGTGTGTACAGCACGCACCGTTTGGATGATGTCCCCCGACATCGGGAGTGCAGAAGTAAGGCGAGAGGTGGATTCGCTGCAATCATACACTTTTATCGTGAAATGCAGCGTTGCCGACGGGACACAAAATTGTATCTGCGCGCAACAATGCGTCGCGCCACGGGGTCATGCACCACCGGCACGACGGAATATCGCTGCCGGGATTGCCAGAAATGTCCGGAAATTGAACGGCTGTTTTGTCAGGCGGCGCCGGCCTGTGCGGCCGCAAGTTGCGTCAGGATGCTGGCGTAATTCTCAACGCCCTGCGCGCCGGTCACCAGATGCTGGCGTTCAAAGACCATCGCTGGCACGCCCGAAATCCCCTTGGAGGTCCAGAATTGCTGCTTCGCACGGACTTCTTCGGCGTAGTCATCGCAGGTCAGGATCTCCAACGCGCGGGCACGATCCAACCACAGAGCGGCGGCGACATCGGCCATCGCCTGCGGATCGTTCATCTCTTTGCTGTCGGTAAAGTAGGCCTCAAACAGGGCCAGTTTCAGCGCCCCGGCTTGACCGCTTTCGGCGGCCCAATGCAGCAAGCGATGTAGGGCGAAGGTGTTGTAGATCCGTTTGCCATCGGTGAAGCGGATCGGTGCGCTCAGCTCGCCCCCGATCGCCTCCAACCGGGCGCGGGCTTCGATGCTTTGCTCTACGGTGATGCCGTATTTCCCCATCAAATGTTCCCGCAGCTCTTCGCCCTCGGGCGCCATCTGCGGGTTCAGCTCAAAGGGATGCCAGAACACCTCAATCGGGATTCCGGTCTGTTCCTGCGCCAAACGCAGTTGGTGGTAGCCGACAAAGCACCAAGGGCACATCACGTCCGATACAATATCGATCCGCAGTGTCTGTCCCGTAGCCTGCGCCATGTCGGCCCTTTCTCAGATCAATCGCTGTCGCGCCCTTCAAGACCCGAGAGGTCAACACCAAGGTGACGCGCGACGGTGAAGATGTCCTTATCGCCACGGCCGCACATGTTCATCACGATGATATGGTCCTTGGGCAGATCGCCCGCGATCTTCATCACATGGGCAAGCGCATGACAGGGTTCAAGGGCAGGAATGATTCCTTCGCTCTCACAAGAGAACTGGAACGCCTCCAGCGCTTCCTTATCGGTGATCGAGACATATTCCGCGCGACCGATCTGGTGCAGCCAGCTGTGTTCCGGCCCGATGCCGGGGTAGTCGAGGCCGGCCGAAATTGAATAGCCGTCCAGGATCTGGCCGTCGTCATCCTGCAACAGGAAGGTGCGGTTGCCGTGCAGCACACCGGGGCGCCCACCGGTCAGTGAGGCACAGTGTTCCATATCGTCGTTCACGCCTCTACCACCGGCCTCAACACCGATGATGTTGACCTCTTTGTCATCCAGGAACGGGTGGAACAGGCCAATCGCGTTGGACCCGCCGCCAATGGCGGCAATCACGGTGTCGGGCAGGCGGCCTTCGCCTTCCTGCTCAGCCAGCTGCCAGCGCACCTCTTTGCCGATGATCGACTGGAAGTCGCGCACCATCGCCGGATAGGGATGCGGGCCTGCTGCAGTGCCGATGCAGTAGAAAGTATCGTGCACGTTGGTCACCCAGTCGCGCAGCGCGTCGTTCATCGCATCCTTCAGCGTGCCACGACCGGATTCCACGGCGATCACCTCGGCCCCCAGCAGCTTCATGCGGAACACGTTGGGTTTCTGGCGGGCCACATCATGGGCGCCCATGTAAACCACACATTTCAGGCCAAACTTGGCACAAACCGTTGCGGTGGCCACACCGTGCTGACCGGCACCTGTTTCGGCGATGATCCGGGTCTTGCCCATACGGCGCGCCAGCAGGATCTGGCCCAACACGTTGTTCACCTTGTGCGCGCCAGTGTGGTTCAGCTCATCCCGCTTAAGGTAGATCTTGGCGCCACCCAGACGTTTGGTCATGCCCTCAGCGTAATAAAGCGGCGAGGGGCGGCCCACATAGTGCTGCCAGAGATAATTCATCTCATCCCAGAACTCAGGATCGTCCTTGGCCTTTTCGTATTCCTCCTCCAGCGAAAGGATCAGCGGCATCAGCGTCTCGGACACGAAACGTCCGCCGAAATCTCCGAAACGGCCCTTGTCGTCGGGGCCGGTCATAAAGCTGTTGAAAAGGTCGTTGGCCATCGGGTGCTCCTCAGGTCAGAAAGTCTGTATCCCCATGTGCATAGGGCGCGGGGGACGGTTTTACCAGCCTGTTTTCCATGCATCAGGGCCGCGGGCTGAAATCGGGAAGATAACGCACAGCCAAGCCATGACAAGCCCTGCGACAAAGACGCCGCAGCCGACGGTGATTTAGGGAAAATTGCGTGGTGTTTTGAGGTCAGTTATTGATCCGAGCGAGGGGGAAGCCCAGGCTCAATCCAGCGTCTTTTTATAGCCGACGTGGCTGTCAACATAGCCAAGGCGATCATAAAAACGCTGCGCATCATTGCGCGCCTTATTTGTGGTCAGTTGCAGCAGGCCGCAACCAGCCGCACGCGCCCGATCCTCAGCGTCCGCAAACATCGCTTCGCCAAGTCCTTGGCCACGCAGGTCACTGTGCACCCGCACGCTTTCGATCTGCGCCCGCCGCGCCGCTTTCAGCGACAGGCCCGAAATGAACGTCAGCTGATAGGTTGCCACCACGCGCGCGCCTTCTGGGCGGCTGTCATCGATGCCCACAAACAGAAGGTTTCCGCCCTCAGCTTGCATCTGATCAAAAGCTGCGAAATAGGGATCCAGCGTCGCAGCTTCGCGCCCCTGCCCCAATACGTCATCGCGCAGCAAGGCAACGATTTCCGGAACCTCATCACGGTTGGCTTCTCGGAAAACGACTCCCATTAGCTGCCCCTTATGCCAGCGCGGCCTTGATAAAGGCCTCCATCAAAGCGGGATCTTTTACGCCTGGGGCGCTTTCCACACCGGAGCTGACATCAACCTGACGGGCCCCGGTCAGGTTTTGCGCCCGGCCGACGTTTTCAGGGTTAAGCCCCCCGGCCAGCATCCAAGGCAGCGACCAGTATTTGCGCTTCACCAACTGCCAGTCGAAGGACAGGCCGTTGCCACCCGGCAAAACAGCGTCTTTCGGGGCTTTGGCATCAATCAGCAACTGGTCAGCGACCTTTGCATAGCTGTCGATCTGGGCAACATCTGCCTCCGTCGCGACACCGATCGCCTTCATGACCGGCAGGCCGTAGCGTGCCTTGACCTCAGCCACCCGTTCGGGGCTTTCCGTTCCGTGCAACTGCCACATGTCGATGGCGACGTTATCGTTGATCTGATCCAGCAGCGCGTCATCGGCGTTGACCACCAAGGCAACCTTGGCCAGCCCAACAGGGGCGGCCCAGGCCAGTTCACGCGCCTCAGCCACGGTGACGGCGCGGGGCGATTTTGGGAAAAACACGAAGCCTACGTAGGCCGCACCCAGAAACCCCGCCATTTCGACGTGATCAGGATCCCGCAGACCGCAGATCTTTACCTTACTGTCAGCTGGCATCGGATCAGGACGCTTCATCCAGAAGGGCGAGCACCTCATCCTTCTGTTCCGCAGTGTCGGCGCGCCGCTTTTCACGCTTCAGCTGGCGGCTCAGATCCTGCACTTCCTGTGCTTTGCGTGCCGCTTCTGCCCGATGTTTGTATTCGCGCAGCCATTCCCAGACAAAACCGATCAGCAGGCCCGCGATGATCGCACCAAGGATCACCACGAAGAGCGGCATCTCAATCGTGTAGTTGAGGCCAATCACATTGGCAAAGGCATCCGGCAGCAGCGCCAGTGTCACCGCATCACGGTTGGCAAAGGCCACCGACACCAAAAGAAGCCCCAGAGAGCCGAGAAATACATAGCGAATGTAGCGCATGAGCGATTTACTTTCCGTTCAGTCGGTCGCGCAGCAGTTTGCCGGTCTTGAAGAAAGGCACGTGCTTCTCTTCAACTTCTACCGATTCCCCGGTGCGCGGGTTGCGGCCAACCCTAGCATCCCGCTTCTTTACCGAAAACGCGCCGAAACCACGCAGCTCGACTCGATCACCGCGCGACATCGCGCCGGTAATCTCATCAAAGATCGTATTTACGATCTTCTCAACATCACGTTGGAACAAGTGTGGGTTCTCGTCAGCGATCTTCTGAATCAGTTCCGATCGGATCATCGGCAAATACTCCCCCGGCAAAATGCTTTGGCCAATATCAGCGCAATTAGTTGAACTATAGAAAGAAACAAGGGCTACGGAAACCTGCCTTTGCGGCAAATGGCAAGTTTCCGCGACAATTACTCAACCAATAAGTGAAATTGGGCTCTCATCCGGGGCCAGAAGTCACCGCGAGGCTGTATTGCGCCTGCGGCATGGCCTCCTTGAAGTCATTGATTCGGCATCGCTTTCCACTCACCTCTCAGATGATTCTGTCAAAGCCTCTGAATAGAAAAACCCCGCGGTCTGGTCAGACCGCGGGGTTTCCCTGATTTAATCTCGCCTAAGCGGCGAAAGATCTTACTCGTCGCCGCCTTTCAGCGCTGCGCCGAGGATGTCGCCGAGCGATGCGCCGGAGTCCGAGGAACCGTACTGTTCTACGGCTTCTTTCTCTTCGGCGATCTCACGTGCTTTGATCGACAGGCCCAGACGACGGGTCTTGCTGTCAACGTTGGTCACGCGGACGTCAACCTTGTCACCAACCGAGAAACGCTCAGGGCGCTGCTCAGCACGGTCACGCGACAGGTCCGAACGACGGATGAAGGACTTCATGCCTTCGTACTCGACTTCGATGCCACCGTCTTCGATCGCGGTAACCTCAACAGTTACGATCGAGCCGCGCTTCACGCCGCCGGTTGCTTCAGCGAACTTGTCGCCGCCCAGGGCTTTGATCGACAGCGAGATACGCTCTTTCTCGACGTCCACTTCGGAGACAACGGCCGAAACCATGTCGCCTTTGCGGTAGTTCTGAATGGCATCTTCGCCACGCTCGTCCCAGGACAGGTCGGAGAGGTGAACCATGCCGTCGATTTCGCCGGGCAGGCCGATGAACAGACCGAATTCGGTGATGTTCTTGACTTCGCCTTCGACCTGAGTGCCCTCGGGGTGAGTTTCCGAGAAGACTTCCCACGGGTTGCGCATGGTCTGCTTGAGGCCCAGCGACACGCGGCGCTTGCCAGCGTCGATTTCCAGAACCATGACGTCCACTTCCTGCGAGGTCGAAACGATCTTGCCGGGGTGTACGTTTTTCTTGGTCCAGGACATTTCGGACACGTGAACCAGACCTTCAACGCCGGGCTCCAGCTCAACAAATGCACCATAGTCGGTGATGTTGGTAACGCGACCTTTGTGGACCGATTCCAGCGGGTACTTGGCGGCAACCAGATCCCACGGATCTTCCTGCAGCTGTTTCATGCCCAGGCTGATGCGGTGGGTGTCTTTGTTGATCTTGATGACCTGAACCTTAACGGTTTCACCGATCGACAGGATCTCGGACGGGTGGTTCACACGGCGCCATGCCATGTCGGTGACGTGCAGCAGGCCGTCTACGCCGCCCAGGTCAACGAATGCACCGTATTCGGTGATGTTCTTAACAACACCTTCAACCGCGTCGCCTTCGGCCAGTTTACCGATAACTTCGGCACGCTGTTCGGCACGCGACTCTTCCAGAATGGCGCGACGCGATACAACGATGTTGCCACGACGACGGTCCATTTTCAGGATCTGGAACGGCTGCTTCAGACCCATCAGCGGGCCAGCATCACGTACGGGACGTACGTCAACCTGCGAACCGGGCAGGAATGCAACAGCACCGCCCAGATCGACGGTAAAGCCGCCTTTGACGCGGCCGAAGATCGCGCCGTCGACGCGCTGTTCGTCTGCGTATGCTTTTTCCAGGCGATCCCATGCTTCTTCGCGGCGGGCCATCTCACGCGAGATAACAGCTTCGCCACGGGCGTTTTCAGCCGCGCGCAGGTAAACTTCTACTTCGTCGCCAACAGCGATTTCAGGAGCTTCACCGGGGTTTGCGAATTCTTTCAGCTCAACGCGGCCTTCCATCTTGTAGCCAACGTCGATAATGGCCTGGCCCGCTTCAATTGCGATTACCTTGCCTTTAACAACGGAACCCTCAGTCGGGGTGTCCATTTCGAAGCTTTCGTTCAAGAGTGCTTCAAACTCTTCCATCGAGGTCATAGCCATCTGGCGTATCAATCCTTTACAAGTCGATTTAACTGGCCAACGGTTGTCTCCGCAGGTCTTGGTTTCATTTCGTCCCCCGCCGCTTGGAAAAAGCCCGGAACAAGATTGGACACAAACAAAAGAAGAAGGGTCTGAGGTTACCCACAAACCCTGCTCACCCTGTCCGCGACTCTTGACGGCCGTAAGACTGACGCGCGTATAGGTCGTTCTGGTCAATATAGCAAGGGAAATTGACTCCATCGGCACTGCTGCGCGGCAGTTGGCTGAGATCCCCCTTGCGGCACCGTGAACTGGCTGCTAGCCAAACCGCATGAAAAAGCAAGTTGTCTGCATTAACTGGGGTACAAAATACGGCGCCCCTTACGTGAACCGTCTGTACGAGATGGTGAAAGCCAATATCACGCCGCCGTTTCGCTTTGTCTGTTTCACCGACAATCGCGACGGTTTCCTGCCGGAGATTGACTGCTTCGACTTGCCTGAAATGCCGGGTTTCATGCCCCAGAACACACTGGGACAATGGCCCAAGTCGCGTCTCTGGGCACCCGAACTGGGTGATCTGGATGGCCCCTTCCTGTTCATTGATCTGGACGTGGTGATTACCGGATCGCTGGATCCGTTTTTCGAGTACGGCGCGGATGAGGATGTGGTGGTCGCCCGCAATGCAGCCAAACCCTTGCATCGCCTTGGCCAGACCTCAATCTACCGGATGCCGGTTGGCGCGCTGGCCCCACTGCAAGCCCTGTTTGCCGCGGATCCACAGGCCGTTGCGGACAGATATCGCTTTGAGCAGCACTTCGTCACCAAGAACGCCCCGAACGGGGTGAAGTTCTGGCCGAAGGATTGGGTGCAGCACTTTCGCATTCAGTGCATTCCGCGTTTCCCGCTGAATTTCTTCACCCCGCCCAAGATCCCCAAGAACTGCCGCGTGGTGATCTTTGCTGGTGGCTTGAACCCGCCAGACGCCGCACTGGGTCAATACCTGCCGTCCAGGCCGCACCTGCCACCGCTTGCTCATATCAAACGGGCCTTAGGCCTAAAGCGACCGATTAAGTCGATGCGCCAGTTCCTATACCCGGCCACATGGGTTGCTGAGATCTGGGAGAAGGCAGATCACGCCTCCGCGTCGGAAGCAGCAGGCAAACAGGATCGGACGAAGCCATAGTACCGTTCGCAAATGACATATATCCGCGACATCACCGCTGATGAGGCGCTTTGGATCCGGCATCAAGTCCTATGGCCTGACAAACCAACCGAGTTTTGTCGCGTCGAGGGCGATGATCAGGCGGTGCACCTGGGTGGGTTTATCGGCAACCAGTTGGTGACGGTGTTGAGCCTTTTTGACGAAGGAGCATTCATTCAACTACGCAAGTTCGCGACATTGCCACAGCATCAAGGGCAGGGTCACGGTACTGCGCTGATGCGGGCCGCCATGGATCGCGCGGATGGGATGGGCAAACCCATCAGGCTGCATGCGCGGAGCGGCGCCATAGCGTTTTATGAACGTCACGGTTTCACCCAACAGGGCGAACCCTTCCAGAAGTACAGCACCGAAACATCAATCGGCCCGACCTATATCTGGATGCAGCAAACAAAAAACGGGACCTGCTGACAGGCCCCGCTTGGATCATTTAGATCATGATATGATCTCAATCAGATGGTGGTGATGAATTTGTCGCGCGGACGGCGGACCTTCTTCATATTGACCAGCCAGTCGCCTTCCTCAGCGCGGTAGCCCAAAGGCAGCAGCAGGACCGAACGCAAACCACGTTCTTTCAGGCCCAGGATTTCATCCACGGCGGCAGGATCGAATCCTTCCATCGGGGTGCTGTCGACCTCTTCCACCGCCGCAGCAGCCAGAGCGAAGCCCAAGGCAATATAGGCCTGGCGGGCGGCGTGCTCAAAATTCACATCCGCGTCGCGCGGCAGGTACATGTTTTTGAGGTTGGTGTAGTAAGCGTCCAGCGTTTCACTGCGACCACCGCGTTCTTCGGCCATCTGATCGGTAACACTGTCCACGCGGGCCTCGGTGTAGTTGTCCCAAGCGGCAAAAACCAGCAGGTGCGAGCCATCCACGATCTGTTCCTGGTTCCAGGCCACATCTTTGATCTTGGCGCGCACATCAGGGTTGGTCACGACCAGAACCTCATAGGGCTGCAGGCCGCTGGAGGTTGGCGCCAGTTCGATCGCCTTCAGGATCGCTTCCAGCTTCTCATCAGAAACGGCTTTCGAAGGGTCCATCTTCTTGGTGGCATAGCGCCAGTTCAACTTGTCGTTCAGCATTTCAGTCTCGTCTTTCAAAAGCACAAACAGGGAGGAGTCATTCGGAGTTGGCTATCTAGGCTTTCCACGCGACAGCACAAGGGTTCACCCAATGCGCTATACCGACGGAGAGGTGTTTCGCTGCGTAACAGTTCCGCGCGGGATTTATCGGCGCGCGTCAATCGCTGCAATAGCGGCGGCAATGGCAGCCTCGATTGACAGATCAGAGGTATCGATCTGCACGGCATCCTCTGCGGGCTTCAGGGGGGCCGTCGCACGCTCGCTGTCACGTTTGTCACGTTCGATCACATCCTGCAGGACCGTCTCATAACTCTGCGTGCCGCCTTTTTCAGCCAGTTCCTTGTGGCGGCGCGTTGCGCGCACCTCGGCGCTGGCGGTGACAAACAGCTTCACCTCCGCATCCGGGCAGATGACCGTTCCAATGTCGCGCCCATCCAGAACGGCGCCGCCGTCGCGCCGCGCAAACGCCTGTTGGAAGGCCACCAAAGCGGCCCGCACCTCTGGGATCACCGCAACTTTGCTGGCGGCTTGTGCCACATCCGGGGTGCGCAGATTGTCTGCTGTCAGATCCTCAGCCTGCAAGGCGTGCGCTGCAGCGATCGGTTCTGCTCCCTGGAGCGTTCTGGCCCCGACCGCACGATAAAGCAGACCCGTGTCCAAATGCGCATAACCAAAATGCGCCGCAACGGCCTTGGATAACGTGCCTTTGCCGGCCGCCGCAGGCCCGTCGATTGCGATGGTGAACGCCATTGTCTGCTCCTCTTCCTGATCGCAGGGGTACTGCACACCCTGTCCCACCTCAAGATGAAATCCAGAACCAATTGACATGCAGCATGTCATTATGACACCATAGATGTCATGACAGATCTTCTCTATCATCTGACCTGGCTTTCCCGCCCTCTGATGCAACAGGTCGAAACCGCGGTTGAGAGCGGGCTGCAAGGCACCGGACTAACCGTGCGCACCCGTGCCGTGATGGAGGTTCTGTTGCAGGGCCCGTTGACCGTGCCCGCCTTGGCAGAGGCGCTGCATATTCAACGACAATACGTGCAGGTCATGGTGAATGAGGCGCTGGCAGCGGGGTTTGTCAGCAAACAAGCAAACCCAAGGCACGCGCGATCCCATCTGATTGCCCTGACCCCCGACGGCAGCGCGCTGATCGAACATGTCATGGCGCAAGAACATGCATTGCTGTCAGAGCTTGCCGGTGACCTGCCTGCCGATGAGGTGGCCACGGCATTGCGCATTGTCAAAACCCTCATCACCCGCTTTCAATCCCATAACCAAGGCCTCACACCATGATCTGGATCCTTCCCGCTCTCCTCGCCGCGGCGTGTTTTTGGCTGAACTACGTCTCTAACGTGATCGGTCAAGTCACCAAGGGCGACCGCATCCCCAAACGTGATGGCAAGGCACTGCTACTGGTCGATCTGCAAAGCTGTTTCTGGGAAGAGAAACTCTACGATGCAGACACCCGCGCCCGCGTTGAGGCCGCGGTGGGTCAGGCGGTGACCGAAGCGAAGGCGGCCGGCCAACCGGTGATTGCCCTGCGTCAGGAATGGTCCATCCCCAGCACCCGTTTGCTGGCGCGGATGTTTATGGGTGGCAAGGCGCTGGCGGGCGGCACGGGCCTGGAACTGGCCGCGCCGTTTGCGGGCATGGCGGACCGGGAGGTGGTGAAACCCATTCAGGACGGGTTCAAAACCGGGGAATTGACCCATGTTCTGGATGAAATGGGCGTTGGTCATCTGACCATTGCGGGCCTTGATGGCATCTACTGCGTCAACAAAACCGCACAGGCCGCGTTGAGCCGGGGCTATGGCATCACCCTGCTGGCCGATGGCATTGCCTCCACCGAGCCGAAAAAGCTGGAAGAGGTTTACACCGACCTGCAGGCCAAAGGGGCAAAGGTGGGCTGAGCCACCCCACCCCGTCACAGATCAATCGCGCCGCAGATCCGCGCCAAGGCCGCCCATCAACCCCTCAAAGATCGGGAAGGAGGTGGCGATCGGGCTGCCATCATCGACGCTGACGGGGGCCTCAGTGGCCATGCCCATCACCATGAAACTCATGGCAATCCGGTGATCCAGATGGCTGACACAGGTCGCCCCGCCCGGCACGTTGCCATGGCCACGGCCTTTGACGATCCACCAATCCTCGCCGTCTTCAACCTCAACACCGTTCAGACGCAGGCCCGAGGCCATTGCCTCAATCCGGTCCGATTCCTTCACCCGCAGCTCTTTCACCCCGCGCATCACCGTGTCACCTTCAGCGAAGGAGGCCACAACAGACAGCACCGGATATTCATCAATCATGCTAGCCGCACGGGCGGGGGGCACCTCGATGCCTTTGAGGTTGGGGGAAAACTTGGCGCGCAGATCGGCAACTGGCTCACCGCCTTCTTCGCGCAGGTTCTCATAGGTCAGATCCGCCCCCATATCGCGCAGGGTCTCAAACAGACCGGCGCGGGTGGGGTTCAGCCCGATGTTCGGCACCAGCACGTCAGAGCCTTCAACGATCAGCGCCGCGCAGACCGGAAACGCTGCCGAGGACGGATCACGCGGCACCACAATGGTCTGCGGCTTCAGCTCAGGACGGCCTTTCAGGGTAATCACCCGGCCCTCATCAGTATCGACCGAGGTGATATCGGCGCCAAAACCGGCCAGCATCCGCTCAGTATGGTCGCGGGTGGCTTCTTTCTCGATCACAACGGTCTCACCCGGTGCGTTCAGACCTGCCAGCAAAACAGCCGACTTCACCTGCGCCGAAGGCATCGGCGTGGTGTAGCGCACAGGAACTGGATCTGCGGCGCCGACAATGGTCATTGGCAGGCGTCCACCCGACCGGCCAACCGAGGTCGCGCCAAACAGCGCAATCGGATCCGTGACCCGCGCCATCGGGCGTGAATTCAGTGAGGCATCGCCGGTAAAGGTCGCCGTGATATCAGAACTCGCCATCGCGCCCATGATCAGGCGCACGCCGGTGCCCGAGTTACCACAGTCGATCACATTTTCAGGCTCGGCAAAGCCACCAACACCAACGCCATGCACATGCCAGGTGCCATCCTCATCACGGGTTACCTCTGCACCGAAAGCCTGCATGGCTTTGGCGGTGTCCAGCACATCTTCCCCTTCCAGCAGACCGGTGATGACCGTCTCACCCACCGCCATCGCGCCAAAAATCAGCGAACGGTGGCTGATGGATTTGTCGCCGGGCACATGGGCCTCGCCCTTCAGGGGGCCGCATTTATGCGATGACATCGGGATCGGGGTGCCGTGGCCGGACATATGTGCTCTCCTCATGCTTCCAAAGCCTGATAGCGCAAACCCTAAGGGCCGTCCATATCAGCCGAAACGACAAAAGGCAGAAGCGCCGCCCCTGCCTTTCACTGTTTCCAAAATACTCAAAAATCCCAACGCTTACAGGCGGCGGAACGTCAGATAATGCGGCGTTCGGCCTTCGCGCAGGGCTTTCTGCTCATAACGGGTGGAAATCCAGTCATCCCAGGGCTGGCGCCAGTCGGTTGGGCCCTCGGCCAGCCACTCAAAACCGGCCTTCGGCACCTCTTGCAGGGTCTGGCGCACATAATCGGGAATGTCTGTCGCCACACGGAAGATTGCGCCGGGTTTCAGCACCTCGGCCAGCGGCTGCAGGTGTTCCTGTGTCACAAACCGGCGGCGGTGGTGGCGTTTCTTTGGCCAGGGGTCAGGATACAGCAGGAAGGCCTTGCTGATCGATTGCCCCGGCAGCACATCCATCATGTCCCGCGCATCACCAGGGTGCACCTTGACGTTGTCGACCTCGGCGTCACGGATCTTGCCCAGCAACATCGCCACGCCGTTGATGTAAGGCTCACAGCCAATGATCCCAACGTCGCGGTTACTGGCGGCCTGATGCGCCATATGTTCGCCGCCGCCAAAGCCGACCTCCAGCCAGACGTCTTTGCCCGGGAACATTTCGCCCAGATCCAATTCGCTTCGGTCGGGGTTTTCTTCCCAGGTCACCGCGCCGGGCGACAGGGCGGCCAGATCCTCATCCAGATACTTCTGCTGGCTGTCGCGCAGGCCTTTGCCTTTGAAGCGGCCGTAGAAGTTGCGCCATGGGGCGCCCGAAGGGTGCTTGTCGCTGGGTTGGTCTGCCATGATCTCGAACGGTCTCTTGCGCGGTTGATTGGCCCGAGCCTTTGCCGCAGAGCGCGGCAGGGGTCAAGTCCCCCTGCCCGATTACGCCTTCTGATCGTGCCCAGGCGTAGGTTTAGCCTTTAGAAAACAGCGCCCGCAGAACAAACAGCCCCGGAATGGTCACCAGATACATCGTGATCCCATAAAGCGCCGACGGCAGCGCGTATTCGGGAATACCCGCCACCTGCGCCACCAATCCCGCGACCGTGATGCCCAGTGTGGCGTTCTGCACCCCCATCTCGACCGAGATACAGATGCCCTCAGCGCCGCTCAGGCCCAGCAGTCGCGCCACAGCCACGCCGAGGATTAGCAAGACCACATTCAGCGCGATCAGGACCGGCCCCAGAACCGTGATGTTTTCAACGATCAGCGCCCAGTTGGTTGCAATCGCGGCAGCGACGATCAGCACAAACAGCACCATCGCCGCGCGTGAAATGAACCGCTCTGCCGCATCCGCCTTGGCCCCGGTAAACCGCCGCCCCAACAGGCCCAGCAGAACCGGCACCGCGGTGATGGCAAACATCGCCAGCCCGATCGACATCACATCGATCTCTGGCGCAGTTTCTTTCAGAAAGGTCTGCCCGGCCCAACCCACAAGGAAAGGCACGGTCAAAACGGATAACAGGCTCACCACCGCCGTCAGGGTGATCGACAGTGCAACCGAACCACCCCCCAGTTTGGTCAGGATGTTTGAGGTCACGCCGCCCGGGCAGAACGACAGGATCATCACCCCAAAAGCCAAGGCGGGCGGCAATGACATGACCTGCAACAACAGATAGGCAACAGCGGGAATGGCCGCGACCTGCAGCACCACCCCGGTCAGCACCGCACGCGGCATGGTCAAAACCCGGCCGAAATCCGCAAAGGTCAGGCCGAAGCCCAGCGAAAACATGATGAACGCCAGCGACAGCGGCAGCCCCACCTCAAGCAACATTGCAAATCCTCCCTATTCGCAGCGGCAGGCTTACATGAAGCCTCCGGAGGCCAAAGCCTGCCGTTAGGTCAGGCGCAATGGTTAAGGCTCAGGACCCATTAATATTCCAGCACCGGTTTGGCAGATTTTCGAACTGACAAGGTCCGTGGACGCAGGAATAGTGACCTATTTCAAGGCTATGTGATGCCGCTCAGTTCGAAAAACCGCCAAATCGCAGACACCAAAATCGCTGCATCTCAACGGTGTGAGACGCTTGAAAAGAGAACCACTCTTTCCGGCGCGCCTCAAACTATTGATATTTTGCGTTTTTGACGCCGGCGCGGAAAAATTAATGGGTCCTGAGCCTAAGGCGCGTCGCGCAACACCCCGGCCGCAACCAATTCCTTGCGTGAGGGGAACCAGACCGCATCACTTGACCCGATGGTCTCAATCGCAAAGGCCGGATCAACACCACGTTTCAACAAGGTGGTCAGGTTGGTGTAAACCTCGGTCTGGGTGTCCTGATACATCCATGAGGCAAAATCGAAGGGTGTCTGCCAGCCGCTGTCTTCACGACGGTCATTGTAATAACCCTCAATCGAGCCGGCGGACCAATTGGTCTGATGAAACCCGATCTTGGATCCACGGGTCATCTGCCGCGACTGGCCTGCCAGAAACAGCAGCACACAGGTGCTGCTGCATTCGCCGTCAGCCACAGTGTCCAATTCATAATCCTCGACGATGCGCGCCATTTCTTCGCCCACCCAGACAATCCCACCGGGGGAGTTTAGGCGCAGCGTGGTGATGCCTTCATTCTCTTTCAGCATACGCCGCATCACCGGCAGATCGGTCGCCACAATCTCCCTGCCCGAGGCCAGCCCACCTTTATCGGTGTCGTAAATCAATTGATCGCCTTCAACCGTCAGCTTGTCGGCCAGAACTGGCCCTGCCAACAGCAGGGAAAACGCTGCGATGCCAATACCACGCATGTCATGAAACTCCGATAAATACTTGTTGGGAAACACCTTAGAAAGCTGGGACAGGTGATGCCAAGCAAAGTTTCCTTGTGGCTGTGATTTCTGAAGCCCGGGCAAAGAAAAAGGGGGCCGAAGCCCCCTTTTAATGTGTCATGCATTGAGACGTGGATCAGCCAACCGGCGCAAAGGTGGTTTTGCCAACCTCTTTTTTCAGCTGCTCGACCAGATCCACATTCTCCCAGGAGAAGCCGCCGTCGGCCTCCGGGGTGCGGCCAAAGTGGCCATAAGCAGCGGTGCGCGCATAGATCGGGCGGTTCAGACCCAGATGGGTGCGGATGCCGCGGGGGGTCAGATCCATCACCTTGGGGATCGCCGCCTCAATCTCAGCAGGATCCACCTCACCAGTGCCGTGCAGATCTGCGTAGATCGACAGCGGGTGCGATACACCAATGGCGTAGCTCAGCTGGATGGTGCAGCGTTCAGCCAGGCCGGCCGCCACAACGTTCTTGGCCAGATAGCGCGCCGCATAGGCTGCCGAGCGGTCCACCTTGGTCGGGTCTTTGCCTGAGAAGGCACCGCCACCATGCGGCGCAGCGCCACCGTAGGTGTCCACAATGATCTTGCGGCCGGTCAGGCCAGCGTCACCATCGGGACCACCAATCACAAAGGTGCCGGTCGGGTTCACGTGCCATGCGGTGTCCGGCTGGATCCAGCCTTCGGGCAGGGTCTGGCGGATATACGGCTCAACAATGGCGCGGATGTCTTCGCTGGTCTGGCTTTCATCGGCATGCTGGGTCGACAACACGATCGAGGTCACGCCAACAGGCTTGCCATTTTCGTATTTGACCGAGATTTGCGATTTGGCATCCGGGCGCAGCGTCGGCTCAGCGCCGGATTTACGCTCCTCCGCCAGACGACGCAGGATCGCGTGGCTGTACTGAATCGGGGCCGGCATCAGTTCAGGGGTTTCCGTTGTGGCATAGCCAAACATGATGCCCTGATCGCCAGCGCCTTCCTCTTTGTCGGCAGCTGCGTCAACGCCCTGCGCGATATGGGCGGATTGTTCGTGCAGCAAGTTCGTCACTTCCACGGTTTCGTGGTGGAACTTGTCCTGCTCATAGCCAATGTCTTTGATGCAATCACGGGCGATTTGGTCAACCTTGCCCATAAATTCTGTCAGTTTGCCCTGGTCGGACAGACCAACTTCACCACCGATCACAACACGGTTTGTGGTGGCAAAAGTCTCAGCCGCAACGCGCGCCTCAGGCTCCTCTGCCAGGAAGGCGTCCAGAACTGCGTCCGAGATACGGTCACATACCTTGTCAGGATGCCCCTCCGAAACCGATTCAGAGGTGAAAATATAGTTCGATCTTGTCATGAAAGTGCTCCATTAGGGTCTACCCGCCACGTCAGGAAGCCGTTGTGGCAGGGGGATGTGTACTGGTTACGCCTCGGGTTCACCCGGGTCAATCTACAAAACGCCGCTTTGGGAAGCGCCTGAGTGTGATAACGGCAAGAAACAGCCCCATGATAGCAACCAAGGCAAGATAGTCACCGGTTCGGGCATAAAGCGTGCGAGGCAATGGCGGTGGCAGGGCATGATCCAGATGACCGGTTTCCCCCAGCCCCAACTGCGCAATCACGCGGCCCTTGCCATCAATAACCGCCGAAACCCCGGTATTTGCCGCCCGCACCATCGGCAGCCCCTGCTCAATCGCGCGCAGGCGGGCCTGCGCCAGATGTTGGTAGGGGCCTGAGATCTGGCCAAACCAGGCGTCATTGGTCAACTGCATCAACAAATCCGGGCGTTCTGCTGCTGCGTTCACGTCATTTGGGAACACCGCCTCATAACAAATCAGCGGCAGGGCACGCCCCAACGCACCCAACGGCATCAACTGCGCCCCCGGCCCGGCGGAAAACCCATCCCCGTCACGCGCAGCCATGCCACGAATGCCCAGCCGACCCAGCAGATCGCCAAAGGGCACGTACTCCCCAAAGGGCACCAGATGCGCCTTGTCGTAGACATTTGTGACCTGCCCCAGACCGTCCATCAGGACTGCTGAGTTATAGATTTGCCGTCCCTCCCAACGTTGGATGCCAAAGACAACCGGCACCCCGCCCGCTGCCTGCGCCATCACCTGCAGTGTTTCCTCCGACCGATCCAGTGACACAGGGACAGATGTTTCGGGCCAGATCACCAGATCCGGGCGTGGTGCGGCGCGGGTTGCCTCGATCAGACGGCGGAAGAACACCGGGATATGGGCGGGATCCCATTTCTGATGCTGCGGCGCGTTGGGCTGCACCAACCGCACCACGGGGCGCCCATTCAGGTCCTGTGGCTCAACCGCCAGATAAGCCCCGCCCAACCAAAGCAGCGCAATGGCTGACAGCGTTGCCACAGCACCCGTCACATGCCGCACCGAGAATGTCATCCCCGTTGCAACGGCCAGTGCCAACAGGGTCAGGCCATGTGGCCCAATCAGACTGGCCCATTGTGCGACAGGTGTCGGGATCCACAGATGGCCGATCAGCGCCCATGGAAACCCCGTAAAGAGGTAAGAACGCACCAGTTCAGCCGCAGCTAAGGTCGCAATCAGGGCAAGTGGGGTGCCCCCCAATCGCCGCGCCACGGCAGCGGCAGCACCCCAGAACAGCGCCAGACCACCCGCCATAAAGAACAAGGCGAAAGGCGCCATCCAGCCGTGCCGGGCAATATCGACAAGAAACGGCTCAACGATCCAGCTAAGGGCCAGCGCGAAATACCCAAGACCAAAACCCCAGCCACGCCAGAACGCAGGTTTGACTTCGCCTGCTGCCTGCATACGCAGCAGCCCCAGCGCCAGCCCAGGCAGCGCCAGCGGCCACAAATCCAGCGGCGCCTGCCCCAGCGCGGTGATCGCCCCCGCCAGAACCGAAAGCGCAAAGCCAGGCAGGCCCTGCGCCGCCCCAAATCGTGTCAGCGCAGCGGCCAGCACCCGTTACCCACCTGCATCCGTTTTCAGACGCACGCGCAGGCGCTTGATCCGGCGGGGATCTGCGTCCACCACCATGATCTCATGACCATCCGGGTGTTGCACCACTTCCCCACGCACCGGCACCCGGCCACACAGCACAAAGACCAAACCGCCCAGCGTGTCGATCTCTTCTTCATCGATCTCAGGACTGTCGGTGAGGGAAAAGCCGATCTCCTCCTCAAACTCATCCAGCGGGGTTTTAGACAACGCCAGATACTGACCGGGGTTTTCAGCAACCCACAGTTGGTCCTCTTCGGCGTCATGTTCATCTTCAATCTCACCGACAACCTGTTCGATCAGGTCTTCGATGGTCAAAACCCCATCAACGCCGCCATATTCATCGATCACCAGCGCCATATGCCGGCGTTCCGTCTGCATTTTCTGCAGCAAAACCCCCAGCGACATCGACGGCGGCACATAGAGCAGCGGGCGCAGCATGCCTGCCATCGAAAACTCTTCGCTCTGGCCGCCGTTAAACCCGTGCTGCAGGGCAAAGTCCTTCAGGTGGATCATGCCCAGCGGCGTGTCCAGGGTCCCGCTGTAAACAGGCAGTCGGGTAAAACCGGTGTCGCGGAAGACCTGCACCAGCTCATCTTTGGTGATGCTTTCCGGCACCGCCACAATATCCGCTTTTGGAATAGCCACTTCACGCACGCGGTAGCGCGCCAAAGTGTTCATCAATGTCTGGTGTTCACCGCGCGGGTGGGCGTGGCCGTTTGCCGAGGCCTCAGCCTCCAGTGCCACTGCCGTGCCTTTGGCTCCGAACAGTCGTTTCAAAAGCCCCGGTTGCGGGGGGTCGCCCTCTGGCTGCGCGCTGTGCGCTGCCGCAGAAGAGCCTTCAGGTGCGTCGCCCATCTTACCTTTCCAAATTCAAACAGAACTCATCTGTCACGGGGGTGATCCCCGCTAAGTCCCATTATATGGGTCAGCGAACCCCATTTTGCCAAGTATTTCGACCTCAATCGCCTCCATTAACGTGGCATCCTTGTCACGAATATGGTCATAGCCCAGCAAATGCAGGGTCGCATGGATCAACAAATGGGTGCAATGTTCACCCATCGGCTTCGCGGCGGCCTCGGCCTCACGCTGGCAGGTCTCAAAAGAAATGGCGATATCACCAAGTTCCGGGTCGGGACCTTCCGGGGCCAGCGGCGCGCCGCCATCTTCTGCAGCACCCCGTTCCTCTGAGGGCCAGGACAGCACATTGGTTGCCTTGCCCTTGTCGCGAAATTCTTCGTTCAGCTCGGCAATCCGGGCATCATCACAGCCCATCACACAAAGCTCCCAATCCTCAGGGTCATATCCCAGATGGCGCAGGGTCGCGCCACTGGCAATCTCGGCCAGTTGCGCAAGCCCGGCCGCTTCCCAGCGTGTATCTTCAAAGATCACATCAACAGTCATAGGCCCGCCATATCCTGATTGCCCGCACAAGAAAAGGCGACAGCCCGTTGGCAGCCGCCCTTTTCAACGTTCCCCAAATACTCCCGCCGGAGGCGGTGCAACCGGATCAACCGCGCGCTTCTTCTTCCTCATAGGCCTCGATGATAGCGGCCACCAGCGGGTGACGGACCACATCCTTGGAGGTGAAATAATTGAAGCTGATCTTGGGGATCTGTTTCAACAGACGTTCTGCATCATGCAGGCCTGAGGAAACGCCGCGCGGCAGGTCCACCTGGCTGCGGTCGCCGGTGATCACCATACGGGAGCCTTCGCCAAGACGGGTCAGGAACATTTTCATCTGCATCGAGGTGGCGTTCTGCGCTTCATCCAAAACCACAAATGCATTCGCAAGTGTCCGGCCGCGCATGAAAGCCAGCGGCGCAATCTCGATCCGCTTTTCCTCAATCAGCTTCGCCACCTGCTTGGCCGGCAGGAAGTCATTCAGCGCGTCATAAAGCGGCTGCATATAGGGGTCGACTTTGTCTTTCATGTCGCCCGGCAGGTAGCCGAGTTTTTCCCCGGCTTCCACGGCGGGGCGGCTGAGGATGATCCGGTCCACAGCGCCGTCGATGAACATCGACACACCTGCGGCAACCGCCAGATAGGTCTTGCCGGTCCCGGCCGGGCCAATGCCAAAGGCAAGTTCATTCTGAAACAGGTTCTGCACATAGGCCTGCTGCGCTTCGGTGCGCGGCTCAACCCGTTTTTTGCGGGTTTTGATCTCAACCCGGCCACCGCGGAACATTTCCAGCTGGTCGCCGTCACGTACGCCATCTTCGACCGAGGCAGCGGGATCCGCGTGGCCCATGCGAATTTCGCGGTCGATGTCGCCGGTTTCAACGTCGCGCCCTTCCTCCAGACGCTCATAAAGGCCGCGCAGCACCGTTTCACATTCGGCCACCGCTTCGCTGCCACCATGAACTGACAGCTGATTGCCCCGGCGCAGGATATGCACCCCCATCTTCTGCTCTATGGCCGCCAGGTTGCGGTCATACTCGCCACAAAGGTCGATCAGCAAACGATTGTCGGGGAATTCCAGTACCGCTTCGCTGAGGCTGTCGGGGTCATTGGGGGTCAGAACGCTGGTAGGCAAATAGATCTCCTTAGTTGAGGTCAGATCCCAAAATTTGAGTCGGGGGCCTAGGACCAATGGTGCCAAACACGCCCCCTCTCCGCAAGATGTAGTGTCTAAATGTGACAGTTCCGGCACAGAAAAGCCGCCGGTTTGTGCACCGGCGGCTAAACGTTCTTTTCGGAATGTCCTGCGCTTTACAGCGGGTCGAAGATCCGGGTGCCATCCTTGAACGGGCCGGTGGCCGTTTCCGGCGGTGCCACGTTCGAGCAGACCGGCTTGCCGTATTTGTCACGGCGCGCATCCGCGTAGCCTTCCACACCATCATCGATGATCCAGTGGTCACAGCCGTTCGGATCAACCCAAATGCCCGCCACCAATTGGCTAAGGTGTTTCTTGTCGGTGCCGCGGTCGCGCGTTTTGTCCCCCTGCACCGGGGCATGACCACCGGTAGTACAGGCGGCCATCAGACCAGCAACTGCGAGGGCCATTGTGGCTTTTACCAAAGTCATAGTCTCTCTCCCTCGGTTACTGGAAACACAGGATTTCAACGCGGCGGTTTTTCTGCATGCCAGCTGCGGTCGAGTTTGACGCAACCGGCATCCGCTCACCGTAGCCACGCACATCGATCACCTGCGCCCCAACGCCAGCGGCCACTTTCGCCACCGAGTTGGCCCGGTTGTAGCTCAGCTTCATGTTGTAGCTGTCCGAGGCCCGGCTATCGGTGTGACCAACAATCACAAAGGCCCGCGCTGACGCCGAGTTGAAGAAATCCGCCAGACGCTGACGTCCAGCGGAGCTGATCCGGTAGCTGTCGGTTGCAAACAGCTGATCGGTGTTCACGGTGCCACAAAGATTCAGATCGCGGCAAACCGGCAGCCCCTCTTTGGTCAGGTGTGGTGTCATGTAGCCTTCGGCACCATCATCCATCACCCAATGCTCACAACCATCCGGGTCGATCCAGATGGTTGGAATATAACGTTCGCTCCGCACCGTGGTAGATTGCTGCGCCATAGCCGACTGCATCGTCGAGGTTACGCCCAGAACCGACACCACAGCACAAGCCATTGCAGTACGAAATGCTTTGGTCATCATTTTCGCCAGCCCTGTCCTTATGTTTCGTGTCCCCACGAAGCCGCCCCAGGTTTCAGCAGAAAAGGGTGCTTCGACAAAGTAATTATTCGTTAAGCTTAACATTTCTCCCTCTTAAAGGAAGGAGAAACCTTGGCTGATTGCACAAGATTTGGAAACAATGGCGATCAGGAACACTAATAGCAGTGGTCGGAGCGACAATTCGGTGGGCAAATCGAGCGGAACGTCCCCTTACCGCTGCCTGAAAAAGGCCCACCCCAATGGGACAGGCCTCAAAGATCAGAGATTCTCTGATGTAAATCCAAGCCAATCAGGGGCTTAACGGATGATCTCACCGGCCAATGAATTGCTGCCGCTCTCGACAATTTTCACCCGGGCAATTTCGCCAACCTGCATACCTGCATCGGCCACGTGAACTGCGTGCAGATACTCAGATTTGCCGACCATCTGGCCCTCAAACCGACCTGCCTTTTCAAACAGAACCGATACTTCACGCCCGACCATGCTGTCCTGGATGGCGCGCTGCTGTTCGGTGATCAGGGCCTGCAAGCGATGCAGACGTTCGGTCGCCACGGCGTCATCCACCAGCGGCCGTTCTGCTGCCGGGGTGCCAGGGCGCGTCGAATATTTGAAGCTGAAGGCCTGACCGTAGTTCACTTCACGGATCAGCGACATGGTGTCTTCAAAGTCCTGATCGTCCTCTTCCGGGAAGCCGACAATGAAGTCACCTGAGATCAGGATGTCAGGACGCGCCCCACGGATCCGCTCGATCAACCGCAGATAGCTTTCCGCGGTGTGGCTGCGGTTCATCCGCTTGAGGATCTTGTCACTGCCCGACTGCACCGGCAGATGCAGGTAAGGCATCAGCTTTTTGCACTCACCATGGGCCGCGATCAGATCATCGTCCATGTCGTTGGGATGCGATGTGGTGAAACGGATCCGCTCCAGCCCATCAATCTCGTTCAGCGACCAGATCAGCTCGGCCAGCGACCAGGTGCCTTTTGGCCCCTGCCCGTGATAGGCGTTCACGTTCTGACCCAGCAGGGTGATTTCACGCACCCCACGATCCACCAGATCCCGCGCCTCATTCAGCACACGTTCCACCGGGCGGCTCACTTCGGCACCACGGGTGTAGGGCACCACACAGAAGGCGCAGAACTTATCGCAACCCTCTTGAACGGTCAGGAATGCCGCCGGGGCACGGCGCGCCTTGGGGCGGCTTTTCAGCTTCTCGAATTTGTCTTCTTCGGGGAAATCCGTATCCAGCGCCTTTTCACCAGCGCGGGTCTTGGCCTCCATCTCGGGCAGGCGGTGGTAGGCCTGCGGCCCCACAACCAAATCGACCAGCGGCTGCCGGCGCATGATTTCCTCGCCCTCAGCCTGCGCGACACAGCCTGCAACACCGATTTTCAGATCCGGCTTTTCCGCTTTCAGCGTCTTGAAACGGCCCAGTTCTGAATAAACCTTCTCAGCCGCTTTTTCACGGATGTGACAGGTGTTCAGCAGGATCATATCCGCATCATCAGGGCTTTTGGTCTCAACATAGCCCTTGCCACCCAGCGCCTCTGCCATGCGCTCACTGTCATAGACATTCATCTGACAGCCGTAGGTCTTGATGAAGAGTTTCTTTGGCTCGCTATTTTTCGCTTCGCTCATGCGCTTATCCTGGCCCGGTCTGTTGCGCTCTATCTTGATGCAGCGCGGCTTGGTTTCAAGGCGGCGTCCTATACCACAAAGGGGGTGACTTGCAATGCAGACCGATATGGCCGAGTTTGGGCGCAAAGCAGGCAGGACACAAGCAATGCACTACAATAGTTTGGCAGAGTTTCTCAAAGCCAGCCAAGGCGCATTGGCCAAAGGGCCGATCGCGCTGGTCTTTGCCGAGGATGAGGCCGAGATTGACACCACCCTGCGCCATCATCTGAACACAGGCTTCGCAACCGTTTTGGTCTTCATGCCAGATGAATTTGCCCTGGCCGACGATGTTGAACCCACAGTCCACCGCATCAGCTTTGACACCCTGCAGCAGGGCGCCGTGCCGCAGGCCGTCAATCAGATCAACGACGCCGCGATCGGCCAATGGATCTTTTACTGCTACAACGCGGAATACCTGTTCTACCCGTTCTGTGAGACCCGCACCGTGGGTGAAATGCTGGCCTTCCACACCGAAGAGCGGCGGTTTTCCATGCTGACCTATGTGGTCGACCTTTACGCTGAAAACCTGCAACGCCATCCCAATGCTGTCTCCCTCGACACGGCGCATCTGGACAAATCAGGCTATTACGCGCTGGCACGGCCCGACCCGGCCAATCACAACCATCCCAAAGAACGCCAGCTGGATTTCTTTGGCGGTTTGCGCTGGCGTTATGAGGAACACATCCCCGCGAAACGGCGCAAGATTGACCGGATATCCCTGTTCCGCGCCAAACCAGAGCTGCGCCTTGGGGAGGATCACACCTTCAATGACGAAGAATACAACACCTACGCCTGCCCCTGGCACCACAATCTGACCGCCGCCATCTGTTCGTTCCGCACCGCCAAGGCACTGAAACGCAACCCGGGCTCCAAGTTCGATATCGACAGTTTCCGCTGGCACAACTCGGCCCCATTTGAATGGCATTCACGTCAACTGCTGGACCTCGGGCTGATGGAACCGGGGCAATGGTTCTGAACAGGCGCCGACCGCTTTTACGTGGTGACAGGCGCCGCCTCCGGCGGGAGTATTTTGGGCAAAGTGAAAGTCGTTTGCACTTTACCACAAATGCTCATCTTGGGCCGCGAGGCCCAAAAAGAAAGAGCGCCCCGAAGGGCGCCCAATCTAAAAACTCTGAGTGCACAGCTTAGTCGCGGTATTTCGACATCAGCATCGACCCATTGGTGCCACCAAACCCAAATGAGTTGGTCATCACCGTATCAAGGCCTGCATTTTCGACCAGCGAAGTGGCTATCTCGGCCGGGTTCAGCGCCGGATCCAGCGTTTCGACGTTGATCGAAGGGATGATGAAATCATGTTCCAGCGCCAGCAGGCAATAGATCGCTTCCTGCGCGCCGGTAGCGCCCTGGCTGTGACCGGTCATCGATTTGGTCGAGGAGATCACAGGCGTCTGGCCTTCGCCAAAGACGCGGCGCACCGCTTCAACTTCGCCTACATCGCCCACTGGGGTCGAGGTGCCATGTGCGTTGATGTAGCTGACCTTGCGGTCGTTGGCCAAGGTCGACAGGGCCACACGCATCGCGCGCTCACCACCTTCGCCCGAGGGGGCCACCATATCAGCACCGTCCGAGGTGGCGCCGTAGCCAGTGACTTCGGCATAGATCTTGGCGCCGCGCGCTTTGGCGTGCTCCAGCTCCTCCAGCACCACAATGCCGCCGCCGCCGCCGATCACAAAACCGTCGCGATTTGCATCAAAGGCGCGCGAGGCTTTCTCGGGCGTGTCGTTGTATTTCGACGACATCGCGCCCATCGCGTCAAACAGGCAGCTCAGGGTCCAATCCAGCTCTTCACCGCCGCCAGCAAACATCACATCCTGCTTGCCCATCATGATCTGCTCAGCTGCGTTGCCGATGCAGTGCAGCGAGGTCGAACAGGCCGAGGTGATCGAGTAGTTGATGCCCTTGATCTGGAACGCCGTCGCCAGGTTCGCAGAAACGGTTGAGCACATGGTTTTGGGCACCGCAAACGGGCCGATCCGCTTGGTTGCACCGGTTTTCAGCACGGTCTGATGCGCCGCCAGCATGGCTGAGGTTGACGGACCACCCGAGCCGGCCACCAGACCGGTGCGCGGGTTGATGATCTCTTTTTCTTCCAGACCGGAATCGGCGATCGCCTGCTGCATCGCGATATGGGCGTAGGCCGCGCCGGGCCCCATGAAGCGCAGGGTCCGTTTGTCGACATGTTCGGCGACATTCAACTTGATGTCGCCTGCAATCTGGCTGCGGAACCCATGTTCCTTCATGGCCTCATTGGCGGTGATGCCGGACTTGCCAGCCTTCAGCGAGGCCAGAACCTCTTCTGCATTGTTGCCGATGGACGAAACAACGCCCAAGCCGGTTACGACGACACGACGCATACGTGCACTCCCTTCATAGCTTATGCCTTAGTAGGGCATTGCGGTGGGAAGGTGCAAGGTGGGTTGGGGACAGCGTGTTCAAGGCAATGAACCCTATATGCCCCCTCCTCAAGCATTGGTTTGACCAAAGACGTAGACAAACCAACATGGCACCATCTAAAATTGCACAATTATTGAAAAATTATCTTTTGCGGGATTTTTGATGGAATATGTCGTCTTACTTTTGCTTGTCTTAGGGATTTGGTTGCTACGTGAGTTGAGACCAAAATCTCAATGGCCAGAAAGTAACGACCCTCAATGGCCAACCGAAGATGAAAGCTGGGACCGACGTTCATCAAATCGCGCATCACCACCGCATCGCCGCCGCCAGCAAAGCCCTGCACCTTTTGATGCTTCGAGTTCACGCCCTGCCAACACCAACGAGGTGCTGAAAGGATCTGCTTACGTGGTTGATGGCGACACAATCACCATAAGCAAACGGCAAATCCGTCTATTTGGAATAGATGCACCAGAAATGAACCACCCATTTGGCAAAAAGGCAAAATGGGCCCTGGTAGCTCTATGCAAAGGGCAAACTGTCCGTGCTGAGGTCATAGCATCCGATGATCACGGTCGCAGTGTCGCCAAATGTTCTTTGCCAGATGGACGCGACCTATCTGCAGAAATGGTCCGTCAAGGCCTAGCTATTGACTGGCCTAAGTACTCAAATGGAGCCTATTCGGCCCTTGAACCAGACGGTGTCCGCAAAAAACTCTGGCTAGCGACTGCCCGCCAAAAAGGACACATGCACATCTGGCATAAATTTGAGGCCTCGAAAAAGGCAGATTAATCGGAGGCTTCGCTTATCTTTTTGGCAATCTAATTTTTGTTCGGAGCTTGAGACACCTAGATTATTTTGGATCTCGGCAATCGGACTTTTTCACAACGACCTGCCGATCGACGCAAATCAACTCCAACTGGTGCCGTTTCTGCCGCAGGAAAGTATGGATCGCGCTTGCCGGGTTGTCAGCGGCGTCGGGATAGTAGCGCCAGAAATAGTCGTCAAAGATCAGCAAACCTCCGTCCTTCAGCACCTCAAACGCCTTCGTCCCGTCCAAAAGCACATCCTCAGCGTGGTGCGAGCCGTCGACATAGATCAGGTCAAACTTGGGGGCTGCATTTCCCTCACTGAAAAACGCCTGTGATGTGCCGCGAAACTTGGTCAGCCGATCCGCGAAAGGGGCAAGGTTGCGATCAAAGTTCAGCTCAATCCGGTGCATTGCTGGCTGGTCGACGCGGAGTTTATCCAAGTGTTCATCCGCCCCTTCCCATGTATCGACGCAGGTGAGCGTCGCATTGGGCAGGGTGGTGAGCATGAAATGGGCTGAAAGCCCCTGCCAGCTGCCGATTTCCAGACAGGTCAACCGTGCCTCAGTGTCCAGATCCATCGCCTTAAAGGCCCGCAGCCAGATCGGCAGTTTGCGGGAAAACCAGTCCTGATCGATCTCCAAAGATTTGGCCTGGGCCCGAAACGCGGCCCGTTTTTTGGCCCAGATGCGATTGTCACCGGAGAGTTGGTTTGACAGCTTGTGCCGCAGGTAGAACGTGATCACCCAGAGCGGCGCGTTGGTGCGCCACATGTAGCGGATCAAATCGATCTGCCGCGCTACCTGTCCCCATCTAGAGAGTTTTCGCACCTGCCACGCATCCCCGCCGTTTCTCAGCCAGACGCAATCCGCTCGGCGTTACCTTATGAGGGTAGGGCAAGCGGAATGCCGCTGTAAACCTCTGTTACATAACATGGAATGGCTGCGCTAATGGCACTGTTATTAGCACTGTGCCTAACCGCAGCGCTGGCCCAGCACCAACCAGAGGCCAAGCGGCACAAGCAGGGTCAGCATCATGATGATGGCTGAGGCTTTGGTGTGGCGCATCTTCTCAACCCCAACCATCGCCTTGAAGGTTTGGGCAAGCGTCAGCTGGTATTTACGCTTCAGATAGGCGGCCAAGGTCAGCGCCCCGATGACAAACAAGATCGACGGCAGCGGAAAGGCGGCGTTGACGCAGGCGGTGATTTCTTCCGGTGTCATGAGGCGCTCCTGCAGCGGGGTCCTGAAATGATCAGACCGGCCCATAGGGCCGGCCTGTAAAGCATCACGAAACGCCTGCGATCAGCTTTCGCTGAGGGCGACTTTCATATCTTTCACCTGATAGATCACCTCACCATCCGCCTCGACGATACCGTCGGCCACGCCCATGGTCAGGCGGCGGGTTTGGATCGCCTTGGTGAAATCGATCTTGTAGGTCAGCATCTTACGGTCAGGACGCACCATGCCGGTCAGCTTCACCTCACCGACGCCCAGCGCGTAGCCACGCCCCAGCCAACCGCGCCAACCAAGGTTGAAGCCGGTCAGCTGCCACAGACCGTCCAGACCCAGACAGCCGGGCATGATTGGGTTGCCAGGGAAATGACAATCAAAGAACCACAGGTCGGGGGTGATGTCGAATTCAGCCAGCACGTGGCCCTTGCCGTGGGCGCCGCCATCTTCCGAGATTTCGGTGATACGGTCCATCATCAGCATTGGCGGGGCCGGCAGCTGGGCGTTGCCGGGGCCAAACAGCTCGCCTCGGGCGCATTTCAGAAGATCGTCTTTGTCAAAGCTGCTCGGATATTGTGCCATGCGTGGCGCCTCCTCCGGGATAATTCTGTTACATTCCCGCCCCCTCTAGCACCGTAAAAGCCGCTGGCGCAAGCCTTGCGGGTCTGGGCGCACCGCAACGGCGCGGCACGGCGCACGCCGCAAATCAGGCAAAGCTACCCCTAAGGAATGCAGCGGGATTCTGGTCACAGAAAATGGCGGAGCACAGTTGCAAATGGTTTTCATTTGAACATCCGGACCTAGAACCGTTATAAAAAGGGATATTGGAACTAGGACACGAGTCGATGACAGTATCGCCTGAGGCAACCCAGAGGGGCTCCAAATGGCTGGCAGGCGCCGGTCTCCGCCCTACAAGGCAGCGTCTCGCCCTCGCCACTTTGCTGGTCGGGGACGGGCAGGATCGCCATGTCACCGCCGAAAGCCTGTTTGCGTCTGTACGCGACAATGGCGAAAGCGTCTCACTGGCAACCGTCTACAACACCCTGCGCGCCTTCTGTGAGGCGGGCCTGATGCAGGAAGTCACGGTAGATGGCTCCAAAAGCTATTTTGACACCAATACCCACGATCATCCCCACTTCTTCTGGGAAGATGACGGCGCGCTGACCGATGCACCGGCCGAGCAGCTGAAGATCATTCAACTGCCCGAGCCACCCGAAGGCGCCGAAATCAGTGCCGTGGATGTTGTCATCAAACTGCGCCGGAAGGCCTGACCCATAACATTCCGGCCGTCACAGGCGCTTTAAACGGCGTAGCGGCCCCTTCCGCGTCAACACATCACCAACATATACCGGCCGGCCTGACGGCCGGGTGGCCAGAGTGCCAAGCGCTTCCAAAATGCGGTCACGGCTGATCTGCAGCGCAACCGCGCGGTCAGGGTTCGGATGATCCACGCTGCGCCCCAGCGTTGGGTTAGTGTTCACCTCGTAGGCTTGCGGCCTGCCCTCAACCAGTCCGAAATCAAGGCGGCCGTAACCGACATCGAGACAGGCAAAAACCTCCCTCACCCATGCTTCATGGGGGTAGTCATCCATTTGGCGTCGTTCCTGCGCATATTGAGTTGGCGTCGCCAAATTTGCCTCACCGAACTTGGCCACCCAGTTGCGTTCATTGACGATGTTTGAAGGCACCACGGTGCCCTCAACAAAATACGCCGAATGCTTCTGGAAAAACCCGGTTTCAGGATGAGGCTGCGCCGCATATTCAATGAACACCAGATCATGCAGCGGATACCCTTGAGAAATGGCGCGTTTCAATGCGACCTTGCACTCTTCCCCGGAGTGCAGCAGATCGCTCAATACCCCCCGGTGGCCGGTGATCGTTCTCAGGAACACAGGGAACCTCTCGGGCTTTTCGCCAGACCGCGGACTGTAGCATGTGAAACCGCTCAACCCCGACTGATGTAGGCGCCGGATGGTGTCATCACGGTTAAGCGCCAAGGCTGGGTCATTGATCACCTTGGCGCCTGCAGCGGCAAGTTTGCGATACACTGCTGCGGCGGCTGTCAGCTCTGAGGAGGAAAGCCGGTCAAAGTCTGAAAAAATGTAGCTGGCCGTGGTCAAACGTGACGCACGAAACAACGCTTCATACGGAATGGTTTGGAACCTGACGTTCTGGCGGCGCAATTTCTGCACGGGCAGCTTAACCGTGTAGCGATGGTCATGCGCGCACACAAAAAATAGCTGAGCACGTGATGGGTTGAATAGCATACCGAGCTGACCTACGATCCCTTTGAAAAGTCGCTTTTAAATCAATAACGGGGCCCGACACAATGCAAGACAACACCTCCAAAATCGACCTCGATCTGGGCAATATGCTAGGCTACCGTGTGGTGGCAAAACAGGCAGAATTCGAAGGTCACAAGCAGTTTTCCAGCGCCGATCTGGGTCCACTGGGCGCCAAAATGGGCAGCAAAATCGGTCTAAAACCAGGCATAAAACTGGCGACTGCATCCTAAGTCCGGTCTCCTAAGACGCAAAAGACGACCGAATGTTTTCTTACACATTTGCGCCAGATGCCCAGCGGGCGCGTGATCTTGATCGTGTGCGCCACACTGATCTGGCCCAAAGCCTCAGGCATATCGCGGACCGTTGTCAGGCCGCCTTGCCCGCCGTATCCAATGCACTGTCGCCGCTTTTGGCCCGGCTAGACGCTGGCGATCAACTGGCCGCGGAGGCTTTCGGTGACTATTACACCCTGACAGAAGCTTTGATTGATGGCGATCGCGAAGTCGCTCTTCAAACGGCCCAACGACTTTCGAACGCAGCATCCCGCAGCGACGAGTTAGTCGTCCGCTATCGCGGCGCGACCGACAATCTCGCCTTGGACCAATCGCTGAACCACCGCCTGGGTGAAGGTTCGGAATTTGCCCCCCTCCCGCATGAGGATGCACCAGATTTTCCGCAGTTGCTGAACGAAGGCTTCGCCCTGCTGCGTGAGGGCTTCGAGGCGCTTTACCTCGAAGCCCGGGCCATCGTGCATCAAGTTGTGCTGGCACAGGCGCCCAAGGGATCAAAATTCGAATTTGATGGCGCATCGCATTTTCAGTTCTGGGGACTTTTGTTTCTGAACCCCAAACACCACAAAAACCGGCTAGCCGTCGCCGAGGTGCTGGCACATGAGGCTGGGCATAGCCTGCTGTTTGGCCTGATGCGGGACGAGCCTCTTGTGAAAAACCCCGAAAGCGACCTTTACACATCCCCCCTCCGCATCGATCCCCGCCCGATGGAAGGCATCTATCACGCAACCTTCGTTTCAGCGCGAATGGCTCTGGCGATGGAAACCCTCGCCCAAAGCGGTGTGCTGACGCAAGCAGAACGCGCGGAGGCCCAGCTGGCGGCGGAAAAGGATCGCGAGAATTTTGCTAAAGGGATCAGCACCGTCCATGAACATGGCGACATGACCGACAGCGGCAAACTGATCATGGATCACGCCGAGGCCTGGATCAACAAAGGCTGATTGTTCAAACGCAAAAGGCGGGCAGGAAAGCCCGCCTTTCTGTCTTCAGAAAATCGCTTAGCTGATTGAGACCAGCTCAATCGCGAAGGTCAGATCTTTGCCGGCCAGCGGGTGGTTGGCATCCAGGGTGATCTCATCATCGGTCAGGTCAACGATGGTCACTGGCAGAACCTGGCCATCCGGGGTCTGCATCTGCAGCTGCAGGCCAATTTCGGCCGGGATGTCGGCGGGGAAATCCGCGCGCGGCATGCTTTGGCGGGCGCCGGGCTGGATCGGGCCATAGGCCTCCATCGCGGGCACTTCGACGGTTTTCTTTTCACCAACCGCCATGCCCGGCAGCGCCTTATCAAGGCCCGGGATGATCTGGCCGCTGCCCACTTCAAAGGTCAGCGGATCGCGCCCTTCGGAGCTGTCGAAAACCGAACCGTCTTTCAGCGTGCCGGTATAGTGAATGCCTACGGTGTCACCCGTTTTGACCTGGGTCATAGCTGTTCCAATACTGTCTGGGAGTGTGATTACATGAGGGGCGCGTCGCTTTCCTCTCCGGTCGGGCGCCCTCGGCTGGCAGGCACCCTAGCGGCGCGGGCGCTTGAATGCAAATTCAGCGTGATTTGGCACAATCTGCACAGTCATGTTGGTACAATTGCGTGCTTTCCTTCACGGCAAGGCCATGCAACCCTGCGCCGCAAAAGAGGAGGCGCCGATGGCCATCACAACCTGTATCTTTGATGCCTATGGCACCCTGTTTGATGTGGCCTCTGCCGCGCGACGCGCCGCTGCCGAACCGGGGCGCGAAGCGCTGGCGCAATCCTGGCCCAAACTGGCAGAACATTGGCGATTGAAACAGCTGCAATACAGCTGGCTGCGGGCCATCACAGGTGAGTACACCGATTTCTGGCAGGTCACGCAGGACGGTCTGGACTGGGCGCTGGAGGCCACAGATCTTGGCGGTGATCCTGAACTGCGTGAACGTCTACTGGCGCTCTACTGGGAACTGCAGGCCTACCCAGAAGTGCCCCAGATGCTGGCGCAGCTGAAAGAGGCCGGGTTCAACACCGCCATTCTGTCAAACGGCAGCCCAGACATGCTGGACGGGGCGGTGCAATCCGCGGGCATTGGCGCGGTGCTGGATGATGTGTTGTCGGTGCAGGATGTCGGCATCTTCAAACCCGCACCACAGGTCTATGACCTTGTCGGACAACGCTTTGGCTGCGCCAAGGAGGAGGTTTTGTTCGTCTCATCCAACGGATGGGATGCGGGTGCAGCAGCCGGATATGGCTTCACCACCGCTTGGGTCAATCGTGCGGCCGAACCTGTGGACCGACTGCCGGCCCGACCGCAGCACATCCTGACCGACCTGACCAACATTCCTGACCTCGCAAGCGCCTGACCCCAAATAATTTCCCGAGTTTTCAATGCCCCGCTTTACCACCTCCGACGGACTGTCCCTCTATTACGAAGATGAAGGCGAAGGGCTGCCAATTCTGTGCCTGTCCGGCCTGACCCGCAATGTGCGGGACTTTGACCATGTGGCACCGCAACTGCTGGCCGGCCACCGGATGATCCGCATGGATTATCGCGGCCGGGGCCAGTCAGACTATGCCCCCGACCCGATGAGCTACACCCTGCGCCGTGAGGCGCAGGATGCGCTGGAGTTGATGGATCACCTCGGCATTGCGCAATTCGCGCTGTTGGGCACCTCCCGGGGTGGGTTGATCGGCATGGGGTTGGCCGCCACCGCCAAAAACCGGCTGCTGGGCGTTGCGCTCAACGATATTGGACCGGTTCTGGACGCTGAGGGCCTGACCGCAATTATGGGATATCTGGGCATACAGCCCACATTTGCGGACCTCGACGCTATGGCCGCGGCCCGTCAGGTAGCGATGGAGGCGCAGTTTCCCGGCGTCCCGCTTAGCCGTTGGCGACAAGAGGTGGCCACAACACATGTGCAAACCGCCGAAGGTGTCGCGCTGAATTACGATCCAAAACTGCGGGACGCGATTATTGCGGCAGGGGCCGAAGGCGGCGTTGAACTCTGGCCTTTTTTTGAGGCGATTGCCCCCCTGCCCTGCGCGGTGATCCATGGTGCAAATTCCGATCTGCTCCGCCATGCCACCGTGGATGAAATGCAACGCCGCATGCCAGACCTGCGCGTTGCCCATGTGGCGGACCGCGCGCATATCCCCTTCCTTGATGAACCCGAAGCCAAGGCCCTTTTGGCCAATTGGCTCAACGATCTGCAAAAGGCATCCTGATGAACATCGACATGATCCGCGCCGCCGCGCAGCGGCTTGAGGGCCACGCCCGCAAAACACCCCTGCTGTCCTCCCCCTTCCTGGATGAGATCGCAGGTCGCCGTCTGTTTGTGAAACCCGAATGCCTGCAACACACCGGCAGTTTCAAATTTCGCGGTGGCTGGTCGGCCCTGTCGGCCATGGATGAGGCAACGCGCCAGAAAGGCGTCCTGGCCTTTTCCAGCGGCAACCATGCACAGGGGGTTGCCTTTGCCGCCCAGCAGCATGGGGCGCCAGCAGTTATCATCATGCCCGCAGATGCCCCGCAGCTGAAGATCGACAACACACGCGCCTTGGGGGCTGAGGTGGTGCTTTACGATCGCGCCACGGAGAGCCGCGAGGAGATCGGCGCACGGCTGGAGGCCGAGCGCGGGCTGACGCTGGTCAAACCCTATGATGAACCTCAGGTGATCGCCGGTCAGGGCACCTGCGGGCTGGAGATTGCTCAACAGGTGGCGGATCTGGGGATTTCCGAGGCTGAAGTGGTAGTCTGTTGCGGTGGCGGTGGATTGACCAGCGGCATTGCACTGGCACTGGAGGCAGACGCGCCCGGCCTCAAGGTACGCCCGGCGGAACCGGAAGGGTTTGACGATGTGAAACGGTCGCTGGCCTCAGGTCAGATCGAGACGAACCCGGCAATGAGCGGCAACATCTGTGACGCGATCCTGACCCCAGCGGCGGGCGATCTGACCTTTCCGATCATGCACCGTCTCTGTGGCCCGGGCATCGCTGTGAGCGAAGACGAATGCCTGCACGCCATGGCACTGGCCTTTCTGCGGCTGAAGCTGGTGGTGGAACCTGGCGGTGCCGCCGCGCTGGCCGCCGCGTTGTTTCATGGCGATGAGCTGGAGGGCGACACCGTCATCGCCACAATTTCCGGCGGCAATGTCGACCCAGAGATGTTCACACGCGCCCTGCAAAGCTACGCTCGCTGACACACCACACCGCCGGAGGAGAAAATGACCCGCGTCACCGTTGCCAGTTTCAACCTGAAAAACCTGATTGGCGCCGATCAGGAATACTACAAATTCCAAAGCTACACGCCTGAGGAATTTGCCTGGAAACAAGACTGGTGCGCGGATCAGATCCTATCGATGGATGCCGATGTGATCGGCTTTCAGGAAGTCTTTGAAGAGGACGCCCTGCGCGCTGTCATCGCCGAAGCGGACGCGCGCGGGCAGGCCCTGAATGAGGCGGTGCTGCCGGACCGATCCAAAAGCTACCGGAAGAAGGCGATCTTCCGAAAACTTGGCTACACCCCCTATGGGCAGGCCGCTTTGGCCGTTGCGCCAAACGCCAATGATGGCGCACCGGGCGAACGTCGCCCCGGCGTTGCGGTTCTGTCACGGCAGGGCTTTGTCGGGACGCCAGAGGTGATCCAGATCCTGCCGGAACCGCTGGAAATCCCGTTTCGCGATCTGACGGGGGAAGAGGCTGGGCACTACCGCATCACCCGCCTGTCCCGCCCCATTCTGAAAGTGCGGATCCCGATGGGATCGCAAATCGTGACGCTGTTTTGCTGCCACCTGAAATCAAAGCTGGGTGAATATGATCGCGCGCCCGGCGCGCCATTCGCCCCTGCTGCCGATCTAACGCAATACGATCCCATGGCCCGCGCCCTTGGCAATCTACGGGCCGGGTTGCGCCGCATGGCCGAAGCCTGGGTGATGCGCCGCGCCATTGTGGAAGAACTGCGTGCAGGTCGCCCGGTTATTGCGCTGGGGGATTTTAATGACGGGGAACATTCGGTCAGCTCGGAAATCATTGCCGGTGAGGTGCCGTTCCGCAACTACGCCTGGATGCTGCGTCATGACGCTGAGGCATCAAATGACCGCTATAGCCGGGAAGAAAACGGTCAGATCACCGAAGCGATCGACGCCCTGCGGCTGCATTCTGCGGAGAAACTGTTCATCCGCAAAAGCCTGCGCGACATGGTCTTCACCTCAGCCTTTGGCGGCAGCTACGAAAGCATCGATCAGATCTATCTCAGCCGTCATTTCCTGCCCGAAAGCAGTGGCGCGGTGGGTGAAATGGAATACTTCAGCTGCTTTAATGACCACATCACCGACGGCGCCCATGCTGAGGCCCCCTATAACAAACTGGCCTCGGATCATGGGCAGATCATGGCCCATCTGAACATACGCGACTGAACGGGGCATTCTGAGTAAACGCCAGATCTGACGCACGATTTTAATTGACGATGACAATCAAAATCTGCTTTCTATCCGGCAACGCGATTGACGCTTTGGCCCCATCAGATCAGTCTGATGGCCAATTTGCTTCTAGGACAGGACAGATCGATGGCCACGGCACATCTGAACGACATCACCTTGCACTACGTCGAAGACGGTGACCCTGAGGGCGCACCGCTGGTCTTTATCAACTCACTCGGCACAGATGTGCGAGTCTGGGACGATGTCCTGCCGCTGCTGCCCAAGGGCCTGCGCATCATCCGATTTGACAAACGCGGCCACGGGAAGAGCGATTGCCCCCCTGCGCCCTATGCAATGGGCACGCTAGTGCGTGACACCGAAGCGCTGCTGGATCACCTAGAGGTCAAGGATGCCGTTCTGGTTGGCCTGTCCATTGGCGGGATGATCACCCAGGGGCTGGCGGTTAAACGTCTGGATCTGGTCCGCGCCATGGTCCTGTCAAACACCGCCGCCAAGATCGGTCAGCCGTCGATGTGGCAGGATCGGATCACCGCGTTGCAGGCGGGCGGTATGGAAGCGCTGGTTGATAACATCCTGGAACGCTGGTTCACCAAAGCCTTCCGCGAAAGCGACGCCGCAGGTGTTTGGCGCCAGCGTCTGCTGGACACCCCGCTGGAAGGGTACATCGGCTGCTGTCATGCAATTGCCGGAACGGATTTCTACACCCCAACCAGCGGATTGCGCCTACCAACGCTGGGCATTGCCGGCTCCGATGATGGCTCCACCCCGGCGGATCTGGTGCGTGAAACCACCGATCTGGTGCCGGGCAGCAAGTTCAAACTGATCCGCCGCGCCGGACACATCCCCTGCGTGGAACAGCCCGAAACCTATGCCGAGGCCCTAACCCATTTCCTGCAGGAGATCGGCCATGTCTGAGCGCAATAATCGCTATGAAAAGGGCATGACCGTACGGCGCCGTATTTTGGGTGATGCCCATGTGGACCGCGCCGAAGCGGCCAAAACCCCGTTGGACGAACCGTTTCAGAAACTGATCACCGAAGGCGCCTGGGGCAACGTCTGGGCCAGCGATGGGATCAGCGACCGCGAACGGTCCATGCTGACCTTGGCGCTGCTGGCCGCCTTGGGCAATTTTGACGAAATCCCGATGCACATCCGGGCCACCGCCCGCACCGGGGCCAGCAAGGAGGACGTGCTGGAAGTGTTCCAGCATGTTGCAATCTACGCAGGCGTGCCACGTGCCAATCATGCTTTGAAATTGGCCAAAGCCACCTACGCTGAAATGGAGACCACGCCAGAATGAGCGACCAAGCTTACATCGATCAAGGGCCGCTGATCCCGCGCAACCGCGCAGCGCATCCGGTGCCTTACGACCCGGATTACAAAACCTCGGTACCGCGATCGCCGAACCAACCGCTCCTGTCGATGGAAAGCACACTGTCCGAGGAAACTGGCCCGCGTTTTGGCCACTCCATGCTGTGTCCGCTGGATAACAACCTGATCCTCAACTACGCCAAAGATCCGGCCAAACCCGCCGTGGGCGAACGCATCCTGATGCATGGCCGGGTGCTGGATGAAATGGGCCGGCCGGTGCCGCATACCCTTGTGGAGATCTGGCAGGCCAATGCCGGGGGCCGTTATCGCCATGTGAAGGACGGCTATCTGGCCCCACTGGATCCGAACTTCGGCGGCTGTGGTCGCACATTGACCGATGAAAACGGATATTATGAATTTCTGACCATCCGCCCCGGTGCCTACCCCTGGCCCAACCGGGGCAACGACTGGCGCCCGATGCACATCCATATCTCGGTCTTTGGCCACAGCTTCGGTCAGCGCCTGATCACCCAGATGTATTTCGAAGGCGATCCGTTGATCGACCGCTGCCCGATCGCCGCCACGGTGAAATCGCGCAGCCAGCTGGACCGCCTCGTCGCGCCGTTGGACATGGCCAAGGCACGTCCTTTGGACTTCCTTGCCTATAAGTTTGACATCGTGCTGCGCGGCCGCCGCCAGACCATGTTTGAAAACCGGATGGAGGGTTTGTGATGGTCCAGAAACTCGACACATTGATGGAAACCCCCAGCCAGACAGCCGGACCTTACGTGCATATCGGCTGCATCCCCAGCTTCGCCGGTCTCGAAGGTGTCTATCCCGAAGACCTGGGACTGCGCGCCATCGAAGACGGTGCCGAAGGTGAGGTGATCACCATCACCGGTTCAATCTATGACGGCTCCGGCTGGGCCATGCGCGACGCCATGTTTGAAAGCTGGCAGGCCGATGCCAGCGGGCGCTTTGCCGGTCAGCAGGGCGCGGACCCCAAGGTCAATGGGTTCTGCCGGTTTGCCGCTGACAAGGACACCGGTGAATTTACCCTCACCACCGTCAAACCCGGCGCAACCCCGACCCGTACGGGCGGCCAGCAAGCCCCCCACATCGCGCTGTGGATTGTCGCCCGTGGCATCAACATTGGCCTGCAGACCCGCATCTATTTCGAAGATGAAGACAACAGCGCAGATCCGCTGCTGGCGCGCATCGAACAACGCAACCGGGTTGAGACATTGCTCGCCAAGAAGACCAGCGAAGGTCAGTACCGTTTTGACATCCACCTGCAAGGGACGCAGGAAACTGTGTTTCTGGATCTCTGATGGCGCGATTTCTGTTAATCCATGGCTCCGCCCATGGCGCATGGTGCTGGCGTGACCTGATCCCAGCGCTTGAGGCACAAGGCCACACGGCTCACGCCATCGACCTGCCCAGCCACGGCGCAGACACGACGCCCTATCAAGAGGCGACACTGGCCAGCTATGGCGCCCGGATCGTGGAAGAGCTGCAGGCGACCGGTGAAAAGGTCATTCTGGTCGGCCACTCCATGGGCGGCTATCCAATATCCCTTGCGGCGGAACACTGCCCTCAGTTTGTCAGCCACCTCGTCTACCTTTGTGCCTATGTGCCGAAACCGGGTTTTTCGCTCAACGATCGCCGCCGCGAGGCGCCCGAGCAGCCTTTGATGGATGCGATCCAACTGACCGAGGATGGGCTGGGCTGGACCGTTGGGGATGGGGATCTTGAGCGGCTGTTCTACCATGATTGCCCCCCCGAAACCCTGGAGTTTGCCCGCGCCAACCTGACCATTCAGGCCCGCGAGCCTTCGACCCAGCCGGTTGAGACAACCGCACGATATGAGGCGATCCCGCGCAGTTACATCCGCTGCATGCAGGATGGCACCATCCCCCCGGCCTATCAGGTCACCATGTCCCAGGACTGGCCAAGCGCGCGGGTCTTCTCTATGGACTGCGGGCATTCGCCCTTCTTCGCCGACCCAAAGGGTCTGGCCGGGCATCTGGATACGATCGCGCGCGACACAACATAAGGGTTTCCCATGGCCGCCTCTGTCTTTGGTTCTGAGCTCTACAATCGTCTGTTCCCTGTGGGTGAGGTGGGCAAGCTGTTCACCGACACCGCTGAAGTGCGCGCAATGTTGCTGGTCGAAGGGGCCCTGGCCAAGGTGCAGGGGCAGATGGGGATCATCCCCGAAGAAAGCGCTGCCTTCATCCACCGCTCTGCGATGGAACTGCAGGTCGATCCCGGTGGTCTGGCGGCTGCGACGGGTCAGAACGGCGTGCCGGTGCCCGGTCTGGTCGCCGCCTTTCGCAAACTGATGGAGGCCCCGGAACACGCGCAATATGTGCATTTCGGTGCCACATCGCAGGACATCTCGGAAACCGCGCAGATGCTGCGCCTGCGCCAGTTCATCACCCATATGGACAAAGCGCTGAGCGCTATTCTGACTGATCTGGGCAGTTTGGCCGAAACCCACGCAGATCTGCCGATGGCGGCGCGGACCTATGGTCAGCATGCCACGCCCACCACCTTTGGCGCTGTGGTGGCTGCCTGGGGGCAGCCCCTGCTGACACTGCGCAGCGAACTGCCTGACCTGCGCAAACAGGTGCTGTTTGTGTCGCTGTCCGGCGCCGCAGGAACCGCCGGTGCCCTGGGCCCGAACGCACCTGAGGTGCGCGCCGAACTGGCCAAGGCGCTGAACCTACAAAATCCCGGTCGCACCTGGCACGCAGATCGCAGCGGTGTGCTGGCCCTTTGTGGTTGGATGGCCCGGCTGGCGGCGGCCCTCGGCAAATGGGGTGAGGATCTGATCCTGATGACCCAGACCGGGATTGGTGAGGTCACGCTTGGGGCCTCTGGTGCCTCCTCCACCATGCCGCAGAAACAAAACCCCGTTGCCCCCTCGGCCATGGTCGCGCTGGCGCGGCAGGCCATCGGCCTCAACGCGATTTTGCAGGGTGCCGGGCTGCACCGGCAGGAACGCGACGGCGCGGCCTGGTTCACCGAATGGCTGACCCTGCCGCAATACTGTCTGGCGCTGGCCTCGCAGTTGGAACACGGCAAAGCGCTGGCCGCAGGTCTGCAGCCAAACCCGCAGGCTATGGCCGCCGCGCTGGCGGCGGGCCAAGGGTTGATCCATGCCGAAGCGCTATCGTTCAGACTGGCCGAAACCATGCCCCGACCCGAGGCTCAGGCCGCGGTAAAGGCCCTGTGCCAGTCCCTGGGACAAACGCATCTGGCCGAGGCAACCGCAGCAGCCTACCCGCATCTGGAGATCGCGGATATCTTTGATCCTGCACAACAATTGGGTCAGGCCCCGGCAGAAGCCCGCGCCTTTGCTGCGGCAACCGCTGCGGATTAAGCACTACCTTACGGGCGTTTTCTGGCGTTTCATCGGCGCCAGAACCCCGCCCTGTTTCAGCGTCCGACAGGCCCCAAGAATCCACGTCAGCCAAATTCCACCAAACGCGCCCTAGAGTGGTGAGCGGCGTTGCAATTTTCCCGTTGTCACCTATGGTCGCAGTCAGTATTTCACCCAGTCATTAGGCAGGTCCATGTCCGCGCGCGCCCCCTCTGAGACCTCACATCGTCTGCCGATCCTGTTCATCCTGATCACAGTGATGATCGATGCCATGGGCATCGGTCTGATCATGCCGGTGATGCCTGATCTGATCCGTGAAGTTTCCGCTGGCGGACTGGGGCAAGCCGCGATCTGGGGCGGGATTCTGTCCTCCTCTTTCGCTGTGATGCAGTTTCTATTTGCCCCGATGATCGGGCGTCTGTCGGATGCCTTTGGCCGCCGGCCGGTGCTGCTGGTGTCCCTTCTGGTGATGGCGGCAGACTATATCGTTGTGGCTCTGGCTGGCACGGTCTGGCTGCTGCTGGCAGGCCGGATCATTGGTGGCATCACCGCCGCCACGCATTCGACAGCCTTTGCCTATATGGCAGATATCTCCAGCGGCGAGGAAAAGGCCAAACGCTTTGGCTTTATCGGGGCGGCCTTTGGCCTGGGCTTTGTGCTGGGGCCGGGTCTTGGTGGCCTGATGGCCGAGTTCGGCACCCGCGCACCCTTCTACATGGCGGCGGCCCTGGCCTTCACCAACGCGATTTTCGGCTGGATGGTCCTGCCCGAAACCGTGACAGACAAGACTCGCCGCGCGTTCCGCCTGAAAGGGGTGAACCCGCTGTCGGCCTTTGTCACGCTGTCGCAATTGCCAGCCATTCGCCCGCTGAGCGCCGTCTATTTCCTCTATCAGATCGCAACCGTGGTTTATCCGGCGGTCTGGGCCTATTTCGCCACTGAGCGGTTCAATTGGACCCCCGGAATGATCGGCGTCTCACTGATGCTTTATGGGATCGGGGCGGCCTTTGTGCAGGGCGTTCTGGTTGGACCGGTGATCGCGCGCCTTGGACAACGCGGCGCGGTGATGTTTGGCCTTTTGATTGAGGTGGCAACCTTTGGGCTGCTTGGTTTTATCAGCTCGGGGCTGATCACCCTGATCCTGACCCCGTTTATCGCCATCGGCAACGTTGGCCTGCCTGCCCTGCAGGGCATCGTTTCCCAGACCGTGCCGGATGACAGTCAGGGCGAGCTGCAGGGTGTGCTGTCCTCCATCACCTCCATCGGGATGATCATCGGGCCATTGGTGCTGACCCAGATCTTTGCCTGGGCCACGGCCGACGGTGGGGCGATCTACCTGCCGGGTGCACCCTTTCTGTTGTCCGGGGTGTTCATGAGCATCGCAGTGGTCATCTTCCTAAAGTCATCCCCGAAAACTGTCGCCACTCAGGACGTGCCGAAAGGCGCCAAATAGAGCCGAACCACAAGGATTGCCGATGCGCCAAATTCAAGCTGCTCTTTGCCACGAACACAGTGCGCCGCTCACGATTGAAACCGTCGGCCTGCGCGCGCCACTGGCTGGTGAGGTTGAAGTGATCATCGACGCGGTGGCGATCTGCCACTCCGATATCTCCTTCTGGCAGGGTGGGTTTGGCGGCAGCCTGCCTGCTGTTTTTGGTCATGAGGCCGCGGGCCGTATCGCCGCAGTCGGCGCCGGGGTGCAGGGTTTTGAGGTGGGCGATGACGTGGTCGTCACCCTGATCCGCGCCTGTGGCCATTGCCCCTGTTGCGCCAGCGGCCAACCGACGATCTGCGAAACCCCGGTGGATGCCGCCAACAGCCCACTGCACATGCCCGACGGCACGCCGGTCTATCAGGCGATGGACACTGCCGCCTTTGCCGAACGCGTGGTGGTTGATCACAGCCAGATCGCCAAAGTCCCCGCCGACCTGCCAAAAGATATCGCGGCCCTTCTGGCCTGTGGCGTCATCACCGGCGTGGGGGCTGCGGTACATGCGGCCAATTTGCGGGCTGGTCAGGATGTCGTTGTCATCGGGGCCGGCGGCGTTGGGCTGAACGCGATCCAGGGTGCCCGCATCGCCGGTGCGCGTCGGATCATCGCCATCGATATGTCCGAAGACAAACTGGAAACCGCATTGGCCTTTGGGGCCACTGATGGCGTGCTGGCCACCCATATGAAACCCTGGAACCACGTGCAGCGCATTCTGGGCCGTGGCGCGGATGCGGCACTGGTCACCGTTGGCAGTGCCGCGGTCTACGATCAGGCGCCGCGTTACCTTGCCAATGGCGGCAAGGTGGTGATGGTCGGGATGCCACACGCCGGTGAAACGGCCAGCTATCCGCCGCTGCAAATGGCCTATGCCGGCCAGTCCCTGATTGGATCAAAGATGGGGGACGTTGTGCTCAACCGCGATATTCCCTGGCTGGTCGACCTCTATAAACAGGGCCGTCTGAAACTGGATGAGCTGATTTCGGGGCGCTGGGACTTCACCCAGATCAATGAGGCCATTGCCGACACACTCAGCGGTGCGGCACGGCGCAATGTCATCCTGATGACGCCAGAGACCACAACCGCTCAGGACTGAGGCCGAAACACCCATGTGCCTGTAAAGATGCGTATTAATTACACCTTAGCGCATCGTAATGCTTGCAAAGCCTTGCAAACTCCACATTTTAAGGAATGCGATAACGCTATCGCATTATGCATTCGCATATACTAATATATCTAAGATCGAAACCGGACCCCACGCCGATGCCCTACCAGACCCCCTCTGCCACGCCCCCTGCGCCCGCAGCCGCCGAAATGGCCGGCAATGCGCAGGCCGCTGCAGCCTACCTCAAAACACTCGCCCATGAAGGGCGGTTGATGATCCTGTGCCATCTGGGTGCAGGCGAAAAATCTGTGGGGGAGTTGGAAAACCTCTTGGAAATCCGGCAGGCCGCGGTCAGCCAGATGCTGGCACGGCTGCGCGAAGAGGGGTTGGTTTCGACCCGACGTGAAGGCAAAACGATCTACTATTCCCTGGCGGATGAGAACACCAGCGAGGTGATCGCCCTGCTCTACCGGCTGTTCTGCGGTCCGGCGGCCCACAGCTGATCGCCTGAGCCCCATTGCCCTCCGCTTGTGATCAGGGGGCTGCCAGACGCGGGCTTGCCAATCCCCTGATATCGCAGGAAACTGCGCCCATGTTTCGCCGATACCGCCTCTGTGTTGCGCTGATGCTCAGCCTCTTCGCCGCCCCCCTATGGGCGGAGCAGATCACGGTTTTTGCCGCCGCCAGCCTGCGCAACGCATTGGAAGAGGTCGGCAGCACCTGGGCAGAAAACACCGGCCATCGCCTGCGCTATTCTTTTGCAGGCTCCTCAGCCCTGGCCCGTCAGGTTGAGGCCGGCGCGCCTGCCGATCTGATCATTCTGGCAAATGAGGCCTGGATGGATCATCTGGAGGGGCAGAACCTGCTGCAACAGAACGGCCGCGTCGATTTGTTGGGAAACGCACTGACGCTGATCGGCCCGACGGGCGCTGCGCCGCTGGACCTTGGCCCGGGCATCATCGAACGGCTTGGCGACGGTCGGATGGCCATGGCGCTGGTCAACGCTGTGCCTGCTGGGATCTACGGCAAAGCCGCGTTGGAAACACTTGGCCTGTGGCAAGGAATTGCGCCGCAGGTGGCGCAGACGGACAATGTGCGCGCTGCCCTTGCGCTGGTCGCACTGGGGGAGGCGCCATTGGGCATTGTCTATCACTCCGATGTTTTGGCGGAGCCGCGTGTGCAGCAATTGGCCCGTTTTCCCAGCGACAGCCACCCTGCGATCCTCTACCCGGCCGCCCTGACTGTGGACAGCCGATCAGAGGCCGCTGCGGATCTGCTGGAACATCTGCAAAGCCCCATTGCCAAAGAGGTTTTCCTGCGCCACGGTTTCACCATCCCAAGCGAATAGGCCTAGCTCGTGATGCAGTTTCTCAGCCCCGAAGAATGGACCGCCGTTGCGTTGTCGCTGCGCGTGGCCTTCTGGGCCACCCTGCTGGCGCTGCCGCTGGCGATTGCCGTGGCCTGGTGGCTGGCCCGGCGTGAATTCTGGGGCAAACAGCTGCTGAACGGGCTGGTGCATCTGCCGCTGATCCTGCCGCCCGTGGTGACCGGTTACTTGCTGCTGTTGACCTTTGGGCGCCGCGCCCCGGTAGGTGCCTGGCTCGAGGAAACCTTTGGCCTGATCTTCGCCTTTCGCTGGACGGGGGCTGCACTGGCGGCGGGGATCATGGGTTTTCCGCTGATGGTGCGCGCCATCCGGTTGGCGATTGAAGCGGTGGACCCAAAACTGGAAGAGGCTGCCAGCACGCTTGGGGCTTCTCGCGCCTGGGTCTTTGTCACCGTGACACTGCCGCTGATCCTGCCCGGTGTGATCGCCGGAACGCTTTTGGGCTTTGCCAAGGCAATGGGGGAGTTTGGTGCAACAATTACTTTTGTGTCGAACATCCCCGGCGAAACACAGACCCTGCCCTCGGCCATTTACGCCTTCTTGCAGGTGCCGGGCGGTGAGGCCTCGGCCCTGAGACTGGTAATCATTTCGGTGGTCATCGCGATGACCGCGCTGTTGTTGTCAGAGACGCTGGCGCGCCGCGCCGCTAAACGGGTGTCCGGCAGATGAGCATTTCGATCAACCTGCATCACCAGTTTCCCGAGCTGACACTCGATGTCGATTTTGACGCCCCTGCTGGTGTGACCGCCCTGTTCGGCGCCTCAGGGTCTGGCAAAACAACGGTGGTCAATGCGGTTGCGGGGCTGTTGCAGCCGGATCGTGGCCGGATAAGCGTCGCGGGCACGACCCTGTTGGACACCTCGGCAGGCCTGAGGTTGCCGCCCCACAAACGCCGCATCGGCTACGTTTTCCAAGAGGGGCGGCTGTTCCCTCATCTGTCGGTGCAGCAAAACCTGCGATATGGCCGCTGGTTCGCCGGGCTGCGTGGCCCTTCAACCGCGGAGGATCATCTGGTCGAAATGCTTGGCCTTGGTGTCCTATTAAGCCGGCGGCCCGGGGATCTGTCAGGCGGTGAAAAACAGCGCGTCGCCATCGGCCGCGCCCTGCTGAGTGAACCGCGCCTTCTGCTGATGGACGAACCGCTGGCGGCGTTGGACGGTCCCCGCAAGGCCGAAATCCTGCCCTATCTGGAGCGTCTGCGCGACGAAACACAGGTGCCTATCCTCTATGTCAGCCATGCCATCAGCGAAATCGCCCGATTGGCCACCACGGTTGCCGTGATGGAACGTGGCCAACTGCGCAAAGCCGGGCCAACCGGGGATATTCTGGCCGATCCCAGTCTGGCCCATGCCATCGGGCTGCGGGACACTGGCGCCGTACTGACCGGCCGGGTGGTCGCGCATCACATGGACGGGCTGAGTGAATTGGCGGCGGGCGGGGGCAAGCTGTTCCTGCCGAAGGTCCCAAATGCCCTTGGTGAACAGCTGCGTGTCCGGATCAGCGCCAAGGATGTGATGCTGTCCCGCGGCCGCCCCGTCGGCATCTCAGCCCTGAACATATTGGAGTGTGAGGTTAGTGAAATCCGCCCCGGCCGAGGGCCTGGTGCCTTTGTCCGCCTGAAGGCGGGCGCGGATCACATTCTGGCCCGGGTGACCAAACGGTCGGTTAACGCATTGGGTCTGGCGCCTGGCCTGTCCTGCTATGCAGTGATCAAATCCGTATCCGTCGCCCGTGCCGATGTAGGGGCTGATGTGGGCGCGGAGGCGAGTTCCGACCACGCAGACGGCGTGGATTAACCCTCCCAGCCCTCACGTTTCATATAACGCTGCAGCCCTGCCATGCCGCCCAGCCAGCGTTCATAATCCTGCGCTTTGTTCTGCATGTATCCCAGCACCTGCTCATGCGGCAGGATCAGGAACCGCCCCTCTGCCACCGCATCAAGCGTGAACTGCGCCACGTATTCCGCGCTCAGCACCCCGTCCTTGGACTGTGGCCCCTGTGAAATCCCCGCCAGCATCGCGGTATCCACACCCTGCGGGCAAAGGATGGACACCTTGATCTCATCATCGCGATGCGTGATCGCCAAGTTTTCCGCAAAGCCAACAGCCGCATGTTTGGTGGTGGAATAGACCGCACTGCCCACCTGGCTCAGCAATCCCGCGGCCGAGATCGTGTGGAGGAAATGCCCCTGCCCGCGCGCCTTCATCCGCGGGATCAACACCCGCGCCGCCCGCACATGGGCTAGCACGTTGACCTCCCACGCTTGCTGCCAGACCGCATCAGACGCGCCACCTGCATTTTCAAATTCCGGGTCAAACCCCGTCGCGATCCCCGCGTTGGAGCAGAACAGATCAATCGGACCTTCGCGCGCCTCTACATCTTCGATCAGGGCTGTCAGCGCGACCACGTCACGCACGTCCAGCGCCACACCCCGCCCGCCGATCTGTTGCGCCAGCGCCATGGCACCGTCGCCATCCAGATCTGCGACCACCACAGTGGCCCCGCGTTCAGCAAGTTCGCGTGCCAAAGCAGCGCCAATGCCTGCGGCACCGCCGGTGACCACCGCAACCTGTCCCTGAAACCCTGTCTGCTCTGCCTGCATGGTGTCCCCCTCTTGCCGCAGGTTGAGAGTGACCTGCCCGCCACGACCTTGCAATGGGCCGGGCGCTTTGACACAACGTCACTACCCCAACTGAGGCAAACCGCGATGTCGAAACCGATCCTGATCCTGAATGGCCCTAACCTGAACCTGCTGGGCACCCGCCAGCCTGAGGTTTATGGCGGCGACACGCTTGCAGATGTGGAACGGGATTGCGCCGCGCTGGCAGCTGAACTGGGGCTGGACGTTCAGTTCCAGCAATCCAACCACGAAGGTGCACTGGTTGAAATGATCCAAGAGGCCCGCGAAACCTCGGCCGGGATCATCATCAACCCGGCGGCCTATTCGCATACCTCGGTGGCCATCCTCGATGCATTGAACATGTTTGATGGCCCGGTGCTGGAGGTACATATCTCCAACATCCACAAACGTGAGGCGTTTCGCCACCACTCCTACATATCAGCCCGTGCCGAAGGTGTAATCGCCGGTTTCGGGGTGGAGGGCTATCAACTGGCCCTGCGCCGTATGGCCAGCCTGCTGGGCTAAGGCCTCAGTACGGCAGGCCCACGTAGTTTTCCGCCATCGAGATCTGTGCCGCCTCACTCTGTTCCAGATAGGCCAGATCCGCCAATTGCATCTTACGGTCAAACGCCCCCTGATCGGGATAGCGATGCAACAGGTTCGACATCCACCAGCTGAAACGTTCAGCCTTCCAGACACGGGCCAGCGCTTTTTCTGAATAGCGCTCCAGCCCCTCGTCTTCGCCGTGCAGGTAATGCTGCATCATCCCGTGGTAAAGATAGTAGATATCGGACGCCGCCGTATTGAGGCCCTTGGCACCCGTGGGCGGCACGATATGCGCCGCATCGCCACATAGGAACAGCTGCCCCCAGCGCATCGGCTCGGTCACAAAAGACCGCAGCGGTGCGATGGATTTCTCAATCGACGGCCCGGTGATCAGCTGGTCCGCCGCTGCATCTGGAATACGGCGTTTCAACTCCTCCCAGAAGGCCGCGTCAGACCAATCCTCGGGCCGGTGATCCAGTGGACACTGCACGTAATACCGGCTGAGATTGTCATTGCGCATCGAACACAAGGCAAACCCACGGTCCGAATTTGCATATATCAACTCATGATGCACCGGTGGGGTTTCTGACAGGATGCCCAACCAGCCGAAGGGGTAGATTTTTTCATACTCACGGCGCTTTTCTTCGGGGATCGTTTTACGCGACACACCGTGAAAGCCATCGCAGCCCACCACGTAATCACACTCAATCCGATGCCCTTTGCCTTCCATGGCAAACGTCACATGGGGGCTCTGCGTGGTGACATCTTCGATCTGCACGTCTTCGACATTGTAGAGGATCTGCCCGTCCATCGCCTCACGCGCTTCATAGAGGTCACGGGTCAGCTCCGTCTGGCCGTAGACCATGACCGAGGCCCCGGCACGGGCGGCAAAATCGACGCGGAACTGGTGATTGTCATAAGCGATCAGAGTGCCGTCATGGGTGAAACCTTCGGCGTCCATCCGCGCGCCAACGCCCGCTTCGCGCATGAGGTCAACAAACCCACGTTCCAGCACCCCGGCACGGATCCGGCTCAGCACATAGGCTTTGGTCTTGCGCTCCAGCACGATGGTGTCGATGCCCTTGCGATGCAGCAGTTGCGACAACAACAACCCCGAGGGCCCTGCCCCAATGATACAGACCTGCGTGCGCATATTCTTCTCCTGTTCGCTGGCCTCCACCCTACCAGCCCTGCCGAAAACGGGAATGGCACCAGACGGCAGAAGATGGTAAAAATCGAACATCCAGACCTCGGAGCGGCACATGTCAGAAATTCCCGCCTATGCCCTTTATGGCGAAGAGCGTTTCTTGCCCGACGCCCTGCATATCGAAGCCATCAAAGATCGGGCCGGCACTCTGGATTGGAGTATCGCTGCACATCAGCACCCGCATTTGCACCAGCTGTTCTTGATTGAGGCCGGCGGCGTGACCCTGCGGGTTGAGGGTGAAGCCCAGCGCCCTGAGCTGCCCTGCCTTATCTCCATCCCACGCGGCGTGGTGCATGGGTTTACTTTTACCCCGCGCACCCGCGGCTGGGTGATCACCGTGCAAACCGCCGCCCTGCCCGACATGTTTGCCCCTGCCAGCGATCTGGCCGGTGTTCTGGCCACTTGGGGGATCGTGCCCGGCACAGATGTGATGCGGCAGACGGCAATGGCGCTGGCGGCGGAACATGCCCAGCCTGACAAGGGCCGTGCCACGATGTTGCGGGCCCTGGCGGCGCAGATGCTGTGCCAGGCCGCCCGCGCCCTGCCCGATCCGCAAGCCCAGGCTCCGGGCACCCGCGCTGCCGAGATCCTTGCAGGCTTCGAACATCTGCTACAGACCCATGTGCGCGATCGTTGGCAGGTGGCAGATTACGCGGCCGCGCTGGCGCTAACGCCCACCCACCTAAGCCGCGTGTTGCGCGCAGCAACAGGTCAGTCGGCCTCGGCCACAATTGAGGCGCGCACCTTTCAAGAGGCCTGCCGCCAACTGGCCTATACGCGCCTGGATGTGCGCCAGATCGGTTTTGACCTCGGCTATGAGGATCCGGCCTATTTCTCACGCCAGTTCCGCCGCCATGTCGGTGTGACTCCCAGCGCCTATCGCAAACGGGTCAACGCCGGTTAGGCCCTGATCCGGCCCCTAGACATTCCACCCCAGATCGGGTGCTCTGCGCGCAAGAGCATTGCAAGGAACACCCAGATGGCCCGTATCGTTTTTGACCTCGACGGCACGCTGATCAACAGCGCGCCCGAAATCCAGTTTGTTGCCAACTCCCTTCTGGCGGATCGCGGGCTGGACCCGCTGAGCCTACAGGAAACCATCGGGTTCATCGGCAATGGCGCCGCCGTTTTGATCGAAAAGATGAGCCTAGCACGCGGCATTGAGCCCAGCGAACACGCGACATTGCTGACCACGCTGGAAGAGCGCTACATGCATTCCTCGGACAAATCCGAGGTCTATCCGAATGTCGTGGCGGCATTGGACAGCCTGCACGGTGCGGGTCATCGCCTGGGGGTTTGCACCAACAAGCCACTCGCCCCGGCCAAGGCGGTGCTGGCGCATCTGGATCTGGCCAAACATTTCGATGTGGTTCTGGGCGGCGACAGTCTGCCCCAGCGCAAGCCTGATCCGGCACCGCTGCTCGCCACGTTTGACGCGCTTGGGGATGGGCCGGTGATCTACGTAGGTGACAGCGATGTAGACGCGGAAACCGCCCATCGGGCCGGGGTGCCTTTCCTGTTGTTCACTAAAGGCTATTGCAAGGCGCCCCATGTGGAACTGCCGCATCACGCACTGTTTGATGATTTTGCGCGGCTTCCGGAATTGGTTGAGGCGTTGGTCTAACGGAGGGACCGCGCCCGAACCGAGGGGTGGAAGCAAAGCGCCCGCCCCGTGGGGGCGGTTCGGGCGCTGCCAAATCAGAGATTTGGCGTGACTACACTTTGGCAACGAAAAAAGGCGGACCAGATGGCCCGCCTTCTCTCATTCATGGCAGCGCCGCTCAGAAGCTCAGGCTGGCCAGCGCATCTGCGTAGATGTCAAACAGCTCATTCAGCTGCGCCTCGGTGATGATCAGCGGCGGACACAGGGCCACGGTATCACCAAGGTTCCGCACGATCAGACCACGCTCCATACAGGCCGCCGACATGGCCGCGCCTGCAACGCCAACCGCATCACCCTGCTGCTTCAGCTCCAACGCGCCGATCAGGCCAATGCCGCGCATCTCCTTGACCAGCGGATTTCCGGTCAACGCCGTCAGGCGCTCGATGAACAGCGGCGACAGTTTGGCGGCATTGCCAACCAGATCACGCTCTTCGATGATCTTGATGTTTTCCAGCGCCACGGCTGCGCCAACCGGATGGCCGGACCCGGTGTAACCGTGACCAAAGGTGCCGATCTTGTCGCTTTCGTCCGCAACCGGCTGGTACACGCGATCGTTCATCATCACGGCCGAGATCGGCATGTAAGAGGACGACAGCTGTTTCGACATCACCATGATGTCAGGCTCAATCCCCATGGTTTCGCAGCCAAACATCTTGCCGGTGCGGCCAAAGCCACAGATCACCTCATCCGCGATCAGCAGGATATCATATTTTTTCAACACCGCCTGAATGGCGGCCCAGTAGCCCTCAGGCGGAACAATCACGCCACCTGCACCCATCACCGGTTCACCAATGAAGGCAGCGATGGTGTCGGGGCCCTCGGACTGGATCATATCGTCCAGCTCCTGCGCCAGACGGGCGACGAACTGTTCCTCGCTCTCGCCGTCCTGCGCGAAGCCACCGTAATGCGGGCAGCCGGTGTGCAGGATGCCGGGCAGCGGCAGGTCAAAGGACATGTGGTTGTAGGGCAGACCGGTCAGGCTGGCCGAGGCCACGGTGACACCGTGATAGCCTTTGATCCGGCTGATGATCTTCTTCTTTTCCGGGGTGCCCATCGCATTGGCGCGATACCACAGCAGCTTCACCACCGTGTCATTCGCTTCCGAGCCGGAGTTGGTGAAGAACACCTTGGACATCGGCACCGGTGCCATCTCGATCAGCTTCTCAGCCAGTTCCACCGAGGGGGTGTGCGATTTCTGCGCAAAGGTGTGGTAATAGGGCAGCTTCTGCATCTGCGCGTTGGCGGCATCGATCAGGCGCTGTTCACCAAACCCAACGGCAACCGACCACAGGCCGGACAGGCCTTCGATATAACGTTTACCGGTATTGTCAGTGACATAGATGCCCTCACCCTCTTCCAAGATCAGGGAGCCTTCGGCCTCCATCTTGCGGGCGTTGGAATAGGAATGCAGCTGATAAGCGGCGTCCCGCGCCTCGATCGAGTTTGGCTGCACAGTCATGGGCGATCCTCCAAAGGGGCGGGCACAGGGCCCGTCAGGTTGTCTTTGCAACTTGATGCGCGGATTCGACAGCGCGGCTCAAGTCGTTTTTCAGAATATGATCAAATTTTTCACCCCCTGCCAAGAGCGAACGACCCGCCAACCTTCCGTTGCGACATTCGCCGCCTAAATGCTGGACACATGTGCCCGCTCTCATCGAAGCTGTGGCAAAGACGCAAGCGGTGGAGGGGACAATGGAATTTGACTATGTGATTGTGGGCGGCGGATCCGGCGGGGCGACCCTGGCCGCGCGCCTCAGCGAAGATCCAGAGGTTTCCGTTTGTCTGCTGGAGGCCGGCGGCGCCGGCAAAAGCATCTTTGTGCGCGCGCCCATGGCGGTGGTTGCGATGCTGCCCAACTATGTACGGCTGAACAATTGGTGTTTTGAAACCGTCCCGCAGAAAGGCCTGAATGGCCGCAAAGGTTACCAGCCGCGCGGCAAGGCGCTGGGGGGATCGTCAGCGATCAACGCTATGCTCTACGTGCGGGGCCATGCGGGCGACTACGATGAATGGGCGGATCTGGGCTGCACGGGCTGGGGCTGGCAGGATGTGCTGCCCTATTTCCAGAAATCCGAAAACAACGAACATGGCGGCGATGAGGTGCACGGCGGCGACGGGCCGCTACAGGTCAGCGACCAGAAAGCCCCACGCCCGATCTCACGCGCCTTTGTCGAAGCGGGCGCGCAATTGCAGCATCGTGTGGTGGAGGATTTCAACCGCGGTGACAATGAAGGCATCGGCCTCTATCAGGTCACCCAGTTTCACGATCCTGCCAAGAACGGCGAACGTTGCTCAGCCGCCGCGGCCTATCTGCACCCGGTGATGGAGCGTCCCAACCTCACCGTCATTACCGGCGCACATGCGGAACGGATCCTGTTTGACGGCAAGCGCGCCACCGGGGTCAGCTACCGCCAGAAACGGCAGAGCCATACGGTCAGCGCCAAACACGAAGTGGTGCTGTGCGGCGGGGCCTTTAACTCCCCCCAGCTGCTGCAGCTGTCTGGGGTTGGTCGCGCAGAAGACATCACGCCGCATGGGATCGACATGGTGCTTGAACTGCCGGGTGTCGGGCAGAACCTGCAGGACCATCTGGATTTCACCCTGGCCTATAAGACCAAGGATACGAACAACGTCGGCATCGGGCTGCGTGCCTCCTGGCATGCGCTGAAGGAGATGCTGCGTTGGCGCAAGGATGGCAACTCGATGGTAGCCACCCCCTTTGCCGAAGGCGCTGCCTTCCTGAAAACCTCCCCTGCGGAGGAGCGGCCGGACATTCAACTGCATTTTGTGATTTCGATTGTCGACGACCATGCCCGCAAGCTGCATCTGGGGCATGGCTATTCCTGCCACATCTGTGCCCTGCGTCCCTATTCACGGGGCTCAGTTGGCCTATCCTCAGCCGATCCGATGGCACCGCCGCGCATTGATCCGGCCTATCTGAGCGACCAGCGCGACCTGGATCTGATGATCAAAGGCGCCAAGATGACCCGCGACATCATGAAGACCGAACCGCTGAAAGCCTACGAAAGCAAAGAGCTGTTCGGCATCACCGACGGGATGAGCGATGCCGACTGGGCCGCGAAAATTCGCGAACGGGCCGATACGATCTACCACCCCGTCGGCACCTGCAAAATGGGCGTCGATGACATGGCCGTGGTGGATCCTGAACTGCGTGTGCATGGGCTTGAGGCGCTGCGCGTTGTCGATGCCTCGGTCATGCCGCGGCTGATTGGCGGCAACACAAATGCCCCCACCATCATGATCGCAGAAAAAGCCGCAGACATGATCAAGGCTGAGTATCGGAAAACACCCTAAAATTTAGAACGCTCAAACAAATTCAATTTTTATTGACATGTCGGGCTTCCGATTGACCAAATAATGCATGCATTGCAGCACTTGCGCGATGGATCAGACTTGGTGGGGGACAGCATGGCACATTTAACCGAAGGTCTTGGCGTTTTGGCCATGGCCGCAGATATGGCAACCGGTCGCCCCAAAGGATCCGGCCTGACAGCCGCTATTGTTGCCGCAGAATTTGCCCGCCGCATCGGCGAAGACCTTAGTTTTCAGAAAGACGCCTATTTTCTGGCGGCCGTGCGCTTCATCGGCTGCACCATCACCAGCCACGAAACCGGCATGATGGCCATGCTGGACGATCAGGGCTTTGCCGTGGCCACCATGCTGGGGGACTGGGCCGACCGCGAAGACCTGAAACGCTATCTGGGCCGGTTCATCGCCCTCGACGCACCGGAGGAGGAGCGGGACCAGACCTTCAACATGATCTGCGATGTTCTGCCGGACGCGGCCGGTGATTTCACCGCCGCCCATTGTCGGCAGTCTTTCCTGCTGGCCAAACGCCTGCCGGTGTCACAGGAGGTGCTGAACTGCATCCCCTATTACTACGCCCGCTGGGACGGCAAAGTTCTGACCAAAGGCGGCCTTGCAGTGCCGCGCCTGTCGCGCTTGGTGCGGATCACCGAATTGGCAGAACTGGTCCGCCGCTTGGAAAACGCCGACCGTGCCAAGGAAGTGGTCGCGGCCAAGCTGGGCCATGAATTGGATCCTGAGTTGGGCGCGGCCTTCCTCACCCATGCGGACGCAATTTTTGAGGTGGCCAGCGCCACGCCCGAGTTTGAAGCCTTCATCGCCGCTGAACCCGGCGATCCCATCCTGATGACAGACAAATGCCGCGAGGTTCTGGCCGAGGTTGGCGCCGACATGACAGACCATAAGGCCAACCATTTCCGCAGCCATTCCAGACGGGTCGCCGCCCTTAGCGCGGCAGCGGCGAGAGTTGCGGGCATGGGCCCTGAGCAGATTGACACCCTGCGGCAGGCTGCATTGGTCCATGACATTGGCAAATGCGCTATTTCCAACCGGATCTGGTATAAATCCGCGCCGCTCAACGTGTCAGAACAGCTGGAAATGGAAGGGCATTCCTTTCAGACCGAATTCATCCTGTCCCATGGCGCGCCGTTCAAACCCTATGCGCATATCGCCGCCTGCGCCCACGAACGCGCCGATGGCAGCGGCTACCACCGCCGTGTGCCACTCAGCGATGTGGCCTGTAACATTCTGGCGGTTGCAAATACCTATGATGAGTTGATCCGCGGCAGCTTGAACACCGCCGCGGTGACCGAAAGCGAAGCAGCCAAACAGCTGACGCAGGCCGCCGCCGACAAGAAGTTTTTGCCAACGGCGGTCACCGCCGTGTTGAAGGCCGCAGGGCACAGGGACCGTGAGTTGCACATCGCTTATCCCTTTGGCATGACCCGTCGCGAGGTGCAGGTGCTGGCACGGCTTGCCAAGTCTGAAACCACGGCTGAACTGGCCGAGGCGCTCAGCATCTCACCCAAGACGGCAGATCACCACATCCAGAACATCTACAACAAGACCGGCATCCGGGCCCGCCCGGCCCTTGCCCTGTTAGCGCTGGAACATGGGATCGTGATGGATTAACCCGCTGGTCTCAGGACTTTTTCCAGTTTTCTACCAAAAATAGGGAATCCTCCCGATACGCGTGATCGGAGGTCTTTGTCATCCTCGTCTCAACCGCAGCAACATCCTGCGGACGACACCATCAGAGGAGACAGACATGGGCACTTACAATTCAATTGTCATCAACGCATCAGCCGATCAGGTTTGGTCCGCACTACGCAATTTCAACGATATGTCCTGGGCCGACGGCATTGTGGAAAGCGTTGAAAGCACCAATGGCCGCGGCGGTACCGAAATGGGCGCGCAGCGGTTGGTCAACGGCGCGATCACGGAAACCCTGCAAAGCTTTGACGATGATGCGATGGCCTTCAGCTATTCGATCGACGACGGGCCCGAAGTGCTGAGCAAGGACCAGGTGCAGGGCTATCTGGGCAAGGCGCGCGTCGCCACCATCACCGCCACCGGCCAGGGCTTTGTCGAATGGTCCTCAAACTGGACCAGCGCCAAGGGCGATGTGAAAGGCTTCTGCGATCCGCTGTACGCCGGGCTGCTGGGCCTGCTGGCCGCCAAATTCAACTGATCCCGAAAACAGGATCAGACCCTCAAATTCCCTAATTTCCAAAAGGATAACAACATGTTCAAGAAACTCATCACCGCCGCCGCCCTGTCCACCAGCCTGATGACCGTTGCCGCCCTTGCCGATCCGGTCTATCTGGTCGCCACAGTTTCCGTCACCGATTGGGACAAATACATGAGCGATTATGCCTCCATCGCGATCCCGGCCATCGTTGGCGCAGGCGGTGAGGTGCTGGTCGGCGCGCAGGAGGTCAGCGTTGTCGAAGGCAGCTATGATCACAACTGGACCGTAGTGGTCAAATTCCCCTCCGCTGATGCGGCCAACGGGTTTTACCGCTCACCGGAATACCAGGCGGTGATCCCCGCCCGCCACGCCGCAACCAACACCGACACCTCGGTCCTGATGGTGGCACCGCAGTTCACGCCGCCCTCCTGATCACTGGTCAGACAAATGAAAAAAGGCCGCCCAACAAAGGGCGGCCAAAACGTTGCAGGTGGGGAGATCACGCCGCAACTGAAGGGGAATATCCTTGGTCTGGCACAGATTTCTGCGCCTTGCCCGCGACGTAGACTTGATCCACCGATCGGTCATCGCCCAGCATCTGCAAGATGAACAGCTCTTCCGACAGGCTTTCAGCACGTTCCATTCGCAATTCCATCGCGGCCGTGGCCCTGGCGTTCAGCACCACAACATCTGCCTCGGTGCCAGCCTCCAGCGTGCCGATCTTATCTTCCAACCCTAAGGCAACCGCATTCCCGCGGGTGATCCAGTGGAAGGCCCGCAGCGGATGCAGTTTCTGGCCCTGCAATTGCAGGATCTTGTAACCTTCGTTCAAGGTCTGCAGCATCGAATAGCTGGTGCCAGCCCCAATATCCGTGGCGATGGCATTGGTGATCCCGCTGTCGCGCAACCCGCCGTCGTCAAACAGGCCAGAGCCCAAGAACAGGTTAGAGGTCGGGCAGAACACCGGCTTGGCACCGGTGCTGGTCATCACATCAATCTCACGCCGTTCCAGATGGATGGCATGGCCCAACAGCGCCTTATCCGACAGCAGCCCGTATTTTTCATAGACGCCCAGATAATCCGGCGCCTCTGGGTAAAGCTCCTTGGTAAAGTCGATCTCATCATGGTTTTCGCTGAGGTGGGTTTGCATGTAGCACTCAGGGTGCTCAGCCATCAGGGTGCCCGCCATCTCCAGCTGTTCAGGGGTTGAGGTGATCGCAAATCGCGGCGACACCGCATAAAGCGCCCGGCCCCGGCCATGCCATTTGGCAATCAGCTCCTTGGTTTCGTCATAGCCCGTTTGCGCCGTATCGCGCAGCGCGTCGGGGGCGTTGCGATCCATCATCACCTTGCCACCGATCATCCGCATGTCGCGGCGCGCGGCCTCTTCGAAATAAGCCTCGGCCGAGGTTTTATGCACCGAACAGAAGGCCACAGCCGTTGTGGTGCCGTGACCCACGATCAGGTCATAGAACCGGCGGGCCATTGCGGCGCTATGTTCCGGCGCGACAAAACGGGTCTCTTCGGGGAAGGTGTAATTGTTCAGCCAGTCCAGCAGCTGATCCCCCCAGGAGGCGATCACCTGCACCTGCGGGAAATGCATATGGGTGTCGATGAACCCCGGCATCAGCAGATGCGGACGGTGGTCCACCACCGGCACGCCGGCTGCCTGGGGTGCAACATCCTCATATGCGCCCATTGCTGCAATCCGGCCCCCTTCGATCAGCAGCGCACCGTCTTCGATATAGCGATAGGCGTCTGTGTCGCGGTGATCCAGCGGTTCGGCGGTAAAGCTCAGCACGCGCCCCCGCAGGAGCTTCTTCTGTGGCGTTGCAGTCATCGGTTCAGTCATCCCTTCATGAGAGGAGTAAGGGGTAAAATTCAGGTCTATGTGGTGCGGGCCGTGACGGGGAAATGCCGGGCCCGCACCGTCAGGCTGTCGGATGCCGGACAGCCTATCTTGGTGGCTTATTCAGCCGGGTTTGCTGCGGGTTCATCCACCACGGCGTGTTCGTTCACCAGCTCATCTTCCTTGTGGAAGGCGGGATAGATGAACAGGAACGCAGCTGAGATCAGATAGCCCATCGAGACGGCGTTCAGATCCGGCCAATGCAGGCTGGCGCCGTGGATGATGCCGACCATCGACATGCCGGTTGCCGCCAGGGCAAAGCCCCCTGCAGCGCGGAACTTGCCGTCGATGACATAGGCCACGATGGCGCCCCAGATCAAACCGGTCAGGATGGCGCCCTGGCTGAGGGCCAGATGCCCCTCAAAATGCGCGCCTTGCTGCAGCAGGGCGGCGGTTAGCGCCGGGTCGCCCATCTGCGGCAGTCCCTCAACTCCGGTGGCGCCAAGCGCCCCCATCAGCGATCCCCATTTGGTCATCAGGAAAGCCGACACATGCGGCATCATCGCGATGGTCACCGCGGCCATATGTTCGGTCTTGATCGAATGGGCCGTATTGGTGATCAGGCTCAGGGCCACAAACACCAGAACCGGCGCAGCAGCCGCCACGGGGATCAGGTTGTTGAGGAACGCCAGCAGGCCAAAGAAGGCCGCCACCGGGATCACCACACCAACGCCGATGATGTAACCGGCATGTGCCCCCATCCGCTTATAGGCCGGGTGGCCGATATAGGCGGTGGTCGGGAAAGGTGAGCCAAAGACCGCGCCCACCATGGTGCCCAGACCATCGGTGATCTGGCAGGTGGCCACAGGGTAGTGATCGCCAGCCGCTTCAGCACTTTCGACGTTGTTCATGGTTTCGATGAAGTTGTAGATCTGCACCGGCACCAGAACCAGGAACAGCTCAGGGTTGGCAAAGAGATGCTGGATCCCCGCAATCAGGTCCCCCACATAAGGCAGCGGCGGATAGAACCCGACCCCCTCGGTCGAGATCTTGGCCTCCCCCATTGCCAGCGCCACCACGGTGCCGACGATCAGCGCCAACAGACCCGCAGGAATGTTGAACGGCAGGCGGAAGCGGCCAACCAAGCCCCAAAGTATAATGATCATCGAGGCAAAGCCGATGAACGGATGTTCAAACACCGTTGCCAGTGGCACCGTGCCGATAAAGACCAGCGCAATACCGCAAAGCGTGCCCAGCATACCGGCCCGCGGGGTGACCCGCTTCAGCCAGGGGCCAACAACTGCGCCAAGTGCCGCCACAATGCCGCCCATGAAGCCCGCGCCAATGCCAACCTGCCAGGCCAGCATCGGATCGTTTGTGGACCAGTAGATCGGGCCGATCACACCGAAAAGATAGACAAACATCACCGGGGTGGAGATGCCGTAAGGCAGTGCGGTGACATCGCGACCGTGCTGCTTTGCTGCGCGTTTGGCCAGGCCAACATAGACCGCAATACCAGCCAGTATAGCGACCGCAGCCCCCGGTACGATACGTCCAAAGACAATCTCGGCAGGCATGCCAAAGACAAACTGACAGATGCCCGCAAGCACCATCAGGTTGATCAGATTATCCGTAAAAAGCGCCCAAAAGGCACTGAAATCGCTGCGTGAAAACAGCGCATAGTTATAGCTCCCTGCCCGCATGGGTGGGTCCTCCTTTGTTCACCGTCGTAAACCGCTGCGCCTGTCCTCCTTTGGCGCGCGGGTGCGATTACTGCGCCGCCAGTGGCGGTTCAGCAGCCCCCGAAGGGGCGGTTGCGGCAGTTTCAGAGGTCAGCGCCGTGATCACTTCGGCCACCACAAGGGCGGCGATCACAGCAGGCCGCTTGTCGCGGCTACCGCCTGCCCCAATGGGGCAGTTCAATGCTGCGATGGAGTTCAACTCCTCGCAGTGTTTCTCGGTCCATTTGCGGAACTTCACCCGCTTGGTGGCCGAACCAATCATCCCGACATAGGCCGCATCACCACGGCTGAGCGCCGCCGATGTCAGCAGGAAATCCAACCCATGATCATGGGTCAGTACAATATAGGCGCTGCCGGGCGGCGCCGTCATGATGTCAAACTCAGGGATCGCGCTCTGGCGCTCTTCGACCTTGGCCTGCGACAGCGCCAGTTCTTCGCCGCGCTGATCCACCAGAACGCAATGCACAGGCATATGCTGGAACTGATCCGCCAAGGCACGACCAACATGGCCTGCCCCCAGGATATAGACATGCGGCAGCAGCCCGGCTTCAACCTCAGCCCGGGCCAATGCAGCGTCACGGTCGCCGTCGCTCATCCGGGTGAGGGACACCTCCACCCGGCCACCGCAGCATTGACCAATTTCCGGCCCCAGCGGCAGATCCAACTGGCAAGCGATATCACCATTGGCCAGCAGGCGCCGCGCCGCATCGATGGCGCGATGTTCCAACTGGCCGCCCCCAATGGTGCCAAACAATGCCTCTTCGGTGACAAACATCTCCGTCCCCATTTCCCGCGGCGACGAGCCACGCACCCGGGTCAGCCGCACGCTGACCACAGGCTCACCCGAGGTGAGAAAGGTTTGAAGATCCGCCACCGAAGCCATCTCTTCAGCCCCCGGCCTTCAGGCGTTCACAGGCCATCAGCACACGTTCCGGCGTGGCCGGCGCATCCAGACGCGGGCACTCACGATAGTTATTGACCGAAGCCACCGCCATCGACAGCGCCTCAAAGACTGAAATGCCCAGCATAAAGGGCGGCTCACCCACGGCTTTGGACCGTTTGATGGTGCGTTCCTTGTTCACCGACCATTCCGCCAGTTCAACGTTGAATTCACGCGGGCGGTCGCTGGCCAGCGGGATCTTATAGGTCGAGGGTGCGTGGGTCCGCAGACGCCCCGCTTCATCCCACCACAGCTCCTCGGTGGTCAGCCAACCCATACCCTGGACAAAGGCACCTTCGACCTGGCCCTTATCAAGGATCGGGTTCAGCGAGCGGCCCACATCATGCAGGATGTCGGTGCGATCCACGGTGTATTCCCCGGTCAGCGTGTCGATCGAGACCTCAGAACAGGAGGCACCATAGGCGTAGTAGAAGAATGGGCGCCCCTTACCGGCCGCGCGGTCCCAGTGAATCTTGGGTGTTTTGTAAAAACCCGCCGCAGAGAGGTGCACACGGGCCATATAGGCTTCTTTAACCAGCGTGTTGAACGGCACCATCTCTTCACCGATCTGCACGGTGTTGGGCAGGAACTTCACCTGATCCTCTGGCACGCCACGCGATTCAGCGGCAAAGGCCACCAGCCGCGCTTTAATCTGCTCAGCCCCGTCCAAGGCTGCCATACCGTTCAGGTCAGATCCGGACGATGCCGCCGTGGCCGAGGTGTTCGGCACTTTCTCAGTGGTGGTTTTGGTGATCTTCACCCGGTCGAAATCCACCTGGAAGGCATCGGCCACGATCTGTGCGATTTTGGTGTTGAGGCCCTGCCCCATCTCCGTGCCGCCATGGTTCAGGTGGATTGAGCCATCATTGTAGATGTGGATCAGAGAACCTGCCTGATTGTACCAGGTCGCCGTGAAGGAAATGCCGAATTTCACCGGCGTCAGCGCGATGCCTTTACGGATCACGCCACCTTTGGCGTTATGGTCCAGCACCGCCTGCCGGCGCGCCTGATAGTCGGCGTTTTCTTCCAGCTCTTCCACCACGCGGTGGATGATGTTGTCTTCGACGGTCTGGTGATACGGCGTCAGGTTGCGGCCATCCGTTTCGTCACCGTAGAAGTTCGCCTTGCGCACCTCCAGCGGGTCTTTGCCCAGCTTATAGGCGATCTCTTCGATCATCCGTTCCGCCGCCACAACACCCTGCGGGCCACCAAAGCCACGGAAGGCCGTGTTGGACACGGTGTTGGTTTTCAGCGGTTCGCTTTTCAGACGCACATTGGGATAGAAATAGGCGTTGTCGGCGTGAAATAGCGCCCGATCCGTCACCGGCCCTGACAGGTCCGAGGTATAGCCGCAACGCGCTGCAAACACGCCGTCGACCGCGGTGATCTTGCCCTGATCATCAAAGCCCACATCATAGTCGACCACAAAGTCATGCCGCTTGCCGGTGGCGGTCATATCCTGATCGCGATCGGGGCGGATTTTACAGGGACGGTTCCATTTCTTGGCCGCCAGCGCGGCAACGGCGCAGAACAGGTTCATCTGGCTTTCTTTGCCGCCAAAACCGCCGCCCATCCGACGCACGTTGATGGTCACCGCATTGGACGGCACGCCCAGAACGTGGGCCACCATATGCTGCGCTTCGCTCGGGTGCTGGGTGGAGCTGGTGACAACTACATCGTCATCTTCGCCGGGCACGGCAAAGGCGATGTGGCCTTCCAAATACATGTGATCCTGACCGCCGATTTCCATCCGGCCAGTGATGCGATGCGGCGCTTCTGCCATCGCGGGCGCGACCTCACCCCGTTCCAGTTTCAGCGGATCGGTAACAAGCGCCCCACCCGCCGCGCGTGCCGCCAGAGGGTGCAGCGCCAGTGGCAGTTCTTCATATTCAACCTTGGCCAGCTCCGCTGCGCGCCGTGCCGCATCGCGGCTGTCGGCAACCACGGCAAAGATCGGATGGCCGTGAAACTCAACCTTCTCCGTCGGGAAAACGGGCTCATCGTTTTTGCCGGTTGGGCTGACGTCGTTATGGCCGGGAATATCCTCGGCGGTCAGAACCCCGATGACCCCCGGTGCGGCAGCAACAGCGCTCAGATCCATCGACAGGATCCGACCATGCGCCACCGTGGACGTGCCCAGATAGGCATGCATGGTGCCCACAGGTTCTGCGATATCATCGCAATATTCGGCCCGGCCGGTCACATGTTTGATCGCGCTGTCGTGCTGACGATCGGTGCTGACAAGGCCCTTGAGTGCGGTTTGATGTTCCATGATCGCGCCTCCCTTCACGCAGTCAGGCGGACCAGTTGATCGGTCGCCTCATCATGTTCCAGGAAGAAGCGGCGCAACAGGTTCTGTGCCGACAGCATACGATAATCAGAGGATGCACGCCAATCTGTGAGCGGTGCGAAGTCTGCGCCAACCGCCTTGGCAGCCGCGTCAAAGCTGGCTTCCGCGAAGGGCTGGCCAACCAGAGCCGCCTCTGCAGCTGCGGCCCGTTTCGGGGTTGCAGCCATGCCGCCAAAGGCGATGCGTGCGGCACTGATCTGGCCGCCTTCAACGGTGACCGAGATACCCACCGCCACGGCCGAAATATCCTCATCCCGGCGTTTGGAGATTTTATAGGCCGCGTTGATCTGCGACTTGCCCGGCAGCGGGATCTGTACGCTTTCCAGGAACTCACCTTCACCCAAGTCCTGTTTGCCGTAATCAATGAAATAGTCCTCCAGCGGCAAGGTCCGACGGTCGGCGCCACGCCGCAGGGTGACGGTCGCGCCCAGCGCGATCAGAACGGGCGGCGTATCCCCGATGGGCGAGCCGTTGGCGATGTTACCGCCGACCGTGCCCATGTTCCGCACCTGCCAGCCCGCAATGCGATTCCAGTATTCCAGCAGGAAGGGGAAATGCGCCTTCACCATCGGCAGGAAATCCGAATAGCTGACGCCGGCCCCCAGGGTGATGCCCTCTTCGGTCATTTCGATCTGTTTTAGCGCATCGATCTGATTGATGTGGATCGCCGGGCTGATCGGACGCAGGAACTTGGTCACCCAAAGGCCCACATCCGTGGCGCCTGCCACGATGGTGGCTTTTGGGTTTTCGACCAGAACCGTGGCAAAATCATCCAGATCCGCCGGCACAATCGCCTGATTGTCCGCCGGGCCGGTCACAACACGGGCGCCATCCTGCAAATCCTGCAGCTGTGCCACGATGCCTGTACGGGTTTCATTCAGATAATCCGCCGACGGGGTGCCATATTGGCTGACAGCCACAGCCGCTTTGATGATCGGCTCATAGCCGGTGCAGCGGCAAAGGTTGCCCTGCAGCGCGACCTCAACCTGCGCCGGGGTCGGCTCAGGCTGTTCCATCCACAGCGCATAAAGCGACATCACGATGCCCGGGGTGCAGAACCCACATTGCGCGCCGTGAAATTCCACCATGGCCTGTTGCACCGGATGCAGTCCGCCATCGGCACCCCGGATGTGTTCAATCGTCACCACGTGACAGCCATCCAATGAGGCCAAGAAGCGGATGCAGGCGTTGACCGCCTCATACTTCAGCCCACCATCGCTTAGCCGGCCAACCAGAACCGTACAGGCACCGCAATCGCCCTCGGCGCAGCCTTCTTTGGTGCCGGTGAGGCGCTGATCAATGCGCAGGAAATCCAACAGGGTTTGGGATGCTGTGACCGAGGGCACGGTCACCGGCCGCCCGTTCAACAGAAACCGAATGTCGCTGCGCAAGTTCATCTCGTCCTCCAACTGCGTGGCCACCCGTTTGTCTGCATTCAGTGCTGATCCAGTCACGGGCGCGGTATTTGCAGTAAAAATACCATTCCAAACTATCAATGAATATGACGCTATCCGCTAAATACTTTCTACATTTCGTTGATAATGCTACTCTGCCCAGATCTTGAGCGATCCGCTAAAAGGTCGCGCAAGACGTCAATGCACATTGGCCCAGAGCCGGCCCACACTCAGGATGACATAGCCCCAATGCCTTATATTGAAAGCCTCCAGGTCTTTGTTCGTGTTGTGGAATTGGGTTCGATCACCTCAGGGGGGCGGGATCTGCGCTTGACACCGGCTGTGGCCTCCAAACGCATCAAGGAGCTTGAGGCCCACCTGGGCGTGCGCCTGTTCAACCGCACCACCCGGTCGATCATCCCAACCGAGGTCGGCCAGCGTTTCTATGAGGAGGCCAAGAAAGTCCTCGATTCGCTGGAGGCGGCCGAAGCGGTGGTGGCCAACTTTTCCGACCGGCCCCGCGGTGTGATCCGCGTAACCGCACCCCTGGGCGTCGGGCGACGGATCATCGCGCCCTTGGTGCCAGAGTTTGTCAAAGCCTATCCTGAGACCGAAGTGCAGATGCGCCTGTCGGACCGGGCTGTGGATCTGATGAGCGAACGTCTGGATGTGGCGCTTTTTGTAGGGGTGCCGAAGGATTCCAACCTCAAACTGCGCCGGATCGCCGAGGTGGATCGTGTCTTGGTCGCCGCGCCGGACTATATCGCCGAACATGGCGCGCCGTCCTCCCCGCAGGATCTGCTGAAAAACCACAATTGCCTGCTGCTGCGCTATCCACGCTCGCCTGAATATTTCTGGCAGCTGCAAACTGCATCCGGCCTGCGCAAGCTGGAGGTGTCGGGCAAGTTTGACGCGGATGACAGCGATGTTTTGACGGAATGGGCGCTGGCAGGCCACGGCATCGCCAACAAACCCCGTTTCGACATCGCGCAGCACCTTGCCTCAGGGGCGCTGGTGCAGGTGATGGAGGATACGCCGCCCTCGCCCTCGATCTTTGGCTGCCTCTATCCGCATCGGAAACTGCAGGACCCGAAAGTCCGCGCGTTTGTGGATTTCATGACCGAACGCGGCCAGCGCGCCGTTGTGCCCCCCAGCTAATCAGCTGGCCGCGCCCTAGATTTTCAGCTAGAAACGAACAAGAGCGCGACACTTTCATCAAAAACCGGACAATCTTATGGCCTATCTCGACAATATCCGCACGTTTGTTCGGGTCTATGAGCTGGGCAATATGTCCGCCGCCGCGCGTGATCTCAGGGTGTCGGCCGCTGTCGCCTCCAGCCGGATTTCCCAGCTTGAGGATCACCTGGGCGTGCGCCTGTTTCACCGCACCACCCGCACCCTGACCCCAACCGAACAGGGCAAGACCTTCTACAGCGGGGCCAGCAAAATTCTGGAAGCCGTTGAGGAAGCCGAGGCCGATATTTCCGACATCACCGACAGCCCGCGCGGTACACTCTACGTGGCGGCGCCGCTGGGGGTCGGGCAACGGTTCATCGCGCCCGCTGTCCCTGCTTTCAAGGCCGAATATCCACAGATCAACATTCGCCTGCGTCTGTCAGACCGCAAACTGGATCTGGCGGCTGAGGGGTTGGATGCGGCGTTTTTCCTGGGCCTTCCCGAAGACAGCAACCTGCGCATTCGCAAGATCACCGATTGCCCCCGCGTCCTCTGTGCAGCGCCCAGTTATCTGGACCGGATGGGCGCCCCGCAACACAGTGATGAGCTGCGCACCGACGCCCATGATTGCCTGAACCTGCGCTACCCCGGCGCGCCTGAATTTCAATGGCCGCTGGAAGGGCCCAACGGGGTGCAACGTGTGCCCGTCACCGGCCCGTTTGAAACCGACCATGGTGAGGTGCTGACCCAATGGGCACTGGGCGGTCATGGCATTGTGATGAAACCCGTGTTTGAGATTGCCGAACATCTGTCCGCCGGCCGTCTTGAGGTTGTTCTGCCAGACGAACCACCGGTGCCAATTCAATTGGCCTGCCTTTATATGCACCGCCGCCGGCAGGATCCAAAGGCGCGGTTGTTCATCGATTTCATGGTGGACCACATCCAATCTGAAATGGCCCAGCTGCCATTGTAACAGAAAAGCCCCGGAACGTTCTGACGCACCGGGGCTTCCCTACTCTCTTCGGCAATGAAGCGATCAGAAGTCCACTTCGATCGCGGTGCCTTTTTCGATCGCCAGCTCCACCACACGGGCGGCGACCGCCAGATCCTGCAGGCCAACGCCGGTGCCATCAAAGAGGGTCACTTCACTGTCCGAAGCCCGCCCGCCATGGGTGCCGTTGATAACCGCGCCCAGCTGGGTGATTTGATCCGCCGTGAGCAAACCATTCGCTACCGCATGTTGCGCCTCACCAAGGGTGGTGGATTGCGCAACCTCATCTGTGAAGACCGTGGCACGGGTCAGCAGATCCGCCGCAACCTCTTGTTTGCCAATGGTATCGGTGCCCATGCAGGCGATATGGGTGCCATCGCTGATATGTTCGGACAGGACAATCGGATCAAAGGAGGAGGTGATGGTGATCACGACATCAGCCTCTTTCAAACCGGGCAGGTCCACCGCTTCAAACGGCAGCCCAGCCTCAGCCGCGACCTTTTCCAGATTGGGCAGCATTTCAGGGTGCAGGTTCCAGCCGATCACCTTTTCAAAGCTGCGCTGCTCCAAGGCAGCCCGCAGTTGGAACGTCGCCTGATGCCCTGCCCCCACCATGCCGATAACCTTGGCATCTTCGCGTGCCAGATGTTTGATCGAAACAGAAGACGCCGCCGCGGTGCGCAGCGCAGTCAACAGGTTGCCGCCCACCATGGCCGAGACCTTGCCGGTGTCAGGGTCGAACAGGAACACGGTGGACTGGTGATTGATCAGCCCACGTTTTTCCAGATTATGCGGCCAATACCCGCCGGCCTTCAGACCCAGGGTCGAACCGGCGCGGTCAAAGCCCCCCTTGAAGCCATAAAGCGCCTCTTCATGGCCCAGCGCCTCGCGGATGACCGGGAAGTTATAGGCGTCTTCAGCCGCCATCGCGGAAAAAACCTGTTCAACCGCATCAAAGGCGGCGGCACGGGTCATCAGATCCGCGATGTCACGTTCAGGAACGATATGCATTTGTTTTCCTTACGAGTTTGATCCCAAAAAGAACTGGCAGAGCCTATGATGGAAGGGACATGACGCTCTGCCAGCGAGGGGGGGGATCAGTAGGCCTTGCCGCGTGCGGAGACGGGCCAGAGGGTTTCAACCTTGCCGTTGCGCACACCGACATACCAGTCGTGAACATTGGCGGTCGGATCACAGTGTCCGGGCACAAGGCGCAGCTTCTCACCCACGGCCAGCTTGCCATCAGGATCTGCCACAACACCGTGTTCGTCCGAGCATTTCACGTATTCCACGTCATCGCGGCCAAAGATCACCGGCAGACCACTGTCGACCGACTGAGCCTTCAGACCTGCATCCACAATGGCCTTATCCGCCTTCGCGTGGCTCATCACCTGGGTCAGAATGAAGAAAGCGTTTTCCCATTCACCTTGATCGATGCGCTTACCGTCCTTGTCGAGGATCCGACCATAATCCGCATCCATGAAAGCGTAGGAGCCACACTGAAGCTCGTTATAAACGCCCGAGTTGCTTTCGAAGTAATAGGACCCGGTGCCGCCGCCCGAAACCAACTCGCAATCGATGCCTGCAGCCTTCAGGCCCTCAACCGCGTCCTGAACCTGCGTGATGGCAACGTCCAGCTTGGCTTTGCGGTCCTCATAGCTGTCCATGTGCTGCATCGCGCCTTGGTAGGCCTGAATGCCGGTGAATTTCAGCCCCTCGGCAGCTTCCACAGCCTGCGCGATTTCCACCACAGCTTCGGTGGTGGTAACACCACAGCGGCCCGCGCCACAGTCAATCTCAACAAAGATCTCCAACTGGGTGCCGTGCTTTTGCGCCGCCGCCGACAGCTCTGCCACATTGGCCAAGTCGTCAACACAGACGATGATCCGGCTGCCCAGCGTCGGCAGTTGCGCCAGCCGATCGATTTTCATCGGGTCCCGCACCTGGTTGGACACCAGCACATCCTTGATGCCACCACGTACGAACACCTCAGCCTCGGAAACCTTCTGACAGCAGACACCAACCGCGCCGCCCAGACGTTCCTGCAGCTTGGCCACATCCACCGATTTGTGCATCTTGCCATGCACCCGATGACGCATCCCATGCGCCGCCGCATAGTCGCCCATCTTTTTGATGTTGCGCTCCAGCGCGTCCAGATCCAGCACCAGCGCCGGGGTCTGAATATCGGCCTCATCCATGCCCGGCAGCGCCGGAACATCATAGCCCACGATCATTTTCGACAGATCAGTTTGCACGTTCATTTTCCTTTTCCCCTTATACTTTAGCCGTTCAGCCAGGGCAGTTTGTCAAGATCGACATTGCCGCCGGTGACGATCAGACCAACGCGCTTGCCGGCGAAGGCCTCTTTGTTTTTCAGAATACAGGCCAGCGGCACCGCCGAGGACGGCTCCATCACGATCCGCAGGTGTTTCCAGATCAGCTTCATCGCATCGATGATCTCCGCTTCGGAGGCGGTGTAGATCTCGCTGACGTGGGTTGAGACGAAGTGCCAGGTCAGATCCTTCAGCGGCACCAGCAAGCCATCGGCGATGGTTTTCGGCGCATCATCCGCGATGATGTGGCCTGCCTTGAAGCTGCGGTAGGCGTCATCTGCCTGCTCGGGCTCGGCCGCGATCACCTGGGTTTCCGGCGCCAGCGTTGCCAGCGTCAGACAAGTGCCGGAAATCATGCCACCGCCGCCAATCGGGGCGACAACCGCGTCCAGACCATCAACCTGCTCCACAAACTCGCGCGAACAGGTGCCCTGCCCGGCAATCACCCGCGGGTCATTGTAGGGATGCACAAAATCGCCACCGGTTTCCGCCTGCACCTCGGCAAAGGTCGCTTCGCGGGATGAGGTCGAGGGCTCACATTCGGTGATTATGCCACCATAGCGGCGCACGGTGTCTTTCTTGGCCTGCGGCGCGGTGCGCGGCATGACCACGTTGCAGGGAATGCCCCGTTTCATCGCCGCATAGCTGAGGCAGGAGGCATGGTTGCCAGAACTGTGCGTTGCCACACCCTTGGCCGCCTGCGCCTCATCCAGCCCAAAGACCGCGTTAGAGGCCCCGCGCACCTTGAAGGCGCCCGGTTCCTGAAAGTTTTCGCATTTGAAGAACAGCTGCGCGCCGCTCAATTCATTAAGGAAATCCGACGTCCGCACCGGCGTGCGCCGGATGTAGGGCTGGATCCGCGCGTGTGCGTCCAGCATGTCATCATAGGTCGGGATATACATGGCGTTGTCCTTCATCACGCCGCCGCCTTGGCCGGTGCGGCATCCTGATTGCGGTAGTAGTCCTGTGCGGCAGCAACACCTGAGCCCAGCGTGATATCCAGACCCAAGTCGACCATGCACATTTCCGCTGTGGCAATGCCAGACAGCGCCATGACATCGGTCAGGCTGCCGAGGTGACCAATGCGGAACACCTTGTCCGCGACCTCACCCAGACCAACCCCGAAGGCGACGCCGTATTTTTCGGCCGCAAGGGTCACGATATCGGTGGCGTTGAACCCCTCAGGGGTGCGGATGGCGCTGACACTGTCTGAATAGACATCTGGCGACGCGGCGCAGAGGTCCAGACCCCAGGCGCCCACCGCGGCGCGAACGCCCGAAGCAATGCGATTGTGACGGGCAAAGACGTTTTCCAGCCCTTCCCCCAGCAGCATATCACAGCTGAGTTTCAGCCCGTTCAGCAGGCCAACAGCTGGCGTGTAGGGGTAAGCGTTGTTGGCATAGCCCGCCACCATGTCACGCACATCAAAGAAGGTGCGCGGCAGTTTGGCGGTTTCAATCGCTGCCATCGCCTTGGGGGAGAAGCCAACAATGGCCAGACCGGCGGGCAGCATGAAGCCCTTCTGCGATCCGGTCACAGCAACATCTACGCCCCATTCTTCCATACGGAAGTCCATCGACGCGATGGAGCTGACCCCATCCACAAACAACAGCGCCGGGTGACCCGCCGCATCCAGGGCACGGCGCAAGGCGGCGATGTCGGATTTCACGCCAGTGGCGGTTTCATTGTGGGTGGCCAGTACCGCCTTGATTTCGTGGTTCGTGTCTGCGGTTAGGATCTCTTCGTAGCGATCGGCCGGCAGGCCTTCGCCCCATGGAGTTTCAACAATTGTGACATCCAGATCGTGGCGCTTGCACATGTCGATCCAGCGATGGCTGAACATGCCGTTGCGGGCCGCAAGGATCTTGTCACCTGCGCTCAGCGTATTGGTCAGGGCGGTTTCCCACCCACCGGTGCCGGAGGCCGGGAAAATGAAAACCTCTGCCGATTTTGATTTTAGAACCTGTTTCACACCGGCAATTGCGGGATGCAGGATCTGGCCAAACAGTGGTGACCGGTGGTCCAGCGTCGGCATATCCACCGCCTTGCGCAGCACCTCAGGCATATTGGTTGGGCCGGGGATGAATACGGGGTTTTGAAAGCTCATGATCTGCCCTCCTGTGGCGATTAGATCCAGCCTATCCCGGTCAAATCACGGAGGAAATTTTTTTGAAAAACGTTTTCATAAATCGAAAAATATTAAAATAATTGGTTAAAAACAATGCTATTGATTTTTTCATTCAGCAAAAGCTATTTTCAACAAAATGGAAAAACACCTCTACAAAACCACAAAGAGGATGAAAATGAGTGACGAAATCCGCCGCAAAGGCCGGCCCAAAGCCTTCAGCGCAGACCCCAAGGCCAGCACCATTCAGGCGCTGGACCGGGCCTTTGATGTGCTGGATGTCATTGCAGCGCACAGCGGTCTGACACTGTCTGAAATTGCCACCGCGCTGGATCAGTCACCCGCCACGATGCACCGGGTGCTGGCCACGCTGGAGGCACGCCAGGTGGTGGAAACCGACCCTGTCCGCCAGACCTGGCATATCGGCGCTGCGGCCTTTCGGCTGGGCTCCGCCTTTCTGCGCCGCTCCTCCGTGGTGGAGAGGGCCCGCCCGGTGATGCGCGCCTTGATGGAGGAAACCGGTGAGACGTCAAATCTGGGGATTGAGCGCAATGGTGAGGTGATGTTCCTCAGCCAGGTCGAAACCCATGAATCGATCCGCGCCTTTTTCCCACCCGGCACCCTGTCGCCCATGCATGCCTCCGGCATCGGCAAGGCGCTGCTTGCCGCCATGCCCGAAGATGCGGTCAGCAAACGGTTGCGCCACCTGACGTTGGAGCGGTTCACCGATAAAACCATCCTCACCACGGCTGAACTGCAGGCGGATTTGGCCCAGATCCAACGCCGTGGCTGGGCCTTTGATGATGAGGAAAAGGCGCTGGGCATGCGTTGCGTCGCGGCGCCCATCCGCAATCTGCATGGTGAACCTGTCGCGGGCCTGTCCATCTCAGGCCCGGTGCAGCGCCTGCCGCTAGACCGGATTGAGCATATCGGCGCAAGGGTCCGCGCAGCCGCCCAACAATTGTCGCAGGATCTTGGCGCCCCAGACGGGCCAAACGGATCACCCACCGGTTAGAAATGCGTCGCCCAGCGGGGGTGGTCGCCATCAATAACCAGCGCGTGACTGTGGCGATGACCGCCGCCTTGCAGATGCGGATGGTCAGCGGGCAGATTGTCATGGGTGTGCTCAACCTCAACCGGATCCCCAACCGGCCAGAGCCGCAGCGCCACCACCATGCCCAGCGCCGCCAAAGCCGTCAGCACCAGCAATGCCGGCTGCAGCCCAAACCGCGCCATCAGCCAGCCGGCCAGCGGATAGGTGATCAGCCAACAGGCATGTGACAGGGCAAATTGCGCGGCAAAGACGGCCGGGCGATCCTCCGCATGGGCGGAGCGACGCAGCAGCCGCCCCGAGGGGGTCAGCACCGCGGAATAGCCCAGCCCCATAATGGCCCATGTGATCAACAGCATGGCCCAGCTCAACCCGTTGAGCGCGGTCGTGACGGAAAGCAGCAGTAGCGCCGCCACCATTGCACCCGCCCCCGTCAACATCACTGGCCGGTCGGCCACCCGATCCAGCAGGTGCGGCAACAGGAACGCCGCCACCATAGATCCAAAGCCAAATGCAAACATCGTCCAGGCCAGCGCCGTTTCCGACAGTGCCAAATCTGCGCGCACCAAAACGACCGAGTTCACCAGCACCATTGCGCCCGCAGCCGAGACAGCCAGGTTCAACCCCATCAACCCACGCAAACGCGGGGTGGCAAAAAAGATCCGCGCGCCCAGCGTGGTGCGATCATAGACACCCCGTGGCGCGGTGGGTTTGGGGCTGGGGATCATCACCGAAACGATCAACACGGCCGAGGCCAGGAACCCTGCCATCGTGCCAAAAAACAGCGTGTTATAGCTGAGCACCATCAGCACCAGCGCGGCCAGGGTCGGGCTGATGATGTTTTCCAGATCATAAGCCAGACGCGACAGTGCCAATCCACGGGTGTAGCGGTCTTCTTCCGGCAGAATATCGGGAATGGTGGCCTGAAACGTCGGCGTAAATCCGGCAGAGGCCGCCTGCAGCAGGAAGATCAGCACATAGACCTGCCAGATCTCGCTGACAAAGGGCAACGCCACCGCAACACCTGCGCGGATCAGATCCAGCGCCACCAGCAGCCTGCGCCGGTTGATCCGATCCGCAAATGCGCCGGCGACCGGCGCGATGGTCACATAGGCCACCATCTTGATGGTGAAGACCGCCCCTAGCACCATCCCCGCCTGATCACCAGCCAGATCATAAGCCAGCAGCCCCAGCGCGACCGAGGCCAACCCGGTGCCCAAAAGCGCAACGATCTGCGCCCCGAACAGATGGCGGAACCGGCGGTCTGACAGAATGGAAAACATGGCTGGCCCTTACAAATATCGGGAAATGGCTTTTAACTCGGCGCGCTGTTCCTCCAGCGTGCCCTCTTCCAGACAGTGGTCCATGTGGTCATGGATCAGGGTCTGTTTCGCGTTACGCAGGGCGCTTTCCACCGCCTGCAGCTGCTGCGCCACCTCGCGGCAGGGTTTGCCCTCTTCAATCATCCGAATGACCGCTGACAGGTGCCCGTTGGCCCTGTTCAGACGGGAAATGATCTTGGGGTGGCTCTCATGTCGATGGGGATGTGTCATGTTGACAATATCCTCCCCTGGGGGATAGGTGTCAATATCCTCCCCCAGAGGTTACTGGGGAGCATCGAGGGCAAGTGTTCCGGAAAGGATTTCCCGTCGTGTCACGCAGCGGACCGATCGATTTCAACGCGCGACGCCGCAGGCAGGTCTGCCTGTGGCTGCTCAGCGCTTTGATACTGTTCTGGTCGCTGACACCGATGGGGGCGCACCTGCCGTCGCAGACAAACCTCATCGCGGCGCAGGCCGAAATGATCGCGGATCACGGCCACAGCCATGATGATCTGTCTGATCGGCTCTGGGCGCAGCATGGGCACAACCATGACGTCACCGACCATGACCATTCCGCTGCAATCATCCTACCCCAGCCTCAAACGGGTTTTGACGCCATGTGGCGCGGCAGTGCCTTCCTCTGGGCCAGCCTGCCCAAGGCGCCCCCTGTCTTTCGACGGGATCGCCCGCCCCGCCAACCGTCCGCATCCCTGAGCTGAGGCGCACCCGCGCCTTACACCACTGATGCTGCGCGTTGGCTGCTGCCATCTGCGCATAATGACGGAGTCTCTGATGAGCATTCACTTACGGGTTCCGCCCGCCCTGCCGATCTGGCGGGGGGCGAGCCTGATCCTATTCATCTGCCTGATGGTCCTGCTGGCGACACAGGCGCAGGCCCATAACGTCACCGAAGGCGACGCGGGCTATATTCAGGAAATCTGGGGGGTAAACATCATCCCCTTCCTCTACCTCGGGGCCAAACATATGGTCACCGGCTACGATCACATCCTGTTCCTGCTGGGTATCGTGTTCTTCCTTTACCGGATGCAGCATGTGGCGATCTATGTCAGCCTGTTTGCCCTTGGCCATTCAACTACAATGCTGCTGGGGGTGTTTTTCGGCTGGAACGTTAACGCCTATCTGATCGATGCCATCATCGGCTTTTCGGTGATTTACAAAGCGATGGACAACCTCGGTTGGCTGCGCCGCGCACTGGGGTTTCAGCCCAACACCAAGGCCGCGACGCTGATCTTTGGCCTGTTTCACGGGCTGGGGCTGGCGACCAAAATTCTTGACTACCAGATCGCACCGGATGGGCTGCTGGCCAATCTGATTGCCTTCAATGTCGGGGTTGAGATCGGCCAGATCCTTGCCCTTGGCGCCATCCTGATCGTAATGGGTTTCTGGCGCCGTCGCGCCGGGTTCTGGCGGCAGGCCTATGGCGCCAATCTGGTGATGATGGCCCTTGGGGCCTGGCTGATGATCTATCAGATCACCGGTTTTCTGAACGCAGCTTAAGACGAGGTTACTCAAATGGAAAATACACCCAAACCCACCCTGGAAGAGCTGCCAACCAAGGTGCAGCTACGTCGCTCCAGCTTCATTGCCTGCGGCCTCACCGCGCTGCTGGCCATTGGCGTGATCCTGCCTGCGGAAACCGGCAAGGACCCGATTGGCATTGGGAGGCTGACGGGCCTGCAAGCGATGGGGCAGATCAAATCGCAACTGGCGGAAGAAGCGGAACAGGACCGCCAGGCGGAAGCACCCGCTCAGGAGCAAGCCGCCCTGCCGCAGCGTCTTTTTAACCTACTCATCTCCAGCGCTGCCGCGCAGGAGGCTGAGGTCTGGCGGGATGAGATTTCCTTCTCCCTTGCCCCCGGCGAAGGGATTGAATGGAAGCTGCTCATGACCAAAGACGCCACAGCCGCGTTTCGCTGGTTCACTGATCAGGGACGGGTCAACTATGAACTTCATGGTGATGGGGGTGGCCGGTCGATTTCCTACCAGAAAGGGCGTGGCACTGCGGGTGAGACCGGCACCCTCACCGCGGCCTTCACCGGCAACCACGGTTGGTTCTGGCGCAATCGGGACCGCAAACCTGTGACGGTGACCGTGCAGCTTCGCGGGGATTACAGCGCGTTGAAACGCACCTACTAACACAAAAGGCCAGCGCACCGGATGCGCTGGCCTTGACCCTTGCGACCAAAGCAATCTCAGTCCTTGGGCGCAACGCCCACCAGTTCCGCCAGACGCTGCCCGATGCGGGCCTTCAGGTCGGGTGAGATCGGCTCGGGCAGGATGGCGTCATTCAGCCACAACCCATCTGACGCCAGACGCGCGATGTAACGATCAAGCGCCGCCGCATCCCCCACGGCAGGTTCTTCCGGCGCCCAGCGATCCATCACTTCCCGCCAGAATCGGTTCAGTTCCGGATGGTCCAGACTTTCCAGCATCAGCAGCAATTCAGCCCGGGTGGTCGCCGCCAATGAGCCCGCCGTATAGGCCGCAGCCCGCACCTTGGGATCCGACAGATCCGCCCCCTCAGGCAAGGAGGAGGTCATCTCCGCCTCCCAGACGTTGGCCATATGCTCATGCATGGCGCTCAGCAGCGCGTCGCGGGTGGGGAAGTGATACATCAATCCGCCCCGGGTCAGCCCAGTGCGTTCTGCCACCCGATCAAAGGTCAGGGCAGTCAGCCCTTCGTCTTCGATCAGCTCAATCATACTGGCCAGAATGATATGCCGTTTACTTTTCCGCATTTATGCCCCCGTTCCCTGCACAGCCGATTTAATGGCCGGCGTGTAACACTGCCCGTGTGTGGAAACCATAGTCCCTGAGCAGCCGCGATGCCAACAACGCCCCAGCCCCGATGGCACCGGCAATCACATAGAGCACCGCCACATAGGCGCGGTCAAAGGCCTCAGCCGCTGCCGCCTGCAGCGCCGCCCCCTGCGGCCCCATGCTGTCCGCTAGCGCCAGCGCGGCGGCTACACTGTCACGCGCGCCCTCAGGTGCGTCTGCCGGCAGTTGCAGCCCCAGACTGTAAAGCCCCGAGATCAAGCTGCCGAGCAGCGCAACCGCCAAGAGCCCACCCAACTCGTAAGAAACCTCTTCGACCGCACCAGCCATGCCCGCCCGATGCTCCGGCGCGTTGCCGACAATGGCCATGGAGGCGACCGAGAACACCGCCCCCACCCCAAGACCCAGCAACACCAGCCCAGACACCATCCAGACCATGCCATGGCCAAAGGTGACCGCAATCATCAACGCCGCAGCGCTGGACAGCGCCAGCCCCCCGGCGATCAACAGACGCAGCCCCAGAATATGCTGGAATGCGCCACCAATCAGCGAGGTTGGCAAAGTGGAGACCGCCACAATCGACACCAGATACCCCGCCTCAATCGGGGAATAGCCACCGACCAGTTGGAACCGCTGGGTGGTCACCAGCTGCACGCCGGAAATGGTGAACAGCGCAAAGGCCGCGGCCAGAACGCCGGACATGAAGGCCGGGTCACGAAACAGCGCAAAGTCCAGCAGCGGATAGGTCATCCGCGCCTGCCGCCGCACAAAGATCACGCCGCCGATCAAGGCAATAGCCAGCGCCGGTGCCGGACGCTCAAAGGAACTGGCATAGGCCGCTTCTTTGATAGCGATCACCAATGCCCCCAGCACCACCATGGCCTGGAAGGAGGAGATGAAATCCCAGCGTTTGCTGGCATCCGGCTGGCCCTTCGGTGCCACGATCAGGGTCGCTACAAAGGCAGCCGCGCCCACAGGGATATTGATCAGGAAAACCGCGCCCCACCAGAAATACTCCAGCAGCAAACCGCCCAAAATCGGACCCAGCGCCGCGCCAACAACTGCCAGCATGCCCCAGATCGCAAAGGCCAGACCGCGCTCGCGCTCATCATCGAAACTCACCCGGATAAGCGCCAATGTGGCCGGCATCATCAAAGCCGCACCAACCCCCAGCACGGCGCGCGCGCCGATCAGAACCAGCGGCACCGGCGCAAAGGCTGCAATGCCAGAGGCCACGGTAAAGACCACCAACCCGATCAGGAAGATCCGGCGATGGCCAAACCGATCCCCCAGCGTGCCTGCCCCCAACAACATCCCCGCCATCACCAGCGGGTAGGTGTTGATGATCCACAACAGCTCGGACTGACTGGCCCCCAGATCCGCCGACAATGTCGGCAAGGCCGTGTAAAGAATGGAGTTATCAAGGGTGATTAACATCAATCCCGTCGCCACGGTGACCAGCACCCACCATCTGTTCGCTTGCATCTCTGCACCTATTTGATTCGCAATTTCATATTATAACTATGCATTCATGAATGTTAAGTAAAGATCTCAAACGGAGAGGTGCCAGAGGCGGCGACGCCATAATTTGGAACAGCCCATTTCAAAAACTGCCCGACTCCAAAACGTATTTTGAGGACACAGCGCTGCAATCCCGCTGAATAGCGGGGCACTGATTAAGCGAGATTTCGTTGGTATTCGGCTTTCAGATCGCTTCGAAACACGATCTGAAGCTCGCCCGCATCCCAGCACCGGCATCCTAGCGCCGGGATCACGCAAGCGGCCCGGCCAAACCTTGATGGCCTGCTTAGCTCACGGCGCGTCGCAAAGCTTCAAAAAACCGCTCCACCTCAGACATCAGCAGATCCGCATTGTCCCATCGGGCAAGCGCATCATCCAAGACAGGGGCATTGTACAATGCGCGCTCAATAGCCTCCGCGACCCCCCTGCCGGACAGCTCATGTATCAAAGTGTGCGGATAGCCAACGCGGGCCAAAATCCCGGCAAATGCACACTGCGATGACAAAATCAAATGACGGCGTGCCGCAACAGCTTCAAAGGCCACGCCAGATCCGGTGTCTTTGTAAAAGGCAGGATCGTAGGGCAGGATGACCGCGTCAAGCGACAGCAGCGCGGCGTCATAGGCCAATTGGTCCAAAGGATCGCGCTCCCAAACAATTTTCCGATCGGCGACCAAACGCGTCACTTGATCCCGCAGCGTTTCCTCACGCTCGGCATATTGTGCCTCAAATGTTGAAAAGCTTGCCTCCTGAGCCTGCACAAAAAGCTCAACATTCGACCCATCCAAATAGTCCGCAGCATCAAATATGTAATGATGCCCTCTGGAGGGCCTGCACGTTCCGACGGACCCAATCCGTCGCTCGGGCCGTGCCAGCTTTCCAACTGATGAACCGCCCTCAAACCGCAGTGAAGGCAAGAAAGGCAATAGGAAAATCTGCTCTTCCGCGACACCAAAATCAGCAACCAGTGCATTAATGGCATCCACCTCTGAGAAGACCGTTAGCGTGATTTTTGGATGCTGTTGCAGCAGGGTGATTGCGCTTTTCAAAACATCGATTGCGACCTGCCGCTCCGCCGGTGGATCCGACAAAAAGTCGTTAAACAGCAGACCGATAACAAGTGTCACACCCGTTTCAGGAAAACTGCCCTGGACGAACCAATTGGCAAATCCCAAGAGGTCCCCGGGCAGCGTATAAGGATAGACAACGATCGGCGCCGAAATTTCTGGCAGCCCGCCGAAGGTTTGCACCATACGTTGATAGGTCACCTCATTAAACGCTGCGAGCGTCTCAGGATAGGCCGGCTGCCGCCGGAAAAACCACGGCGTAACATTCAAGCTTGGGCGAACCTCCTGCGCCACAATCGCCGAAAGCGCCGGGTTGCTCCGCAGATCAGTCCCACCATGATAATCCACGCGTGACACGGGCACAGATAAGCGCTCTTGCGCAGAGGCTAGCAAAAACTGCGCAAACATTTGCCCATGGCCGATTTCCCCGCTCATCGCCAGATCAAACACCAAGACATCAGCATCAGGCTGCAGGGTCTGGACGGCACTTGGCTTGGCCTCCCTTGTAGGATCAAGGGGGCTTTCAACCACGCTGTTTGGCAATGAAAAGAGGTAGTAGATCAAATCCAAAACGCCGGATTGGATGGTGTCACGGTAGGTCTCGCGATCCGGATGCACCAGCTCAAACAGGTTTCGGGCAAGCGACACACATCCAATGTTGATCATGATCAGGATGGCCCAAATGACGGCCGGGTCGTCTTTGTAAATCGACGGCACGCCACATCGAGCCATAACTGCAATGGCGCCAGCCCGATCACCGGTTGCAGCAAAGGCGTTGGCCAAGGAGGTCGCGATCTCAAGGTCGTTGGGATTATCCTGCGAAACCGCCATGCCAATCTGCACGATTTTTTCATCTTCGCGCCGGCGCCACCACGCCTCCAGCGCGGCGCGACGGCCTCCTTTGTCTTGCATCAGAAGCGTCTTGTTTTCGTCGACAAACCGCGCGGCCTGTTCGGTATCCTGTTCCAACAATGCCCAAACTTGTTGCGAAACAGAGAGCCCATCTAGGGACATAGACCAGCCTTTCGTGCCAAAATCGGATTTCGTAAAACAACTGCAAGAACAACAACTCTGGCTGAAAGTAGATAGCGGGGCGCGGTAACGCCAGTAAAAATTTCGCCATATGGGTGCTCAAATCAAAATTGAAAATCGCTCAAGCCGCATGGCGCGATCAATCTTCAAAATGAGCTGGGACAAAATTGCGACCGTTCGCTGAGAAAGCGACCGGCAGCCAACGCGCATCACCTTACCAACCACCAAACGCGCCGCATTCTCAACTTCATACAGCGGCAGGCCTTGAAGCTGAGGTTTCTTCCTAAAACTTCGAAAAATGGCGATCCCTGAAGGACTCGAACCCTCAACCTGCTGATTAGAAGTCAGCTGCTCTATCCAGTTGAGCTAAGGGACCGCTCTTTGGGCCGGGGGCTGGCGGGGTGTCTCACCCTCTCGGGCCCCTATGGCACTCGGATCCGTATAGCGGATCGGATTTGAAAGCAAAAGGCCAGCGGCGCTAGTTACGGCACAAAATCTAACCTGCGGGAAACCGGTGATCAGAGGGTTACAATCCAGGCCGCAGCGTTCTGGCAGATCTGGTCCAGCTGGTCGGCATGATCACGGCCGGTGACACGTTTGCGGGGCTTCAGATCATGATCGCCGTCTTCGGCCCAACACATGGAAATCATCGGCGAGAGCGCATAATCGGCCACCTCTTCTCGGGTGCCAAAAGGATCGCGGGTGCCATGGCAGATCAGCATTGGCAGGCGCAGGTCGGCCAGATGGGCGGTGCGCAGCTTTTCCGGTTTGCCCTGCGGATGAAACGGGTAGCCGAAACACAACAGGCCCTGCACCTGTCCCCCATCACCCAGATCATCCGCAATCAGGCTGGCCACCCGGCCGCCCATGGATTTTCCGCCAATGACCAAGGGGCCCGCGCCAATTTGACCCCGCAGGTCTGTGACGGCCTGACGATATTCTTCGCTCAACAGCTCCACCTTGGGCGGGGGGCGTTTTGGCCCGCCACTGCGCCGTGCCGCCATATAGGCAAATTCAAACCGTGCCACGCGCAGCCCGGATGCCGCCAGCCGTTCGGCCAGCATGTTCATCACCGGATTGTCCATCGCCGCCCCGGCCCCATGCGCCAGCAGCACGGTGGCAGGGGCCTCGATTGACCCATCAAACAGGAACTCGACCGCCACGGCGGATCACGCAGCCGCCGCGGCCACAGCCAGATCGGCCATGGCGAGGATCGCCGCCCGGCTGTTTGCCACCGCGATAAACAGGCCGTTGTGGCAGAACTGCGCCCCAACCACGCCCGAGGCCTCTTCCAGCGCGGCGCCGGTCAGGCCGGCCCAGGCGGCGGGCAGGTCGGCGCGGGCTTCAAACGTGCCACCGCCTTTGCGAATGGTGGTCAACGCCCAATCGCCGCCGTCGCGAGGATGGATGACAAAAAGCAGATGATCGGCGCCTGCTTTCTCAACCGCAGAGCGGAACGGCATGCCCATCGAAAGCTCTAGCACCTGTGACGGGCCCGCGGTGGCAATGGCCTCCACAACCATGGCCTCTGCGCGGCATTTGCCCGCTTTTGCCCGCACCGCAGCCTCAACAAAGGCACCGGCAATGGGCAGCGCCGCCATAAAAGCGTTGGTGTCCGCCTCAGGGCTGCGATCATCAAAGGCGGGTTTCAGCGTTTCCAGCAGTTGCGGCAGGGTGATGTCCGCCAAAGGCCCGGCAACTGACGGGTTCACCGCACCATTGTCCAGGAGGTCCACCGGCAGCACAAAGCTTTGGTCGATGGCGCCATGCACCTCCTCCAGATCCGCCTCGGGCACATCAAGCGCCCGTAGGTAATCGCGGCCATAGTGGTGCCAGATCAGACCAAAGGAACTGTAGGGATCACCGCTGGGGCGCAGCGGGTTGGGCCGTTGGTGGTGGTCAAAAATCCCTGCCTCGGCGTCATAGGCCCGGCCCACATCATAGATCAACTTGCCAACGCCCGGTGTGGTCATCGCAGCATCGCGGGTGCGGATCAGCTGGGCGTCAGGAAACAGGCGGGTCAGTACCACCGAGGACAGCAGCTCATCCGCGTGAAAGCCGCCGGAATGGGTGATCAGATGGGTGATGGTCATCGGGCTTCCCCTGCTCAGAAGTAAAACAGGCGGCCCGCTGGCCGCCTTTCTGTCTGCGAGACCCGAAAAAGGGCCTTATCTTTACGCTCAGTGGGTCCAGGGACCACGGCGATTGGTGGCAAAGTTCTCACCGTAGCCGCCAGCGCGCAGGTTGGGTTTGCGGGTCTGCGGCGTCAGCACAACGGCCTCCAGCCCTTTTTCCTCAGCGTATTCCAATGCGGCTTCTTTGCTGTCAAACTTGAGGCGCACCTGCGTCTGGGTGTCCCCGCTTGAGGTCCAGCCCATCAGCGGATCGATATCGCGGGCCTCAGCCGGTTCGTAATCCAACACCCACTGACGGGTTTTGGCCATGCCGGACTGCATCGCGTTACGGGCGGGCTGATAGATTCGTGCGCGCATCGGCGTCTCCTCTTGTTTGGGGTGTTATCGGGAAACTTGCCCCATTTTGCAAGCATCTCCTGACGCCCACCACCCTACTGACAGAAGGCTGTCAGCAGCCCCCTGTTAGGAGGGTCCCATCACGAAAATCAGCATCCCAAAAGGAGACAAACCGATGCAAGACACCACACAGAACCACGTGATGGAAACCGTACTGTTCAAACTCAAAGACGGCGTGACCACCGATGCCTTCCTCAAAGCGGCCGAAGCCTCCGTCACCTATGTGGAAAACTGCAGCGGTTTCATCTCGCGGCGCCTGTCCGGCGCAGCGGGCACCCAATGGGTTGAAACCATCGAATGGGCTTCACTGGCAGATGCCGAGGCAGCATCTGCAGGGTTGGCCGCGGCCGAGGGAATTGGCGATTTTCTGGCAGCGGTGGATGAGACCAGCGTCGCAATGCATCACACCAAGGTGCAGCTGAGCCTGCGCTGACCTGACGTAAAACAAAGGCCCTCACCCGAAACGGGTTTGGGCCACCTTTTAAGGATTCAAAACACTGTAACCAAGAACCCTAACAGGACATTGGCTGCCAGCCAAACCGCAGGGAGCGAGGGGTGGGTGAAGTGCGGTCCACCCGGCAGCCAAGCCTGCCACTTGCCCTCTAAGCGTAGTCCGGCAACCCCAATTTGGCAACTTTATTTCAAATGTCGCCCGGTAATTTGAAATATTTATAAACCGGCAGTAGCACTCACTTCTGCCAGATGCCCGCCTAAGCCGAAGCGCGCGATGGCTTTCAGCGTTTTCCCCATTGCGATTGCCCTTGAACCGGAACAAAAAGAGATCAAATCTGGGGTACCCGCCCGGGACTCAGCCCGAGACTCAGACATGAGAGCCGCACATGCCCTACGCCCATTCGGACAAGACCATGCCCATGATGACCGCCGCAGACGGCGCAGCCAAGGCACGCGACAAGCTTGAGGGCGGCAAACGCTTTGTCATGCATACCGAATTTTCGCCCGCCGGCGATCAGCCCACCGCCATTGCAGAACTGTCTGGCGGGATCACTGACGGTGAGCGTGATCAGGTTCTGCTGGGCGCAACCGGCACCGGCAAAACCTTCACCATGGCCAAGGTCATCGAAGAGACCCAGCGCCCCGCCATCATTCTGGCGCCGAACAAAACGCTGGCGGCCCAGCTTTATGGTGAGTTCAAAGGCTTCTTCCCGGAAAACTCGGTCGAGTATTTCGTGTCCTTTTATGACTACTACCAGCCCGAAGCCTATGTGCCGCGCTCGGACACCTATATTGAGAAGGAAAGTCAGATCAACGAACAGATCGACCGGATGCGCCACTCGGCCACCCGGTCGCTGCTGGAACGTGATGATGTGATCATCGTCGCCTCGGTCTCTTGTATCTACGGTATCGGTTCGGTCGAAACCTATTCGGCAATGACACAGGATCTGATTGCGGGTGAGGAATACGACCAGCGCCAGATCATGGCGGATTTGGTAGCCCAGCAATACAAGCGCAACGATCAGGCGTTTCAGCGTGGTTCTTTTCGGGTGCGCGGCGATGTGCTGGAGATTTTCCCGGCCCACCTTGAAGATCGCGCATGGCGGCTATCCTTCTTTGGGGAAGAGCTGGAAACCATCACCGAATTTGACCCGCTAACCGGGGAAAAGACCGACACATTCGAAAAGATCCGGGTCTATGCAAACTCGCACTATGTGACGCCCAAGCCAACGCTGCAGCAGGCGGTCATTTCGATCAAGAAAGAGCTGAAGGAACGGCTGAACCAGCTGGTGGATGAGGGCAAGCTGCTGGAAGCGCAGCGGCTGGAACAGCGCACCAACTTTGACATCGAAATGCTGGAGGCCACTGGCCACTGCAACGGCATTGAAAACTATTCGCGCTATCTGACGGGCCGTGCGCCGGGCGAACCGCCTCCCACCCTGTTTGAGTTCATCCCCGACAACGCCATTGTCTTTGCCGATGAAAGCCACGTCTCGGTGCCGCAGATCGGCGGCATGTATCGCGGTGACCACCGGCGTAAGTTTACGCTGGCCGAACATGGCTTCCGCCTGCCGTCCTGTATGGACAACCGGCCTTTGAAGTTTGAGGAATGGGATGCGATGCGGCCCCAATCAATCTTCGTTTCGGCCACCCCCGCCGCCTGGGAGATGGAGCAGGCCGGCGGCGTCTTTGCCGAACAGGTGATCCGCCCTACCGGCCTGTTGGACCCTGAGGTGGAAATTCGTCCCGTCGATATGCAGGTGGATGATCTGCTGGATGAAATCCGCCGTGTGACAGCTGGCGGTTACCGGACGCTTGTCACCACGCTGACCAAACGCATGGCCGAGGATCTGACAGAATATCTGCACGAACAGGGCATCAAGGTGCGCTACATGCATAGCGATATCGACACGCTGGAACGCATTGAGATCCTGCGTGATCTGCGGCTGGGCGCCTTTGACGTGCTGATCGGCATCAACCTCCTGCGCGAAGGCCTCGACATCCCGGAATGTGGGCTTGTGGCTATTTTGGATGCCGACAAAGAAGGTTTCCTGCGCTCGGAAACCTCACTCATCCAGACCATTGGCCGGGCGGCACGAAACGCCGATGGCCGGGTTATCATGTATGCGGACAAGATCACCGGCTCGATGGAACGCGCCCTGGCGGAGACCTCGCGCCGCCGCGAAAAGCAGATCGCCTATAATGAGCTGCATGGCATCACCCCGGAAACGGTCAAGAAAAACGTCGAGGATGTGCTGGCCGGCCTCTATCAGGGCGACACCGATCAGTCGCGCGTCACCGCCAAGATCGACAAGCCGATGCATGGCGCCAATCTTGAGGCCCATCTGGCGGGTCTGCGTGACGAAATGCGCAAAGCCGCCGAAAACCTTGAGTTCGAAGAGGCCGCCCGCCTGCGCGATGAGGTCAAGCGTTTGGAAGCGGTCGATCTGGCCATCGCGGATGACCCGCTGGCGCGGCAATCCGCCGTTGATGCCGCCGTAGAAGAGTCCACCAACAAACGCGGCCGCTCCACCGCCGGCCGCGCCGGCCAGCGTGGCGGCAATGTGAAACGGCGGGGGCGCTAAGCCCCCTCGTCAGCCTACCACGTTGCAAACCTTGGAATATCGGGTGCTGCACCTTCCTATCAGGGCAGGATGAATTCTATTGCCGAAAAGCTCTCTTTGCGGGTATCTGTTAGGTCATTGCCGACCTAAAAGAGTTTTTCATCCAATGCCTTTTTCCGTGCCCACCATCGGTGCTGCCACCCGTCCCCTGCGCAGCACCGCCGCGCTGCTGGTTGCAGCGGCCCTGATCGCTGGCTGCTCCCAGACCTATGGCCCCTCTGTCCCGTCACAGCCCGGCAAAAACTTCTTCGCCGCCCGTGAAGCCTACCAGAAGTGCCTGCCAACCGCGCGGGCAACAGGCCAGAACACCATGACATCCAGCTACATCATGAGTGTTCTGCTGGGGGGACTAGTGCTGGGTCCCGTTATTGTAGCCAGCAACCAAGATGGCATCCGCTACAGCGGTGAGGCCGGGGGCCTGGATAAATGTCTGGCAGACGCAGGCTATGTCCGGCGTGACCTGACCCCACAGGAGATCAAGATCCTGAACAACAGCTTTGGCGAACGCCGCATGTTGCTGCTGGATCAGCTGGTCGCCGGGGAAACGATTGATCCGGGTTACTATCCGGGCCAGGTGTAAGCCCGCGTGTAAGCCCGCGTGTAAGCCCAAGACGCCAACAGCAACGTGGATTAACCATCCAAACAGGCTGTCATCTGCGCCTTGGTTTCGGACAGATCAAAGCAAAGCTGCCACTGCTGCAGCTCTTGCTGTAACTGCTCGGCCCGGTTGGCAGTTGCCGCATGCAGCTGCTTTTCGCGGCTCAACGCCTCGCTCACCGCCTGCACACCCTGCGCCGTTGCGGCGACATCCTCATAGGCCTCGGCAAGGGAATTATAGTTGTCGATGATCCCATTGCATTCCGCCAGCAGCGCTGAGTAGCTGTCCTTTTTCTCCACCAGCGCCTGATCCAACGTCGACTTGCAGACAAAGCCCCGGCTGTCACAGGCGGTGTCGGCAAAACAAATTTCCGCGTTGGCGACATTCGGCATCCCGGCTGTCGACATCATCAAGGCCACGCCAACGGCGCAGGTCATCGTCTTCATTCCACATCCCTTTTTGCCCGACCTAAGCGCCGGCGATGCAAAAATGAAACCTGCTACGGTTAAACATCTGAAAAGGCGTAAGAAGTGTTCCAACTTCGCAACGCCCATTGAAACCAGCGCACCACGAGCTCCAACAGACCTCACGCGGTTGTGCGCAGACGCGCGCCGATCTGCCGTAGGTGTCAGGGGATGTGCTCTTCCCCTCCTTCGCCGCTTGCGTCATACTCACCGCAACAACAAGGCCAGCAAATTCGGGGATCAATCCCCAACGGCCGAACCCTGAGGCACGACCATGAAACGCATTCTCAGCGCCGCCATGCTTGCGGCCTTTGTCGCCCCTGTTGCAGCGCCCGCCTTTGCCGGGCCGATTGAGCGCGCCTGCCTGGCGTCCCCGCGCAAGGAATCCAGCCGCCCGCTGTGCAGCTGCATCGGACAGGTGGCCAACCAGATGCTCAGCTCTGCTGATCAGCGCAAAGTCGCCAAGTTCTTCAAGGACCCGCACAGCGCACAAGAGGTCCGGCAATCCGACCGCCGCGCCGATGAACGGTTCTGGGAACGCTATGTCGATTTCGGCTCCACCGCGGCGGCGGTCTGCGGCTGATAATCCTGCGGCGATATGCGAAACTTGCCAGCATCCTATGCTTGCGTCATGATCCGGTCGCAGAGGGTCTGCCAGTGAGCAACCGTTCTGTAGGCGAGCGTTCTGTGGGAGGGAGCGATGCGTAAATTTCTGGTCATTCTGGATGACAGCCGCGAATGCCTGAATGCCATGCGCTTTGCCGCCATGCGCGCAGCCAAAACTGGCGGAGGGGTGGAAATCCTCTCGGTGATTGAACCTGAAGAGTTCAACCATTGGATTGGTGTCGGTGACATCATGCGCGAAGAGGCCCGGGAACGGATCGAAGTGCATTATGAGGTTTTTGCCAAATGGATGCGCGACCGCCAGGGCATCGACCCCGAATTGGTGATCCGCGAAGGTGAACCTGTGGCGCAGATCCTGGCGCAGATCCAAGATGACCCCGACATTGGCGTTCTGGTGCTGGGCGCGGGCACCGATAAAAAGGGCCCCGGCCCGCTGGTCACCCAGCTGAGCCGTTCGGCCGGCACGCTGCCCATTCCGATCACCATCGTCCCCGGTGATCTGTCCAAGGACCGGCTGGAAGCGATCACCTGATCTGGCGCAAAGACCCGCGGCCTGCCCGCCCCTACGCTATGGCGGCCCCACCGCAGGAGCTGCCATGCCCGCCGCCACCACCAAAACCGACCTTCTGGCCACCACTGAAGCAGAATTCAGCAAGCTCACCCGCCTGCTGGATAGGGTGCCCGTGGCCGCGCAGCTGCTGCCGGATGCCGGGGCGGAGGGCACAACGCTGAAAGACACCGTCGGCCACCGCGCCCATTGGATTGACCTGTTCCTGGGCTGGCACAGGGCCGGTCAAACGGGCGCGCAGGTCGCCATCCCCGCCCCGGGCTACAAGTGGAATGACCTGAAACGCTACAACGCAGATCTGCGCGTCGCGCAACAAGACATGACGTGGGATGACGCCCGGGATCTGCTGACGACCAACCACAACAGGCTGCTCATCTTTCTGAACGCGCTATCCGAAACCGACCTCTACGGCGCGCCGATGAAAGGGGGGAACAGCAAGTGGACCACCGGGCGATGGGCCGAAGCAGCCGGGGCCGCGCATTACCGGTCGGCAGCGAAATACATCCGGGCGCGGTTGCGGGCGTTTGAGGCCACGCATTGCGACTATTTTTAGAACCATTCTAATCCTTGACTCTGACCCTGACGAAGCGCATATCAAGGTCAAGCGATAAGGATTGCACGATATGTTTATTCAGACTGAATCCACCCCGAACCCCGCCACCCTGAAGTTCCTGCCGGGTCAGGCCGTTTTGGGCACCGGCACCGCCGACTTCCCCAGCGCCGAAAGCTCGGACGCGTCGCCGCTGGCCAAACGTGTGTTTGCAGTCGCCGGCGTCACCGGCGTGTTCTTTGGTGGAGACTTTATCACCGTCACCAAAGGCGATGATGTGGAGTGGGATCATATCAAACCGGGCATCCTCGGCGCGATCATGGAACACTTCCAGTCTGGCGACCCGGTCATGGCAGGCGACGCTGCCGCCTCTTCGGGTCACGCAGAACACACCGGCGAAGATGGCGAAATCGTTGGCCAGATCAAAGAGCTGCTGGACACCCGCGTGCGTCCCGCCGTGGCACAGGATGGCGGTGACATCACCTTCCACGGTTTTGATCGCGGCGTTGTGTATCTGCACATGCAGGGCGCCTGCGCGGGCTGCCCCTCCTCGACCCTGACGTTGAAAATGGGCATCGAGAACCTACTGCGCCATTACATCCCCGAAGTGACCGAGGTACGCCCCGTTGCCGTCTGACGCACTGATCCTGGGATTTGACACATCGGCCGCGCATTGCGCGGCCGCTTTGTTGTTGGGTGATCAGGTTCTGGCCCAACATCACGATGAGATGGGCCGGGGTCAGGCAGAGCGGCTGATGCCCCTGCTGGAGGAGGTTCTGGCCAGCGCGGGAAAGACCTGGGCAGATCTGGACGCCATTGCTGTGGGCGTCGGTCCCGGCAATTTCACCGGCATTCGCATCTCCGTCTCAGCGGCGCGCGGTCTGGCCTTGGGTCTGGGCATTCCGGCAATTGGGGTGAACAGCTTTGAAGCTGTCGACATGTCCGAAGGTTTGGGCGTGGCAGCGGTGCCGGGCCCGCGCGGTCAGGCCTATCTGGCGCCTGCGGACCGCGTGCCCTACCTGGCCTCCGCTGATGAGCTAAGCGATATTCTGCAGGATGGGCCGCTCAAAACGCCTCAGGCGGATCAGATCGCGGTTCAGATCGCACAGGCCGCAGCTCAAAAACTGCCCAACGGATCCCACGCTGCGCCTGCGCCGCTCTATATCAAAGCCGCGGATGCTGCGCCGCCACGTGACCCGGCGCCGGTCATCCTGCCGAATGACCCCGCCCCATAATCTTACCCTAGCGCAGCAACATGACACCTGATGCCCTCGCCCGGACCCATGCCGCGGCTTTCACCGACCAACGCCCCTGGACCGCGGCGGAGTTTGCAGATCTGCTCAACGCGCCGCATGTCTTTGTGGTTGGGGACGCGGATAGCTTTGCACTGGGCCGGGTCATCGCCGGTGAAGCGGAACTGCTGACATTGGCCACTGCCCCTGCCGCACAGGGGCAAGGCAAAGGCCGCGACACCCTGCGCGCCTACCATCAGGCGGCCAGCACCCGCGGCGCCCAAGATGGGTGTCTGGAAGTGGCCGAAACCAACCGGGTAGCGATTCGACTGTATCAGAGCGAAGGCTACAGCCAGACAGCGAAACGCCCGAATTACTACCGCCTGACCAATGGTCAACGTGTTGCCGCCCTGATCCTGAACCGTCCGTTCTAAGGTCATTTCCTATTGGACAGAGCGTTTTTGACCGGATAGTCAAAGCAGATCATTCAGTTTCCTGTTGACCCTAGGCCATGGCTGCGGCCTAAATCTGGGTTGGACAGACCTGATCTGCTCACTTGCCGGAGGTTGTAGAAAGCAGCCCCGAGTTTAACAATATGGGAGAGTATTATGACTCTGATGCAGAAGTTCCTTGGCGCTGCCGCCGCCGTTGCCCTGAGCGCGGGCGCCGTGGCCGCTGAGCCCGCCCTGATTTTCGACCTGGGTGGTAAATTCGACAAATCCTTCAACGAAGCAGCGTTCAACGGCGCATCCCGCTGGGCCGAAGAGACCGGCGGCAAGTTCCTGGAAATCGAACTGCAGTCCGAAGCACAGCGTGAGCAGGCGCTGCGTCGTTTCGCCGAAGCGGGCGCAAACCCGGTCATCACCACCGGTTTCGCCTTCGCAACCCCGGTTGAAGCTGTTGCCGGCGACTACCCCGACACCAAATTCGTCAACATCGACGGTTGGATGCCGGAAGTACCCTCCAACGTTCAGCTGATCGGCTTCCAGGAGCACGAAGGCTCCTACCTGGTTGGCATGATGGCTGCCATGGCGTCGAAGTCCGGCACCGTTGGCTTCATCGGCGGCATGGACATCCCGCTGATCCGTCACTTCGGCTGCGGCTACGCCCAGGGCGCCAAAGCGGTGAACCCTGACATCAAAGTTGTCACCAACATGACCGGCACCACCCCGGCGGCTTGGAACGACCCGGTAAAAGGCTCTGAGCTGACCAAAGCACAGATCGGTCAGGGCGCGGATGTTGTTTACGCAGCAGCAGGCGGCACCGGTGTTGGTGTTCTGCAGACCGCAGCTGACGAAGGCATCCTGTCGATCGGCGTGGACAGCAACCAGAACCACCTGCACTCGGGCAAAGTTCTGACCTCGATGCTGAAGCGCGTTGACGTTGCCGTTTACAACTCGATGAAAGCTGGCGCCGATCTGGAAACCGGTGGTTTCACCATCCTGGGTCTGGCCGAAGAAGGTGTTGGCGTTGCAATGGACGAGCATAACGCCGCCCTGGTCACCGAAGACATGAAAGCTGCCGTGGAAGAAGCCCGCGCCAAAATCATCTCGGGCGACCTGAAGGTTGAAGCCTACTACACCAACGACAGCTGCCCCGTACACCAGTTCTAATCGGCGCCTGTCGCACAGTCATCGGGGGCCGCGCCAATAAACGGCGCGGCCTTCTCCTATAGGGAAAATCAAGTGACACATCCCGTTAATCTTTTCTTTTCTGCCTGGGGCGAGAGCGATGCCGATGCGCGGGGCACTGCCCTGTCCGCCGTTCTGGCCCAGGATGTTTACTACGCTGACCCCAACACGCCCGACCCATTACACGGGGCAGATGCGGTGATCGGCTATATCGCTATGTTTTCCGCCAACATGCCCGGCGGTGGCGCCGCTGTTGCCGCTCTGGATGAGCACAACGGCCACGTTCGGGCCACGGTGGATTTCTTGAAAGACGGAACCGCGATGATGCGCGGCCAGTATTTTGCTGATCTGGAGGCGGGGAAAATCACGCGTCTGGTTGGCTTTACCGGAATGGGGGACAACACGTGACGTCAACACCGGCACTAGAACTCAAAGGCATCTCCAAAGCCTTTGGCCCGGTCCAGGCTAACAAGGACATTTCGATCTCGGTGCAGCCGGGAACGATCCACGGGATCATCGGGGAAAACGGCGCAGGGAAATCCACCCTGATGTCGATCCTCTATGGTTTCTACAAGGCAGACGCTGGTGAGATCTTTATCAAAGGTCAAAAGACCGCCATTCCGGACAGCCAGGCGGCAATCTCGGCTGGCATTGGCATGGTGTTTCAGCACTTCAAACTGGTGGAAAACTTCACCGTTCTGGAAAACATCATCCTGGGCGCCGAAGACGGCGGCCTGCTGCGTCCTTCGCTGGCCAAGGCCCGCAAGGAACTGAAGCACCTCGCCGAAGAATATGAGCTGAACGTCGATCCCGACGCGCTGATCGAAAACCTCAGCGTGGGCCATCAGCAGCGGGTTGAGATCCTCAAGGCGCTCTATCGTCAGGCCGAAATCCTGATCCTTGATGAGCCGACAGGCGTGCTGACCCCGGCCGAGGCCGATCAGCTGTTCCGGATCCTGGATCGTCTGCGCGAAGAGGGCAAAACGATCATCCTGATCACCCACAAGCTGCGTGAAATCATGGACACCACCGACACGGTGAGCGTGATGCGTCGCGGCGAAATGACGGCAACGGTCAAGACCGCAGAGACAAATCCCGAACAGCTGGCGGAACTGATGGTTGGCCGTAAGGTGTTGCTGCAGGTGGAAAAAGCCCCGGCGCAACCCGGTGCAACCATCCTTGAGGTCAAGAACCTCTCAGTCACCGACGACAAAGGTGTGCAGCGTCTGAAAGACGTTTCGCTGAACATCCGTGCCGGTGAAATTCTGGGCATCGCCGGTGTGGCGGGCAATGGCCAGTCCGAACTGATGGAAGTTCTGGGCGGCATGATCTCGGGCACCGGGGCTGTCACGCTCAACGGTGAACCCTTGGACCTGACCGGCAAGTTTTCCGACGGCCGCTCGCGCCGGGCGCGCGGTGTGGCCCATGTGCCAGAAGACCGTCAGAGCGAAGGCCTGATCATGGACTTCCACGCCTGGGAAAACGTCGCCTTCGGTTATCACCACGACGAGAAGTACCAGAAAAACGCGCTGTTCATGGACAACAACGCGCTGCGCGAAGACACCCAGCGCAAGATGGACAAATTCGACGTGCGCCCACCGCTGCCTTGGCTGGCGGCCAAGAACTTCTCCGGCGGCAACCAGCAGAAAATCGTTGTTGCCCGTGAGATTGAGCGCAACCCCGACCTACTGTTGGTGGGTCAGCCCACCCGTGGCGTCGACATCGGCGCGATTGAGTTCATCCACAAACAGATCATCGAGCTGCGCGATCAGGGCAAAGCCATCCTGCTGGTTTCGGTGGAACTGGATGAAATCATGTCCCTGTCGGATCGCATCGCGGTCATGTTTGACGGGAAAATCATGGGCGAACGCATGCCCGAAGACACTAACGCACAAGAACTTGGCCTGCTGATGGCCGGTGTTGCCGGAAACGGAGGAGCCGCCTGATGGACAAGATGCCTAAATGGGCCGATGTGGTCCTGATCCCGCTGATCTCATTGATCCTCGCTGCTGTGATCTCCTCTCTGGTGATCCTGGCGATCGGTGAAGACCCGATTGCCGCCGTGAAACTGATGGTTTCCGGCGCGCTGGGATCCTCCAACGGCTGGGGCTACACGCTCTATTATGCCACCAACTTCATGTTCACCGGCCTTGCCGTGGCCGTGGCCTTCCACGCCAGCCTGTTCAACATCGGCGGCGAAGGTCAGGCGATGCTGGGCGGCCTGGGCGTTGCCTTGGTCTGCCTGTTCATTCCCTGGCCCCATTGGAGCCTTGCCATCGTGGGTGCTGCGGGTGCTGCAGCACTGTTTGGGGCGGCCTGGGCGATGATCCCGGCCTATCTGCAGGTACGTCGCGGCAGCCACGTGGTGATCACCACCATCATGTTCAACTTCATCGCCTTTTCGCTGCTGAACTACCTGCTGGTAAACCAGCTGCGCCCGCCACGGGCGATGGATCCGGCTTCGGCGAAATTCCCCGAAGCCACCCACCTGCCCAGCCTGCATGACATTTTGGGCACCGTCGGGATCGAGTTTTCCAAACACGCACCGGCCAACGTCAGCCTGCTGATCGCTGTGGCCGCCTGTTTCGCGGTTTGGGCGCTGATCTGGCGCACCCGCTTCGGCTTTGAGCTGCGCGCCTTCGGCAAGTCCGAAAGCGCGGCACGCTACGCTGGGATCTCACCGTTCAAAATCACCATGGTTGCCATGCTGATCTCTGGTGGCCTGGCCGGCATGATGGGCATCAACAACGTGATGGGCGAAAGTGAACGGCTGGTTCTGAACGCGGTCGAAGGCGCTGGCTTCATCGGCATCGCCGTATCGCTGATGGGCCGCAACCACCCGTTTGGTGTGTTCCTGGCCGCAATCCTGTTCGGCTTCCTCTATCAGGGCGGCGCAGAACTGGCGCTTTGGACCAACATCCCGCGTGAGCTGATCGTCGTCATTCAGGCTCTGGTCATCATGTTCACCGGTGCCCTCGACAATATGGTGCGGATGCCGCTGGAGCGGATCTTCCTGGCCCTCAATTCCAAGAAGGAGGGTTAAGCAATGGACTATCTCACATTCCTTCAGGTCCTCGACACCACTGTCCGTTTTGCCACGCCTCTGCTGCTAGCCTGTCTGGCGGGCCTTTATTCCGAACGTGCCGGGATCTTTGACATCGGCCTCGAAGGCAAGATGCTGGCCGCGGCCTTTTTCTCGGCGGCGGTGGCCTATACCTCGGGCAACGTCTGGATCGGCCTTTTGGCCGGTGTGGCGGTCTCGGTGCTGCTGTCGATCCTGCACGGGCTCGCCTCTATCACCTTCCGGGGCAACCAGCTGATCTCGGGCCTGGCCATCACCATGTTGGCCGGCGGGATGACCGTCCTTGTTGCACAGGACTGGTTCAAACAGGGCGGCCGTACCCCGCAGCTGGAAGGCGCAGCGCGGTTTGAGCCGATCACCCTGCCCTTCGCCGAAGCCATGCGCGACGTGCCGGTCATTGGCCCTCTATACTATGAGCTGATCTCGGGCCACCCGATCCTGGTCTATTTGGCGATCGCGATGGTGCCGCTGACCTGGTGGGTGCTGTTCCGCACCCGTTTTGGCCTGCGTCTGCGTGCGGTGGGGGAAAACCCTGCCTCGGTTGATACGGCCGGTGTTTCGGTTGTGTCGCTGCGCTATTCGGCGGTGCTGATCTGTGGCGTGCTCTGCGGTTTGGCCGGGGCCTATCTGGCCACCGCGCTGCAGGCTGGTTTCGTCAAGGACATGACCGCTGGCCGGGGCTATATCGCACTGGCAGCGCTGATCTTTGCCAAGTGGCGGCCGTGGTACGCGCTCTGGGCGACGCTACTCTTTGGTCTGTTCCAGGCACTGGAACTGCGCCCCGACGTGATCGAAAACGTTGTTGGCATCACCGTTCAAAGTCAGCTGTTGGGCGCCCTGCCCTATATCCTGACCGTGGTGATCCTGGCCGGTTTCGTCGGCAAGGCGATCCCGCCGCGCGCCGGTGGCCAGCCCTACGTGAAAGAGCGCTAAGCCGCCTTTCACCCGCTAAACATCCAGCCCGGACGGTTCTGCACCGCCCGGGCTTTTTCTTTGCGCCATCATAGGTTCTGCGTCAGTTTTCCACAGCTTCCCCTTGCGAAACGCGCGATGGGCGGGCTAGGAAAACATATGTATATCTACCTCCCTATCGCCGAAGTTTCGGTCAATATTTTCCTGCTCTTCGGGCTTGGGGGGATTGTGGGGGTGCTGTCAGGCATCTTTGGCGTCGGCGGCGGCTTCCTGATCACACCGCTGCTATTCTTTGTTGGCATCCCGCCCGCCGTTGCGGTGGCCACCTCAGCCAACCAGATCGTCGCCTCTTCTGTCTCTGGCCTCTTTGCCCATCTGAAACGCAAGACCGTGGATCTGCGCATGGGCAGCGTGTTGCTGGCCGGTGGGCTTGTCGGGTCGGCCTTTGGGATCATGCTGTTCAACTACCTCAAGGCCTTGGGGCAGGTCGATCTGCTGGTGCAGCTCTGCTACGTCATCTTCCTTGGGGTGATCGGTGGCCTGATGTTCATCGAAAGCCTGCGCGCCATCCGCCGGGCCCGCAAAGCCGGTGGCGTTCTGCGCAAACGCAGCCAGCACAATTGGGTGCACGGCCTGCCGTTCAAGGTGCGGTTTCGCGCCTCGGGCCTTTATATCTCAGTGATCCCCGTGCTGCTGGTCGGCGCCTGCGTTGGCGTGCTGTCGGCGGTGATGGGGGTTGGCGGCGGCTTCATCATGGTGCCGGCGATGATCTATATTCTCGGTATGCCGACCAAGGTTGTGGTGGGCACCTCGCTGTTTCAGATCATCTTTGTCGCCGGGTTCAACACGCTGCTGCATGCGATCACCAACAAAACGGTCGATCTGCCGCTGGCGCTCTTCCTCTTGATCGGTGGCGTGGTCGGTGCCCAGTTTGGCAGCTCCATCGGGGTGAAGCTCAAGGCCGAAACACTGCGCATCCTGCTGGCGCTGCTGGTGCTGTCGGTCTGTGGCAAGATCGCGCTGGATCTGCTGTTGGAACCAAGTGAGCTTTATACGATCAGCCGTCCCAATGCAGCGGGGGGCAGCCAATGACACGCCTGTTGCTGATCTTGACCCTTCTCCTGACCCCGTTCTTTGCAGCGGCCGAAGAGGAAATCGTGCTGGGCCTCAGCCAGGACAAGGTTGCCATCACCGCACAGTTTGATGGCTCTGACATCCTGATCTTCGGCGCCGTCAAACGTGAGATGGCAATCCCCGAAAACGATCTGGATGTAATCATCGCCATCGAAGGCCCCACCGGCCCGATGGTGGTGCGCCGCAAGGAAAAGAAGTTCGGCATCTGGATCAACGGCGCTGCGCTGGAGGTCGACAAAGCCCCCGCGTTTTACGCCGTGGCCTCCTCGGCCCCGCTGGCAGACATCCTGCGCCGCATCGAAAATGAGCGGTATCAGATCACCGTCGACAAAGCGATCCAATCGGTCAGCGCCACGGTTCAGTTCGGCAACACCCAGGCCTTCACCGAAGCCCTGATGCGCATTCAGGCCAACAACGGGTCCTACCAATTGCTGGAAGAGGCGGTGGAGGTCGATCAACAGACCCTGTTCCGCTCCTCGATTTCGCTGCCGTCCAACCTGACCGAAGGCGATTACAACGCCCGGATCTTTCTGGTGCGCAACGGCCATGTGGTGGCGGATCTGGAAACCGTGATCGATGTGCGCAAGGTGGGACTGGAACGGTTCCTCTATAACCTCGCGCAGGAACAGGCGCCCATCTATGGCCTGCTGTCGATCCTGATGGCCATTGCCGCGGGCTGGGGTGCCTCGGCCCTGTTCCGCCTGATCCGGGACGGCTAAGCCGCCCCGGTGGAGCCCCCATTCAACCGCGCCCGATATAGGGCATGTTGGTCGCCATCAGCGTCATGAACTGCACATTGGCCTCCGGCGGCAGCACTGCCATGTTCATCACCGCATCCGCCACGTGAGACACATCCATCGTGGGCGGCGCGTTTTCAGGATCACGGTCGATAATGCCTTGCAACAGCTCAGTCCGGGCGTTGCCAATATCGATCTGACTGCAGGCAATGCCAAAGGCGCGGCCATCCAGCGACAGGGATTTGGTCATGCCGGTGATGGCATGTTTCGTCGTGGTATAGGTGATTGAGCCTTCGCGCGGCGCATGGGCTGAGATTGAGCCGTTGTTGATGATCCGCCCGCCCTGCGGGTCCTGTCGGCGCATCAGACCAAAGGCAGCATGGGCGCAGTAGATCATCCCATCCAGATTGACCGCCCGCACGCGGTCCCATTCCTCGGTCGCGATCTCATCAATTGGGGCTGCGGTGCCGAACATGCCTGCGTTGTTGAACAACACATCCAGCCGACCGGTCTGCGCGACGAAACCTTCGAAGGTGTCCTTCACCGCTGCGGCATCGGTCACATCGCAGGGCAGAACCACCGCGTTGTCATAGCCCTTGGCCACCTCAGCCAATGCCTCAGCACGACGCGCCAACAGGCCAACCTGCCAACCCGCCTGCAAAAACCGGCTGGCACAGGCGGCGCCGATGCCAGCGCTGGCCCCGGTGATGATGATCGATTTCATGCCTCGCTCTCCTCTTGCGTGGTCAAGGTCAGGGTGGGCGCGGCTTTGGCTTTCAGATCGTCAATCCGCAACGGCTCGCTGGGTTTTGACAGCCGTGGGCGCACAACCCAGTGCAACCGTTCCTCGGCCCTAGTGATTGCCACATAGGCCAGACGTTTCCACAGCGGTTGCCCCGCCTCAACCCGCCCCATACGCGCCGCCGCATAAAGGTCCGGTGCAAAGACCTGCACGTCTTTCCACTGCGAGCCCTGCGCCTTGTGAATGGTCACCGCGGCCCCATGCAGAAACACCGCCCCCATTCGGGCCGCAAAGGGGATAAACGGCTCTTCTTCATCAGGTTTTTCGATTTTCACGATTGAGGCCGCAGACACCTGCGGGTCCTCAGCCCCCATCACATGCAGGCGGGAAAACCCCGGCTTACGCCCCTTGCCCAAAAACACCACCTGTGCTCCTTTGATGAGGCCGCGCGCCTCCAGATCAAGGCGTTTCTTGCGGTGTTTTAACGGCAGTTCAATCCCGTCACAGATCAACGGCTCACCTGACAGCAGCTCATCCTCCGGCGCGCCATAGACCGAGCGGAAGGCGTTGATCAGCCGGATCCGTGTCGCATTGCGCCAGACCAGAACCGGCGAGCGCGCCATCAGGTCCACCTCCACTCGCTGGCCCCAGACCACCCGGTCATCGCGCCGCGCCGTGTCTTCCACCAGCCGTTCGAAATCCTCGAACCCCACCTGCGGATCGGCCAGCGCATGGGCCAGGTCCAAAATGGGGTTGTCTGCCTCCTGCCGGTGGATCCGGCTGAGGTTCATCACCGCCTCTTTTGGTAGTGTGTCAAAAACCATCTGGCCCGACTGCCCCACCGGGGCCAGCTGCGCCGGATCGCCAAACAGCACCAGCGTCGGGAAAATCTCTTTCAGATCGGTGACCTGTTTGTCATCCAGCATCGAACTTTCATCGATAAAGCCGATATCCAACGGTTCATCCCGGCGCTTCCAGCCGGTGATGAAATCCGATCCGCGTAGACCCGCCGCCGCCAATGCGCCGGGGATGGATTTATGCAACTCATAGAAGGCTTTGGCGCGCTCCAGCGCCTCTTCGGTCAGCTCTTCGATCTCGGGCTTGTCACCGCTGCCCGACAGCCATTCGGCAATCTTTTCGTATTCCGGGTCATAAACCGGGGTGTAGAGGATGCGGTGGATCGTCGTCGCCGGCACGCCGCGCATGCGCAAAACGCTTGCCGCCTTGTTGGTTGGGGCAAGAATGGCCAGCGTCCGGCGGTCTTTGGATTTCTTGCCCTCATAGTCGCCAGACACAACGCTGACGCCCGCCGCTTCCAAGGCTTTGTAGAGCTGCGCCAGCAGCAGCGTTTTGCCCGATCCCGCCTTGCCGGTCACCGCCACCACACGGTTGCGCCCATCATGGGGCGGTGTCAGCAGATCCTCATCCAGATCAACCCCCGCAGCGCGCAGGATGTCGGAAATACGGTCATAGGCAACAGCCTGATCATCGGAGAATTGCAGCGCGGGAACAGTCATGGCGCGACCCTATAGCGGGGCGTGACGAAGGGCCAGAGGCCATCGGCTGCAGCCCGGTTTCAAACAGCGCATAGGCCCTGTTCCACCACCGCCGGATCTGCGCTGGTGAGCAGCGCTACACCCGACACAATGCGGGCGATCCCATGGAGGCAAGCCCCTGAATTTTCGGCGCATTTATCAGATCCACATGCAATTGGTGCAACGCAAAGGCCAGCCCCGCCGCAGCCTCAGGATCACGCAGGTCGGTTTGCTGCAGGTCCCCAAGGGTACGCCAGCTCCCATGTCTAAGGTGCAGGGGAATAGCCGCCTGTGGCACCATCGCCCGATCCTCCCACCAAAGGCGGAAACACCTGCCGGTTGGGGCGCTTGCAACATTGGCGCAGGACTTCACGAGGGCAAGACGCAACATAAGCGCAGGATAGGCCGCTCACCTTGCCAAAACCTGAGTCTACCGAACGGCGACCAGCGACCTATCTGCCACCTGCCTGCGCCCTGCCCGTTTCAATGCCGCGACTTGCCTCCAACAGGATCTCAGCCAGTGCCACCTGTTCCGTAGCTTCAAGCTGATGCGCCAGCACATCCAAACCGTTGAGATCTGCGTAAGCCTTAAGGTCGCGCAGAACCTCCAATATCCAGTCGTTTTTCATCATGGACCCTTTTGTCGGTCCCTACGCCCGGGCGCACGTTAACATATCTTCGCGTTAAAGGAGAATGGCGAAATACCTCAAATTAGAAATGCCGCGCCCCGGGTCAGGGGCACGGCATCAAACTTTCACAAGGGGTGATCCGTGGATCAGGATTTCCCTGCGTCCAGAACATCCTCGAGGGTACGCAGCCCGGTCGTGGGGGCCTGAACCAGCACCGACATGTTGCCGGGCTTATGTTCGTTGCGGTACATTTTCATATGTGCCTCAGGGATTTCCGCCCAGGGGAAGACCTCGGACATATAGGGGTCAATGCGGCGCTCAATCATCAGCTTGTTGGCGGCAGCGGCCTGCTTCAGATGGGCAAAGTGAGATCCCTGCAAACGCTTCTGGTGCATCCAAGTGTAGCGCACGTCAAAGGTACAGTTGAACCCGGTGGTGCCGGCGCAGATTACAACCATGCCGCCCTTTTTGCAGACCAGGTTCGACACCGGGAAGGTGGCTTCGCCGGGGTGTTCAAACACGATGTCGACGTTGTTGCCTTTGCCGGTGATGTCCCAGATCGCCTTGCCAAAGCGGCGCGCCTCTTTGAACCAGGCCTCATATTCCGGCGTGTTCACCGTGGGCAGCTGGCCCCAGCAATCAAAGTCCTTACGGTTGATCACGCCTTTGGCGCCCAGCCCCATGACAAAGTCCCGCTTGTCCTCGCCCGAGATCACGCCAATCGCGTTTGCACCCGCGGCATTGGCCAGCTGGATCGCATAGGACCCCAGACCACCCGAAGCCCCCCACACCAGAACGTTCTGGCCCGGCTTCAGCTCATGCGGATGGTGACCAAACAGCATCCGGTAGGCGGTGGCCAGCGTCAGCGTGTAGCAGGCGCTTTCTTCCCAGGTCAGATGCTTGGGACGCGGCAGCAGCTGCTGGGCCTGCACCCGGGTGAACTGAGCGAAGGAGCCATCAGGCGTCTCATAGCCCCAGATCCGCTGGCTGGGCGAATACATCGGGTCGCCGCCGTTGCATTCCTCATCATCGCCATCGTCCTGGTTACAGTGGATCACAACCTCGTCGCCCACTTTCCAGTTCTTAACCTTGTCACCAACGGCCCAAACGATGCCCGAGGCATCGGAACCGGCGATGTGGTAGGGCTGCTTGTGCACGTCGAACATGCTGATCGGCACGCCCAGACCGGCCCAGATGCCGTTGTAGTTCACACCAGCCGCCATCACCAGAACCAACACTTCGTGGCTGTCCAGTTTGGGGGTGTCTACGACTTCGACCTGCATGGCCTTGTTGGGTTCACCCTGCCGATCGCGGCGGATCGCCCAGGCGTACATCTTTGCCGGGACATAGCCCAAGGGGGGCATTTCGCCGACTTCGTAGAGTTCCTTTTCAGGCGCGTCATAGGGCGCAATGCCGGTGTTGGTATCCAGAGCCATCTGAGCCTCCATAAGTGATCATGCCGCGACGCAGAATCGCGGGTCTGATCCGAGAGATAAAGATGGGCGCGAAACAAAGCAATCCTGTTTGCGCAATTTTTGTAATTTTATGACCCAGCAGTTGCAGCATTATCCGGTGGATCTTCGCTGCGATCGCGAAATAGATGCGCAATGGAGGCCGCGTAAAACACCAGTACGTCGTGTTTTTCCTCAACAATTGTGACTTTTTCGGCCTCGACGGAAACCACACCCCGCCCCTCCAGCAGGGCGATAGATTGTTGCACGGCCAGGCTTGTGCGACGTCGCGGCAGGTAGATGTTGCCCTCAGGCAAACGCTTCATCGCTTTCTCCAGACGGATCTCCAGCGCGGTCATCTCGACCGGTCCGCCGTCCTCCAAAAGCAGATGCGCAATCAGCGGCACGGGCAGCACCGGCATGTCGCGCGAAATCTGCGCCATCAGGCCCTCGGCCAGATCCTCAACCACGCCGTCAAACTGGCTCAGCGCCACCGGCTGACCAAAGCGCACTGCGGCTGACCCATAGCGGCGGCGTCGTTCCTGTCGACCCAGCCACCAGATCTTCAGCGTGCCCCACAGGGCGCGGCGCAGCTTGACGCGAAACTTGCCCTTGCCTTTGGTCTGCGCCGCAATCAGCACCTGATCTTCCAGCAAACGGTCGTAGTTCATCGCCACCGGCACAAAGACCACTTCGCGCCCGCCCTCCTGATGGGCGTCAAAGATATATTTCAAAATACCCAGCTTGGGCGGCGCCAGTTTTGCATCCAGGCTCAACCGCCCTTCGGGGAACACCGCCTGGCTGACGCCGGCCTGAGTCGCCTGCCGCACAAAGGTCGCCAGCACCACGCGGTACAGATCGTTGCCATCGCGGCGCCTGATAAAATAGGCCCCCATCGCGCGCACCAAAGGCCCCAGCGGCCAACCGCGCGCCCATTCCCCAACCGCATAAGACAGCGCGCCATTGCGGGACGCCAGGAAGGTCAGCAGCACATAATCCATGTTGGAGCGGTGGTTCGACACCAGCACCACGGTGGCGTCTTTGTCGATCTCTTCGATCTTCTGCAGATCCTTGTTCAGCACCCTCACCCGGTAAAAACTGCGCCCCAGCATTTCAGCAATGCGTGAACCAAAGCGGAAATAGGTCCAGGCACTGAAGGCCGGCACGATCTCACGGGCATAGCCGCGCGCTTTTTCAAACGCCACGGCCTCAGGAATTTTCTGGTCCTTTGCGTAGTCAGACACCGCCTGACTGACCTCGGGATCATAGATCAGCCGCTCGATCATGTCGTAGCGCCGCGCCAGTTTGAACGGCTCAATTGGCCGACTCAACCGGGTGTTCAACTGCGCCACCAGACGCTCCATCCGTTTGCGGAAAAACCAACGGACCGAGGGGAATAGGAAGTGTGAGGCAAAGGTGACGGCGGCAAACCCCACCAGCAGAACCAGCGCCCACAGCGGCATTTCAACGCTTCTTGTCATGGGGGCACCATGCCGTGAAACGCGATGGGGGTAAATCTCGCACTGCAGCATTTTCTGACGCTGCGACGCGGCGAATTGACAAGGTTGCAAAATTCCACGTATCACTGTCGTAGCGAAATAAAGTTACCGACCCGATTCACAGTTCCCCGGTAAGAGGAGAGGCCGCCATGACCGAGACCGCCCCAGAGCGCCAAAAAGACCGCCCCTGGCTGTTCCGCACCTATGCAGGCCACTCAACCGCCAAAGCATCCAACGCGCTTTATCGCTCCAACCTGTCCAAGGGCCAGACCGGCCTGTCGGTGGCGTTCGACCTGCCAACCCAGACCGGCTATGACAGCGATCACATTCTGGCCCGCGGTGAGGTTGGCAAGGTGGGCGTGCCGGTTTGTCACTTGGGTGACATGCGGACCTTGTTTGATGAGATCCCGCTAGAGCAGATGAACACCTCGATGACGATCAACGCCACCGCGCCGTGGCTCTTGTCGCTTTACATCGCGGTGGCCGAGGAACAGGGCGCCGACACCAGCAAGCTGCAGGGCACGGTGCAAAACGATCTGATCAAGGAATACCTCAGCCGGGGCACCTATATCTGCCCGCCCAAACCCAGCCTGAAGATGATCGCGGATGTGGCAGAATACTGCTACTCCAACGTGCCCAAGTGGAACCCGATGAACGTCTGCTCCTACCACCTGCAAGAGGCTGGCGCGACGCCCGAACAGGAACTGGCCTTTGCCCTTGCCACAGCGCAAGCGGTGCTGGACGAATTGCGCCCGCGCGTCCCGGCCGAGGATTTTCCGGCCATGGTCGGCCGCATCAGCTTCTTTGTGAACGCGGGCATCCGGTTTGTGACCGAGATGTGCAAAATGCGCGCTTTCGTCGACCTCTGGGATGAGATCTGTCAGCAGCGCTATGGCGTTGAAAACCCGAAATTCCGCCGTTTCCGCTACGGGGTTCAGGTGAACTCGCTTGGCCTCACCGAACAGCAGCCGGAAAACAACGTCTACCGGATCCTGATTGAGATGCTGGCGGTGACCTTGTCGAAAAAGGCCCGCGCCCGCGCCGTGCAGCTGCCCGCCTGGAATGAGGCCCTTGGCCTGCCGCGCCCCTGGGATCAGCAGTGGTCGCTGCGGATGCAGCAGATCATGGCCTATGAGACCGACCTGTTGGAATATGAGGATCTGTTTGACGGCAACCCCGCCGTGGACCGCAAGGTCGAAGCGCTGAAAGACGGCGCGCGGGCGGAACTGTCAAACCTCGACAGCATGGGCGGGGCTGTGGCCTCGATCGATTATATGAAATCGCGTCTGGTCGACAGCAACGCCGAGCGTCTGAACCGGATTGAGCGCAATGAAACCGTTGTGGTGGGCGTCAACAAATGGACGCAAGGCGAAGACAGCCCGCTGATGACCGGCGATGGCGGCATCATGGTGGTGGATCCGGCGGTGGAGGCCGAACAGGTCGCCCGTCTGACCGAATGGAAGGCGGACCGCGATCAAGATGCGGTGGCCAAAGCACTGGCCGCTCTGCGCGCCGCTGCGGAAGCCGGGGAAAATATCATGCCCGCCTCCATCGCTGCGGCCAAGGCTGGGGTGACCACCGGCGAATGGGCCGCCCAGATGCGCAAGGTGCACGGCGAATACCGCGGCCCCACCGGCGTGTCGAAATCCGTAAGCAACAAAACCAAAGGTCTGGAAGACATCCGCGAGGCCGTGGATATGGTCAGCGATCGCCTGGGCCGCCGGTTGAAGTTCCTTGTCGGCAAACCGGGTCTCGACGGGCATTCCAACGGCGCCGAACAGATCGCCTTCCGCGCCCGCGACTGCGGCATGGATATTGACTACGAAGGCATCCGCCTGACGCCAGAGGAACTGGTTGCGGCGGCTCAGGAAAAACAGGCCCATGTGGTGGGACTGTCGATCCTCTCAGGCTCGCACATGCCATTGGTGGAGGATCTGCTGGCACGGATGCGGGCGGCGGGCCTCAGCCATATCCCGGTGATCGTTGGCGGTATCATCCCGGACGCCGACGCCCAGCGCCTGCTTGAAATGGGGGTGGCCAAGGTCTACACGCCCAAGGATTTTGAACTGAACGCCATCATGCGGGACGTTGTGGCGCTGGTGGACCCGAAGGCCGTGGCGGCCGAATAGCACGCCCGGTCTGCGCGGCGAGGTTTTGGGGCGACTCAGGCGGATGTGTTAGGCTGAAGTCCTGCTCAGCCCAAAACCCCGGATCCTGCCATGCCCCATATCACCGTCGAAGCCCGCATCACCGGCAAGGTCCAAGGCGTCGCCTATCGCGCCTGGACCCAATCCCGCGCCCGCCGTCTGGCGCTGAACGGCTATGTGCAGAACGAACCTTTCGGATCTGTCCGCGCGGTCTTTGCCGGCGAACGCAGCGCGGTAAATCAGATGCTGGATGAGCTGTGGGAAGGCCCCGGCGCGGCCTCGGTGACGGATGTGCAATCCGCCCCGGTAGAGGCCAGCAAAACCGCGGCGGAGGCGGCGCCCAGCGCAGCGGCGGACGGGTTTTCCATCCGCTACGGCGCTGACTGATCCCAAGCCGAATTGACCACTAGATATCAGCCTTCACTCACCGCGTAGCTGCCATCTGCCCGGTGCACCTCCTGCCCGCTGAGCGGCGGGTTAAAGACACAGACAAGCCGCAGGTCGGCACTGGTGGCGCGCACGATGTGGCGATCATGTTGATCAAGCCCATAAAGGGTGAACGGCTCAAGCGCATGCCAGCGATCACTGTCATAGGCCCTGATCTGCCCCACCCCCGCGATGCAATAGCAGGCCTCAAAGTGGTGGGTGTATTCCAACTCCAGCTCAGCGCCTTTCGTGATGATGGTATCCGTCATCGAAAACCCCATCCCGTCCGAGGCCAGCAACAGCCGCCTGCTGTTCCAGCCCGGCCCGCTCACATCACTGTCTGAGCCAATAACCTCGTCCAGCGCCTTCACAATCATCGCATTATCCCTCGCTCATCGCACCGCGCGGTTCATACCGCCATCGGACAAAATGTTTTGACCATTGATATACCGCGCGCCCTCACTGGCAAGGAAAACGCAGGCCTGTCCAATCTCCTCAAAGGTCGCGGGCCGTTGGGCCGGGATTTCACGCAAGGCCCGCTCGGACAGGTTCACGTTTTCGCAAAACCCGGGCAGCAGGTTGTTCATCCGAATGTTATGGCGCGCGTAGCGATCGCCATAAAGCTTTGAAAAACTGTGCAACGCCCCGCGCAGCATGCTCATGGGGTAAGGCGCGCGCGGTTCAATCGTGTTCATGGAGGAGATATTCACAAAGGCCCCGCCGCCCTGTTCAATCAGGATCGGTGTGACGATGCGGGCGATTTTGACCACATTCAGCACATACATATCCAGGCTTTCGTGCCACAGGGCATCGCTCAGCTCCAACAGCGGCCCGTCAAAATCGGCATCAAACCCAACCGTTTTGATTGCCTCGGGCACCGAACCACCGTGCCCCATATTGCTGACGATGGCGTCAATCCGACCGTAGGTCGCCATGGTCTCATCCACCATGGCCTGCAGATCATCAACATCGAGCACGGATCCCTGCCGGCCGATGCCACCCAATTCTGCTGCCAGTTCAACCGAACGGTCAGAGGGCGACATTAAGGAGATCTTGTAGCCCGCCTTGGCCATTTCAATGGCGCAGCCACGGCCAATGCCTTGTCCCGTTCCTGTCATCAGTGCGACCTTCACATCGGGCATCTTCGTTCCTTTCCAATGTCATCTACTGTGTGAGAATTTCTCGAACCCCGTCAAAATAGGATCCAGGAATAAAACAGATCCATCGATTTTGCGGGGGCAGGCTGTTAGGTTTTCTCACATGGCAGAAAACCTAAGACACCTACGCGCGCTGCAGGCCTTTGACGAAACAGCAACCCACCTGAGCCTCAGCACGGCCGCCGCCGTCCTCAATGTCACGCATGGCGCGATCAGCCGGCAGATCAAACAGTTGGAGTTGCACCTTGGCGTGTCGCTGTTTCACCGACGTGCCAATGGTGTCGAACTCACCAAAGCCGGGGCGCGGTTACACCAATCCACCCGCAGCGCGTTTTCAGAGCTACAGCTGGGGGTGCGGGAGGTGAAGCGGCAGCGCCAGCGCCAATCCGTGACCGTCTCGCTGTCGACATCGCTGGCGTTGAAATGGCTGGTGCCAATGCTTGGCCATTTTCAGCAAGCCCACCCGGGCATATCCCTGTTGCTGGACACAAATGATGCCTTTGCGGATTTCGACACCAGTGAAGTTGATGTCGCGCTGCGGTTTGGCACCCCGCCCTGGGAGGGGCTCACTCATGAGAGAGTTAAAGAAGAGGCGCAGATCCTCGTCGCCGCCCCCAAGCTGGTGCAATCCTTTCCACAGCCAATGGCCCCTGAGGCCGTGACCGATCTGCCGCTGCTGCACGATGCCTTCAACGTTGGTTGGGACAGTTGGGCTGATCAGGTCGGGCTAAGCGCAGATCGGATCAGATCGCAGAACATCAAATACGTCGACAGCGCCGTCCTGCTGGAAGCAGCCATTGACGGTCAGGGCGTGGCATTGGCCAGGCATCTGCTGGCGGAACGGGATCTGCACCTTGGCCGTCTGACCCGGATCGATGACAGCCGGGTGCCACTGGACCGCGGCCTTTACTTCGTATGCCGCCCCGGCGATCAAGACCGCCCGCCGGTGCGTGTTTTCAAGAAGTGGTTGATGTCGCATTGAAATTCGCCTTGCGATACCGCTGAAAAAACAGACCTGAATGCCAGCAGCGATCGCGACATTCAGGCCGGTGTCATTTAGCTGGGCTCAGCCAGCAACGGGCAGATCAATCCAGCAAGGACCGAGCCACTTCACCGGTTTTTGCCAGCACCTCACTGGCTGATGCCGCCGCCTGGGTCGCGGCCTCAACCAGCGCCTGCGCTTTCGCCGGATCCTCCTGCGCCATTGCCCGCGCAACACCTGCCTCTGACAGGATCTGCATCCGGCGCATGTGATCGGTGGCATCCTGCAAGGCAATCGCGGCCGATTGTGACAGCGCCAGGCTGAGCCCGGCCTTGGCCAGTTCATTGGGGTTCTTGGCCACCAGTTCGCGCAGGGTTTTGGCCGCCTCCAACGCTTGCGAGTTCAGTGCTGTTTTCTCAGGCGCGGCGGTTGCTTTTCCTTCACTCATGACGTGCCTCCTGCCTTGGGCTGCATCGCCGCCGCCAGCAGTGCCTCGGCCAGGGTCTGACCTGCCTGCTGCCGGGACACGGCGTTTTCAAATCCCAGGCCCATCGCGTGGGACCAGACCTGCTGCTGGGTCATCAATGCCGACGCAGGTGCAGACCCTAGTGACAAAACGACAGTTTGTGTCACCGCGTCAGTGATCTGCCCGTTGACTTCTGTTGGTTCCGCCATGCTCAGCCCCCTGCCTTCAGCAGCTGTTTCACCGCCGCCGTCATCACCGCCTGCATCAAGGTGCTGCCCGCCTGCTGTGCCGCCACGGCGTTTTCCATTAGGATGCCGGACGAATGCGCCGAGGTCTGATAAAGCCCCGCCGCCGCCATCGCGGGTGCTTCCGCCACAACTTTGACATTAGCCTGTGTCACCGCATCGGTGATCTGATCATTTACGCTGGTTGGAAATGCCATGTCTTAACCCTTCTTCTTATTTTTCACGTCATCAAATCCGGCAAGCCGCTCTGCGCTGACCGCGGTTGGGGCATCATCGATGGAATAAAGCATCATCACGCCTTGGGTAGTGGCCGCCTGGGTCGCGATATTGGCTTGGTGCTGCGAGGCAACGGCGTTTTCCATCATGATCCCCGTGGAATGCGCCATGCTCTGATAGAGGTTGCCCATCGCCATGGCCGGGCCTTCCGACACGACCTTGACGTTGGCCTGCGTCATTGCATCGGTGACCTGCTCATTCACGCCGGGGGTTTCGGTTGCAGTGTCTTTTTTCGCCATAAATTCCCTCCACTTAAATATCTGTTGGGTCTCAAGTCAGTCTGCGCTGTCAGCGCCCCCGATCGGCTGGCCAGACAAAATCGCCTGACACCACTGTGCAACGTCCTGCATTTGGGCGTGCTGTGCTGCGTTCTGCCGTTCGGTCGCGGCAAGCAATTGGCGCGAAATATCTGTCGCAAAAGTAAGGTACGACTGGGCCAAGTCTTCGGGGGTCTGAATATCTTCTGCAGTATCTTTTTGTGTCACCTTACTCTCCCATAAGGTGGAAATGTCGCCAGACTACGCCACAAAAGTGAATTTGCACATCCTTTTTCTCTGCCCCCGCTCCCCTTGACCCTCGGCGGGAAATCCCGTCAACCTAGCGCCTCTTACCCGGGCCATCGCGGCCAGAACCAGCAAACGAACAGGTCATCACATGGGATTGGACATTCGCCCCCTTCGCGCCGACGACGAAGCCGACTGGCGCCGCCTCTGGGCTTCTTACATTGAGTTTTACGAAAGCTCGGTCCCGGAGGAGGTCTATGCCACCACCTTCAAACGCCTGATCAATGAAAACCGTCCACAACAAAATGGCCTGATCGCCACTTTGGATGGTGTGCCCGTCGGATTGGTTCATTATATCTACCACGCGCACAATTGGCAGCTGGAAGACACCTGTTACCTGCAGGATCTCTACGCCGACCCGGGTGTGCGTGGCAAAGGCATCGGGCGCGCCCTGATCGAAGCGGTCTACAAAGCCGCGGATGAAAACGGCACACCGAATGTCTACTGGATGACACAGGAATTCAACGCAACAGCGCGCCAGCTTTATGACCGTGTGGCGCGGCTGACGCCCTTTATCAAATACAGCCGATAGGAGCTAACATGACCGTACATATCGGAGCAAAACCCGGCGAGATCGCCGAAACCGTCCTTATGCCGGGCGATCCGTACCGCGCCAAATGGGCCGCGGAAAACTTCCTTGAGGATGCCGTTCTAGTGAACGAAGTGCGCGGCATGCTGGGCTTCACCGGGACCTACAAAGGCAACCGCGTCTCGATCCAAGGCTCCGGCATGGGCATGCCGTCCTTCTCGATCTACGCCAATGAGCTGATCCGCGAATATGGCGCCAAAACCCTGATCCGCATCGGTTCCTGTGGTGGCATGCAGGATAAGGTCAAGATCCGCGAAGTGATCGTGGCGATGACCGCCACCACACTCAACAGCCCGTCCAGCGGCATCTTCAAAGAGCTGAACTTTGCCCCCTGCGCCGACTGGTCGTTGCTGAAAGCCGCCGTTGCCGCCGCAGAGGCGAAGAATGTACCGACCCATGTAGGCGGCATCTATTCCTCCGATGTTTTCTATGACGAACGCCCCGACCTGAACGAACAGATGACCCGTCACGGCATTCTGGGCGTGGAGATGGAAGCGGCCGAGCTTTATAACCTTGCCGCCCGTCATAGCGTGCGTGGTCTGGCCGTGCTGACCGTTTCGGATCACCTGCTGACCGGTGAGGCGCTGCCGTCGGAAGACCGCGAAAAGACCTTCGGCGACATGGTCGAGATCGCGCTGGACGCGGCCTTCGCCTAAGCGCCTTTCAAGGCTGCCACAAATCGCGCCAGCGGGTCCCGCACCGGCTGGCGCATCTCAAGCGACAGGGCCACTCCCGTGGCCACCGGCCGTTTGAAGGGCGCCACCAACCGCCCGGCCTTCAACAAAGGCGCGATCAGGCTTTCGTGGCCCATCAACACCCCCGCCCCATTGACCGCCTCTTGCACTGCCAGTGAATAAAGCGAATAGGTCGGCCCGCGCAGGCTCAGCTCTTGCAGGCCCGCGCCCTCTTTCAGCCAATGCGACCAGTCATTGGCCCAAACACTGTCCACCAGACACAGGCAATTGCTCAGATCCTCAGGCCGTTGCAACTGGGCCGCCAGGCTGGGGGCGCAGACCGGCTGAATCTGATCCGCAACCAGTGCCTGCCCTTTGCCGTCTGGCATATAGAACACCGATAAATCATAGGGTTCCCGTTCCAGATTGGGCGGCTCTTCCAATGCGGTTACGGAGATTTCCAGCTCAGGCATTTTCTGCCGCAGCGCCGGCAAGCGCGGCGACAGCCACAGCTGCGCCACGGCCGGCAAAGCGGCGATATGGATGCGGTTCGGGCTGGCCGCCACCCGGATGCCCTGTGCAAGATCGGCGATTTGGTCAAAGGCCCGTTCCGCCATCGGCAGCAACTGCCGCCCCAATGCGTTCACCTGCACGCCCTGCGCCTGACGGTCAAAAAACGGTGCGCCGGCCCAATCCTCCAGCTGTTTGATCTGCTGCGCCACCGCGCCCGGCGTCACGCAGAGTTCCTCTGCCGCGCGGGAAAATCCGCCCAGCCGCGCCGCAGCTTCAAAAGCCCGCAGCGCGTTTAGAGGCGGCCCCATCGGGCGGGGTGGTTTGACGGACATGGCGACCTCCGGTCTGGCGGGCAAGACACCCATAGTTTTTCTACGCCTACCCTACAGGAAATCTGATTTGCGCCCAGCCCTTATTGCGCCAATCCTTAAACACAAGATCCAAGGCCTCAGGAAAGGATGCCACCATGACCACACTCGCCAAACGGGACTGGGTGCCCACCCCTTGTGAGACCCGGGTGCAGGACATCAGCACAACGGTCCCCGGCACCGGCAGCGCCGCGCTGGCCGCCCGGGTGGAAGCGCTGGCAAGCCAGAACAAAGAGATTCATGAACGCGACTGCTTCAACCTCAACCCGGCGACCAATGTGATGAACCCGCGCGCTGAGGCGTTGCTGGCCTCGGGCCTCGGCACAAGGCCATCGCTGGGCTATCCCGGTGACAAATATGAGATGGGGCTGGAAGCCATCGAAGAGATTGAGGTGATCGCCGCCGCCCTTGCCGCGGAGGTGTTTGAAGCACAGTTTGCCGAGATTCGTGTGCCATCGGGGGCCATTGCGAACCTTTACGCCTTCATGGCGCTGACCCGCCCAGGTGACGCCATCATCACGCCGCCCGCGACCATTGGCGGCCATGTCACCCACCACAGCGCAGGTTGTGCCGGCCTTTACGGGCTGCAGAGCCATATGGCCCCGGTCACCGCCGATGGCTACACCGTCGACCTGCCCGCGCTGCAGGCACTGGTGCAGCAGGTAAAGCCCAAACTGATCACCATCGGCGGCAGCCTGAACCTGACCCCACATCCGGTGGCCGAAATCCGCGCCATCGCCGATCAGGTCGGCGCCAAGGTGCTGTTTGATGCCGCCCACCAATGCGGCATGATCGCCGGCAAAGCCTGGCCAAACCCGCTGGCCGAGGGCGCGCATCTGATGACGATGAGCACCTATAAATCGCTCGGCGGCCCGCCCTCGGGGCTGATTGTCACCAATGAGGCCGCGATTGCCGAACGGTTGGATGCCATTGCCTTTCCCGGCATGACCGCCAATTTCGATGCCGCCAAATCCGCAGCACTTGCAGTCTCCATGCTGGATTGGCGCGACCATGGCGCGGCCTATGCGCAGGCGATGATCGACACGGCGCAGGCCCTGGTAACTGCGTTGGAGGCTGAGGGCCTCACCCCGTTCAAAACCCACGCAGGCGCCACACTGTCCCATCAGTTTGCACTGGAAGCGGCAGAGTTTGGCGGTGGCCAAGCGGCCTCAAAGCATCTGCGCAAGGCGGGGTTCCTGGCCTGTGGGATCGGCCTGCCCATGGCAGAGGTTGCGGGGGATATGAACGGGTTGCGGATCGGGACGCCGGAACTGGTGCGCTTTGGCATGACGGTTGCGGATATGCCGCGCCTGGCCAAGCTGATCGCCGCCGCGCTGCGCAGTGATCAGCCCGAAACCCAAGCGGGCGAAGTGGCAGAGTGGCGCGCCAGCTTTGACCAGCTGCAATTCATCCACAAAAGCTGAACCGCTTTCAACGTTTCAAAAATACTCCGGGGCGCGGGGCAGCGCCCCGCACTTTCCCTAGGCTCAGGACCCATGAATGTTCCAGCACCGGTTTGGCAGATTTTCGAACTGACAAGGAACATGGCTGTAGGCATAGTGATTTATTTCAAGGCTATATGACGCCGATCAGTTCGAAAAACCGCCAAATCGAAGACGTCAAAATCACTGCATCTCAATGGCGTGAGGCGCTTGAAAAGAGAACCACTCTTTCCGGCGCACCTCAAACCATTGATATTTTGCGATTTTGGCGCCGGCGCGGAAACGTTCATGGGTCCTGAGCCTAAGTTCATCACCGCCCGTGGCTGCGATCGTAGCCATTGACCGGCGGGCTGGTCCAATCGCCCAAGGCGCCTTCAGCGGGGGCAAAGACCTCCACCAGCATCGGGTGGCAGGCCGCCTCATCCGAGGAATGCTCAGACGAGCAATCGCCGCCGGGACAGGCAGACAGCACCCCCAGGAGGTCAATCTCGGCAAACATCTCCAGATAATCGCCGGGGCGCACCGGGCTGGCTTTCATGAAATACTGACCCGTATCGCGGGTGAAGCCGGTGCACATGAAGACGTTCAGCACATCATGCACCTGCGGTTCCGCCTCGGCCAGCGCGATGCCTTCGTGATCGGCAAGGGCGCGGGTCAGGTTGGAGTGGCAGCAATGATGATACTGCCCCCCGCTCAGCAGGTTGTTGGTGTAGGGATCACAGCGGGTGCCAATCACATCATGCACAGAGCCGCCAAATTCATCGATCCCATACCAGCCCAGCGTGTCTTCGGTGATCGTCGCCATCGGGCGCAGATAGGGGTGGCTGGACCACATGCGCTCGCCGGTGGTGATATGGGTGCCGTGCAGCGCGCGGGTCTTGCCGGAGTAGAACTTCTCACTCAGGTCATTGGCGTTGAACAGGTTCAGATCGCCCACCTGCGGCCCCTCAATGGAGGTGATGCGGAAAAACTGCCCGGCTTTGACGGTGAAACTGGCGCCGTCACGCGGGGGCACCGTGACCTCATCCACCTTAACCGCTGTCTGCCGCGCCGCGTGATAGAGCGCCAGATCAGGCGGCGTCAAAGTGTCATTCGGGTAACAAATCACCGGTTTGACGGCGCGGCGGGCCTCTGCGTCTTCCGGGGCCATTTTCGGGGCAGTGGTAGCAACGCCAGCCGAGTCAGCGGGGATATTGGTCATCTGTGAACTCCTTGCAAACGGGGACCGCTGGCAGCGCATCTAGAGCGACGGCGGCGGCACCTCGGTCCGGCAGATCTTTGGCGGCTTGCCATCGTTTGTAAAGCAGATCTCACCACAGACCACGCAACGGTGATAGCTTTGCCCATCACGGTCACGCGACCGGTCCGCCCGCCATTTGCACTGGCGGGTTTTGCGATTGCTCAACAGCAGCATAAGGACAAAGGCGATGATCAGCCCGGCGACGATAATCATGCCCGTGATGTGACAGAGCGGCGCGCGCGACGAAAGCCCAAATCGGCGCTGGGATCTCGCCTAGACCGCCCGGCCCGCCGCCCTGCCCGAGAAGATACAGCCGCCGAGGAAGGTGCCCTCCAGCGCGTTATAGCCGTGGTAGCCGCCGCCGCCGAAGCCCGCGACCTCCCCCGCTGCAAAGAGCCCGTCAAACACCGCCCCATCCGGCCGCAGCACCCGTGCCTGTTCGTCCGTGTGCAGACCGCCCAGCGACTTGCGGGTCAGGATGTTCAGGCGCACCGCGATCAACGGCCCCGCCTCCGGATCCAGAATGCGATGCGGCTTGGCGGTGCGCACCAGCTTGTCGCCAAGATACTGCCGCGCCTGCCGGATGGCGATGACCTGTGCATCCTTGGCAAAGGGGTTGTCCATCTGGGCATCGCGTGCCTCAACCTGTGCCTGGATCGCCGCCAGGTCCAGCGGCGCATCCGGGGTGATCTGGTTCATGCCCTCAACCAGAGCCTCCAGCGTGTCAGCGACCACAAAATCCTCACCATGTTCCTTGAACGCCTCCACCGGGCCGGTGGCCTGTTTGTTGAGGATGCGGGATTTGATCACCTCGAGCCATTTGCCTGAGGTGAAATCGGGGTTCTGTTCGCTGCCCGAAAGCGCAAATTCCTTTTTGATGATCTTCTGGGTCAGGATGAACCAGCTGTGTTCATGCCCCGTCGACAGGATCCGCTTCAGCGTTGCCAGCGTGTCAAAGCCCGGCAGGCAAGGCGCCTCCATCCGTTGACCCAAAGCGTCAAACCACAGGGAGGACGGCCCGGGCAGGATGCGAATGCCATGGTTGGGCCAGATCGGATCCCAGTTCGCCAGACCTTCGGTGTAATGCCACATCCGGTCTTCATTGATGGCGCCGGCGCCGGCGGATTTGGCGATCTTCTGCATCTTGCCGTCCACGTAGTCCGGCACGCCCGCGACCATCCGCTGCGGTGGTTGGCCCAGCCGGTCCACCGGCCAATTCTGGCGCACCTGATCATGATTGCCGCCAATCCCGCCCGAGGTAATCACCACAGCGGGGGCGCGATGTTCAAAACTACCGACAACCTCACGATTGGTGGAGCGGCCCCGCGCGGCGCTGTCCTCCGACAGCACATCGCCCTGCACCCCAACGCAAGTGCCGTTTTCGACGATCAAGCCGCTGACACGATGACGGAACCCGAAGGTGATTTTTCCCTCTGCCACATGCTGGCGCACCAGCCGCTCGAAAGGCGCCACAACACCGGGGCCGGTACCCCAGGTCAGGTGAAACCGCGGGACCGAATTGCCATGGCCATCCGCCAGTGCGCCCCCCCGTTCGGCCCAGCCCACCACCGGAAACCATCGCATCCCCAGTGAGGCCAGCCAGGGCCGCATCTCACCAGCGGCAAACTCCAGATAGGCCTCAGCCACCTTGCGGGGATTGGCATCCTCCGGCCGGTCAAAACCAGCGCTGCCCATCCAATCGTTCAGCGCCAGATCCGCGCTGTCCTTGATCCCCATGCGCCGCTGCTCTGGCGTGTCGACCATGAAAAGGCCACCCAGAGACCAGAAGGCCTGTCCACCAAGGCTCTGTTCACCCTCCTGATCCAGAAGCAGCACCTGACGGCCCCGCGATGCGGCCTCATGTGCGGCCACCAATCCAGCCAGACCGGCCCCAACAACGATGACATCGACCATAGGTTCTCCTCCCTTTCGGGAGGGAAGGTAAGGCCAGCCCCCGCCGTGCCCAAGGCAAACCTCGCGTCACCCAGAAACAGCAAAGCGCCCCCGATACGGGAGCGCTCTACGCTGGTCCTGCCGGATCCGAGGGGGGTCAGGCGGCCGCAGCGTATTCGTAATATTCGACGGGTTCTTCCACCTCAGCCACCAGAACGGGGGTCGGTGTGTAATACTCATATGCCTGGTTCAGCGCCTCAAGGGCCAGCTCTGCGTCGGTTTTCTGGATCTGTGCGTCGGTCATGTCTGCACTCATTATATGGGGTGGAGGGAGTGTCTTTCTGCAATGCAGCATATAGGGATAGCGCGATTTTCTGCACCCTCCAATCCGGTCATGCTGCTATGCAGCAGGCGCATGATTGACCATGGGGAAAGGGGCGGAACGTGTTACCCCAAACAAAAAGGCCCACCAAACCGGCGGGCCTTTCTGATAACTGTCTGTGCCTGGAGGCTGTGATCACACAGCGCGGCTCAGCTGCATTTTCTTGATTTCTGCGATGGCTTTTGCCGGGTTCAGACCCTTCGGGCAGGTCTTGGCGCAGTTCATGATGGTGTGGCAGCGGTAGAGTTTGAACGGATCCTCAAGATTGTCCAAACGCTCGCCTGTGGCCTCATCACGACTGTCGATGATCCAGCGGTAGGCGTGCAGCAGTGCGGCCGGGCCGAGATATTTGTCACCGTTCCACCAGTAGCTGGGGCAAGAGGTCGAGCAGCTGGCGCACATCACGCATTCATACAGGCCATCAAGCTTCTTGCGGTCTTCGATCGACTGCTTCCACTCTTTCGCCGGGCGGTTGGTCTTGGTTTCCAACCACGGCATAATCGAGGCATGCTGGGCATAGAAATGGGTCAGATCCGGGATCAGATCCTTCACCACCGGCATATGCGGCAGCGGGTAGATCTTGACCACGTCCGACTTGATCTCATCCATGCCGTAGATACAGGCCAGCGTGTTGATCCCGTCGATGTTCATCGCACAGGAGCCACAGATGCCTTCGCGGCAGGACCGGCGGAAGGTAAGGGTCGGATCAATCTCATTCTTGATCTTGATCAGCGCGTCCAAAATCATCGGACCACATTTGTCCATATCGACAAAATAGGTGTCCACCCGAGGATTCTCACCATCATCGGGATTCCAGCGATAGATCTGGAACTTACGGATGTTGTTCGCACCGGTCGGCTTCGGCCAAGTTTTACCGACCTTAACTTTCGAGTTTTTGGGTAGGGTCAGCTGGACCATAGATTTATCCTCCGGGTTTAAGGGCCGTTTGGTTGTTCATCGCATTCGTTGCCTCGTTCAGGCCGGACACCACCTCAAGGATGGTGCTGGCACGACGATCGAAGCTGTGTTCTTGTCGGACGACGTCCGCAAACGTCTTCAGTTCCATTCGACGTTCTGGCGAAGCCTCTTTCGCTTCGGTCAAACGCTCAATCAGTTCCTTTTCATTGCTGTAGAGGAACAAATAGGGTCTCAGATCAGCGGGTATGCCCGGCATATCTTCGGTCACAACAGGTGTTCCGCTTGCCAGAACATCATATACCCGGTTTGACACGAACCCATCCCGGCGCATGTCCGCCGTGTGATCATTCAGGACCACACGAGCCGACGCATAATGCGCGGAAAGCTCTTTGTTTTTGATGTGTGACCCAGCGTAGGAGGTTTCGGGAATTTCACCATCCCATCCTTTGCCCCACACGGAAACTTTGAAACCTGCTTCAATCGCCCGTTTCACGACATCGCGTTTGGCATAGGGACGTCTGTTCCCGACAAACAGGACTTCTGTCTCGGGCCCGGTGGCATTGGGGACGAAGCAGGTGCTGTCTGTGCACTGCAGAAGCAACGAAGCGCTTTTGCAAGACGCTGAATGTTCGGCCATATAGCGGTCAGACCCGAAGAAAACATGATCGAACGCGCGGAGGGTTTCACGCTCCAGCGTATCTGTTTGCGAAATCACCCACTGCACGCAGCGTTTCCATGGCAGGGGCTTCCATGCCACCGACCCCCGGATCACGACCTCAACATCATCGCGCGACACAAGGCGCAGCATCCATGCCTTTAGACGCCGCAGCCGGTTGGAATGACGGTAGGTGTAGCGGACAGTGCAGCCTTGGCGTTCCAAAGCGTCACCCAGGCTATGGCCAAAGTACCAATCGCCCCATGCGCGGCCCTTTTTCATTGGCGGACAAGGCAGGATTATGCGGATCTGTGTCATGATCTACCTGCTTTCACACCAAGGATAGACCGCTGGGCCCCACGCCCAAAGCTGAACATCTGCCGTTTCTTTTCACGTTTCTTTTCCAAGAACCGGCGCCGCAAGAACTCCCGCGACAACAGCAATGCAGACGCGGCTTCGACCTTGATCTCACTGTGAACGTCCGGATCGGCAAACATCTGATCCAATCGCGCGTTCCGGTCTTTGGCATCCAATGCGGTCTGCGCTGCTTCAAGCAGTTTTGCCACACTGGCTTCGAGGCGATAGCGATCGAGGTTGGAGGATTTCAGCTCATCCGCAAAAGCTGCAGCCTGCTCAAAGCCCGACACGATCTCATCGGCGATTTGCTGTGACGATCGTTTAAGGTTGGTGCACCGCCCGCTAAAGTTAAACTCAGCAGCCTTGTCGAAGTTGTCTGCGGACAGCCATCCCGGACCGCCGAAACGGTCGTAGCAGTAAACAGGTCGGCCCGTCCGGAAGGCATATTGCGCTGTTTTACCGATCGTAAAGATCGCGTCAGCCTGTGCAATCATGCCCTCTGTGACCCGCATCGGAACATTTTTGCGCCCGATCCGGTGCACTTTCACACCGCCAGAACGCAAGATTTTGCAGGCTTTGGCGAACTCTTCGGGTGGATGGTTGGATACAGCCAGCAGTGTTTTCAATTTGCTGGGCGCAGAATCGGAATTTGCGAATGCCAGCGGGGCTGGGTTGGCAAATACCACAGCTTCGGCAAATTTGCCGCCATAGGTCGCCAGCTCAGCCGCGGTTTCCTGGCTATTGGCCACCACGACATCTGCAAAGCGCCGTTCGATAAACGGCCCCGGCGCCTCATAAGGCTCAAACGGTGAGAGGTGGAAAAATACGAACGCTGGCAAAGTTTTGTTCTGTGACGGCCCAGATTTCAGGGCAGCGCTAAAGATCCGTGGCAACACGGAATGGAGGCTGATGACCACGTCATAGTCAAACAGGCAGACGGCCTCAGGATCCTCAAACAAGTTCGTGGTTGCCGCTGCAAGGTGTTCACGCACCTCGCCAGAAATCTCATGAGCGCAGACATCTACACGCAGTCCTTGCCGCTGAAGCTCTTCTGCAAGCTCAACGACAACCAGCTCGGAGCCGGCCCAGCGAAAAAGATGGTTCGATGTCAACAGGACGCGTTTCAAACGGTTCCACCTCACAAGACGTCGTAGCCGGGGTTAGGCGGATAACTCACCAAACCCCGGCAACGCATCAGAATGTCCGCGCTTTCGGCGCGATCTTCTTCATGCTGATGCCGCCTTCGGCTTCACCTGTCAGCGGGTCGGTGATCACCGGACGGTAAGACAGGTCCACCTTGGTGCCGGTCTCATCAACACGGCTGACGGTGTGCACACGCCAGTTTTCATCGTCACGCTCGGGGAAGTCCTCATGCGCGTGGGCGCCGCGGCTTTCCTTGCGGGCTTCTGCACTGACGATGGTTGAGATCGCCGAGGGCATCAGGTTGGTCAGTTCCAGCGTTTCCATCAGATCCGAGTTCCACACCAGCGAGGTGTCGGTGACCTTCAGATCGCCCATCTTGCCGGCAATCTCGGTCATTTTCTCAACACCTTCTGCCATGGTCTTGGCGGTCCGGAACACGGCGGCGTCGGCCTGCATGCATTTCTGCATTTCCAGACGCAGATCCGCGGTTGGGATCGCGCCTTTGGCGTAGCGCAGACCGTCGAAACGAGCGAAGGCCTTTTCGATCTGATCTTTCGGCGCCTGCGGGATCGGGGCCGCCGCATCGACAACCTGACCGGCGCGGATTGCCGAGGCACGGCCAAACACAACAAGGTCAATCAGCGAGTTCGAACCGAGGCGGTTTGCCCCGTGTACCGAGGCACATCCCGCTTCGCCAACAGCCATCAAGCCGGGCACAACGGCGGTTGGGTTCTCTTCGGTCGGGTTCAGCACCTCACCCCAGTAGTTGGTCGGGATGCCGCCCATGTTGTAGTGCACCGTCGGCAGAACCGGGATCGGTTCCTTGGTGACATCGACACCGGCGAAGATCTTGGCGCTTTCCGAGATACCCGGCAGGCGTTCAGCCAGCGCCTCAGGCGGCAGGTGGCTGAGGTTCAGGTGGATGTGATCGCCTTCGGCGCCCACACCGCGGCCTTCGCGGATTTCCATGGTCATCGAACGCGACACATAGTCCCGCGGTGCCAGGTCTTTGTAGTTCGGTGCGTAGCGTTCCATGAAACGCTCACCTTCGGAGTTGGTCAGGTAACCGCCCTCGCCGCGTGCACCTTCGGTGATCAGACAGCCAGAGCCGTAGATGCCGGTTGGGTGGAACTGCACAAATTCGAGGTCCTGCATCGGCAGGCCCGCGCGCATCACCATGCCGCCACCGTCACCGGTGCAGGTGTGGGCCGAAGTAGCCGAGAAATAGGCACGGCCGTAACCGCCGGTCGCCAGAACCACCATCTTGGCGTTGAACACATGCATGGTGCCGTCATCCAGCTTCCAGCACAGCACACCCTGGCATTCGCCATCTTCGCTCATCAACAGGTCGATGGCGAAATATTCGATGTAGAATTCCGCGTTGTTCTTCAGCGACTGACCGTAGAGCGTGTGCAGGATCGCGTGACCGGTCCGGTCCGCCGCTGCACAGGTCCGCTGTACGGGCGGGCCTTCGCCAAATTCGGTGGTGTGACCGCCAAAGGGACGCTGGTAGATCTTGCCCTCTTCGGTACGCGAGAAGGGCACGCCGTAGTGCTCCAGCTCATAAACCGCTTTGGGGGCTTCACGGGCGAGGTATTCCATCGCGTCGGTGTCACCCAGCCAGTCCGAGCCTTTGACGGTGTCATACATGTGCCACTGCCAGCTGTCCGGGCCCATGTTGCCCAGGGACGCCGCGATGCCGCCCTGCGCCGCAACCGTGTGCGAGCGGGTCGGGAACACTTTGGTCACACAAGCGGTGCGCAGGCCCTGTTCGGCCATGCCCAGTGTCGCGCGCAGACCGGCGCCACCGGCGCCAACAACCACAACATCATAGTCGTGGGTTTCATATTCGTAGGATGCTGTCATGTTCTTATTCCTTCCCTACGCTTAGAGGGCGATTTTCAGCAGAGCGAAAAGACCGGCAGCCATCAGCGTGTAGCAAAAGGCCGTGACCGCAACGAGGGTCAGCTTGCGGTTGATGCCGCCAACGTAGTCTTCGACGGCTTCGTGGGCTTCCATCATCAGGTGGCGAATGCCAACAACCAGACCCAGCGCGGCGATCAGCGCCGGAACGGGACGGGCAAAGAAGGCCAGAACCTCTTCGCGGCTGCCGCCAAGGGCAGACCCGAAGACCACGATAAACAGTGGCACCAGAACCACGATCAGGATCGAGGAGACCAGCATTTTCCAGTGGTGGTGGCTGCCGGCACCGCCAGCGCCCAGACCTTCGGCGCGTTTACGATCGGTAAGATACTTCATCGCCTCTCTCCTTACAGTACGATGGCTGCGATCAGCGCCAAAACCGTGGCCCCGGCAAACATGCCATAGCCCAGTTTCTCGGAGATCTTGATGTCCAGGCAATATCCGAAGTCCCAAACCACGTGACGCAGACGCCCCAGCATGTGGTAGAAAATCGCCCAGCTTGCCAGGAACAGGATCAGATCACCGATCAGGCTGGTCAGCAGACCGTCAATGAAGGCAAACGCCGCATCCGAAGTTGCCGCCGCCAGCAGCCACCAGACCAACAGCGTCACAGTGCCCAGCGAAGCCAAAGCTGTGATGCGCACCAGGATCGAGGAGATCGAGGTGATTTGAGGTCGGTAATATGGTCCGATCATAAACGGGGAGAGCGGACGTTTGCCGCGGTTCACATCAGCCATACCAGTTCCTTTCTAGGTTCCTTTGCTTGGCTCTTTCATAGCGAGTTTTACATATATGTCACGACGTAGGGACGACGTGACGCGGCTATTCTTTTAACAAATTACAGAAATAATGCATTTTGTGATCACACGGATATATCGCGTGATCACAAAAAGATTTCCAAGCTTTTTAGTCAGAAAAGCACCGTGATTCTGCCATGCAGCATTCCGCCCGGTCAGGTTCAGCACGCCCTATTGCACTTCGAAGGCCGCGATTTCGCGCCTGCCGATTTTCTCAAAATGCGCTTTCAACTCGGACTCAATGGCGGCCCAATTGGCGATTTCAAGCGGCGGTTCCAGCAAGGCCTCAGGCAAGCCATTTATGAAAGCTTGGCGATAGGCTGTCGGCGGATGGGTGGTGTCGAGGCTCAGCTTTTCGGCGGAATGCGCGGCCAGTGCTCGTTCGGCCTGATCGGGGGGCAGCTGTTCCACGGTTGCAGCCAGGCGGCTGAGAAAGTCAAAGCCCGCCTCGCCTTGGCGCGGCAGGATGCCGGACCGCAACGCGCCGCTGGCATCGATCCGCACCAATAGATCCAATGCCGCAAGCGAGGCCTGTCGTCCCGCGACCCGCAAGCCACTTGCATCCGCAAGGTATTCTGCCTTTTGCGACTCGGCGAAGCTAAGCTTCAAAATGGCCCAGGTCAGCGTATCGACGATACCGCGCAGGGCCGCAGAAAAGAGATCGGCAAAAATGCCATTGCTTTCACGCTCCAAAACGCCGGTATGCGCATCAACGTAGTGATCCATATCCAGCAAATTCTGCCATGCATTCAGCACCATAAGGGCCCTGTCAGGCAGCGCGATCCGGCGTGTGTCACGATGGGCCAGATGCCCCAATTCATGGCCCAGAACTGCCAGGCGCTGCGGCCGATCCGAGGCCAGCCACAACAGGGCGCCGATCCCGACAATGGGGGTGTTGCGAACCTCAGCCGCATAAGCGTTGAACTGGTTATCAAGCACCACTTTGGAAACCTTCGGGGCATCAAGCTGCGCTGAAATCGCGTCCAGCAAGGCAAAGGTTTCCGGCAAGCTGTCCCGCCCCACCGCGCCTACAGGCAGCTGCGGTTTTCGCGGTCTGAGCATCCAACCCAGCCCAAGAAAGGCCCCGCCAAAGACCAGCGCCAGCAGGTTGGGGAAATCCACGAACAGCAGCACCACGCCCAGCGCGGCAAACACATAGGGGCAGGCCACAACAAGGGCGCTTAGCCCCCACAGCAGCGCCCCGGGCCGTTCGCGTGACGTTCGGCCTGAGGCAAAGTCTTGTAGCGCGGAGAGGTAGATGCCCTCGCCGATCTTTTGGTTGAGTTTCTGGATTCGCTTTTCAATCATTACATGGGCATCAAGGCCCAATAATCGAGATCCAGCAAGACCTCAGGCGCATATTTCCCGTCTTCGCCTTTCAGCGCGAAGGGCTCCCCGCCTTTGGTGGCCACCAGACGCAGACGGATCGCGCCAACGCCGGGCGCCGGGGTCTCCGCTTTGTCCAGCACCTCGGTCCAGGCTTTGATGGTGTCGCCGGCAAAACAGGGGTTTGCATGCGCCCCACCGTTCAGCCCCACGAACATCTGGGCATTGGCCAGCCCGTTGAACGACAGCGCCCGTGCCATTGAGATGACATGCCCGCCATAGATCAGCCGCTGCCCGTCGGGCCGGAAGGTAGCATCGAAATGCACCTTGGCGGTGTTCTGCCACAGGCGGGTCGCCATCATATGCTCGGCTTCTTCGATGGTGACGCCATCGACGTGGTCGATCTTTTCACCCACCTCATAGTCACCCCAGCGATGCGGCTCACCGGATTGCTCAAAGTCATAATGGGTGAAATCAAGACCCTCGGGGATCAACAGATCCTCGGCCGGGATGGCGGCGCGCAACTCAGGGATCACTGTGTCGGGCGCCGGGGCGTCCAGATCCTTTTTGCGCACCATAACCCAGCGGACATATTCCAGAACCACCTCACCCACCTGGTTGAAGCCACGGGTATAGACCCAGACCACACCGGATTTGCCGTTGGAGTTCTGCTTCAGCCCGATCACCTCGGACACGGCGCGCAGGGTGTCACCGGGGAAGACCGGCTTCACCCAGCGCCCTTCGGCGTAGCCAAGGTTGGCAACAGCGTTCAATGAGACATCCGGCACGGTTTTGCCAAACACCACATGGAACGCCGCCAGATCATCGATCGGGCTGCCTTCAAGACCGCAGTCCCGCGCAAATTCATCCGAGGAATACAGCGCATGACGCGCCGGGTAGAGCGCGTGATAGAGCGCCCGTTCCCCCTCCGCGACGGTGCGCGGTACGGCGTGGACGATCACATCGCCCAGTTTGTAATCCTCGAAAAAGCGGCCTGCATTGGTCTTTGCCATGTGCTTACTGAGCTCCCAGCTTGATGTCAGGTGTGTAGGTGCCTTCGACCTCTTTCACCACGGCCTGACCACAGCGCATCACCCCGTTTGCCGCATCAAAGGCATAAGTGGGGGAGCCGTGCAGCTCCCAGCCTTTGTTCAGCGCGTCAGTGACTTTGTGGCAGAAGGCCGAAGTGTCGTCTTCGGTCAGCAGTCGATAGAGTTTCATGTCTTACCCCGGAAATGGTGATGGTCCGATCAGGCCGTGGATATAGCCGATCACACCCAATAGAACGATTGAGGCGACAAAGAACATAGCGTCTTTGGCGATGGTGCCCTTTTCGTTCGGCTGCCAGTCCGGTTCGGACTTGTTGATGGTGATGACCTCAATCACCGCCCAGGCCAGCAGCCCGCCAAACAGGATCAGAGAGGCCAGATCGCCGTTGACCAGCAGGTGCGCCGCCGCCCAGATCTTGAACCCGGTCAGCATCGGGTGACGCATCTTGTAAAACAGCGCCCCCTTTTTCGGTCCGGGGCTGGTGAAGTACAGCGCAAACAGCATCAAGAGGTTGTTCAGGTGCAAAAGGAAGTAGGGCGGGTTGTAGACCGGGATAAAGTCCATTGCCCGGTAGCCGATCACCATCAACACGATGGAGACCACCAAGATTAGCGCGATGAGCCCTTTGCCCTTCTCCCCCAGTTTGGCGCGCGCATCGGGCGCGAACCGTTTGAACAGATGTGCGCCGCTCCACAGCAGCACGCCCAGAATAAGCCAGATCATAGATGCCTCCGTATGATACGTGGGTGTCAGGTTTCGTCTGGGCTGAGCTAAGTCTTATTCGGCGCGCTCCGCAATAGCTGCGGCTTTCGCCAGCAGTTTTGTCGCGGTTTCAACATGCAGGTTTTCCACGATTTTCCCGTCCACGACGGCCACGCCCTGCCCGGCGGCTTCGCTTTCTTCAAAGGCGGCGATCTGACGTTTGGCCAGGTCAATCTCGGCCTCAGACGGGGCGAAGGCCTCATTCGTGACGGCAACCTGCGCCGGGTGGATCAGGGTTTTGCCGTCAAAGCCCAGATCGCGGCCCTGATCACATTCGGCTTTCAGCCCCTCATCATCCTTGAACTGGTTGTAGACGCCATCAACCGCCACCACGCCATGGGCGCGGGCGGCCAGCAGCATGGTCTGCAGCGCCATCTGCATCGGCAGGCGGTCGGCGCGGTAGCGGCAGTTCAACTCCTTGGCCAGATCATTGGTGCCTGCAACAAAACCCTGCAGCTGCGGGTGGGCGGCAATTTCCAGCGCGTTCAGCACCCCCAGCGGGGTTTCGATCATCGCCCAGATCGGGGTGTCATTGCCCAGAAGATCCGCCAGCGCCTGCACATCCTCGGCCGAGTTTACCTTGGGCAGCAGGCACGCATCTGCATCTGCATCGCGCAGCGCGGCAACGTCCCCTTCGCCCCATTGCGTGTCCAGCCCGTTGATCCGCACGATCTTGGCACGGTTGCCATAGCCGCCCTCGGCCAGTGCAGCCTTCAGGGTGTCACGTGCGCCTTCCTTGGCATCTGGCGCCACCGCATCTTCAAGGTCAAAGATGATGGCATCCACCGCCAAGCCGCGGGCCTTGTCCAGCGCGCGATCCTTGGATCCGGGAATATAAAGAACCGATCGGTAAGGGCGGGCGGCCATGTCCATCTGTCGTCTCCTCGCAATATTGTTGCGCCACAAAGATCAAAAACGTTGCAAAACTTCAAGCCAAATCTCGCCGCATCGCAGAAAAACGCCAGATCTGCCGCAGCGTCTTGGCACTGGATCAGTGGTCTGGCGGTAGGAACACAAGGGAAACGTGCTGCAAATTAACCAGATTTTCAGGCCTCAGGTGCAACCTCATTCGCAACGGACCAATGGGAGGCCCGCAACCCGGTGACACAAAGTCCGACCTGACAGGGGTGTGAAACAACCCGCCATCGCATCCGCGCGGCGGGGGACACAGCCCCAGATTCGAAAGGATGAGACCATGAAACCGATGTTTACCGCCGCCATACTGTTTGCGCTGATCCTGCCCCACAGTGCCAACGCGCAACGGGCCTGCGCGCCGCGTGATGCCGTAGTACAGAAACTGGCTGAGGACTATGGTGAAAGCCGCCAGTCGATAGGACTGGGTCACGACAACTCCGTGGTTGAAGTCTTTGCCTCACTGGCCTCCGGCAGCTGGACCATCACCGTGACCCGTGCCAGCGGCCTGACCTGTCTGTTGGCCAGCGGTCAGGGGTTTGAAGCGCTTCAGGAACAGGTCACGGCACAGGGTACGGAGCTTTAGCCTCAGGTCAGCCCGTCCCAGATCAGCTTGGCACCGGTTACCGTCAGCATCACATAGGTCAGGACAAAGAAGGCCGTTTCAGGGATCTTGAAATGCAGTTTGACGCCAATCCACGCCCCGATCAGCGCCACCGGCGCAAGGATCAGGTCGATGGTGAAGGTCTCAATGGAAAAGATCCCCAAGAAAGCATAGGGCACGAACTTGGCGATATTGATCACCCAGAACACGATCACCGTGGTCGCCTGAAACGGCGTTTTGCCCAATCCGCGTGACAGCAGGTAGACCGCCGCCGGGGGACCACCTGCATGGCTGACAAAGCTGGTGAAGCCCGCAACACAGCCCGCAAGCGCCCCACCCCAGGGTGGCATGGCCCGCCGTGCCGCCGGGATCATCCCCGCCTTGAGGGAGATTTGCCACATCACAAACCCGAGGGAGATGGCGCCGATCAGCACCCGGAACACATCCGCATCCGCCACCTGATAGAGCCACGCCCCCAAAGCGACCCCCGGCAACGAGCCCAGGATCAACACCCGGGCATCGGGCCAGGACCAGCGTTTCCAATAGGGTTTCAGCGCGGCCACATCGACCAACATCAACAGCGGCAACATGATCCCAAGCGCCTGCCCCGGCTCCAGAACAAGGGCAAGAATCGCTGCCGAAGCAAAGGCCGCGCCAGAGCCAAAGCCCCCCTTTGAGATCCCGGCAAACAGCACTGCGGGGGCGGCAATCGCCAAAGTCGTCAAATCCAGCTGCACCATCTCTCCCCTCTGATGTTAGCGCTATCTGGACTGATCTAGCAGGTAAAACCGTCACAAGACAGTCACAAAAATCCGCTTGCCGCATTGCAGCACTCTTGCGCGAGTCGCCGGAACAGACTACCCCATGCGCGATTTCAAAACGGACCGGAGATGAATTCCATGGCCAGACCCAAGATTGCCCTCATCGGCGCTGGACAGATCGGTGGCACCCTTGCACACCTCGCAGCCCTGAAAGAACTCGGCGACGTTGTACTGTTCGACATCGCGGAAGGCACCCCCGAAGGCAAAGCCCTCGACATCGCGGAATCGGGCCCTTCGGAAGGCTTCGACGCGAACCTGAAGGGTACCCAGGATTACGCTGACATCGCAGGCGCAGACGTCTGCATCGTCACCGCCGGTGTGCCACGCAAACCCGGCATGAGCCGTGATGACCTGCTGGGCATCAACCTGAAAGTGATGAAGTCGGTCGGCGAAGGCATCCGCGACAACGCACCGGACGCTTTTGTGATCTGCATCACCAACCCGCTGGACGCAATGGTCTGGGCCCTGCAGCAATTCTCGGGTCTGCCCGCGAACAAAGTCTGCGGCATGGCCGGCGTTCTGGACAGCGCCCGTTTCCGCCACTTCCTGGCAGATGAGTTCCAAGTATCGATGAAAGACGTCACCGCCTTCGTTCTGGGTGGCCACGGCGACACTATGGTACCGTCGGTGCGTTACTCGACCGTTGCCGGTATCCCGCTGCCCGACCTGATCGAAATGGGTTGGACCACGCAGGAAAAAATGGACGCCATCGTTCAGCGTACCCGTGACGGCGGTGCCGAAATCGTTGGCCTGCTGAAGACCGGTTCGGCCTTCTACGCGCCCGCCACCTCGGCAATCGAAATGGCCGAAGCCTACCTGAAAGACCAAAAACGCGTCCTGCCCTGCGCCGCCTACTGTGACGGCGACCTGGGTGTAAAAGACATGTATGTTGGCGTGCCCACCGTGATCGGTGCCGGCGGTGTTGAAAAAATCGTCAACATCAAGCTGAACAAAGAAGAGCAAGAAATGTTCGACGTCTCGGTCAAAGCCGTTCAAGGCCTGGTCGAAGCGTGCAAAGGCATCGACAGCTCGCTGGCGTAAGACCAGTTTCAGAATTGAATGCAACAGGGTCCGGCCACCACGCCGGGCCCTGTTTCTTTTTGCCTTTTCAAATTGTAAAGCTTAGGTCGAACGAGGGCCGATTTTTGTGCCGAAGGAAGTGACCTTGAACCAAAGCAATCCAGCGCAGCCGTCACGGGGCTATATCTACGCTGCCACAGGTGAAAAATACGTCACGCTGGCACGCCGCGCCGCCCGTGCCCTGCGCCAAGTACATCCCGATGCTCAAATTGACCTGTTCACCGACGAACCGCTGACGGATACCGTGTTCGATGAGATTCACATCCTTGATCGGGCGACCACCCGGCCAAAAATCGAAGCTTTGGGTCGCAGCCGGTTTGATCAGACCCTCTATCTGGATGCGGACACTTTGGTCATTGCGCCAATCGATGATGTCTTTGAATTGCTTGAAAAATATGAGTTTCTCGCCGCGCAGGGACGTGGCAGCAATATGTCACCCGCATATGCACGTATCTCCCGCGGGGTGCCGCATAGTTTCCCGATGGTAAATTCGGGTGTGGTGGCACTGAAGAAATGCAAAAACAACGAAGCCCTTCTGGCCGACTGGGCCGAGAGCTGGCACGGACGCGAGGCTGGCCCAGATCAGCCCCATCTGCGGCAACTGCTGTTCAACAGCCCCGTCCTTTTCGGCACATTGCCCCATGAATACAACATGATGATGCTCGCGCGGCTTCATGCCTGGAGCAGCCACAGCCGCGCGCCGAGAATTCTACATGCCTCGCGGTTGCATCGCCGCAGCCATCAAGGCCGCCCTGAAAATCCCCTCACCCTCGAAGACGTGCTGACGAAAGAGCTGTGCAAACATGTTCGCGCCCTGCTGGCAGCAGATCGTTCGATCAAGGGAAACCGCGGGCCCCATGTGCCCAATTTCGCACACATGCGCGGGCGCTACTCCCCCCTGCGGCTGTTTGATGCGGCTGTAACACATGCGAAGCGGCGCAAAAGTTAAGTGTCGCAACGTGCGGCAGCCCCTCACTCTGCCGCTTCAGTAAGAACTTTTTGGCGTTTCGCTGCTTCGAACTCAGCCTCAGTTTTGGCACGCAGTTGAATGTGCGCAGCAAGCGCTTTGTCGATTGCTTCTGGTGACAGATCGACCGTCAAATCCGGGAACTGCGCCTTCAGCGCCGCCGGAACGTCGCAGACCATGCGGTGCACCCGCCGCCAGCGCCGCAAGCGCAGCATTTGCCAGAGACTTAGCGTTTTGACCCGGCGAAACAGCTCGCGCCGTTTTTTCTGGTCATCCCCTACTTCCCACAGTTGGCGCACCTGGTTCTGACGCTCCGGCACGGCCGGGTGGTTGGTCCGGCCCTTGTCAGATTTGCGGGTCATCTTGTCGAGCCAATGTTTGGCGGTGAACCCGTCAAAATGCACCACGCCCACCGCTTGGTAATTGGCGATATGGGGCTTTGCCGATCCTGGCTCTTTGTTCTGGAGGGAATGAATACCGTAGTCAAAATCGCTTTTGACCCGGAAGAAACATTTCCCAATCGCGTATCCCGCAACACCACGTCTGAGAAACCCGCTCCACTCACCGTGGATCGCCTGAACGGCAGGGTGTTCCACATTGATGAACGGCGTGCGCAGCCAGCCGGAATAGATGTGCTTGGGGCGGATACCGCGCAACTCAACCCGTTCGGCGTTGTGCATGTGTACGCAATAGATATGGTCCGGTTGCTTTGCGGCAAAGGACATGACGCTTGGGATGTGAACCGCAAATTCGTCAACGTCCAAGTGGCCAATCCAATCCGCTTGCGACAGGTGTTTCACGATGCGCCCGTTGGCGATCTGCCTTGACGTCAGCGGCCCACCAAATTCGCGCCCGTGCAGTTCTGGCCAATCGGTACGTCCCGCGGGGATCAATGTCACTCGGTCCAGATCTGCAACGATCTCTGCAAGGTCGGGATCTGGGGTCTCCATAAACATCCAGATATGGTTAGCCCCCTGCTGCAAGTGGTGCGCGATATAGGCCAAAAGGGTCGGCGTCGGCTCAGACGCCGTGCAAAACAAATCCCATTTCATCTGAAATCCCCAGTTCCCCGTAAAAACGCAACTTTTCTAGAATATTCCGCCAAACGGCTCAACCGTCACGGCGGATCTGCCGTTATGTAGCATAATCGCACGATTCGAGCCTGTGGATAACTTTCCGTCCAGCAAGCGGCATGTGATTTGTGATCACGCTTTTTCCACGTGTGATCACAAATCGTAGAAAATCGGCCACAATCCCCCCCTCGCTTCAAAAACAGCTTAAATAATTGGTCACCCTGTGCGTATAGGGAGTCTAATCGTAGCAAGACGGGATAGGTTCATGAACATTCATGAGTATCAGGCGAAAGCACTGCTTCGCGAATACGGCGCCCCGGTTTCTGATGGACGTGTTGTCCTGAAGGCCGAGGATGCAAAAACCGCAGCTGGTGAACTTGACGGCCCGCTGTGGGTGGTTAAGGCCCAGATCCACGCAGGTGGGCGCGGCAAAGGCACCTTCAAAGAGGCTGACGCTGGTGAAAAAGGCGGTGTCCGTCTTGCCAAGTCGGTAGAAGAAGCTGCCGAAGAAGCCAAGAAAATGCTTGGCCGCACCCTGGTGACACACCAGACCGGCGAAGCGGGCAAACAGGTTAACCGCATCTACATCGAAGATGGTTCGGACATTGAGCGTGAGCTGTATCTGGCTCTGCTGGTCGATCGTCAGACCTCGCGCATTTCGTTTGTATGCTCGACCGAAGGCGGCATGGACATCGAAGAGGTTGCCGAAGCAACCCCTGAGAAAATCCTGAGCTTCTCGGTTGATCCGGCCACCGGCTACCAGCCCTACCACGGCCGCCGCATCGCCTTTGCTCTGGGCCTGGAAGGCGCAGCGGTAAAGCAGTGCGTCAAACTGATGGGCCAGCTGTACCAAGCCTTCACCGAGAAGGACATGGAGATGCTGGAGATCAACCCGCTGATCGTCATGCCAGGCAATGAGCTGAAGGTTCTGGACGCGAAACTGGGCTTTGACGGCAACGCGGTCTACCGCCACGCCGATGTTGCGGCCCTGCGCGACGAAACCGAAGAAGACCCCAAAGAGCTGGAAGCGTCGAAATACGACCTGAACTACATCGCTCTGGACGGTGAGATCGGCTGCATGGTGAACGGCGCCGGTCTGGCGATGGCCACCATGGACATCATCAAACTCTACGGTGCCGAGCCTGCAAACTTCCTCGACGTTGGCGGCGGCGCCACCAAAGAGAAAGTGACCGAAGCCTTCAAGATCATCACCTCTGACAAAAACGTCAAAGGCATCCTGGTGAACATCTTCGGTGGCATCATGCGCTGTGACGTGATCGCAGAAGGCGTTGTTGCCGCGGTGAAAGAAGTTGGTCTGGAAGTGCCGCTGGTTGTGCGCCTCGAAGGCACCAACGTCGAAAAAGGCAAAGAGATCATCAACACCTCCGGCCTGAACGTCATCGCAGCCGACAACCTGTCGGACGGCGCTGAGAAGATCGTTAAAGCGGTTAAGGGGTGAGTTAATGCGCCTCGGCTCTTGCTTTGCTGTTATTGTTGCCGTTGCACTCAGCGCTTGCGTTGGTGTCCCGGCACTTAACACCGAAACAATCAGTTCTACGCCTGCGTCGAAAAATGGCATCGCAAAGGTTCGCCGGTTTGCGAGTATTTGCTCTCGGTTTCCCAACCGAGATGCTGTTTTCCAAGGGTTTCAGGCGATGGGCCACCCATCTGGCCAAATCCATATCGTGTTGGACAACGGGAAAGAATTGGTTGGGGGCCGGAGTGTGCAATTTGATGATGGCGAGGTAATTGTCAGCGTAAACGAAGAACAATGCTTCATTGGCCTTCGCAGCATGACGCCTGATCAGAGTTTTGCGCTTGCAAAAATCTGGGCCACTCATTTTGACCTGATCACCAACGCCGAAGCTGGCGATGGCCTATCAGATCGCGTTGTACAGGCTTGGCGTGCAAAGACCTACCCAGGTGTGCAAATCCTTGTTGCTGCCCATAAAACCTGGCCTCACCAAGGTTCTCCCTGGCCTAAAGAACCGGGCGCAGCAATCACACTGAGATACAGAAACTGAACTCGACAATTTGCTTGCCGAGATGCTTGGCAGGCCATCAGCAAGTAAACAGAAAATGGAGAACGCCAAATGGCCATTCTCGTAGATGAAAATACCAAAGTGATCTGTCAGGGCTTCACCGGCTCGCAGGGGACCTTCCACTCGGAACAGGCGATCGCATACGGCACCAAAATGGTTGGCGGTGTGACCCCCGGCAAGGGTGGTCAGGATCACCTGGGCCTGCCCGTGTTCAACTCGGTGCATGAAGCCAAGGCAAAAACCGAAGCCAACGCCTCGGTGATCTATGTTCCGCCGCCCTTCGCGGCCGACTCGATCCTGGAAGCGATTGATGCGGAAATGGAACTGATCGTCTGCATCACCGAAGGCATTCCGGTGCTGGACATGATGCGCGTGAAGCGTGCGCTGGAAGACAGCTCCAGCCGCCTGATCGGCCCGAACTGCCCCGGCCTGATCACCCCCGGCGCCTGTAAGATCGGCATTATGCCCGGCCACATCCACAACCGTGGTTCGGTTGGCGTTGTGTCGCGTTCGGGCACCCTGACCTATGAAGCTGTGAAACAGACTTCGGACATCGGTTTGGGCCAGTCGACCGCCGTTGGTATCGGTGGCGACCCGATCAAAGGCACCGAGCACATCGACGTCCTGGACATGTTCCTGGACGATGATGAAACCACCTCGATCATTATGATCGGTGAGATCGGTGGTTCGGCAGAAGAAGAAGCGGCTGAGTTCCTGGCGGAACAGAAGAAAAAAGGCCGTTGGAAACCGACTGCTGGCTTCATCGCTGGCCGTACGGCGCCTCCGGGCCGCCGCATGGGCCACGCAGGCGCAATCGTCGCCGGCGGCAAAGGTGGTGCAGAAGACAAGATCGAAGCCATGAAATCGGCTGGCATCGTTGTTGCAGACAGCCCCGCAACCCTGGGTGAGGCTGTGCAGAAGGCCATCGAACTGGGCTAAGCCATTCGTGGGCGGGTTTTTTACACCCCGCCCGCATTCCCATTTGCCGAAGCATCGCGGCAGGGACCGGAACCAAGATCACTCGGGTCTCTCTCCTGTTGCTTCAGGTCGGACACAAGGAACGCAAAAATGAACGATCAAAGCCCCAACGACCTCTTCCATGCCTCCTCTTTCATGCAGGGGCATAACGCGGAATATCTGGAACAGATGTACGCCCGCTACGCTGCCGACCCGAATGCGGTCGATGAGGTGTGGCAGGAGTTCTTCCGCCAGCTGGGTGATGCTGAGCTGGACGTGAAGGCCGAGGCCGCAGGCCCCTCCTGGGCGCGCTCTGACTGGCCGCCGATGCCAAACGATGATCTGACCGCCGCGCTGGACGGTCAGTGGCCCGCCCCGGCGGCCGAGACAAAAGGCGCTGGCAAGAAGATCAAGGAAAAAGCCGCCGAAAAGGGCGTTGAGGTCTCGGATGAGGCGATCAAACGCGCGGTGCTGGATTCGATCCGCGCGCTGATGATCATCCGCGCCTACCGGATCCGCGGCCACCTGATCGCGGACATCGACCCGCTGGGCATGCGCGACCAGACCCCGCATCCTGAGCTGGATTACAAATCCTACGGCTTCACCGACGCCGATCTGGACCGCCCGATCTTCATCGACAATGTGCTGGGCCTGCAGATCGCCTCTCTGCGTCAGATCATGGACATCGTGAAGCGCACCTATTGCGGCACCTTTGCCCTGCAGTACATGCATATTTCGAACCCCGAAGAGGCCTCGTGGCTGAAAGAGCGGATCGAGGGCTACAACAAGGAAATCACCTTCACCCGCGAGGGTCGTAAAGCGATCCTGAACAAGCTGGTTGAGGCCGAGGGCTTTGAGAAGTTCCTGCATGTGAAATACATGGGCACCAAACGCTTTGGTCTGGATGGCGGCGAAGCGCTGATCCCGGCGATGGAACAGATCATCAAACGTGGCGGCAGCCTGGGCGTCAAAGAAGTGGTGATCGGCATGCCGCACCGCGGGCGTCTGAACATCCTGGCCAACGTGATGAGCAAACCTTACCGCGCCATCTTCAACGAATTCCAGGGTGGCAGCTTCAAACCCGAAGACGTCGATGGCTCTGGTGATGTGAAATACCACCTGGGTGCCTCCTCCGACCGTGAATTTGACGGCAACTCGGTGCACCTGTCGCTGACCGCGAACCCAAGCCACCTTGAGGCTGTGAACCCGGTTGTGCTGGGCAAGGCCCGCGCCAAAACCGACCAGCTGAAAGACGACGAGCGCACCTCGGTTGTGCCTGTGCTGTTGCACGGCGATGCGGCCTTTGCCGGCCAGGGTGTTGTGGCAGAATGTTTCGCCTTGTCGGGTCTGCGCGGTCACAAGACCGGCGGAACCATCCACATCGTGGTGAACAACCAGATCGGTTTCACCACCGCGCCGCATTTCTCGCGCTCTTCGCCCTACCCCACCGACAACGCGCTGGTGGTTGAGGCGCCGATCTTCCACGTGAACGGGGATGATCCCGAGTCTGTGGTTCACGCCGCCAAGGTGGCAACTGAGTTCCGTCAGAAGTTCCGCAAGGACGTGGTGATTGATATCTTCTGCTACCGCCGGTTTGGTCACAACGAAGGCGATGAGCCGATGTTCACCAACCCGCTGATGTATAAAAACATCAAGAAGCATAAGACCACGCTGCAGCTTTACACCGACCGTCTGGTCGCCGACGGGCTGATCCCCGAAGGTGAGATCGAGGACATGAAAGCCTCGTTCCAGGCGCATCTGAACGAAGAGTTCGAGACCGGCAAAGAGTATAAGCCCAACAAGGCTGACTGGCTGGATGGCCGCTGGTCGCATCTGGACAAGCAGGATGAGGACTACCAGCGTGGTCAGACCTCGATCAAACCGGAAACGCTGGCCGAGGTTGGCAGCGCGCTGAGCCGCCTACCCGAAGGTTTCCCGGCCCACAAGACCGTGGCCCGTATTCTGGATGCCAAGGCCAAGATGTTTGAAACCGGCAAAGGGTTTGACTGGGCCACGGCCGAAGCGCTGGCCTTTGGCTCGCTGCTGACCGAAGGCTATCCGGTGCGCCTGTCTGGGCAGGATGCCACCCGCGGCACCTTCTCGCAGCGTCACTCGGGCATTGTGAACCAGGAAACCGAAGAGCGTTTCTTCCCGCTGAACCACATCCGTGACGGCCAGTCGCGCTATGAGGTGATCGACAGCGCCCTGTCCGAATATGCGGTTCTGGGCTTTGAATACGGCTACTCGCTGGCGGAACCGAACGCGCTGACCATGTGGGAAGCCCAGTTTGGCGACTTCGCCAACGGCGCCCAGATCATGTTCGATCAGTTCATCTCCTCGGGTGAATCAAAATGGCTGCGGATGTCGGGCCTGGTCTGCATGCTGCCGCATGGTTTCGAAGGCCAGGGTCCTGAGCACTCCTCGGCCCGACTGGAACGGTTCCTGCAGATGTGCGGTGGCGACAACTGGATCGTGGCCAACTGTACAACGCCTGCAAACTACTTCCACATCCTGCGCCGTCAGCTGCACCGGACCTTCCGGAAGCCGCTGATCCTTATGACGCCGAAGTCGCTTCTGCGCCACAAGCTCTGCATCTCGGAAGCCGAAGACTTCACCACCGGCTCTTCGTTCCACCGGGTGCTGTGGGATGACGCGCAGAAAGGCAACTCGGACACCAAACTGGTGGCTGATGACAAGATCAAGCGCGTGGTCATGTGTTCCGGTAAGGTCTACTTCGACCTCTTGGAGGAGCGTGACGCCCGCGGCATCGATGATGTTTACCTGCTGCGTGTCGAACAGTTCTACCCGTTCCCGGCCATGTCGCTGACCAAAGAGCTGGAGCGTTTCAAAAACGCCGAAATGGTCTGGTGTCAGGAAGAGCCGAAGAACCAGGGCCCCTGGTCGTTCATCGAACCCAACATCGAATGGTGCCTGAGCCGCATCAAAGCCAAACACAACCGTCCGGTTTACGCCGGCCGCGCCGCCTCGGCTTCGCCGGCGACCGGTCTGGCCAGCCAGCACAAAGCACAACAAGCCGCGCTCGTGAACGAAGCGCTGACCATCGAAGGGAAATAACCCATGACGACTGAAGTTCGCGTCCCCACCCTGGGCGAATCCGTGACCGAAGCCACTGTCGCCACCTGGTTCAAAAAGCCGGGCGATGCCGTGGCTGCTGACGAAATGCTCTGCGAGCTGGAAACCGATAAGGTCACCGTCGAAGTGCCCAGCCCCGCTGCGGGTGTCCTGGCCGAGATTGTGGCCGCCGAAGGCGAAACCGTAGGTGTTGACGCCCTGCTGGCCAACATCACCGAAGGTGGCGCCGCTGCTGCACCGGCCCCCGCCGCCGCAAGCGCCCCGGCCGCTGCCCCTGCGGCAGACGCACAGGCGATCGACGTCATGGTGCCCTCCTTGGGTGAATCGGTGTCTGAAGCCACCGTTTCGACCTGGTTCAAAAAGGTAGGTGACAGCGTTGCACAGGACGAAATGCTGTGTGAGCTGGAAACGGACAAGGTGTCGGTTGAAGTGCCCGCGCCCGCCGCTGGCGTTCTGGCCGAAATCGTTGCCCCCGAAGGCACCACCGTGGATGCCACTGCCAAACTGGCCGTGATCTCTGCCGGTGCAGGCGCCGCTGTTTCCGCCGCCCCGGCCGCTGCAGCCCCCGCCGCAGCCCCGGCAGCCGGCGCCAAGGACATCAAAGATGGCCCGGCCGCTGAAAAAGCCATGGCCGAGGCTGGCCTCAGCCGTGACGCGGTGACCGGCACCGGCCGCGATGGTCGCGCCACCAAAACCGACGTGGCCCGCGCCGCTGCCGCCGCCGCTGCAGCCCCGGCACCCGCCGCCGCACCGGCCCCCACCGCGGTTCCGCGTGGTCCGGTCAACGCCGATGATGCCTCGCGCGAAGAGCGTGTGAAGATGACCAAGATGCGTCAGACCATCGCCCGTCGTCTGAAGGACAGCCAGAACACCGCCGCAATGCTGACCACCTACAATGAGGTCGACATGACCGAGGTGATGGCGCTGCGCAAAGAGTACAAAGACCTGTTTGAGAAGAAACACGGCGTCCGTCTGGGCTTCATGTCCTTCTTCACCAAGGCCTGTGTGCACGCGCTGAAAGAAGTGCCTGAGGTGAACGCCGAAATCGACGGCACCGACATCGTCTACAAGAACTACGTCCACATGGGCGTGGCTGCGGGCACCCCGCAGGGTCTGGTGGTTCCGGTGATCCGTGACGCAGACTCGATGTCTTTTGCTGAGATCGAGAAAGCAATCGGTGAAAAAGGCCGCCGCGCCCGTGACGGCAAACTGTCGATGGCCGAAATGCAGGGCGGCACCTTCACCATCTCCAACGGTGGTGTCTATGGCTCGCTGATGTCCTCGCCGATCCTGAACCCCCCGCAGTCCGGTATCCTCGGCATGCACAAGATCCAGGACCGTCCGATGGCGATCAACGGTCAGGTTGTGATCCGTCCGATGATGTATCTGGCGCTCAGCTATGACCACCGTATCGTTGACGGCAAGGGCGCCGTGACCTTCCTGGTGCGCGTCAAAGAAGCGCTGGAAGATCCCCGCCGCCTGCTGATGGATCTGTAAGACCATTTCGCTGCGCCAGCCCATGGTTGGCGCAGCTTTTCGCTCGCAATGAGGACGCGATGTCCGGCCCTCCCCCTCTGCCAGAACCAATCGCACTCACCTCCTGCATGCGCAATGAGGGGATTTTTGTGCTGGAATGGATCGCCTATCATCAGACCCTTGGGTTTGATGAGGTGGTGATCGTGACCAACGATTGCACCGATCACTCCGACCAGCTGCTGGACCTGCTGGCCCAGCACGGCGAGGTGAGCCATATCCGCCAGGCGCTGACCGCCGGGGACAACCCGCAGGACACAGGCATGGATCATGCCCTTGCCCATCTGCGTCAGACCAATACCACCTGGTGCCTGCACATCGACAGTGATGAGTTTCTTTTGATCGAGGCCGGGGATGGCAAGCTGCCAGCGCTGTTGCAGAACGTGCAGGATGCCGATTGCGTGCCGATCATCTGGCGGACCTTTGGCGACAGCGGGCGGGCCCATTGGTCCGCCGGGGACTCTGTGGTGCAGGCCTTCACCCGCGCGGAACCTGCGCCGGAGCCGGGGCAGAGCAAATCCAAATGCCTGTTCCGTGTCGCCAGCTTCAAGGCCGCCACAGATCACAACCCGCGCCAGCCCACCGTGGCGGATCCCAAAGTGGTCAACGCCGACGGCACGCCGCTGTCAAACGCATCGCTGAGCCAGCGCAAATCCTCGCGCTTTCGCCCCCATGATCTGGCCTGCGCCGCCAAAACCGCGCGGATCAATCACTATGCCGTCAAATCGCAGGATCTGTTCCTGATGAAAAACGACCGCGGCGATGGTCAGGGCAAAACGGGCGAGCGCAAGTACCACCTCGGCTCGACCTGGCATCGCAAAGCCAATCGCAACAATGTCCAAGACCGCGCCATCCTGCGCCATCTGCCCGCGCTTGAGGCCAATCTGGCCCGTCTGCGCACCCTGCCCGGCGTCGCTGAGGCGGAACAGAAATGCCGGGACTGGTTCGAAACCCGCCGCAACGCTATCCTCACCGAAAGCCAGCGCAGACTATGGTCAACGGAGCATGCAAAATGACTTCTTCGTTTGCCAAAATAATTCCCCGGGGAACGGTCCGTTTGGGCCGTAGGGCGCATTGCCTGAACCCCATCCGAAACATATGTGACACCAATAAAGAGACCTGACGGAGACACCTCATGGCACAATATGACGTCATCGTAATCGGCGCCGGCCCCGGCGGCTATGTCGCAGCGATCCGCGCAGCCCAGCTGGGCCTGAAAACCGCCTGTGTAGAAGGCCGCGAGACGCTTGGCGGCACCTGCCTCAACGTGGGTTGCATCCCCTCCAAAGCGCTGCTGCACGCCAGCCACCAGCTGCACGAGGCCGAGCACAACTTTGCCAAAATGGGCCTGAAGGGCAAATCCCCATCGGTCGATTGGGACCAGATGAAGGCCTACAAAGGCGAAGTTGTCGACGGCAACACCAAGGGCATCGAGTTCCTGTTCAAAAAGAACAAGGTCGACTGGCTGAAAGGCTGGGGATCGATCCCTGAGGCCGGCAAGGTCAAGGTGGGTGATGAGGTCCATGAGGCCAAGAACATCATCGTCGCCTCGGGCTCCGAACCCTCCTCGATCCCGGGTGTTGAGATTGATGAGAACCTGGTTGTGTCCTCGACCGGCGCGCTGGATCTGCCGAAGATCCCCAAGAAGATGGTTGTCATCGGCGCCGGTGTGATCGGTCTGGAACTGGGCTCGGTCTATCAGCGTCTGGGCACTGAGGTGACCGTTGTTGAGTACCTCGACAAGATCACCCCCGGCATGGATGGCGACATCCAGAAAAACTTCCAGCGGATGCTGAAAAAGCAGGGTCTGAAGTTTGTGATGAGCGCTGCGGTTCAGAAGGTGGAAACCACCAAGACCAAAGCCAAGGTTACCTATAAGCTGCTGAAGAAAGACACCGAAGAGACGCTGGACGCCGATGTGGTGCTGGTGGCGACCGGCCGCAAACCCTTCACCGATGGTCTGGGTCTGGAAGCACTGGGTGTGGAAATGTCCCCGCGTGGTCAGATCAAGACCAATGCGCATTGGGAAACCAACGTCAAAGGCATCTACGCGATCGGTGACGCCATCGATGGCCCGATGTTGGCCCACAAAGCCGAAGACGAAGGCATGGCGGCCGCCGAATGCATCGCCGGCAAACATGGTCACGTGAACTACGACGTGATCCCCGGTGTGATCTACACCACGCCCGAAGTTGCCAGCGTTGGCAAAACTGAGGAGCAGCTGAAAGAAGAAGGCCGCGCCTATAAGGTTGGCAAATTCCCCTTCATGGGCAACGCCCGCGCCAAGGCGGTGCATCAGGGCGAAGGCTTTGTGAAACTGCTTGCCGATGCGGAAACTGACCGCATCCTTGGCTGCCACATCATCGGCCCGGCCGCAGGTGACCTGATCCATGAGATCTGCGTCGGCATGGAATTCGGCGCCTCTGCCGAAGACATCGCCTTGACCTGCCACGCTCACCCGACCTTCTCGGAAGCGGTGCGCGAAGCCGCTCTCGCCTGCGGCGACGGCGCCATCCACGCCTGATTTACCAACCCCTCCCGGCACAAATGTCGGGAGGGGCTGTCGTACATGCCGCTTTGCCACTGACTTTTCAAACATGCCATTTTTCTCAAGCGCCGTGATCCGCTACGGCACCATTATTTTGGCCGGCTTGGCTGTGGGCTACGGGCTCATGGAACATTTGCAGAAGAGATCACTTGAACAACAGGCCAAACAGGCTTTTGACCGGTTCAAAGACATCTGTCTTGCCCCACTCGAACAATCGCGACCGACGGCCTTCGCGTCACAGCCCCTCTTTGGCTTGCCGGACCTCATTACAACCCAAGACCCAGACATGTGGTTAGATCTGTCGAATAACGGTATTCTGTCGATCAGCCCCTATCGATGCGCCTACCGCTTCTATGAAAACACCGCTGCCCAATTGATTTCGGTTAGCGAGCTTCTGGAACAGCGCACCGACCGCTTTGTCGCTCGCTATGCGACAGAGCTTGAAATCGACCCAAAGGCACAACTGAACCCGAAGGATCTGTTTGTCGCCTGGACGAACTGGCGAAACAGCCCGGCGGGTGCCTCGCGTTGGGGCGTGACCCTTTTAGCCGGACACTACACCGCCGAGGGGCCTTTCGTTTCAATGACGGTGACACTGCCAAAGCGGCAGCCTTGAATCAGCCCTCGGGGTTGGATCACTCACATGAACAATTTTGGCGTGTGACGCGCAATTCGCTTTACGCCCTTCAATAAAGAAAATACCCCGTCTGCGTGTATTAACCAATCGGGCCCACATAACTCTTTCGGCGCGTTTACTTAATCTTCGCCACCGCACCCACAGCATTTTACGCCGTTACATCCCTCCCTCCGAAACTATCCTTTTCGCTATCCGAAGAGGGATTGGGCTCGCATGATCTGCGCGTCAGTGGCACCCCGAACCACATTCATGTTGCCCTGCACCCGCTTGGACAGCGCACGCCCATTTATGGCCCCATGAAACATTTTGCGGCCTGCTGGATCTACCGGTAGCTGCAGTGCCCGCCTGCGGTAACAGCCTTGACCTTCCACGCCCACCCGACCTTCTCGAAAGCGGTACGCGAAGCTGCCCTCGCCTGCGGCGACGGCGCCATCCACGCCTGATTCAACGGCTCAGAGAAATCTTGAAAGGCCACCCTTCGGGGTGGCCTTTTTGCTTCAGACTCTGTTTGTCGCTCATGCGCCGTGCGTGCTAACGTCTGGCGATTGGGACAGCAAAGGCATTGGTCATGACATCGGAAATCGCAGGCAAACGCGTATTGGTCGCCGGGGGCGCCGGGTTTGTCGGCTCCCATCTGGTGGACGCGCTGATCGCCCATGGGGCAACCCCGGTCATTCTGGACAATTTCCACACCGGTGATGCCGCCTTTCTGAGCCATCTGGATCAGCCTGAGATCATCGAACATGACATCACCCGGCCTTTGCCTGCCAGCATTGGACCTGTGGATCTGGTCTATAACCTCGCCTGCCCTGCGGCGCCGAAACACTATCAGGCCGATCCCCTGCGCACCTGGCGCACCTCGGTCTATGGCACGGACAATCTGGCTGAGTTTGCCCGCGCCCAAGGCGCGCGGATGGTGCAGGCCTCCACCAGTGAGGTCTATGGGGATCCGCTGGTGTCACCGCAAAGCGAAAGCTACACCGGCAATGTCTCGATGCATGGCATCCGCGCCTGTTACGATGAGGGCAAGCGCGCCGCTGAAACGCTGCTGATGGATATGATCCGCAGCTATGACATGGACATTCGCATCGCCCGGATCTTCAACACCTATGGGCCGCGCATGGCGCTGAACGATGGCCGGGTTGTGCCCAACTTCGTGCGTCAGGCGCTGGAGGGCAAACCGCTGACCGTCTACGGCCACGGCCAGCAGACCCGCTGTTTCTGCTATGTGGCGGATACGGTGGATGGGTTGCTGCGGCTGGGCGCTAACGACGGGCTGCAGGGGCTGGTGGTCAATATCGGCAGTGATGTTGAACAAACCGTCTACAGCCTGGCCGAGGCGGTGGCCGCGCTGGTCGGCGTGCCTTTGCAAACGCAGGACTGCGATATGCCGCAGGATGATCCGCAGGTGCGCCGCCCTGATCTGACCCGCGCGCGGGACCGTTTGGGCTGGTCGCCCAGCACCCCGCTGGACAGTGGTTTGCAACAGGTGATCCGCTATTTCCAGGACGATCACCGGGTGAAACGGGCGCTGTCCGTCTAAACCCTGATCTGCCGGGGGCACCATCAGTTGCCTGTGTCCGGGGGCGAAACCCGCCCCCGGCTTTTTCATCGCTCATCGCATCAGGCGTTTTGGAACCAACCCAGGCGGCGCAGCAGCAGCCGGTCCAGGATCAGGGCCAGGATCAGGCTGGCGCCCATAAGAGGCAGCAGCACTGACAGCATCACAACCAACGCAATCATCCCCCAGCCCAGCGAAGCCGCAGGCGCCGCAGGCACCCCAAGCCGCCCGGCAGGGCGCCGTTTCCACCACGCCACAAAACCGCTGAGCGACAGCACAAAGGCCAGCACTGCTGCCAGCGTGTTTTGTGCCAGGTTCAGCCAGCCATACATCTCCCCCTGATGGAAGGAGATGCCCCAGCTGACCGCCCGCGCCACCACGGGGTTGTCACCGAACTCATGCCGTTTCAGCACCGCGCCGCTGTATTGATCTATGATCAGCTCCGTCTGCTCAACCCGATCGCGGCTGGCGGAGCGCAGCCAAAACGCCGCGCTTTCGTTTTTCGGCGGCCGCATCTCATAGGGGGCCACCAGCCCTTCCGCCTCTGCGATGGCAAAGACTTCGGCATAGGCCAGGGTCTCCCCCTCGCTGGTGGTGGAACCGGGCACTTTGCGGGAAAACCGCAAGCTGCCGCTGCTTTGTCCGGTCTGTTTCTGCACATAGCTGAGGCCACCGCCCCAGACATCGGTCCAGGGCAGACCGGTCACCAGGATCGGCACCACCAGAACGGTGGCCAGCATGCCGGTGAACAAATGGGTCTCGCGCCACCAGCTACGGCCCCGGGTTTTCGGGGTGCCGCGCGGGGGCTGAACCGCCTTGGCCAGGGACCGCTTGCCACGCGGCCACCACAGATAGGCACCGGTGACAAACATCACGATGGCCCAATGCGCCGAAAGTTCGACAAACTTGGTGCCGAATTTGCCCAACAGCAGCTCACCGTGAAACTTCTTCAACATCCGCATCGGGGTCTCATCCCGGGCCACATGTCCCAAGAGCGCCCCGGTATAGGGATCGATCCAGGCATAGCTGCGGATGTTGTCGCTGGTGTTGAACTCCACAAAGGTGGAGCGGCTGGGATCATCAAACTGGGTGATGCCGCGCAGCCGTTTCACCCCGGGGCCCTCCTGCAATGCGGACAGCTGATCCTCAATAGGCAGGGGGGCGTCGCCCACATCCACATACATCTGATCTGCATAAAGCCAGCCTTCGATCTGCGGCTTGTAGAGGTAAATGCCACCGGTGATGGCCAGCATGGCCATGAAGGGCAAAACATAAAGAGAAGCGAGGAAGTGCCACTTCCATACAAGACGATAAAGCGCACCGCCCGAGACAGACTCGGGGGCCGCCGACGACAGGGTTGCGTCGGTCATGAGAATAATTTCCTACGTTTGGTTAGATTTGGGTTTTGGGAACTCAAATCAGCGCAGGTGGCCCGCGGGGCGGGTCCTGCTGACGTAGGTAATCACAGGTCTGATAGGGATTTGGGGTTGCCACAAAGGGGCAGCGGTAGCTGCGCGCCAGGGCGACCCAGGGGGCCTCGGGCTGCGGCTGGTTCTGGATCAGATCGGCCAGCACACAGTGATCCACCGCCGGCTCAACCTCTTCGACGGGTTCGCCATCCGCGTTGAGCGTCAGCGTCACCATTTCGCTGCCGGTACAGATGGTCACCACCATAACGCCCGGCACCAGAGAGGCGACCACCGCCGACATCTTCGGCAGCAGCAAGCCCACCACAGTGGCCAGCACCAGAAGCGTATGAAATCCCACCCGGATCATGCCCGGCAAAAAGCATGAGGAGATGATCAAAGGCAAGCCACTTTCCACCACCTGCGGCACGGCGTCCGTTGTGTTCCCTGTGACGCCCCGCCCGCAGGGCAAATCTGCGCGAGGGCTCGGGCGGGTCCGGGTGGGACGCCCGAGCGCAGATTTACTTGCGGCTTAAAGCGCACTCACCACATCGACTGGGCGGCGCGGTCGGGCCATTCGCGGTCATAGGCGTCGCCGTCAATGTCGCCATCGGTCATTGCGCTGAGGATCTCACCGATGGAGGGGAGTTCACCGCTTTCGTCCTCACCCGACCACAGTTTAGACCGCATGATCGCGCGGGCGCACTGTACATAGATCTCGTCAATACGGATCACCGTAACGCTGCGCGGCTGCTTGCCCTGTTTTTCAAACCGGGCGCACAGCCCTTCGTCAAAGGTCACCCGCGCCTGGCCGTTGACCCGCACCGCATTGGTCGATCCCGGCACCATGAACATCAGCGCAATCCGGGGGTCGCGCACGATGTTGCGCAGCGTGTCGATCCGGTTGTTGCCGCGCCAGTCCGGCAGCGCCAGCGTGCGTTCATCCAGTTCCACGACCACCGGACCCTCATCGCCGCGCGGGCTGCCATCGGCGCCCTCTGGCCCCACTGTAGAAACCACGCAGAAACGTGAGGTTTCGATCCAGCGGCGATATTCCGGGGTCAGCCGTTTCGCGACCTTGGAGATTGAGGCGCCGCGCGCCTCACCATAAACGGCTTCCAGCTCAGCAACATCCTCAACCCATTTCATCGCATCTCAATCCTCAGCGAAGGTAAACCCAGCGTCGCGCATCAGCGCATTGGACCGGCTTTCCACATCCTGTTCCAACCGGGCCATAAATTCATCCCGCGGCAGGCCCGCGGGGATACGCGGCAGGAACTCCACCACCGCAACACCTGCTTTGCGCACCACGCCACGTTTCGGCCACAGGACCCCGGCATTGGTGGCCACGGGCACCACGTCCTGTCCGGTTTCTTCAGACAGCACATGGGTGCCGACCTTATAAGGCAGCTTCGCCCCGGGCGCGACGCGGGTGCCCTGCGAATAGATCACCAGCTGGCCGGGATGCTGCGCCCCGCTGGCCACATCGGCCACCATCTTCTTGATCGCTTTGCCGCGTTTGCCTCGGTTCACCGGCACGCAGCCGATGCGGTAGCCGTATTGGCCAATGATCGGCATGAACAGGATTTCGCGTTTCATGATGAACTTGCCCGCAGGGATCGCGTTGAAGATCATCAGAATGTCGAGGAAGGACATGTGTTTAGCTGCGACGATCACCTCATCGGTCGGCACTTCACCGCGCACCTCGGTCTTCAGCCCCAGCATCCAACTGGCGGTCCACAGAACCCAGCGGCAATAGGATTTGCAGGCGGCAAAAGCGCCTTTGCGGCTGAACAGCGCCCAGGGGAAGAAGACCACCCCTAGAACTGCCATGGCCACATACATCTGAATATTGAACACAAGGCTGCGCAGCCAGCGCCAGGCATAGGCCATCACGGCAACTCCTTCAGTTTACGTTTTGCAGCCGCGCGTGTTGCGGCAAAGGCCACAAGCCCCCCCAGGAGCGGGATGCCCAGCGGCCAGAGCCAATGCAGCCCCTGAAAGCCAAGCCCGGTCAGGAAGCCACCTGCAGCCTGCGCTTCGGGCAACAGCCAGACGGCCAGCGCGCCAAGCCCCGCTCCGATGCCCGCACCGGTAAAGCCGCGATAGGTGAAGCGGCGCACAAAGGCCCCGGCGATATAACTGTCGCGCGCGCCCACAAGGCGCAACACCGTGATCACCTGGGTGTTGGCCGAAAGCGCGGCATGGGCCGCCAGGGTGATCATCGCAGCCATCGCACCGCCAATCAGCAGAAAAGCCGCCCAGCCCAGAATGCGGATCCGCGTTGCCGCCTCGACCAGTGGTTTGCGCCAGCGGGTGTGGTCATCCAGCACCGCGCCGGGCACCTCAGCCGCCAGCCGCAGCCGCAGGCCGGTGCTGTCATAGCCCTGATCGGTCTCATTGATTTCAATCAGCTGCGGAATTGGCAGTTCCTCGATCGGCAGGCCTGGGCCAAAGAAGGGTTCCAGCAGCGCCTTTTGTTCGTCCTCGCTGAGCGCGCGGGCGCTTTCGACACCGGGGGTGGTTTCCAGCACCCGCAGCGCCGCCGTGATCTGGGCCTGCATCTGCTCTTCGGGGGCTGAGATCCGCAGGGTTGAAGATCGCGCCAGCTCGTTTGACCAGCGATCCGCCAACCGGCCGGAGGCCAGTGTCAGCGCCAGCGCAAAAACCGCAAGGAACCCCATCGCAATGGCGCTGAAGGTGGTCAGCGTTGCGGTGAACCCGGTGGGGGGCACCACACGGTCGGCCTGTGCATCGGGCACGAACAGGGCGGTGAAGCCCTTCAAAACGCTCATAGATCTGCCCCCGCCAGTTGCACCCGACGATTGGCAATCCGCAGCACCCGCGCCTGCACCTGCCCTTTGGCGGCGCGGATCAGGTTCATATCGTGGGTCGCGACCATGATGGTCTTGCCCATCCGGTTCAACTCAACCAGCAGCCGCAGCAGGCGCTGTGACATTTCCCAATCGATGTTGCCGGTGGGTTCATCGGCCAGGATCACATCCGGTGACATGATCACCGCACGGGCCAGCGCGGCGCGTTGACGTTCGCCACCCGACAGTTCCGGCGGCAGCGCCTCAGCGCGGGATTTCAACCCGACCCAGGCCATCAATTCCTTGAGGTTGGCCAGTTCATCAATGTTGTCGCGGCCCGACACGTTGAGTGGCAGCGCAATGTTTTCGGCAATCGGCAGGTGATCCAGAAACTGACAGTCCTGATGCACCACCCCGATCCGGCGCCGGTTCAGCGCCACCTCATCGCGGTCCATCAGGCGCACATCGCGGTCAAACAGGCGCACGTGACCCGCCGTCGGCAACAGCGCGCCATAGCAGAGCTTCATGAAAGTGGTTTTCCCCGCACCCGACGGCCCGGTCAGGAAATGGAAGGACCCCGGCGACAGCTTGAGTGAGATCTCACTGAGAAGCTCACCACCCCCATAGCTATAGGCCACATTTTCTAGCTCAATCACCGGCTGCCCCCGTTTTTGCCTGCCTTTTCTGCACGAGCCTCGGCACAGATGCAATGCGCCAAAAACCGGTACGGCGGCTGTGTGCCAGACCGCAGAACAGGGTCAAAACGCTTTACACTTTTCCAAATGCCTTTTCCGCCATATAGTTGCGCCATTCAGGTGTGTGTTAACGAAGGTTAACAAAAGCTGGGACAGACCAGCTGAGCAGGTGTGAGAGGCAAGCCAATGCGTTTGATCTGCCCGAATTGCGGGGCGCAGTACGAAGTGCCGGATGACGTGATCCCGGACGCCGGGCGCGATGTGCAATGCTCAAATTGCGGCAACACCTGGTATCAGCACCATCCCGACAATGATCCGGAACTGCGCGAAGAGCTGATCGCCAGCGGGCTGGAGCCGGAAACCACTGCCGGTGAGATGCCTGAGGCCGAAACTGAGGCCGAAACTGAGGCCGACGTTGAGGCCCCGCCAGAGCCGGAGCCAGACCCCGCGCCCGCAGAACCCACCGCGCAATCGCCGCAACGCCGGTCCCTTGATCCGTCGATTGCCGAGGTGCTGCGCGAAGAGGCTGAGCGCGAGGCCCGTGCCCGCGCCGCAGAAGGTGGCATTGAAACGCAGCCGGATCTGGGCCTTGGTGAGCCAGAGGATGAAGCTGACCGCCGCGCCCGTCAGGTGCGCGAGCGCATGGCCCGGATGAAGGGACTGCCGGACGAACCAGACCCCGTGCCCGAAGTGGCCGAGGATGACACGCCGGTCTCCCGTCGTGATCTGCTGCCCGATATTGACGAAATCAACTCCTCCCTTCGTGCGGCCTCGGACCGGCGGCCTGCTGAAGCGGCCGATCACGAATTGCCCGGTGAGATGGAGCGCCCGGAAACCACTGTCGCCAGTGGAAAAAGCGGCTTCCGCCGTGGTTTTGCCCTGGCCTTGCTGCTGACCGCGCTGCTTTGGGCCTCCTACAGCTTTGCCCCACGCATCAGCGCGCAGGTGCCCGCGCTGGAACCGACGATGACGCGTTATGTCGCCATCGTGGATCAGGGCCGCGCCCTATTGGACGAACAGGTGCGCAAGCTGCTGACACAGGTCGACGCGATGAGCGCCGAACAGGGCGACAGCTGATCCTTAGTTGAGTTTTTTGTAGAGGCTGCTCAACCGGGCGGCCTCTTTTTCTATGCCGAAGGGTGTGTTGACCACGAACATGCCCGACCCAACCATCCGGTGGCCTTGGCGGGCCGGCCCAAATGACACCTCATGGCGCAGCACCCTCGGCAGCTCCAATGCCTCCAGCGCCTTGAGCATCGGCTTGTGGGCTCCGGTGGTCAGCACTGGATACCAGATCGCGATCACCCCAACGTTCCACTTGCGATGCAGCTTGGCGACGAACCCGGGAATGGCGTCATATTCCGATTTCACCTCATAGGCCGGATCAATCAGCAAGAGGCCCCGGCGCGGTTCGGGCGGGGTGCGTTCCATCACCATCTGATAGCCGTCTTGTTTGACCACATTGGCCTGCCGGCGGGGGAACAGATCATCCAATGCTGCGTGTTCCTGCGGGTGCAACTCGGCCAGTGACATACGATCCTGATCGCGCAACAGCTGCCGCGCCAACAGGGGCGATCCGGGATAGCTGCGTGGCCCGTGCTGGTCCCGCACCGCCTGCAGCGCCTGCGTGTAGGGATGTGCCGCATCAAACCAACCCAAGCCCGCCACAGCATCAATGCCCGCCGCAGCTTCCCCGGTTTTGACGGCCTCCGCCGCATCCAGCCCATAAAGGCCACGGCCCGAGTGGGTTTCGAAGTAGCTGAGCGGTTTGTCCTTCACAGTCAGATAGGCCAACATCTGGCACAAAAGCGCGTGTTTCTGCACATCCGCCAGGTTTCCGGCGTGGTAGATATGTTGATATGACAGCATGTTGCGCTTCCTTTCACTCCGCAGGCCGACCCGCTGATGCGGCCTGCCCTTTACCCCCATCCTTGCCCCAGTGCCACGAAATTGACCAGCCTTGGCAAAAAGGCGCTGATCGGGTCCGGATGCACCCTTTCCCAAAGCGACACAGGCCCGTATAAGCGTTTCTGCCTCCGACGGGGATCGGCGGCATTTGAAGGACTATCACCACCGCGGGGCACCATCCATATGGGAATCATCGACAATCTGCCGGGCCTGTTTTCGTCTGACATGGCGATCGACCTGGGCACGGCAAACACGCTGGTCTACGTCAAAGGCAAGGGCGTTATTCTAAGCGAACCGTCGGTGGTGGCCTATCACGTCAAAGACGGCGTAAAAAAGGTGCTGGCCGTCGGCGAAGACGCCAAGCTGATGCTGGGGCGGACCCCCGGCTCGATCGAGGCGATCCGCCCGATGCGCGATGGTGTCATTGCCGATTTTGACGTCGCCGAAGAGATGATCAAACACTTCATCCGCAAGGTGCACAAGCGTTCGACCTTCTCCAAGCCGAAGATCATCGTCTGCGTGCCCCACGGTGCAACCCCGGTTGAAAAACGGGCGATCCGTCAATCCGTTCTCTCGGCAGGCGCACGTCGCGCGGGTCTGATCGCAGAACCGATTGCAGCGGCCATCGGCGCCGGTATGCCGATCACCGACCCCACCGGCAACATGGTTGTCGACATCGGTGGTGGTACGACAGAGGTGGCGGTTCTGTCGCTGGGTGACATCGTTTACGCCCGTTCAGTCCGTGTTGGCGGCGACCGTATGGATGAGGCGATCATCAACTACCTGCGTCGCAACCAGAACCTCTTGGTCGGCGAAAGCACCGCTGAGCGGATCAAAACCACCATCGGCACCGCGCGGATGCCCGACGATGGCCGTGGTGCCTCGATGCAGATCCGGGGCCGTGACCTGTTGAACGGTGTCCCGAAAGAGACCGAGATCAGCCAGGCACAGGTTGCCGAAGCGCTGGCCGAACCGGTGCAGCAGATCTGCGAAGCGGTGATGACCGCGCTGGAAGCCACCCCGCCGGATCTGGCAGCCGATATTGTGGATCGTGGCGTGATGTTGACCGGTGGCGGTGCACTGCTGGGCGATCTGGATCTGGCGCTGCGTGAACAGACCGGCCTGTCGGTTTCCATCGCGGACGAAAGCCTGAACTGTGTGGCCATGGGCACCGGCAAAGCGCTGGAATACGAAAAGCAGCTGCGCCACGCGATTGACTACGACAGCTAACCTCCCCACCTTTTCCTGAAAAGGGGGTACCTTGGCCAAGGACCGTTCACAGAGCGAAGACTATCTGGGACCACTGAAGCGTTTGCTGACAGGGGTCCTGATCCTGTGTCTGATCGGTCTGTTTATCCTCTGGCGTATCGATAGCCCCCGCGTGGAACGGTTCCGCGCGCAGGTGGTTGATAAGGTGGTGCCGTCCTTTGACTGGGCGATGGCGCCGGTCACCGGCATGGTCAATCTTGTGCGCGACTTTCAAAGCTATCAGCGCATTGTTGAGCAGAACCAGGAATTGCGCAGCGAATTGCAGCAGATGAAAGCCTGGAAAGAGGCCGCGCAACAGTTGGAGCAGGAAAACGCCCGGCTGCTGGACCTGAACAACGTACGGCTGGACCCACGACTGACTTATGTGACCGGCGTGGTGCTGGCCGACAGCGGCTCGCCCTTCCGCCAGTCAGTGCTGCTGAACGTCGGCGCGCGCGACGGGATCCTTGATGGCTGGGCCACTATGGATGGCATTGGTCTGGTCGGCCGCATCTCTGGCGTGGGGCAGAACACGGCGCGGGTGATCCTGCTGACCGATACCTCCAGCCAGATCCCGATCACCATCCAGCCCTCGGGCCAGCAGGCGATCCTCAGCGGTGACAACACTGCCGCGCCCTTGATCACCTTCCTTGAAAACGGCGATCTGGTGCGCGCCGGTGACCGGGTGATCACCTCAGGCGATGGCGGCGTGTTTCCCGCCGGCGTTCTGGTGGGCCATCTGGCCGAGGACCCCTCAGGCCGGTTGCGGGTGCGTCTGTCGGCAGATTATGAGCGGCTGAAATTCCTGCGCGTGCTGCGCAACCAGGCGGCGCCGCTGATCAGCGATCCCGGTGCCCTGATCACCCCCGGCGGTGCGCCGCTGGCGCGGGCGGACACCGAAGCGGAGGAAGGGGAGGTCAGCCAATGAGCGACAGCGCCCCAACCAAACCCTGGGTGATGCAATGCGCCTTTGCCGCGCTCACGCTTGCGGTGATCTTTTTCCAACTGCTGCCGCTGGAAACCACCCCCCGGCGCTGGACCGGCCCGGATCTGGTCTTGCTGATCAGCTTTGCCTGGGCCTTACGCCGCCCGGATTACGTGCCCGCCTATCTGGTTGGGCTGATCGCTTTGATGGCGGATCTGATGCTGCAACGCCCCCCCGGGCTGATGGCTGCCCTGGTGGTGATCGCCGTGCAAACCTTGAAAAAACGTTCGCGCCTGCTGCGCGATCAAGGGTTTGCGGTGGAATGGCTGACCGTGGCCTCAACCCTGCTGGCGGTGATGCTGGCCTTCCGTCTGGTGCTGACGCTGACCGCCGTGCCACAGGCCCCGATGGGGCTGACCCTGATACAGCTGGTCATGTCCGTGATCTGTTACCCCGCCGTGGCCGCCCTGGCGCATTTCGCTTTCGGAGTGCGCCGCGTCGCCCCCGGCGAAGTGGATGCATGGGGGCATAAGCTATGAAGCGCAACAATCGCGATAGCGCCGACAGCGCCCGCCGCATCACCCGCCGCGCCCTGCTGCTGGGTGGCGCCCAGCTGGCCTTTGGTGGCGTGCTGGCCATGCGGATGCGCTATATGCAGGTTGATCAGGCGGATGAGTTCCGCCTGCTGGCTGAGGAAAACCGCGTCAAGGTGCGCCTCCTGCCGCCCGCCCGCGGTGAGATGTTTGACCGGAACGGTGCAGTGATCGCCAAAAACGAACCCAGCTACCGCATTGTTCTGGTGCCCGAGGATGCCGGCGACGTTGAACAGGTGATTGCCCGTCTGGCCAATCTGATTGAGCTGGACCCCGACGAACTGGCCAAGGCGCGCAAGGAAATCTCGCAGAATGCGCCCTTCCGCCCGGTGACATTGGCCGATCGCGTCAGCTGGGAGGCGATTAGCCGCGTCGCCGTCAACGCCCCCGCCCTGCCCGGCATCACGCCCGAGGTTGGCTTGTCCCGGCAATACCCGCTGGGCCCGGACATGGCCCATGTCGCGGGCTATGTTGGCCCGGTTTCAGATTATGACCTGTCAAAGATCGATGCCCCGGACCAGCTGCTGCTGATCCCGCGCTTTCAGATCGGCAAAGTGGGGGTTGAGGCCAAGCTGGAGGATTCCCTGCGCGGCAAGGCTGGCAATAAGCAAGTTGAGGTGAACTCCGCCGGGCGCGAAATGCGTGAGCTGAATCGCCGCGAAGGCCAGCCGGGCGCCAACCTGCAGCTGACCATTGATCACCGGCTGCAAAACTATGTGCAGGCGCGGCTGGGCCGCGAAAGTGCCGCCGCCGTGGTGATAGACTGCGAAAGCGGTGACATCCTTTGTGCGGCCTCCGCGCCTAGCTTTGACCCCAACCTGTTTGTCCGTGGCATTTCGGTGAAAGACTACCGCGACCTGACAGAAAACAAATACCGCCCGTTGGCCAACAAGGCGGTGCAGGGCCTCTACCCGCCAGGATCCACTTTCAAGATGGTCACCGTTCTCGCCGCGCTGGAGGCCGGGGAAGTCACCCCTGATGAAACCGTCTACTGCCCCGGCCATATGGAAATCTCCAACCGCCGTTTCCACTGCTGGAAACGTGCCGGGCACGGACAGGTGGATTTGCTGACCTCGCTACGCGAAAGCTGCGACGTCTATTTTTACGATCTTGCGCTGCGGGTCGGCATCGAAAAGATCTCGGAAATGGCGCGCAAGCTGGGCCTTGGCGAACGTTATGACATCCCAATGTCCGCCGTCGCCCGTGGCCGTGCGCCCACCAAGGACTGGAAGCTGGAAACCTACGGTCAGGATTGGGTGGTGGGCGATACTGTCAACGCCTCCATCGGGCAGGGATACGTGCTGGCTTCCCCGATCCAGCTGGCGGTAATGACCGCGCGCATGGCAACGGGCCGTGCCCTGGCCCCACGTCTGGTGAAATCCATCGACGGGGTTGAACAGCCGATGCCCTCGGACGCTGAGCTGGACGTGAACCCCGAACACCTGCGGCTGGTCCGCCGCGCGATGTATTCTGTCTCCAACCACCGCAAGGGCACCGCCTATGGATCGCGGATCATCGAAGATGAGCTGCGCCTAGCCGGCAAGACCGGCACCAGCCAGGTCCGAAACATCACCGCCGAGGAACGCCGCCGTGGCGTGACCCGCAACGAGGATCTGCCCTGGGAACGCCGCGACCATGCGCTGTTTGTGAACTTCGCGCCCTATAAAGACCCCAAGTTTGCCGTGGCCGTCGTTGTTGAACACGGCGGCGGTGGCTCAACGGCAGCTGCACCGATTGCACGCGACATCACGCTACAGGCCCTTTACGACGGTGAACCGCCGCTGGAGGCCTACCCGAAAGCCGCACGTTCCAAGGTGAAAGCGCAGCAGGAACGGCTGCGCCGCGAACGGCGTGAGTTCCTCAAGCGGGAAAGTGACCGCGCATGAGTTATCTTGAGTATGCCGTCAAAACCGTGCCCTCGGGCCTGCGCAAGGTGTTTTACCTGAACTGGCCGTTGATCCTGTTGCTGACGGCGGTCTGTTCGGTCGGGTTCCTGATGCTCTACTCAGTTGCGGGCGGATCTTTCCAACCCTGGGCAGAGACGCAGATGAAACGCTTCGGTCTTGGCATGGCGGTGCTGTTCGTCGTGGCCATGGTGCCGATCTGGTTCTGGCGCAACGTGGCGGGCGTCGCCTATCTGGCCTCACTGGCGCTGCTGCTGTTTGTGGAATTTTTTGGCTCCGTCGGGATGGGTGCACAACGCTGGATCGATCTGGGGTTCATGCGCTTGCAGCCCTCTGAGATGGCGAAGATCACATTGGTGATGCTTTTGGCCGCCTATTATGACTGGCTGCCGATGAAAAAGGTTTCGCACCCGATCTGGGTGGCGGTGCCGCTGTTCCTGATCCTGCTGCCCACGGCGCTGGTGCTGAACCAGCCGGACCTTGGCACGTCGCTCCTGCTGGTCTTTGGCGGTGCGGCTGTGATGTTCTTTGCCGGGGTGCATTGGGGCTATTTCACTGCCGTTATCGGCATTGGCATTGGTCTGGTGACAGCCGTGTTTCAGACCCGTGGCACCCAGTGGCAGCTGCTGAAAGATTACCAGTACCGCCGCATCGATACCTTTCTGGATCCCGCCAGCGATCCGTTGGGCGCCGGCTATCACATCACCCAGTCCAAGATTGCGCTTGGCTCGGGCGGTTGGACCGGCCGCGGTTTTATGCAGGGCACGCAGTCCCGGCTGAACTTCCTGCCGGAAAAACACACCGATTTCATCTTCACCACCCTGGCTGAGGAGTTTGGCTTCATCGGCGCGGTGTCCCTTCTGGTGCTCTATGTGCTGATCATCATCTTCTGCGTCGCCTCGGCCGTTGCCAACCGCGATCGCTTCTCCTCACTGCTGATCCTTGGGATCGGGGTGACCTTCTTCCTGTTCTTTGCCGTGAACATGTCGATGGTGATGGGCATGGCACCCGTTGTGGGCGTGCCGCTGCCGCTGGTCAGCTATGGTGGCTCGTCAATGCTGGTGCTGCTGGGCGCCTTTGGTCTGGTGCAAAGCGCCCATGTGCATCGCCCCCGCTAAGGGGTTGCGTTAACCACTGATCCCCAAGACCTCCCGCAACACCTGCTGCACCGGGCGGCGACTGTCGCGCTGCCAAGAGAGTAGCCCAACCTGCCGGGTCGCCCCGCCCAAGGGGGTGAACTGCGCATCAGGGTGGCGGCGCTGCAATCCGGCCCACTCCGGCACAATGGCGCGGCCGACGCCGTCCTCAATCAGCTGGGCAATGGTCTCCAACGCATCCATTTCACACAGCACCCGCGGGGCGCCAAACCGCTGCAGCATCAGCCGATAACAGGCCGCCCCACCCCAGGCCGCCCGCGCATACAGCAGGAAGGGCAGGTCCACCTCGCCCCCGCGCGGCTGCAACAGGCCAAGGCGCTGCTCAGCCATGACATCAAAGCGCATGGTTTTGGGCAGGGCAAAAGGCGGGGCAACGATCAGCGCCGCCTCCAGCCGCCCGGCCTCAAAGGCATCATACAACTCGGCGGAGGCACCCGGGCTCAGCGTCAGATCCACCTCAGGCGCGGCCTGTTTCAACCCCTGCACCAGATCCGCCGCATGATCCCCCAGCGCGGTCGAAATCAGCCCAAGGCGCAATGGCCCCACCAGCTGATCCTGCGCCAGAACCTGGCCCAGACCTGCCCGGATTGACACCAGCTTGCGCAGCTCCGGCAGCAGGGCCTCACACTCGGGCGTTGCCGCCATGCCGCGCCCGGACCGGATCAGCAGCGGCACCTGCAACTCTGTCTCCAGTGCTTCCACCCGCTGCGCCACGGCGGCAGGCGTCACGCCAAGACGCCGCGCGGCGGCGGCCAGCGAGGCCTCATCCACCGCGGCTATCAGGGTTTCCACAAATCTCAAATCCATAGAAAACCTTATGTTTGAAGTCACAAAAACAAGCTAGCCTTTTTATAACCGCCTCCGCTATTCCTGTGACCAAGCAACATTGCACCGACGAACAAAGGACCGCTTTGATGAGTATTTTCCACCTCGCCTATCACGTCGATGACCTCGACAAGGCCCGTGCGTTTTACGGCGACCTCCTGGGTTGCACCGAGGGCCGCAGCACGGAAACATGGGTCGATTTCAACTTCTTCGGCCATCAGATCAGCCTGCACCTGGGTCCTGTTTTCGCCACCGCCAACACCGGCAAAGTGGGGGAGCATATGGTGCCGATGCCGCATCTGGGGGTGATCCTGCCAACCGATCAATGGCAGACCCTGGCCGAAAAACTGACCGCCGCCGGTGTCACCTTTACCATCGCGCCCACCACCCGCTTTGCTGGTGAGCCGGGCGAGCAAAACACCATGTTCTTCCACGATCCCGCCGGAAACCCGATTGAAATCAAAGGATTTGCAGATATGGACGGGGTGTTTGCCACATGATCAACGTCCTCTTCGCCGCCCTGCCCGAACGCTGGGACAGCTACGCCCCCGCCCTGCGCAAAGCCTTCGACGATGCCGGGCTGCAGGTTGACCTGCAACAGGACTTCGCCCCGGACGTGGTCGACTATATCGTCTATGCGCCAAACTCCACGCTGCAGGATTTCACCCCCTACACCCGCTGCAAGGCGGTGCTGAACCTCTGGGCCGGGGTCGAGGCGATCGTCGGCAATCAGACCCTGACCCAGCCGCTGGCCCGCATGGTGGATTTCGGCCTGACGCAGGGCATGGTGGAATGGGTCACCGGCCATGTGCTGCGCCACCATTTGGACATTGACTATAACCTGGAACGTCAGGCCGGCGTCTGGGACAAACATCTGCCGCCGCTGTCACGTGACCGGCCAGTGACCGTGCTGGGCATCGGCGAATTGGGCGGCGCCTGCGCGCAGGCCCTTGCCAATCTCGGCTTCCCCGTCACCGGCTGGAGCCGCACCCAGAAAGAGATCAACGGCATCACCTGCCTGTCTGGTGAGGCGGGTCTGAATCAGGCGCTGTCCACGGCGCAGATTCTGGTGCTGCTGCTGCCGCTGACGGCGGGCACGGAAAACGTGATCAATGCTGAGAGTTTGGCGCTGATGCCGAAAGGCGCCTATATCATCAACCCCGGCCGGGGCCCGCTGATCGATGATGCCGCGCTCCTGGCGGCGCTGGACAGTGGCCAGATTGCACGGGCCACATTGGATGTGTTCCGGGTTGAGCCATTGCCTGCCGAGGACCCTTATTGGTCCCACCCCAAGGTCACGGTCACCCCGCATATTGCGGCGGAAACCCGGCCGGAAACCGCGGCAGAGATCATTGCCGACAACATCCAGCGCGCTGAGGCAGGCGAACCGCTGCGTTTCCTCGTCGATCGCGGCGCTGGCTACTAAACAAAAGAGCGAGGGGCCCTGCCCCCCGCTTTAGAAACCGCAAAAGCGCTTTCACTGTTTCCTAAATACTCATGTCACTGCATCAGCGCAGGATCGGCGGCTTCTCAGGGTCAGAACCGGGGGCCGACAGCCCCACTTCCTGTGCCTCTTCGTGCTGGGGCAGGTCAAACCGCAGCCCCCATTGCGCCAGTTTCGCCGCCAGCGGATCACTAGCCCGCAGGAAGCTGACATCCAGCGCACCGGCCTCAATCCCCGAAAAGGTCAGCGCCTCAGACACCGCCTGCGCCAGCGCCCCTTCGGCGGCGGGCACCGCATCGATAAAGGCCAGCAGGTGGTTGCGCGCGCCGCCCTCAAAGGTGGCGCCCGCCAGATAGGCCGAATGGGCCAGCCCGGTGGCGGTGGCCAGTTTCGCATCCAACGCGGTCAGCAGCGCCTCAGGCAGCCCCATGGGGCGGCCGATCTCCTCGATCCGCGCCTCAGCCTCCTCAGGGGCTTGCCCCAGGGTCTGATCCAGCCAGACCACCGCCTCGGACGGGATCAGGATTGAGGACGGCGCCACCTCAAGGTTCACCCCCAGACCAATCCCCTGCCCGGCCAGGATCGAGGCAATCATCCGCCCCGACAGCGCTGCATAGGGCGCTTCACGGCCAACGAACTGCGCCAGCCGGTCTTCGCGGTCAAAGATCAGCACGAAGCGATCATCGGAAACCTCAAACAGCTCGGGCGTCACATTGCCATCAACCGGTTCTTCCGCCAGAAGCAGAAACATCTCGCCATCGGCCAGACGCTCATAAAACCGCAGCCGTGCAGTGTCATCGCTTTCATCCGCCAACATGGCAGCATGGGCAAGGTCCAGTGCGGTCTGATCAGTGGGGGTGTTTGTCATCTCGGGCTTCCTGACACTCGTTGCGCAATTGGGGCTTGCCCTGCGGTAGCCTGCGCGCCAGCTTAGGGCAAGAGCTGAGCAAGGACAGATATCCCGATGCCCCCGCAAAAGCCCGCAGCGTCACAGCCTGACCTGCCGCAGGAGATCGCCCGCTGTCGTCTCTGCGCGACACGCTTTGCCGCCACCCGAACCGCCCATAGCCCGCGTCCTGTGCCCTGGTTCCACCCCAAGGCGCGGATCCTGATCGCCGGACAGGCCCCGGGACTGCGGGTTCACGAAAGCGGCCGCCCCTTTGATGACCGGTCGGGGGATCGCCTGCGCGATTGGCTGGGGATCGACCGGGCCACGTTTTATGATCAGGCGCTTTTGGCCTGTGTGCCAGCGGCCTTCTGCTTCCCCGGCTATGACGCCAAAGGATCCGACCTACCGCCGCCAAAACTCTGTGCCGAAACCTGGCAGGACCGTGTCATGGCAACCCTTTCGGCGGTGAAGCTGACGGTGCTGGTCGGCGGCTATGCCCATCGTGGCCATCTGGGGCTGAAAGCCAGCGTCACGGAAAATGTCCGACACTGGCGTGACTATGCGCCTTCAACGTTTTTGCTGCCGCATCCCTCCTGGCGCAACACTGGCTGGCTGCGCAAAAATCCCTGGTTTGAGCAGGAGTTGCTGCCTGAACTGCGCCGCAGCGTTGCCGCCTGTTTGACACCGCCGTCTTGATTAACCGCCCAGTTGTCGCCGTCTGTTTCAGACTACCGGCAGCTTTTGGCCGATTTCCCTGGAAGTAGATTGGGTTCCAGTCAATTTTTGTCAGGTTTTCAAACGCACTAAACTTGCTGCACCCGGCCAAATAGCCTAATCCTTTCTCATCTCCGAGGGGAAATGCGCACACCAGGCAATCTGGGGCGAACAGGGCAGGAGGCACTATGTACCGCGTTTGGAATTTCATCACGAACTACTCACTATTGCTGATCCTTGGGGCACTGACTGCCCTGGTTTGGGCAAATGTGAACCCGCACAGCTACCACGAATTTGTTGAGTTCAAGATCTGGGATCACGCCCCGATTGGCCATCTGCATGACGGCCACCGGACGTTGACCCTGCACTATCTGGTCAATGACATGTTGATGGCCTTCTTCTTTGCCATTGCGGCCAAAGAAGTTTGGGAAGCCATTGCTCTCAAGAACGGCTCGCTGCGCGGCAAAAAGGCGGCCACCCCGCTTTTTGCCACGGTTGGGGGTATGATTGGACCAATTGCGGTCTACCTCGGGCTGGCGCTGCTCTTCGGCTCGGAAACCTATGATGCTGTTAAGAACGGCTGGGCGATCCCAACCGCAACGGACATCGCATTCTCATACCTTGTGGGCCGCATGGTCTTTGGCGCGGGTCACCCGGCCGTGCGCTTCCTGCTGTTGTTGGCCATTGCCGACGATGCGGCGGGGCTGATCATTCTGGCCGTTTTCTACCCCTCGGCTGAGTTGATGCCGGAATGGCTGCTGCTGTCTTTGGGGGCGGCGATTGCGGTTTATCTGCTGGCCAACTGGCTGCCACGCCGGCTGGACCGCCACAACCAGCTGCGCCCCAACTCAACCTGGATGCGCAAGAAGCTGGGCTTCTGGCCCTATCTGATCGCGGGCTGCGCCAGCTGGTATGGCTTCATGATGGCAGGGATTCACCCGGCGCTTGGCCTGTTGCCGATCGTGCCGACCATCCCACATGCCGACCGCGCCTTCGGGATCTTCAGCGAGGCAGAGCAATATCTGACCGACCTGCTGAACCATATCGAACACGCGCTGAAACACCCGGTTGAGGTGGTGCTGTTCTTCTTCGGCCTGTTGAACGCAGGTGTCGAATTTTCGGCAATCGGCGCCCCGACCTGGCTGGTGCTGGCCGGTCTGATCATCGGCAAACCCATCGGTGTTCTGATCTTTGGCGTCATCGGCGCCCATGTGCTGCGGCTGGGTCTGCCCCAGGGGATGCGCACATCTGATCTGTTCATCATCGGCTGTGTGGCCGCCATCGGCTTTACCGTTTCGCTCTTTGTGGCTTCGGTCGCCTTCCCGCCGGGTGATGTTCAGGATGCCGCTAAAATGGGGGCGCTGTTCAGCTTTGGCGCAGCGGTGCTGTCCTGGCTGGCGGGCAAGCTGCTCAGGGTCGAAAAACAGACGCTGTAACAGCCCAACTTCTGTAAACAATCTTGCGAAACCGACGCCATTAGGTGTCGGTTTTTCAACATTAGGCCTTAATTTTGCCCCCTTGCCCGTGTCATAATCTAATCAAAAGCCCAAATGGGCCGTTCTTAGGAACATCCCACCTCACCAAGGGCGAGCAGGAGAGCACAGGCCGCACATGCTTGAGTTTGACAATGTCAGCAAGTCCTTCTGGACCGGCACCCAACGCAAAGTGATCCTTGAGAAAGGATCATTCCGGGTAGACTTGGGCCAATCGCTGGGCATCCTGGCCCCCAATGGCACCGGGAAAACCACGCTGATCAACATGATGGCCGGTTTGGAAAAACCGGACGAAGGGGTGATCCGCCGCGGCTGCAAGGTCTCATTCCCACTTGGGTTCATGGGCGGCGTTGTCTCCAAACACACCGCGGTGGAAAACAGCCGCTACATCGCCCGGCTTTATGGCTTGGATCCTGACTATGTGGAATCCTTCTGCCGCTGGCTGTGCAACTTGGGCGAATACTTCAACCAGCCGCTTGGCACCTACAGTTCCGGGATGCGCGCGCGGTTTTCCTTTGCGCTGCTGCTGGCGCTGGATTTTGACATCTACCTGATCGACGAAGGCATGCCCTCCTCGACCGATGTCGATTTCAACAAAAAGGCCGGGGATCTGCTGCGTGAGCGGCTGAACCGGACCACCGTGATTATCGTGTCGCACTCACCCGCGACGCTACAACAATTTGCCCGTTCAGCGGCCGTTCTGATGAATGGCAAGCTGCATATGTTTGACACCTTGGAAGAAGCGAAACAGCTCTATGACTACGAAACCCAAGGCTAAAAAGTTCCGCATCCGCCGTGGTGGCTCCTCTGACGGGGCCACCGGTGCACCTGCGGCCAACGCCCCTGCCCCTCAACCTGAGGCGCCCGCCAATGAGGCTGCGCAAACGCCGCGGCCGACCCGCCCGCAACAGGGCGCGCGCGACTACGCTGAGCAGATGCGCAAACAGGCCGCCCAATCGCTGCAGCCGCAAGAAGGGGGCGAAGAGGAAATGCAAAGCCTCGCCGCCATTGCCGCCCGCCGTAAAGCGCAGGCACAGCCGCAGCCCCAAGCGCCGTCGCCGGCACGCCCAGCGGCCCGCGCCCAGCAGGCCCAGCCCCAGCAAGCTGCCCAGCAACCTGCTCAACAGGCCGCGCAACGCCCGCAACAGGCTCAGGCGCAATCTCAGGCAGCACGTGAGGGCATGGTCGCCTCGCCGCAGGAAGTGACCGCCGATCAGGAAATTGACGCCATTCGCCGCGAAGGGCTGACCGGACGCCAGCTGCGCATGGCCCGCCGGGTGGCGCAGAAACACGGGCTTGCCCCAACTTCGGATTTTGACGCTGTGCGCCTGTTGCGCGCCAGCGGCATTGAGCCGTTCAAGCGCACCAATCCGCTGGAACTGGTGGTGCCCTCCGCCGCCAAAGACGGCGCTGAGGCCGCAACACAACTGCCCCAGACCGTTACGCCTGAGGCCAGCAAACTGCCCTCTACCGAAATGGCCCCGGCAGAACGACGTCTGCAGGAAATCAGCGAAATTCAACGCGATATCATGCGCCGCCGCCGTCGCAAGATGATCCTGCTGCTGACGCGCCTCAGCTTTTTCGTGTTCCTGCCGACCCTGCTGGTGACCTGGTATTTCACCTTCATCGCCTCACCGCTTTACTCGACCAAGTCCGAGTTTCTGGTGCTTCAGGCTGATTCCGCAGGCGGTGGCAGCATGCGCGGTCTGTTGGCCGGCACACAGTTTGCTACCAACCAAGATGCCATCGCGGTGCAGAAATTTCTGACCTCAAGGCCGGCGATGATCCGGCTGAACGAAGAGTTCGGCTTCAAGGAACATTTCAGCCAAGACAGCATTGACCCGATCAAACGTCTTGAACCCGATGCCACCAATGAGGCCGCCTATAAGCTGTTCAAACGCTACGTGAAAATCGGCTACGACCCGACCGAAGGTGTGGTCCATATGGAAGTGATCGCCGCTGATCCAGTGGTGGCCACAACCTTTGCCGAGGCGCTGATTTCCTATGCTGAGGAAAAGGTCGATGAACTGTCGCTGCGCAAACGGGATGACCAGATGCGCGAAGCCCGCGCCAGCCTGGAACAGGCCAAACAGGAACGGACCGAAGCGCAGCGCAAGCTGGTAGAACTGCAAGAGGGCACTCTGCTGGATCCGCAGGGCGAAATGGCCGCGATCCGGGCGCTGATCAACAATGTTGAGATTCAGCTGCAGGACAAGGAATTGCAACTGCAAACCCAGCTGAACAACCAACGCCCCAACCAGCCCAAGGTTCAGGCGCTGGAGGTTGAGATCCGCATCCTCAAGGCCGAACTGGCCCGCCAGCAGGCCCGCCTGAATGAAGCGCAGAACGGCGACAGCTCCCTGGCCGCCAAGGCAGCGCAGATCCAGATGGCGCAGGCCGACCTGGCCACCGCAGACCTGTTCCTGCAATCCGCAGTACAGAACGAAAAGCAGACCGCCCAGGCCGCCGCACGGCAGGTACGCTACCTGACAACGGCTGTGGCCCCGGTTGTGCCCGACGCGGCCTCTTACCCACGGGTCTTTGAAAACTCGATCCTCGCCTTCCTGGTGCTGTCGGGCGTCTATCTGATGATTTCGCTCACCGCATCGATCCTGCGTGAGCAGGTTTCAACCTAAGCTCTTACCCCCTGTTCATCCAGAACGGGGGGCTAACCCTCTGGATAGGGGGTATCCCCGTCTGTTTTGTTGAATCGTAACGGTTTGCTGGGCATAACAGGTCCAACATTGCCTTCCCCATCCTCCCGGGGTGGGCGCGCCGAAACATGCCGGACCAACCCTTTCAAAGTGAGTAATTTCAGTGACCAAACCTCTTGCAGATGTGACGCCAAACACTTGGGATTTCCTCAAGCTGCCGATGATCAAACCCACCGGCTTTCGCGAATATGACGCCCGCTGGAAATTCCCGGATGAGATCAACCTGCCCGGCATGACCGCCCTGGGTCTGGGCATTGGCACCCAGATGCGCCTGCATGGGCTGGAGCCGGTGATCGCCGTCGGCAATGACTATCGCGACTATTCGCTGTCGATCAAAAACGCCCTGATCGTCGGTCTGATGCGGGCCGGCATCAAGGTGAAGGACATCGGCCCCTGCATCACCCCAATGGCCTATTTCAGCCAGTTCCATCTGGACGCGCCCGCCGTGGCGATGGTCACCGCCTCGCACAATCCAAACGGTTGGACCGGTGTCAAAATGGGCTTCCAGCGCCCGCTGACCCACGGCCCCGATGAGATGGGTGAGCTGAAAGACATCGTGCTGAACGGCAAGGGCCAGCCGCATGAGGGCGGCATGTACGAATTCGTCGATGGCGTTTGGGACGCCTATATGGATGACCTCGTCGGGGATTTCAAAATGACCCGCAAGCTGAAGGTTGTCTGCGCCTCAGGCAATGGCACCGCCGCTGCCTTTGGTCCGGCGCTGTTTGAACGGTTGGGTGTGGAAATGGTCGATAGCCACAACCGGCTGGACTACACCTTCCCCAACTACAACCCGAACCCCGAAGCGATGGAAATGCTGCATGACATGTCAGACAGCGTGAAAGCCTCGGGCGCGGATTTTGCGCTTGGCTTTGACGGGGATGGCGATCGCTGCGGGGTGGTCGATGATGAGGGTGAGGAGATCTTTGCCGATAAGGTGGGCGTCATCATGGCCCGCGATCTGGCCAAGCTCTACCCCGGATCGACCTTTGTGGCGGATGTGAAATCCACCGGCCTCTTTGCCTCGGACCCGGAGCTGCAGAAATATGACATCAAGGCCGATTACTGGAAAACCGGCCACAGCCACATGAAACGCCGTGTACACGCCATTGGCGCGCTGGCGGGTTTTGAAAAGTCGGGCCACTACTTCCTGTCCGGTGACATCGGCCGCGGCTATGACGACGGCATGCGCGTCGCGGTGGAGATCTGCAAGCTGATGGACCGCAACCCCGACATGAAAATGTCAGACCTGCGCAAGGCGCTGCCAAAAACCTGGTCCACCCCCACCATGTCGCCCTATTGCGCCGACACCGAGAAATACGGCGTGCTGGACCGGCTGGTGGAAAAACTGGTGGCCAAGGCAGAGGCTGGCGAAACCCTGGCCGGCAAGGCGATCAAAGAGGTTGTGACCGTCAACGGCGCCCGGGTGATCCTGGAAAACGGCTCCTGGGGGTTGGTGCGCGCCTCGTCCAACACGCCGAACCTGGTGGTGGTCTGCGAAAGCAGCGAAAGCGAAGCAGAAATGCGCGCCATCTTTGCCGAAATCGACGCGGTGATCAAAACCGAGCCGCTGGTCGGGGAATACGACCAGACGATCTGAACCACTCTCGAAGTGTCGGAAAACATCCCCGTTGCGCTCACCCGCGGCGGGGTTTTCTTTTGGAGTGCGCCCCAACAAATCCGCATAAGCCAGATGCAAACTCGTAAATTCCGCATACGCTGATCAGTCGCTATCTAACCGCCATCGCCCAAACGGGCCCTTCAAAACGAAAAAGCGATTAGAGAAAGCGAACCCTGAGATGCATCTGAAATTTCATCACCATATTCTTGCCCTGTCTGCCCTGATCACCCTGGCCGCCTGCGCCGATCCGCTGGATCGTCAGGTGCAGCTCTCTGGCCCTGCCGGGGCAAATTTTGCCGCTGATCAGGCCACCTGCCGTCAGGTGGCCAAATCCTACACCGATGAACGTGCCCGCCGCGGCACATATGCCGGCGTTGCCGTGGGCGGCTTGGCGGGCGCTGCTGAGGAAGAAGACCTTGAAGGCGCGCTGATTGGTGCCGCGCTTGGCGGTGTCATTGGCCGCGCCGAAGCCGAGGCCGAAATCAACGAAGACCGCCGCGCCGTGATGCTGCGCTGCCTGCAAAACAAAGGCCACCCCGTTGTGGGGTGACCTAAAGGAGCCTTTCATCGTTCCGCCAAATACTCTGGGGTGAATGGGGACCTCAAAGAGGGTCCCAGAGGGGCAAAGCCCCTCCCGCCCCCAGGGTATCAGGCGGTCATTCCAGCCCGCGCCCTTTCAACAGCGCCTCAACCCCGGGCATCCGTCCCCGGAACGACACATAAAGCTCTTCGGCCTCTTTCGATCCGCCGGTGGACAGGATGTTGTCCTCCAACGCTTTGGCCTTGACCGGATCAAAGGCGCCGCCGGCCTCTTCAAAGGCGGCGAAAGCATCGGCATCCATCACCTCGGACCACATGTAGCTGTAATAGCCGGACGAATAGCCGTCACCGGCAAAGACATGGGCAAAATGCGGCGTCGCATGGCGCATGGCGATCTGTTTCGGCATGCCTAGCCCGGCCAGAACCTCCGCCTGTTTTGCCATCGGATCCGCGGCAGCCGCGCCGCGGTGGAACGCCAGATCCACCATAGCCGAGGCGACATATTCCACCGTCTGGAAGCCCTGATCAAAGTTGGCGGCGCCCAGCACCTTCTCCAGCATCGCGGCGGGCATGGCCTCGCCGGTTTCGGCGTGGGTGGCAAATTCCTGCAGCACCTCAGGCACCTCAAGCCAATGTTCATACAGCTGACTGGGCAGTTCCACAAAGTCCCGCGCTACCGCGGTGCCGGAAATGCTTTCATAGGTCACATTGGACAGCATCTGATGCAGCGCATGGCCAAATTCATGGAACAGGGTGCGCGCATCGTCATAAGACAGCAGCGCCGGATCGCCCTTGGCAAAGTTGCAGACGTTGATCACCACAGGGGCCTGCACCTTCGGGAACTTCGCCTGTGCCCGCATCGCCGAGCACCACGCGCCGGACCGTTTGGAGCCACGGGCGAAATAGTCACCAATGAAAACGGCCACATGTTCACCGTTCCGCGTCACTTCCCAGGCGCGACAATCCTCATGGTAGAGCGGCACATCCAGCGGTGTGAACTCCAGCCCGAACAGACGGGTGGCACAGGCAAAGGAGGCCTCAATCATCCGCTCCAGCTGCAGGTAGGGCTTCAGCTCAGCCTCATCCAGATTATGTTCCGCCTTGCGCCTTTTGGCAGCGTAATAGTGCCAGTCCCAGGCTTCCAGAGCGCCGTTGATGCCCTCGGCATGCATCATTTCTTCCAGCACGTTGGCATCTGCCTCGGCGCGGGCCTTGGCCGGCTGCCAGACCGCTTCCAGCAGTTCGGCCACCCGATCCGGCGTCTTGGCCATTTCGGTTTCCAGTTTGTAGCTGGCAAAATCCGCATAGCCCAACAGGTGCGCACGTTCTTCGCGCAGGCTCAGGATCTCAGCCGCGATGGCGCGGTTGTCATTGTCATTGCCGTTAGCCCCCCGCGCGGTAAAGGCCTGATAGGCCTTCTGGCGCAGATCGCGGCGGGTGGAGAATTGCAAAAACGGGGTGATGATCGACCGACCCGTGGTCACCACCGGCCCGGCGGCGCCCTTTTCAGCACCCGCCGCGCGCATCGCCTCCACAGCGAAATCGGGCAGACCGTCCAGATCGTCTTCGGTCAGTTCCATGAACCAATCGCGTTCATCCGCCAGCAGGTTCTGGGTGAACTGGGTGCCCAGCACCGCCAAGCGGCCTTTGATTTCGCCCATGCGGGCATCGGCTGCGCCTTCCAGCGCGGCACCGGCGCGCACGAAACCGCGGTGGCTCAGCATCAGCACCCGTGCCTGTTCCGGGTTGAGGCCCAGATCGTCGCGTCGCGCCCAAAGATCAGCCAAACGGGCAAACAGCGCCTTGTTTGAGGAAATCGCAGCGAAGTGCGCCGCCATCTTTGGCGAGAAGTCGCGCTGCAACGCCTCACGCGCCGGGTTGCTATCGGCGCCTGCAACGGTGAAAAACACCGAAAGCACTTTGTTCAGCGCCTCACCCGCGGCCTCCAGCGCTTCGACGGTATTGGCAAAGGTCGGGGTGTCCGTGTTTTCGGCGATGGCTGCAATTTCAGCGTTATGCGCGTCCAGCGCGGCCTCAAACGCGGGGGCAAAATCCTCATCCCGGATGGTGTCAAACGGGGCAAGTTCAAAAGGGGTGTCCCATTGGGACATCAGCGGATTGGTCATAACGATCTCCTTTGAGGGAAAGCTATGCCCGCGCATTGGGATCGTCCAGAGGAGGGGCGCAAAAAGGATGTGATCAGCGGCGCCAACCGGACCGCAGCGCGATCCGGTTAAGGAATTGTCACCCCACGTCCTTGCGCCGCAGATGCCGTTCAAACCGTCTGAGCAGCAGCGACAGGCCAATCGTCATGGTCAGATAGATCAGTGCCACCACGTTATAGGTCTCAAAATAACGGAAGTTGCTGGCCGCGGTGACCTTGCCCAGCTGGGTGACATCCAGAACCCCCAGCACTGACACCAGTGAAGAATCCTTAACCAAAGCCACGAAATCATTGCCCAGAGGCGGCAGGATCGTACGGATCGCTTGTGGGAAAATCACCAGCCGGAACCGATGCCAGCGGCTGAGGCCCAAGGCCTGCGCCGCCTCAATCTGGCCGGTATCAACAGATTGCAGACCCGCGCGGAACACTTCGGAAATAAAGGCACTATAGGCAATCATCAGGGCAAGGATGGCGCGCCACAGCAATGGGAAATGCCGGGTGCGGATCGGATCAAGGCCAATCATTTCCCCCACATAATTGTAGAACGCCACTAGCGCCGGGGCGAGGGCGAAGGCCACATAAAGCAGCAGCACAATGATCGGCACGCCGCGCACCACTTCGACGTAGAACCGGCAGAGCTGACGCACCACCAGATACCGTGACCCAGACCCCACCGCCAGAAGCAGCCCCAGACCAGAAGCCAAGACAAAGCTGACCAAAGTGACAAAAACTGTCAGTTTGACACCCTTGCTGAGGGTCGCAAGGATCTGCACGTAGAGGTCATCCGTGACCACCTGCCAGCCCAGGTAAAGCCCGATGGCCACCACGGCGACCAGCCACCAGGGGAAGTCTTCTTTGTTCTCGCGGACCGGGCCCATCTTGCCTGCCTTTCAGAAAAATCCCCGACACGCAGGATGCGGCCGGGGATCTGTCATCATCTTTATGCGGTCTTACTGACCCAGTTTATATTCCAGGAACCACTTGGTGTTCAGCGCTTCCAGCGATCCATCCGCCTCCATCGAGGCAATCGCGGCATTGATCGGGGCAACCAGATCCGAACCTTTGGGGAAGATGAAACCAAAGTCCTCAGTGCCCAGCGGATCGCCGATGATCTTCAGACGGCCGTCAGATGCCGCCACATAGCCGTTGGCCGCGGTGCTGTCGGACAGGGCCAGATCCACATCGCCCACGCGCAGGGCCTGAATGGCCGCGCCGAAGGTTTCAAACAGGGTGATGCGCGGGTTGGCCTCATCGCCATCCAGAATGTCATAAACGGTGACGTAGAACGGCGTGGTGCCCGGCTGCGCGCCAGCCAGCAGATCGGCGTTGGCGGCAAAGCTCTTGGCATCGTCAAACCGGGTTTCGTCGCCCGCAACAATCATCCGCATCTGCGAGGTCATGTATTTGTCCGAGAAGTCGACTTTTTCCTTGCGGTCTTCGCGGATGGTGATGCCGGTCATGCCCAGATCGAACTGACCCTCCGAGACCGCGGGGATCATCGCGTCCCAGCTGATATTTTCGTAAACAACGGTGATGTTGATGCGCTTGGCAATCTCTGCCATCGCGTCATATTCCCAGCCGATCGCCTCGCCGGTTTTGGGATCAACAAACTGCAGCGGCGGATAGGCGTTTTCGGTCACAACAACCACTTCCTTGCCGCCCAGATCCGGCAGGTCCGCCGCCATAGCGGTGGAGGTCAGGCCCAATGCGGCCACCATCGACAGAACAAATTTCATGCTTAAACCCTCTCTGTTCACGCCGAAGGCTCTCCGGCTTATGGCACTGTTTTAACGGATCGCGGCGGTTGCTCAACCATCCGTTTTGCCACAAATCGGGCAATCAGCGCGTGGTTTTACCGTGAATTTACGGGTTTCCCCCCAAAGCGCGTCGTAAATCATCATCTCACCGCGCAGCACCGCGCCTGCACGGGTGATCAGTTTCATCGCCTCAACCGCCATCATCGTGCCAATGACCCCGGGCAGCGGCGCGATCACCCCGGCCTCGGCACAGCTGGGGGCCAGCCCGGCAGCAGGCGCTTCGGGGAAGATACATTGATAGCAGGGCCCACCCTTTTTGGGATGGAACACGCTGATCTGCCCTTCCCATTGCGACAGCGCACCGGAAATCAGCGGCTTGCCCTGGTCTACGCAAATCCGGTTGGCCAGATAGCGGGTGTCAAAGTTATCGGTGCCGTCCAGCACGATGTCATACTCCGCAATCAGATCCGCGGCCGTCTCCGCCTCCAGCCGCCGTTTATATGGGCGCACCTCCACAAAGGGGTTCTGCGCCTTCATGGCCTTTTCGGCAGAAAACACCTTGGGCAGGCCGATGTCCGCATCGCGGTGGATCACCTGACGCTGCAGGTTGGAATTGTCCACCTCATCATCATCAATCACCCCAATGGTACCCACACCCGCCGCAGCCAGATAGAGCAGCGCTGGGGAGCCAAGGCCGCCCGCGCCAATGACCAGAACCTTGGCGTTTTTCAACCTCTTCTGACCGGTGCCGCCGACCTCACGCATGACGATATGGCGGGCGTAGCGGTTCAGTTCGGTCTCAGAAAACGTTGGTTTAGGCGCGCTGTCTTCCACCTCATCGGGTTGGGCGCGCTGGCGCAGCCAACCAAGGCCCATCCGGTAAAGCCAGATCAAGACACCTGCCCCCGCCAGCATCAGCCAGAGCGCAACCGATCCACCAGTGGCCTCCCGCAGGGGATGGCCCTCAGGCAGCGTCAGCTGGGCCAGCACCACAGCGAGCCACAGCAAGAAGGTCAAGGACCAGCGCATGGCTTTGGGCAGGCCGATCAACTGTCCGACGCCCCAGATCATCCCAACAAGTGCAAATACCAGCAGCATTGACCGCCTTTACCTTTCTGCCCCGTTTCCTAACGCCCGCTTATTGACGCCCGGTGGAGCCAAAGCCCCCCGCGCCGCGCGCCGTGTCCTCTAGATCTTCGGCCACCGAAAAGGCCGCCATCACCACAGGGGCCACCACCATCTGCGCGATCCGGTCACCGTGGTTGATCTGGAACGCCTCCTGACCGGCGTTCATCACAATGACGCCCAATGGGCCGCGATAATCGCTGTCAATTGTGCCGGGGCTGTTGGGCAGGGTGATGCCATGTTTCAGCGCCAGCCCCGAACGGGGGCGCAGCTGCACCTCATAGCCTTCGGGGATCGCCATCCGCAGCCCCGTCGGCACCAGCGCGCGGGCGCCGGGCGCCAGTTCGATACCGCTGTCGCGCAGATCCGCACCAAAATTCGCCCGCAGATCCGCACCCGCGGCGCCCGCGGTGGCATAGCCCGGCAGGCCAAGGGATTGATCCGCCTCGGGCAGCCAGCTCAGCACAATTTCAACCATGGTCACGTACTCTTTCAATGTTCCCAAAATACTCTCGCCGGAGGCAGCTGCGCCTCAGCGCAGCAACGTCTCCGCAATGCGGTCGGCCAGTTTCACCGCCACCGCGTCTTTGCCCATACGGGGCCAGTTTTCCGCTCCATCCTCGGAAATCAGGGTCACGGCATTTTCGCTGCCCCCCATGATGCCGGTTTCCGGGCTGACGTCATTGGCCACGATCCAGTCACAGCCTTTGCGCTGGCGTTTGGCCGTGGCATTGGCGATCACATCGTCGGTTTCCGCGGCAAAGCCCACCACCAGACCGGGGCGGCCCTGATCCAGCTGGCTGATCGTTGCCAGAATGTCGGGGTTTTCGGCAAATTCCAGCACCGGCAGCTTGCCGTTCTGTTTCTTGATTTTTGATCCCGAGGCCGAGGCCACGCGCCAATCCGCAACGGCGGCAGCGAAAACACCCGCATCCACCGGCAACGCCGCCTCAACTGCCGTTAACATATCCTTGGCGCTTTCCACCCGGTGCAGCACCACCCCCTCCGGCGGGGGCACATCTGCGGGACCGGTGACAAAGATCACCTCAGCCCCCAGCGCCACCAAGGCCTTGGCAATTGCCGTGCCCTGCGCCCCCGAGGAACGGTTGGCGATATAGCGCACCGGATCAATCGGTTCATGGGTCGGGCCCGAGGTGACAAGGATCCGTTTGCCTTTGAGGGGACCGTCGGTCAGGGCCGCCTCAATCCCGGCCAGAATCTCCATCGGTTCAACCATGCGGCCCGGACCATATTCGCCGCAGGCCATATCGCCCTCATTCGGGCCCAGAACAGTGATGCCGTCACCCTGCAACAGCGCCAGATTGCGCTGGGTCGCCGGGTGATCCCACATCCGCACGTTCATCGCAGGCGCAATCATCACCGGGGTGTCGGTGGCCAGTAGCAGGGTCGAGGCCAGATCATTGGCCTGACCTTGCGCCATTTTCGCCATCAGATCGGCGGTCGCTGGGGCCACCACCACCAGATCCGCCACGCGCGACAGCTGGATATGGCCCATCTCGGCCTCATCGGTCAGATCGAACAGATCCGTGTAGACCTTTTCACCCGCCAGCGAGCCGATGGTCAGCGGGGTGACAAATTCCTGTGCAGCCTTGGTCAGAACCGGCGTCACCGAGGCCCCGCGTTCGCGCAGGCGGCGGATCAGCTCGGGCAGTTTAAAGGCCGCGATCCCGCCCCCGATAATCAACAAAATGCGCTTGCCGTTCAGCATGTTCACCCCCGCAGTAACCTGTGGCGGACAGTAGGGCGCTGCGCAGCCAAGGGCAAGGGCGCGCACAGGTCGGTGGGGCGCTTAGCGGAAGGCATCGCAGGGATCCCCCCGGTCAACACCGGGGCTGTCGATGATCAGATCAAAGCCACCGTCGGGCGCTTGCCCATCCTCGGATTGCCCCAGCGCGATGACCTTCACCTCAGCGTCCAGCTGGCGGATCAGCGCGGTTGCCCCCCAATCGCTGCGGGCATGGCCATTGCCGGTGATCACCGCAACCGGACCGCCTGTTTTCAAGAGGGCCTGCATTGCAGCACGCGCCAGATAGGCATCCCGCAGGCGTTGCAGCGCCACCATTGGCGCCAGGTTGTCCCGTGGGATCGCCTCACAATGGGCCTGAAACTGCAATGTCAGACGGGCCTGCATCTGATCTGGTGGCAGATCCTTGGTCAGCCCATAGGCCTCAGAAAAGGCGCCAAAACTTTCGGAGATACCGTTGGAATAGGCGGCTCTGGCCTCCGCCCGGGGCAAGCCGGCGCCATAGAGCTGCGCCATTGGCGCTGCGGCGAACACCGGCGCGTAGATCTGGAAATCGGGCCAGCCACTGTCAGCCCAGCCCAGCGCCCCGGCCAGTGCGGCCAAATCCTGACGATCCACCCCTTCTGCCGCCGAGACCTGCGCCGGTGTCAGCATTTCAAAAACCAGCGCCGCGGGTTGCATCACTGTGACGATGCGGGCCTGTTCAAGGTGATGGTCGGGATTGTCATGCACCTCCCCCAACAGGGCGATGTCAGCAGCAGTGAACAAAGCATCCGCCGCCTCATCTGCATGAAGCGGCGGTGCAACGAAAGTGGCCAGAACGGCAGCAATCAACATCCTCATAGGAGGAGATCTTGCACCTCTTCGCTTTCGGCTTCCAGCTGTTTCCGCATCTTCTTCAGCGCTGCGGCCTCCAGCTGACGCACCCGTTCTTTCGACAGGCCCAGCTCAATCCCAAGAGATTCAAGCGTGCGCGCAGGTTCGCGCAACTTCCGTTCCCGGATGATGAACTGTTCGCGTTCATTGAGGCGCGACACCGCATCGGTCAGCCAGCTGCGCAACGCCTTGCGATCATGTTGATCCGCAACGATCTCAGCCGCCTGTGTGCGATCATCCTCCAGCGTATCAATCCACTCCCGCCCTTCATCTTCGGAGCTTTGCGTGGCGTTGAGGGAGAAGTCACTGCCGGACAGCCGGCCCTCCATCATCTCCACATCATGGATCGGAACCCCGATTTCCATAGAGATGGCCTGACGCATCTGATGCCGGTCCAGTTCTTCGCCGCGGGAAAATGCCTCCCGCTCCAGCCGGGCCTGAACCCGACGCATGTTGAAGAACAGCGACTTCTGCGAAGAGGTCGAGCCGGTGCGCACCATAGACCAGTTGCGCATTACATAGTCCTGGATGGATGCTTTGATCCACCAGACCGCATAGGTTGAAAAGCGAACGCCGCGATCGGGATCAAATTTGTCCGCAGCCTTCATCAGGCCTAACCCAGCCTCCTGGATCAGGTCATTCATCGGTGCGCCATATCGTTTAAATTTGGCCGCCATCGAAATGGCGAGGCGCATATAGGCAGTAATTAATCGGTGCAGGGCCGCTTCATCGCGATGATCGCGCCATGCGTATGCTAATTGTCTTTCCGTTTCCGCATCCAGCAATTCAGCCTTCATGGCTGTGCGGGACAGCGAGAGGTCCTTGGGTGAATCAAGTGCCATGATATTCCCCCATGTTTGTGACGCGTGAAATAAGCTTGCGTCTTGTTATCTTAGCCGCATGAATGCTACGCACCGCAAGGTGTACTGGATCACAATAAGGTGTGAAAAACATGCTGCAGAAGCTGACTCTGGTCCTTGGCGGAGCCTCCTCCGGCAAGTCTGCATTCGCCGAAAATATCGTGATTCAAAGTGGTTACACCCGCATCTACTTGGCCACATCGCAGGCCTGGGATGATGAAATGAAAGAGAAAATTCAAAAACATATTCAACAGCGTGGCGAAGGCTGGAAAACCGTTGAGGCGCCTTTGGACCTCACTGAGGTGCTATCCGCTGTGAAGAAGAAAGAGGTCGTGCTGCTGGATTGCGCCACCATGTGGCTGACCAATCATCTGCTAGCGGACCACGATCTGAAGGCCGAAAGCAAACGGCTGCTGAAAGCACTGAAAGACTGCAAAGGCCATGTGGTTGTGGTCAGCAATGAGGTCGGGCTTTCGGTGGTTCCGGAAAATGCGTTGGCGCGCCGGTTCCGTGATGCGCAAGGCACGTTGAACCAACAGTTGGCCGCCCGCGCCGATACCGTGGTTGCGGTGATGGCGGGCCTGCCGCTGGCGCTGAAGGGGACATTGCCATGAGCCGTTTCTTCTGGGTGCGCCACGGACCAACCCATGCCAAAACCATGGTCGGCTGGTCGGATCTGCCCGCCGATCTGTCTGATACCGCACAGGTTGAACGGTTGGCCGGGCATTTGCCACAAAACGCTTTGGTGATCTCCTCTGATCTCAGCAGGGCGCGGGCCACTGCAGACGCCATTCAAGGCCAGCGTGATCGATTGGCCCATGACATGGACCTGCGGGAAATCCATTTCGGCAACTGGGAGCTGAAACGTTTTGATGAGATTGAGGATGAGGCGCTGATCCGCAATTTCTGGGACAATCCCGGCGATGTGCGCCCGCCCAACGGCGAAAGTTGGCATGAGGTCAGCGCCCGTGTCGATCGTGCCGTCGCCCGCGTGATGGCGGCCCACCCCGGTCGGGACATCATTGCCGTGGCGCATTTCGGGGTGATCCTGACCCAGGTTCAGCAGGCCTTGCAGATCGGCGCTTATGAGGCCTTTGCCCATCGGATCGAAAACCTTTCGGTCACTGAACTGCATTGGCAGGGTGGCCGCTGGCACGCCAAGGGCATCAATCACCTTCCGTGATGCAGTTACCGCACAGATTTTCGTTTCACAGACAGGGTGTTGCCGCCTAGCCTGCCACCAGAACAACGCGGACAGGCACGGAGGCCCCCATGAGCTACGAACTCTTCATCGGTGATCGCACCTTTTCCAGCTGGTCCCTGCGCGGCTGGCTGATGCTGGAAAAATTTGACCTTCCGTTTCAGACCACCACGCTGAGCCTTTATGACGGCAGCTTTCGCCGCGCGCTGGAACCTTTGGCGCCTGCCCGGCTGGTGCCGGTTGTGCGCTGCGCCGACGGGACGGTGATCGGCGAAACACTGGCGATTGCTGAGGAGCTGAATGAACGCCACCCCGAGGCGCAGATGTGGCCCGCCGACCCTGCCGCCCGCGCCTTTGCCCGCTGGATTTCGGCCGAGATGCACGCCGGGTTCATGGCGCTGCGCAGTGAATGCCCGATGCAGCTGATCCATCAATATCAGGATTTCCCGGTCAGCGATGCCGTCGCCGCGGATCTGGCCCGGATTGAGGATCTGTGGACCCGGGCGCGCCAACAGTTTGGCGCCGAGGGCCCGTGGCTCTTTGGGCGCTACTCGCTGGCGGATGCGTTTTACGCGCCGATTGCGGCCCGGATCGCAGGCCACGGCTTGCCGGTAGGCCAGATCGCTGCGGACTATGTGGCAACCACGCTGGCTGATCCCAGCTTCCGCCGCTGGCGCGCCCTTGGTCTGACCCGCAACTATGATCCTGTGCCTTACGCAAACGATCATGCCACAACGGTTTGGCCCGGACCTGCGCGCCTGTCTGCGGTGGCGGTCGACGGCAAAACACCGGTCAACGCCGCCTGCCCCTATTCGGGCCGCCCCTCCACCCATTGTCTGGAACTCGACGGCGTGATCTACGGGTTCTGCAACGCCACCTGCCGCGACAAAACCGTTGCGGATGCCGAGGCCTGGCCAAAGTTCACCACTCTGCGGGCCGAACACGGGGCTTGAAGCCGGCGTTCACTGCGATCGTTAACGCTTCGGTAAGCACTGCGCGGTTAACGTTCCCCTAACCAAGGGGGAAAGCTATGGTTGCGCGGGCCTATACCGTTGCTTTTGAAGGCGTATCCGCCCGGCGGGTTGAGGTGCAATGTGCCCTGTCGCCGGGCTTGCCTGCGTTTTCCATCGTGGGCCTGCCGGATAAATCCGTCTCCGAAGCGCGGGACCGGGTGCGCGCCGCGCTCAGCGCCTTGGCCATCGCGCTGCCCTCCAAACGGATCACGATCAACCTTTCCCCCGCCGACCTACCCAAGGAAGGCAGCCATTTTGATCTGCCGATTGCCATGGCGCTTTTGGCCGCGTTGGAGATCATTCCACCTGATGCAGCCGAGGCGATCACAGCCTTGGGCGAACTGTCCCTTGATGGCGCATTGGTCCCGGTGATCGGTGCCCTGCCCGCCGCCATGGCAGCCGCAGAAGAGGACCGCGCGCTGCTCTGCCCTGCTGCCTCGGGGGCGGAGGCTGCCTGGGTCGGGGCCTGTCAAGTCATTGCCGCGCCGGCGCTTTCTGACGTGGTACGCCACTTCACCGGCCAGTCCCCTCTGCCCCCCGCCGAACCCGGGGAGGTCACAGGCACCCCCGGCGGCCGTTGCCTGCGCGATGTCAAAGGTCAGGAACGGGCGAAACGGGCGCTGGAAATCGCTGCTGCCGGACGCCATCACCTTTTGATGAGCGGCCCGCCGGGGTCCGGCAAATCGATGCTGGCGGCGCGACTGCCCGGCATTCTGCCCCCCCTCAGCGCGGCGGAGGCATTGCAAACCTCCATGATCCATTCGCTTGCAGGCCTTTTGGACGAGGGCGGCATTTCACGCAGCCGCCCGTTCCGTGAACCGCATCACACCGCCTCAATGGCGGCGATTGTAGGCGGTGGGCGCAGTGCCAAACCGGGGGAAATTTCGCTGGCCCATAATGGCGTGCTGTTCCTTGATGAATTGCCCGAATTCAACAGGTCCGTACTGGAAACCCTGCGCCAACCCATTGAAACCGGGGAGGTTATGATCAGCCGCGCCAATGCCCATGTGACCTACCCCTGCCGGTTCATGTTGGTGGCCGCAGCCAATCCCTGCCGTTGCGGCCACCTGACGGATCCGGCCCGCGCCTGCAATCGCGCCCCCAACTGCGGTGAGGATTACATGGGCCGGATCTCCGGGCCGTTGCTGGACCGGTTTGACCTGCGCCTTGAGGTGCCGCCGGTCAGTTTCACCGATCTAGACCTGCCCGCCGCGGGTGACAGCTCGGCGCAGGTCTGCAGCCGCGTCGCCAAGGCCCAGGCGCGACAGGCCGCGCGGCATGGCGCCGAAGATGGTTTTACCAATTCCGATCTGGAAGGTGGCGCGCTGAGCGAGGTGGCGACGCCAGATTCTGAGGGGCAAGCCCTGCTGACACAAGTGGCGGAGAGGTTTGGGCTAACGGCGCGGGGCTATCACCGGGTGTTGCGGGTGGCGCGCACCATTGCCGATCTGGATCTCAGCGAAACGGTGCGCCGCCCCCATGTGGCTGAGGCGATCAGTTACCGGCTGATGCAGCCACAGTCGGGTTAGCAAAAGCGTCTTAGAAAGTGGGCAACGTCGCGCAGGGCAGCGCGTGCTTCGGGAAACCAGCCATCAAAGATCTGCCAGACATGCGGGGCGTCCTGCCAAATCTGCAGGGCGACCTCCGCACCTGCGTCGCGCAGCTTATCGGTCATCCGACGGGCATCATCATAGAGGATTTCAGCGTCCGAGACCTGGATCAGCACCGGCGGGCAGTCCGGAAAATTGGCATAAAGCGGTGAGGCACGTGGATCTTCGGGCGCCAGATCCCCCAGGATCATCTGCGCCAGATAGGGCCCGCGGTCACCGGGAAAAAAGTGATCCCTCCGCCCGTTGTCCCGCACGGAGGCCCCGGTGAAAGCAAGATCACAGAAGGGCGAAAGCGCAAAAGCGGCGGCCGGGGGCTGACCGCTTTGACACAGCTCCGCCAGCAGCGCGAGAGCCAGACCGCCGCCGGCGCTGTCACCGCCCAGGATGATCTGATCGGGTCGATAGCCCCGCTGCAGCAGATGGGCATGGGCGGCCCTGGCGTCCTGCAGCGCGGCGGGCAACGGATGTTCAGGCGCCAGACGATAGTCCGGCACAAAGGCCCGCAGACCGGTCATGCGGGATATCCGGGCCACCAAGGCCTGATGGGTTTTCGGGCTGCCGGCGATATAGCCGCCGCCATGCAGATAAAGCAGCACCTGATCCGACATGACCGGCCCCGCCCCCACCCAGAGCGCATCGCGGGCCGCGTGTTGATCTGACCCGAGGGTGGGAAACTGGCAGGGGATGGCGTGCATATGCGGCACCGGTCGGAACCAGCGCCGCGCCGCACGTTCGAAATGGTGCCGCATGTTCTGCGGATCCGTGGCGCGCCGCATCACCGGGCGCACCGTGAGGCGCATCATTGCACCCATAAGGCGGAGCGTCAGGCTCACGCCCGCTTGGCCTCAATCGCCTCCCAGATCTTCTGGGCGGTGTTGGTGCCGTCAAACCGCTCCAGCTCCTGAATGCCGGTGGGCGAGGTGACGTTGATCTCGGTCAGGTAGTCGCCGATGACGTCGATGCCGACAAAGACCTGGCCTTTTTCCCGCAACAGCGGGCCGATCCGATCACAGATTTCCCGGTCGCGATCGCTGAGCGCGATTTTCTCAGGCCGGCCACCCACATGCATGTTGGAACGGGTTTCGCCGGCCTGCGGTACCCGGTTGATGGCGCCCACCGGCTCGCCGTCCACCAAAATGACCCGCTTGTCCCCTTTGGAGACATCCGGCAGGAACTTCTGCACGATCAGCGGTTCGCGGCTGAACCCGGTGAACAGCTCATGCAGAGAGGTCAGGTTGCGGTCACTTTCGGTCAGCCGGAAAACACCAGCACCGCCATTGCCGTAAAGCGGTTTCAGGATGATATCGCCGTGTTTGTCTTTGAACTCCCGAATGGTCTGCAGATCACGCGCGATCGTGGTTGGCGGGGTCAGGTCAGGGAAATCCAGAACCAGCAATTTTTCCGGGTAGTTGCGCACCCAGAACGGATCATTGACCACCAGAGTGTCCGGGTGGATCCGGTCCAGCAGATGGGTGGTGGTGATGTAGAACATGTCAAACGGTGGGTCCTGACGCAGCCAGACCACATCAAAACTTGCCAGATCCACCTCTTGCTCAGGGCCGGTGGTGTAGTGATCCCCTTCAACCTTTTGCACGGTCAACGGCCAGCCGCGGGCGATGATGCGCCCCTCCTGATAGGACAGGCGGTCGGGCGTGTAATAAAACAGCTCATGCCCACGCGCCTGCGCCTCAAGCGCGATGCGGAAGGTGCTGTCTGCATTGATGTCGATGGGACCGATCGGATCCATCTGAAAGGCGATTTTCATGTCTGCCACCTGTTCTGGCCAAGGGAGGTATCAACAGAATACATGACCCAAGCCCGCCAGAGTGGCAAATCAGAAATCAAAATCGCACGTATCAGTGATCGCATCAGTGCTCCCAACAGCCACCGGCGAAGGCGTTTTCCAGCACCTCAATCTGGCCCTGCGCGTCAACCATGGCCACGTCAAACCGCATATTGGTCAACAGGCCCGCCCCACATTGGCCGAGAAATTCCTCAGCCGCGCGCATGATACGATGGGCCTGACGGGCACTGACCCGCGCCAAGGCGTTGCCGAAGGAACGTGACTTCTTAACCTCGACAAAAACGAACCCATCGCGATCCGGTGGCCGCAGGATCAGGTCAATTTCCCCCGCTTTGCCGCGCCAGCGCGCGGCCACAAGGTGGTGGCCGCGGGTCAAATAGTGGGTCACCACCTGATCTTCGGCGGCGAGCCCGGCCAGATAGGCCAATTGGCCACGGTGGTGTTTAGAGTCGCGTTTGTGTTGCCCGTGAGGCCGCTGCAGCGCCGGTGGCACGGCCAAAGGCATATCCAAATCAAAGCACAGCTGGGTCAATCCGCCCCCGTTTCAGCCCTGATCGAGTGCCAGCGCCATCTGATAGATTTTCCGGCGTTTCACACCGGTTTTTGCCGCCAGTTCATCCGAGGCATCGCGCACGGACATGGTTTCCAGCAGCAGTTTCAGCTCTGCTTCTATATCAACTTCGCTAACATTTGGTGAACGCGGGCGGTCGATCAGCACCACGATTTCCCCCTTCAGGGAACGATCCGCACAGATGTCTGCAAGGTCCTGCAATGGGGCGCGAATGACCTCTTCGAATTTTTTGGTTAGCTCGCGGCACACCGCCGCGTCGCGGACGCCGCCCATGACATCGGCGGCATCTTTCAGCATGGCCGCCACCCGCTTGGGGCTTTCGTAAAACGCCAATGTAGCGGGGATCGCTGAAAGCTCCTCCAGCATCTTGCGGCGGGCACCTTTGGCGTTGGGCAGGAAGCCTGCAAACATAAACCGGTCGGTGGGCAGGCCGGCGAGTGTCAGCGCCGTCACCACGGCGGAGGGACCGGGGGCGGAGATCACATCATAGCCTTCGTCCCGTGCAGCACGTGCCAGATCGAAACCGGGATCGGCCACCATCGGCGTGCCCGCCTCAGAGGCATAGGCCAGCGATTTGCCTTCAGCCAGCAGCCCCATCAGGCGTGGCCGCATCTGGGCGCCGTTGTGATCATGGTAGGACAGCACCGGCCGATCGCCCAGGGCGACGCCGTGGATCTCCATCAGTTTGCGTAGGCTACGGGTGTCCTCGGCCACCAGCACATCCGCGCTGGCCAGAATATCCAGCGCACGCAGCGTGATGTCACGGGCGGTTCCAATGGGTGTGGCCAGCAGGTAGACACCGGGCGCCAGTTTTTTCGGTTGCAGATTCAGCACTGGACCCGCCCCTTCCTGTGTTTATTATCGGCGCAAAGACCATTCTGCGCATTTTCGCCGGTCCCGAAGGAGCCATTTATCCAATGTTCGCCGTTTTCAGCAGCGCCCGCAAGACTGCCCGTCGGGCAATTGTCCCGCTTTTCTCCGCCCTTTCGCTGACCGCTTTGGCCGCCTGTGTGCCAGCCACCAGCGGCGGCCCCTCTATCAACACCTCCAAACCCGTGCCCGTGGCCCTGCTGGTGCCCGGTGGCAGCGAAAACGCTGGCGATGTCATTCTGGCGCAAAGCCTTGAAAACGCAGCCCGTCTGGCGATCACCGATCTGGACGGCGTGAACATTGACCTGCGCGTCTACAACACAGCCGGCAACGCGGATCAAGCCGCCAGTCAGGCCGTGGCCGCGGTACAGGACGGCGCCAAAATCATCCTTGGCCCGGTCTATTCGGCCTCAGCCAATGCGGCGGCGGTAGCGGTGGCGCCCCGCGGTGTGAACGTGCTGTCGTTTTCTAACAACACCTCGGTTGCCGGTGGCAACCTGTTTATCCTTGGCCCGACCTTCCAGAACACCGCAAACCGGTTGATCGCCCATGCGGCATCGCAGGGCAAAGGCAATGTTGTGATTGCCCATGATGCCTCGGTTGCGGGGACCCTAGGGCGCGATGCAATCTCAGGCGCGATCAGCCGCACAGCCGGTGCTTCGCTGGCCGAGGCCGTGCCTTATGAGCGCTCACAGCAGGGCGTAATTCAGGCGATCCCCACCATCCGTTCGGCGGTTTCAGGCGGTGCCAGTTCGGTCTTCCTGACCGCCAGTTCCGAAGGTGCGCTACCGCTTCTGAGCCAGCTGCTGGATGAATCCGGTGTGGACCCGGCCGAGACCCAGTATATCGGTCTGACCCGTTGGGACGTGCCGCCGCAGACGCTGGAGTTGCCCGGCGTGCAGGGTGGCTGGTTTGCCAAGCCGGATCCGGCGCTGACGCAACAGTTCAGCAGCCGTTACAGCGCCGCCTTTGGCGCAACGCCGCACCCGATCGGTGGTCTGGCCTATGACGGCATTGCCGCGATCGGTGCTTTGGTCAACGCCGGCAACCGGGACGCGCTGACCGCCAGCGCGCTGACACAGGGCGCTGGTTTCCAAGGGGTCAACGGGATCTTCCGTCTGCGCCCGGATGGCACCAATGAACGGGGTTTGGCCATTGCCCAGATCCAGGACAAGAAAGTGGTTATCATCAGCCCAGCGCCCCGCAGTTTCGGCGGCACCGGTTTCTGAACCAACATCCGGGGGGCCCAGCGCCCCCCGTTTCTGTTGCCCAACCACCCATGCCCACCCTCGGCGGCCCTGCCGCGCTGACACGGGGCCTATGCAGCCGCCCTGTTTCGCAGCCACGCAGGCCCCACCTGACCCGATAGAAGACGCCCCAAAGACAAAGGCCCACAGATGCTGAACCTCCCCAAAGCGCCGGACAAGCTGATCTGCCCGGCAGGCGACATCTTTGATGCCCAGGCCGTTGGCGCCGAAATCGCTGAGGCGGCGCAAACCGCACCGGATGCGGCCCTGTTGCGCAGCGCGGTGGTGCCGATCCTTCTGAAGGCGCGCAAGGCCGGGATGGCCGCAATTGCCGAAGCCTTTGCTGCCGATCCCTTCAAGGCGCGCGCCACCACGCGGACCTACACCTGGCTGACCGATTGTCTGGTGGTGACCGCCAAACATGTAGCCACCCAGCACATGCATCCAAACCCGGATGCCGGTGAAGAGGACCGGTTGAGCCTGCTGGCCGTAGGCGGCTACGGGCGCGGTGAAATGGCGCCGCAGTCTGACGTCGACCTGTTGTTCCTGACGCCGAAGCAGATCACCCCCTGGGCCGAGAAGGTGATCGAATCGATGCTCTATATCCTGTGGGATCTGCGGCTGAAGGTCGGCCATGCCTCGCGCACGGTGCGCGATTGCCTGAAACTGGGGCGCGAAGATTTCACCATCCGCACCGCATTGATGGAACATCGCTATCTGACCGGGGACGCGGAACTGCCGACGGAACTGGCGAAACGTCTGACCTCGGAGCTGTTCAAAGGCACTGCGGCGGAATTTATTGAGGCTAAGCTGGAAGAGCGGGACGCCCGGCATGAACGACAGGGCGGCCAGCGCTATGTGGTGGAGCCAAACGTCAAAGAGGGCAAAGGCTGTCTGCGCGACCTGCAATCGCTGTTCTGGATCGCCAAATACGTCCACAACGTCCGCAATGTGAAGGAGCTGGTGAAGCTCAATGTCTTCAGTGAGGATGAGTTTCAGCTGTTCAAACGGGCTGAGGATTTCCTTTGGGCGGTGCGCTGTCATCTGCATCTGATCACCAACCGGCCCTCGGACCAGCTGACCTTTGACCTGCAGGTCGAGGTTGCCGCGCGGATGGGCTATGAGGATCAGGACGGCCGCCGCGCGGTGGAACATTTCATGCAGGAATATTTTCGCAATGCCACCGCCACCGGCGATCTGACCCGCATCTTCCTGACCAAACTGGAAGCGATGCACGTCAAGAACGAGCCGCTGTTGCAACGGATCTTCCGCCGCAATCCGCGTGTCAAAAAAGGCTATAAGGTGGTCCACAACCGTCTGGCGGTGGACAATGAGAAGGCCTTCCTTGCTGACAAGCTGAACCTGCTGCACCTGTTCGAAGAAGCGCTGCGCACCGGCATGTTGATCCATCCGGATGCGATGCGTCTGGTCTCGGCCAACCTTGACCTCATCGACGATGAGATGCGCAACGACAAAGAGGCCCGGCGGCAGTTTCTGGATCTGATGCTGAAACACGGCAACCCCGAACGCGCCCTGCGCCGGATGAATGAACTGGGGGTTCTGTCGGCCTTTATCCCCGAGTTTGAGCCGATCGTGGCGATGATGCAGTTCAACATGTACCACCACTACACCGTGGATGAGCACACGATCCAATGCATCCGCAACCTCAGCGACATCGAACATGGCGATCTGGTGGAAAGCCTGCCGTTGGTTTCTGGCATCCTGAAGGAAGGGGTGAACCGCAAGGTGATCTATGTGGCGCTGCTGCTGCATGACATCGGCAAAGGCCGTGATGAAGATCACTCAATCCTTGGCGCCAAGATCGCGCGCAAGGTGGCGCCGCGTCTGGGCCTGTCCAAGTCTGAGGTTGAAACGGTGGAATGGCTGGTGCGCTATCACCTGTTGATGTCGGATATGGCGCAGAAACGCGATATCTCGGACCCGCGCACTGTACGTGCGTTTGCCAAGGCGGTGAAAACCCGCAAGCGGCTGGATCTGCTGACCGTGCTGACGGTCTGTGACATCCGGGGCGTGGGCCCTGACACCTGGAACAACTGGAAGGCCGTGCTGATCCGCCAGTTGCACCGCGATACTGCGCAGGCGCTGGAACACGGGCTGGAAGAGGTCAATCGCGAAAACCGCGGCGCCGAGGCGCGCAAGCTGCTGCGCGAACGGCTGTCAGATTGGGACAGCGCCCCGTTGCGGACGGAAACCGGCCGCCATTACCCGCCTTATTGGCAAGGTCTCGACACCAACACCCATGCGGTGTTTGCCACCTTGCTGCGTGACATCCCCGATGATGAGGTGCGCATCGACCTGCACCCGGATCTGGACCGGGATGCAACCCGCGCCTGCTTTGCCCTTGTCGATCACCCCGGCATCTTTTCCCGCCTCAGCGGCGCGCTGGCGCTGGTCGGGGCCAATGTGGTGGACGCGCGCACCTATACCTCCAAGGATGGCTATGCCACCGCGGTGTTCTGGGTGCAGGATGCCGATGGCCACCCCTATGAGGAAGAGCGCCTGCCGCGGCTGACCCAGATGATCAAAAAGATCCTGCTGGGTGAGGTGAAAGCCACCGAAGCGATGAAATCGCGCGACAAGATCAAGAAACGCGAACGTGCCTTCCGGGTGCCGACCTCGATCACCTTTGATAACGAGGGCTCGGATATCTACACCATTATTGAGGTCGACACCCGCGACCGGCCTGGCCTGTTGTTTGATCTGACCCGGACGCTGGCCAACAACAACGTCTATATCGCCTCAGCCGTAATCGCGACCTATGGCGAACAGGTGGTCGACAGCTTCTATGTCAAAGACATGTTCGGGCTGAAATTTCACTCCGCCCCGCGCCAGAAACAGTTGGAAAAGAAGCTGCGCGAAGCCATCACCAAAGGCGCGGAAAGGGCCAATTCATGAAGTCAATCCGCCTGATTTCCGGCTTCCTGACGGTTGGCGCCTGGACCTTGCTGAGCCGGGTTCTGGGTTTTGTGCGCGATGCGATGATCCTGGCCTATCTGGGCACCGGCCCGGCCTATGAGGCCTTTGTGGTGGCATTCCGCCTGCCCAATATGTTCCGCCGCTTCTTTGCCGAAGGCGCGTTCAACATGGCCTTCATTCCGCAATATTCCAAACGGCTGGAAGGCGATGAAGACCCCAGCGGTTTTGCAAGTCAGGCCATCAGTGGTCTGGCCACGGTGCTGATCGTTCTGACCCTTCTGGCGCAGCTGACGATGCCCTGGCTGATCTACGGTCTGGCCTCGGGCTTTGCCGGGCAGGAACAGTTTGACCTCTCCGTCGCTTTTGGGCGGATTGCCTTTCCTTACATCCTGTTTATCTCCCTCGCGGCGCTGCTGTCTGGCGTATTGAACGCCCATGGCCGGTTTGCGGCCGCAGCGGCGGCGCCGGTCCTGCTGAACATCCTGATGGTCGGGGCCATGCTGGGCGCGGTTCTGGCCGGGGGCGATGTGGCGCAAAGCCTGGTCTGGATGGTGCCCTTTGCCGGGATCGCGCAGATGGCGCTGGTCTGGATTGCGGCGCAACGTGCAGGCATCAGCATCCGATTGCAGCGGCCCCGGTTCAGCCCCGAGATGAAGCAACTGGTGATCGTCGCCGTGCCCGCCGCCCTTGCGGGTGGTGTGGTGCAGGTGAACCTGTTGGTTGGCCAGCAGGTCGCCAGCTATTTCGACCGCGCCGTGGGTTGGCTCTATGCAGCAGATCGCCTGTACCAGCTGCCCCTTGGCGTGGTGGGCATCGCCATCGGTGTGGTGCTGTTGCCGGACCTGTCACGCCGGCTGAAGGCCGGGGATCACGACGGATCGCGCAACGCGCTGAGCCGGGCAGCAGAAATCTCATTGGCGCTGACCATCCCGGCGGCTGTGGCTCTGGTGGTTGTTCCGCTGCCGCTGGTTTCTGTCCTGTTTGAACGGGGTGCGATGACCTCAGATGACAGCGCTGCCATTGCGGTGGCGGTTGCGATCTATGGCCTTGGTCTGCCGGCCTTTGTGTTGCAAAAAATCCTGCAGCCGCTGTTCTTTGCCCGGGAAGACACCAAAACCCCGTTCCGCTACGCCCTTGGGGCCATGGTTGTGAACGCGGTGATTGCCGTTGGCCTTGCGCCGTTTATCGGCTGGATCGCCTCGGCGATTGCGACCACGCTGGCGGGCTGGGCGATGGTGGCCATGCTGGGCGTTGGCGCGCGCGGATTTGGCGATGTGGCCCGTTTTGATCGCCGGTTCCACAGCCGGATCTGGCGCATCGTCGTCGCCTCCTTTGCGATGGGGGCGGTGTTGTGGATGGCCAATGTGGCGCTGACACCGTTTCTGGGCATGGCCGGCCTGCGCTATGGCGCTTTGGCGGTGCTGGTACTCATCGGGATGGCCAGCTACTTCGCCATTGGACAGCTGATTGGTGCCTTCCGTCTGGCCGAGTTCAAAAGCGCAATGCGTCGGGGCGGCTGAAGACGGGGCGGCTGAGGCTGCCCCGGTCTATTTCTCACCAAACAATGCAAAATTCAGCGGGTGCGCAGGCGATCCCGCAGACGGCGCAACCCGCCGGGGATCAGGAACACCGCCAGAACCAACCCGGTGACAAAGCCCGCCACATCGGCCAGCCAGTCCGGCGTGCCGCCAAACAGCGCCCCAAAGAGCAGCTGAATGCCCAGCAGGAAACCGATCAGCGAAAACGCCCGGATCTGCTGTTCGCCCAGCATGCCAAGACGCAGCCACAGCAGGTAGGTATAGGCCCCGATCATCGCATAGGCGCCGGGATAGGCCCCGATCAACGGGGTATCCACATCCAGTACCAAACCATAGATCAGCGCCCCATTGGCCGCCCCCATGACAAAGAACAACAGCAGGGCAAACTGGTTATAAACCTCGCCCGCCATCTTGCCGAGCGCCAGTAGGATCACACAGCCAAACAGCGCATGCACAAAGCTGAGATGCACAAACCCATAGGTGACAAAGCGCACCATATGTTCAAACGGGTACTGCCCGGTGGCCCGCATCCATTCAAAGATCTCATCCGAAAAGGCGTATTTCTGCAGCGCCGCCAACCGCCAGCCCACCGCCTCGGGCCCGCCAAGGATGCCGCGCGCACCGAGATTGAACAGAACCTCAATCCCCAGAATGAACAGGAACAGCGCCACGATCACCGGCGGCAGCGGGTTCACCGGGTTGTTGTCTGCTTGCATGTTTTCGTCGTTCATTCCCTGCTCCTCAGATGCCCGCCTTGACGGGGGTATGGGGCATGGGTAAGCCACCAGAACAGATAAATCCAGACGGAGAACCACCATGTCGGATGCGGTCCAAACGCAATCCACCCCGAACGCCGGGTTTACCCCCCGGGTGTTTTCGGGCATCCAGCCCTCTGGCGGGCTGACCCTTGGCAACTACCTTGGCGCGATCAAACGTTTCGTTGAGAAACAGGCAGAGCCGATTGAGCAGGTCTACTGTGTTGTGGACATGCACGCCATCACCGTCTGGCAAGACCCTGAGGCCCTGCGCCGCCAGACCCGCGAATTGACCGCCGGCTACCTGGCCTCTGGGATCGATCCGACCCGTTCGATCCTGTTCAACCAAAGTCAGGTGAAAGAACACGCCGAACTGGGCTGGATCTTCAACTGCGTCGCCCGCATGGGCTGGATGCAGCGCATGACCCAATGGAAGGACAAGGCGGGCAAGAACACCCAGAACGCCTCGCTCGGCCTCTTGGCCTACCCGTCGCTGATGGCCGCCGACATTCTGGTTTACCACGCTACCGAAGTGCCGGTGGGTGAGGATCAGAAGCAGCACGTGGAACTGACCCGCGACATCGCGACCAAGTTCAACCACGACTACGGTGTGGATTTCTTCCCGATCCCCGAACCCCGGATCGAAGGCGCGGCCACCCGCGTCATGTCACTGCGCGATGGCTCCAAGAAGATGTCGAAGTCGGACCCGTCGGATGCCAGCCGCATCAACATGACCGATGACGCCGACACGATCGCCAAGAAGATCCGCAAGGCCAAAACCGATCCCGAGGCGCTGCCGTCTGAGGCCAAAGGCCTGGAAGACCGCCCCGAGGCCCGCAACCTGGTGAATATCTACGCCGGTCTGGCCGAAATGTCGGTGGATCAGGTGCTGGCCGAAGCCGGTGGCAAGCAGTTCTCGGAGTTCAAACCGATGCTGTCGGACCTTGCGGTGGCCAAACTGTCGCCGATCTCAGGTGAAATGTCCCGCCTGATGCAGGACCCGGCTGAGATCGACCGCATCTTGGGCCAAGGCGCTGATCGCGCCCGCGACATCGCCGCGCCGATCCTGACCAAAACCAAAGAGATTGTCGGCATGGTCGGGTAAGACCCGATGTCAGACAGGACAAGGGCCCCTGGCTGGGGCCCTTTTTTGTTTGGGGGCAAATGTGCCGCAGAAGACGATCCGCTACCGTAGCTGCCCCCACTGGACGCCCCGCCGGATCCTCCCTAGGTTGGCCCCACGCAAAGATCACGATCACAGGGTTCAAACCATGGCGCTCAGCAACACCATCCGCACCTATTACAAAGGCACCTGGCATCAGGGCGATCTGCCGGTGATGAACGCCGCCGATCACGGCGCCTGGCTGGGCTCTACCGTGTTTGATGGGGCGCGGTTTGTGAACGGGCTGACGCCAGACCTCGACAAACACTGTGCCCGCACCAACCGGTCTGCCAAGGCGCTGATGCTGAACCCCACCGTTTCAGCCGAGGAGATGGAACAGATCGTTCTGGAGGGGCTGCGCGGCTTTGATCCCGGCGCGGCGGTCTATATCCGGCCGATGTATTGGGGCATTCACGGCGATGCCACCGGCATTGTCCCGGTGCAGGAGGAAACCGGTTTCTGCATCTCGCTCGAAGAGATCCCGATGGCCCCGGAAGGCGCCTCCACCACGCTGACCCGCACCCGATTCCGCCGCCCGGTGCTGGAGGATGCGGTGGTGGATGCCAAGGCTGGCTGCCTCTACCCCAACAATGCCCGCATGATCGCCGAGGCGAAATCCAAAGGGTTCGGCAATGCGCTGGTGGCGGATGCCATGGGCAATGTGGCTGAAACCGGTTCCGCCAATATCTTCATGGTCAAAGATGGTGAGGTCTTCACCCCGATCCCCAATGGCACCTTCCTGGCCGGGATCACCCGCGCGCGCCACATTGCGAACCTGCGCGCTGACGGAGTGACCGTGCATGAAACCGTGCTGAGCTTTGAGGATTTCCACGGCGCGGATGAGGTCTTCATGTCCGGCAATATGAACAAGGTCACCCCTGTCACCGCCTTTGACGACACCAAATATCAGATCGGTCCTATGACCAAACGGGTAAAAGAGCTGTACTGGGACTGGGCCGCCAGTACGCGCTGAGCCCGCGCTTTCACTGTTTCAAAAATACTCAAAATCCCGCCGTGCGTCCCCCGCGCGGCGGTGTCTTATTGCGACTGCGGCAGCGTCGCCAGAAACCCGTCTGCCGCCGCTTCGATCAGCTCAACCACAGCATCAAACTCGCCGGTGTAATAGGGATCGGGCACATCGCCGATGTCACGACCGGCGAAAGGCGCAAACCGTTTGACCGGGGTCAGATTGCCCGGCGGGCGCATCGCCTCCACATCGGCCTGATTGCGGCCATCCATCACCAGGATCATATCAAACCGCATGAAATCGGCCGGGTGAAAGGGGCGCGAAACCTGCTCGGTGATGTTATAGCCTTTGCGCAGGGCTGCGTGCTGCATCGGCACATAGGGCGGATCCCCCGCATGCCAGTCCGAGGTGCCGGCAGAATCGACCAGCAGATGCGGCGCTTTCTGGCGCAGCACACCCTCTGCCATTGGGGAACGGCAGATATTTCCAAGGCACACAAAAAGGATACGTCTGGTCATCACCTTCTCCTTCGGGGCAGAGTGTAGCGGCCCCCGATCCCACCGCAAGGAGACCCATCCCAATGAGTGCTGAAAAAATTGTTATCCTGACCGGGGCGGGTATTTCCGCCGAAAGCGGCCTTGGCACCTTTCGCGATGAAGATGGGCTCTGGGCGCAGCACCGGATTGAGGATGTGGCCACCCCGGAAGGCTTCGCCGCCAATCCACAGCTGGTGCATGATTTCTACAACGCCCGGCGCGCCCAATCGGTTGCCGCTACCCCCAATGCCGCCCATCAGGCGCTGGCCCGGCTGGAGGCGGCGCACCCAGGTGAGGTGCTGGTGGTAACCCAGAATGTCGACGGGCTGCATGAGGCGGCCGGATCAAAGGCAGTGATGCATATGCACGGTGCGCTTTCAGGGGCGCTTTGTGCGGCTTGTGAGCACCGCTGGCCGGCCCCTTTGGTCATGGCGCCCAGTGATCCCTGCCCCGCCTGTGCCAAGCCAACCACGCGCCCTGATATCGTCTGGTTTGGCGAAATGCCCTATGACATGGACCAGATCTGGGACCACCTGCGGGCGGCGGATCTGTTTGTTGCGATTGGCACCTCGGGCAATGTCTATCCGGCGGCAGCCTTTGTGCAGGACGCCGCACGATACGGCGCCCATACGGTTGAATTGAACCTGGAAGCCTCCGCCACAATCAGCGATTTTGCAGAGGCCCGTTTTGGCAAAGCCAGTGAAGTGGTGCCAGCCTGGGTGGCAGAGGTGCTGGGCACATAAAAAAACGGCCCCGAAGGGCCGTTGATCTGTTCGCCAATGTGGCGCCCTTAGTGGGACATCTTGTGATCGCCGTGACCGCCTTTGCGCTTCAGGTCGACGGGCACGTCAACCACCACGTCACCGGCTTTTTCAAAGGTCAGCGTGACCTCGATCACCTTGTCCTGCTCAAAACTTTCGGTCAGGCCCATCATCATCACATGGTGGCCGCCGCGTTCCAGCATCAGCATTTCACCCGCAGCGATCTCAAAGCCTTCGGGCACATGCATCATCTGCATCACGCCGTCGCTGATTTCCTTGTGGGTGTGCAGTTCGACCTTCTTGGCCACCGTTGCCTTGGCATCGATCAGCCGGTCATCCTGACCGGAGTGGTTCATGATCATCATGAAAGCCGCGCCGGTTTTCGCCATCGGGGTGGCGGCACGGGCATAGGGGTCTTTGACCATGATGCCTTCGGCCAGGGCAGGCATAGCAACAAAAGCGGCAGCCGCCGCGGCGAGGAGGGTGGTTTTCAACGACATAATTCTGGTTCCTGTAGTCTGTCTGTCTTTGGGGGCCCGATGGAACGGGCGATAAGGATCAGAACAGAACCGGCGGACCACGCGCGCTGGCTGGAATAACCTCAGCGGCAATCGCCTTTTGGCCACGCTCGATTCGCAACACAACACCCTGCCCCAGAGGACGCAAATTTGGGGCATAGTTAGGCTGCAGGAGCGCCACCAGACTGACCGAGCAGTCGGGGCAATAATGCGGAGGATCAACGGGCTGGCCGTCGTCGTCGTAGTATACCGTAACGGTCTCATTGCCGATACAGAGCACCATTTCGCCCACAGGGTCCGACATGCCACGCGCCAGTGCCATGGTCTGTGTGGTCAGAACCATGCAAAGCGCGATCAGCACCGCCAGATATGTGCGCAAAAGTGCCATAGCTTCCCTATAGGCCTATCTGATCGGAAGGGAAAGATGACAAAAGGAAACAGCCCCATCCCAAAGGGGATGAGGCTGCTTTATCCTTGAAGGATCCGGAAGAGATTAAGCGGAGGCCTGTGCCTTCGCGATCTGCTTCTTGATCTTCAGCGCGTTGGCCGACAGCTCAACGTCTTTGGCTTTTGCCAGGAACGCGTCCAGACCACCACGGTGGTCAACGGAGCGCAGAGCAGCCGCCGAAATGCGCAGTTTGAAGCCGCGGCCCAGGGCCTCGGACTGCAGGGTAACGTCGTTCAGGTTCGGCAGGAAACGACGTTTGGTTTTGTTGTTAGCATGGCTGACATTGTTGCCAGACATCGGGCCTTTTCCGGTCAGTTCGCAACGGCGCGACATGGGTCTATCCTCGTCTCTTCGCGGGGCGCTAGACGACCCCTTCAACATAAATGGGTGCCGCCAACAGCGGTGCCCAGAATTCCGTTCGGCGTCATTAGGCGGAATCAGTAGGGAGGTCAAGGGCCAGATCCGAAGCCGCAGCGGATTCCTTACCGCTTTGACCGTCCTGATCCCCAACGTCCCCAATAAACCCACCAGACTGACGTGCCCAGAGCCCCGCATAGACGCCGCCCTTGGCCAACAGATCGTCATGGCTGCCATCCTCGATGATCCGGCCTTCGTCCATGACGACGATCCGGTCCATCTGCGCGATGGTCGACAGACGGTGGGCAATGGCGATCACCGTCTTGCCTTCCATCAGGCCAAAAAGCGTGTCCTGAATGGCGGCCTCCACCTCACTATCAAGGGCCGAGGTGGCCTCATCCAGCACGAGGATCGGCGCATCTTTTAGGATGACGCGGGCAATGGCGATCCGCTGCCGCTGTCCGCCGGACAGTTTCACACCCCGTTCGCCCACATGGGCATTGTAGCCCTTGCGGCCTTTGGGATCTTCCAGCGTGGCGATGAACTGATCTGCCTCCGCGCGGGCGGCGGCGGCCATCATCTCGGCCTCGCTGGCGCTCTGGCGGCCATAAAGGATGTTGGCGCGAATCGACCGATGCAGCAGCGAATTGTCCTGACTGACCATGCCTATCTGCTGCCGCAGCGAGGTTTGCTTCACCTCGCGAACATCCTGACCGTCGATCAGGATCTGGCCGTTCTCCGCATCACGGAACCGCAGCAAGAGGTTCACCAGCGAAGATTTCCCTGCCCCGGAACGCCCCACCAGCCCAACTTTCTGGCCCGGTGCGATGGACAGGTTCACATGGTCCAGACCACCCCGCCCTTTGCCGTAGTGGTGGCTGACATCGCGAAACTCGATCGCCGCCTTCTCCACTGCCAGCTTAGGCGCAACCTCCCGGTCGGTCACGTCATGGGCCACCGCAACGGATTGCAGCCCCTCACGGATCACACCGGCATGTTCGAACAGGCGCACCGTGACCCACATGATCCAGCCGGACATGCCGTTCAGACGGATGGTCAGCGCCGACGCTGCCGCCACTTCACCGACCGAGATCACACCGTTTGACCACAGCCAGACCGCCGGGCTCATCATGCCAAGGATCAAAACGCCATTGATGACGTTCAGACCAAAGCTCAGCTCAGTCATCAGGCGCAGGAACCGCTGGAAGCGCAGGCGCAACCGGCGCATGGCCGACAGGACATAGCGTTCCTCGGTGCCTTCATCGGCAAACAGCTTGATGGTTTCGATGTTGGAATAGGCATCCACCACCCGCGCCGTCACCATGGACCGTGCACCCGACCATTTCTCAGAGGCATGGGCGACGCGCACAGCAATGTAGCGCACGTAGAAGACGTAGATCACCACCCAGACCAACAGCGGCACCGCCAAGAGCGGATGCACGCCCGACAGGATCAGCGCGGCGGACACCACATAGGTCAACGCATACCAGATGCCCTCAAAGGACATGTAAACGGCATCTTCCACCGCGCCGCCCATCTGCATCACGCGGTTCGACAGCCGGCCAGCAAAATCGTTCTGGAAGAAGCTGGTGGATTGCCCCAGCAGGTGTTTATGCGCCCGCCAGCGCACCTGTTCCTGCATGTTGCCCGCCAAGAGCTGTTCCAGGAACAGATGGTTGATGGCAATAAACAGGGGCCGGATCATCAGGATGAACGCCGCCGCCAGCAGCAGTTCGGTGCCGTGATTGTCAAACAGTTCAGCCGGGGTGTTGCCGCCCAAAAGGTCGATCAATCGGCCGGAATAAAAGATCAGCCCAGTTTCCACGAGCGCCACAAGGACGCCGGTGATGGCCATCGCCACCATCCATTTGCGGAACGGGCCGACTTGGGTTTTCAGATAGGCCCAGAGGGTTTTGGGCGGTGTGGCCTCATCAAAAGAGGCAAAAGGATCAACAAGGTTCTCAAAGAATCGGAACATGACGGGACCTACGGGTTAAATGGAAACCGCAAAACTGAAGATCAGCAAAGCGTTTCAGTGTCTGATTGTCAGAAAGTAACGGGCAAGGATGTATGCGAAGATACGGGGCGGTGGCTTAGGGTCACCGTCACGCAGGGAACGGCGACCTTAGGAAAAGGTGCGTGGAATTCCCTGATACATCTGATTGCCTCCGTCATTAGGTGAGACAGTGCTAGCGCAAGCAATTTGCGCTGTCACGTCTTTTCTAGGGTTTTCTAAGTATGCAATTGCACACCTTTCAGCTGTGCTTCAGCTGCTCCAGCATCCGCTGCGCCGCCACAGTTGGGCTGACTGCACCGGTGGCCACATCCAGCCCCAGTTGATCCATCGCGCCTTTTGCCGCCGCGGTCTGCAGCTGGGCCAGCAAGGCCTGTTTGACCTCTTCTTCGAACCAGAACCGGGCCTGCGCGGCGCGGCGTCCCTCAAAATGGCCATTCTCACGCCGCCAGTCTGTCAACGTGCACATTTCTTCCCAGGCCTTGGTCAGGCCGTCCTCCTCCAGCGCCGAAACCGTCATCGCCTTGGGGAAGCCTTGGGGATCCTGGGGCCGTTTGCGAAGCAGCCTGAGGGCGCCGGAATAGTCGGCGCAGGTGCGTGTTGCGGTGGCTTTCAAATCGCCATCGGCTTTGTTCACAAGGATGATATCGGCCATCTCCATGATGCCGCGTTTCACCCCCTGCAACTCGTCACCACCTGCAGGGGCCAGCAGCAGGATGAACAGGTCCGACATTTCCGCCACAACGGTTTCGGACTGGCCAACGCCCACGGTCTCAATCAGGATAACATCAAACCCCGCCCCCTCACAAAGCGCCACCGCCTCACGGGTACGCCGCGCCACGCCGCCCAGATGTGACTGGCTGGGCGAGGGGCGGATAAAGGCGTTGGGATTGCGGCTGAGCCGCTCCATCCGGGTTTTATCGCCTAGGATCGAGCCGCCAGAACGCGCCGAACTGGGGTCCACCGCCAGCACAGCCACCCTGAGGCCCTGCTCGGTCAGAAAGGTGCCAAAGCTTTCGATAAAGGTGGATTTCCCCACCCCCGGCGTGCCCGACAGGCCAATGCGCACCGCCTGATGCGGGGCTTTGCGGCGGATCTCCTCCACCAGCGCAGCGGCCTGGGCGCGATGATCTTCGCGGCTGCTTTCCACCAGGGTGATGGCGCGGGCCAAGGCCCGACGGTCCTGTGCCACAACCTTGTCGCTCAAGCCCTGAATATCCATGCCGCCCCCTGCTGCGCCGCTTCCTTGTCGCGTTTCTGCCAAGGTGGCGCGGCGCTGTCCAGTGCTGGTGCCCGCCTGCGGCTTTACCCCGCGCCCGCCATGACGGATAAGCGTGCCATGTCCCAATTGACCCAACTGCCGATCCACGACGCACTGCCCGATCTGATCTCTGCGCTGAAAACGCGGGGACGTGCCGTGTTGCAGGCGCCACCCGGTGCTGGGAAAACCACCGTGGTGCCGCTGGCCATGCTGGAGGCGGGCCTGACCGAAGGCTGCATCCTGATGCTGGAACCGCGCCGCCTGGCAGCCCGCGCAGCGGCGGAGAGGATGGCGCAAACCTTGGGCGAACCGCTGGGCCAGACCGTGGGATACCGCATTCGCGGTGAAAGCAAACGCTCGGCCGCGACCCGGATTGAGGTGGTGACTGAGGGCATCCTGACCCGGATGATCCAATCCGACCCTGAGCTGACAGGCATCGGCGCGGTGATCTTTGATGAATTTCACGAACGCTCCCTCACCGCGGATCTGGGGTTAGCCTTGTGTCTGGAGATTGCCGAGGCGCTGCGCGATGACCTGATCCTGCTAGCCATGTCAGCCACATTGGACGCAGAACCGGTGGCGGGGATTATGGGTGACGTGCCGGTGGTGACCTCCGAAGGGCGGGCCTATCCGGTGGACCTGAAATGGCTCGACCGGCCATTGCCGCCAAAGCACCGGCTGCCCGAAGAGGTGGCCAAACTGTTGACCCATGCTGTGGCCGAAACCAAAGGGGGCGTGTTGGTCTTCCTGCCCGGCGAGGGGGAGATCCGTCGCACTGAGGCGCTGCTGAAGGATCGGCTGCCGTCGGAGTGTTCGCTGCACATGCTGTTTGGTGCAATGGAGTTTGCCAAGCAACGCGCCGCAATTGAACCGGCAAAACAGGGCCGCAAGGTGGTGCTGGCGACCTCAATCGCGGAAACCTCGCTGACCATTCAGGATGTGCGGGTGGTCGTGGACGCAGGCCGCGCCCGCCGCGCCCGGTTTGACCCCGGATCAGGCATGTCGCGGCTGGTGACGGAAAAGGTAACGAAGGCCGAGGCGACCCAGCGCGCCGGGCGTGCAGGCCGAGTTGCCGAGGGCACTTGTTACCGGCTGTGGACCAAGGGCGAGGAAGGCGGGCTGCACCCGTTCCCCCCGGCTGAGATTGACACCGCGGATCTGTCGGGACTGGCGCTGGAACTGGCGCTCTGGGGGGCGGGACCTTCTGATCTGGCCTTCCTGACGCCGCCAAATGCGGGCACCTATGCCGAGGCGCAGGCGCTGTTGCGGATGCTGGGGGCGCTGGATGAGGCGGGCCGGATCACCGAACACGGCCGCCGCATTGCCGCCCTGCCGCTGCATCCGCGACTGGCCCATATGCTGAGCGTTGCAGGCCCGGACGCTGCGCCTCTGGCGGCGCTTCTGGCCGATCGCGATCCCTTGGCGCGGTCCGCACCGGCGGATCTGGCGCTGCGCATTGCGGCGGTGCGCGATTTCCGCAGCTATAGTGAACGCCATCCCCATGCCGCCAATCGCGGCGCGGTGGAGCGGATCAAGCAAGAGGCCAAGCGGCTGGCCCGTCAGGCTGGCAAAACCGATGGAGGGTATTCTGACGCAGAACTGGCCGCATTGGCCTACCCTGACCGCATCGGGTTGCGCCGAAAAGGCGATGCCGCACGGTTTGTGCTCTCGGGGGGCAAAGGCGCGGTGATGGAGGATCACGACCCGCTGGCCGGCAGCCGCCTGATCGTGGCCACCGATCTGGACGGCAACCCGCGGGAGGCCAAGATCCGGCAGGCGATCCAGATTTCAGAGGCTGAGGTGCGCAGCCTTTACGGCGACCAGATCAACTGGATCGACAGCTGCGCCTGGTCGAAACGCGAACGTCGGGTGATTGCCCGGCGGCAGGAACGGTTCGGCACCGTGGCGCTGGATGACCGCATCTGGAAAGACGCCCCCGGTGAGGCCGTGGCCGAGGCGATGCTGGACGGGGTGCGCGATCTGGGGCTGCGCCCCTCGGACGCCGCGAAACGGTTCATCGCGCGGGTCATGTTGGTGCGGGACACATTGCCAGACCTGCCGGACATGTCCGAAGTCGCGCTGATGGAAGGTATCGAGGATTGGCTGCTGCCGCATCTCGGCGGGGTGAAAACCGCCGAGCAGTGGAAGAAGTTTGATATCCTCAATGCCCTGCGCGCCATGTTGGACTGGCACCAGATGCAGGCGCTGGACAAGGCGGCGCCTGCTCATTTCACCACCCCGCTGGGACGCCAGATCCCGATCGATTATTCCGGCGAGGTGCCCGAAATCAGCCTGCGCCTGCAGGAAATGTTCGGCCAGAAAACCCACCCGATGGTCGGCCGCACCCCCTTGCGGGTTACCCTGCTGTCCCCGGCACAACGCCCGGTTCAGACCACCATGGATATTCCCGGGTTCTGGGCCAGTTCCTATGCGGATGTGCGCAAGGACATGCGCGGTCGCTACCCCAAACACCCCTGGCCCGAAGATCCCACCGAGGCCGATCCGACCCTCAGGGCGAAACGGCGCGGCACCTGACATCCAATTGATACATTCGGCAGGCACTTTTGCCTTTTGTCACAATTCCTATATAAGGCTCTGTCAAAACAAACGAGCAGCCGCAAATTGATGCAGAAGACCGTGCGTAAAGCCTGGACCGAGTTCATCCAACCGCTTCTTTATCGCCCGCCCCAGGTACAGGTGGCGGCGCTGCCGGTGCGCGGCAAAGGCAAAGACAAAGAGGTCTTGCTGATCACCTCCCGCGGGACCGGGCGCTGGATCATCCCGAAGGGCTGGCCGATGACCGGCAAGACCGATGCCGAAGCGGCGGCACAGGAAGCCTGGGAAGAGGCGGGAATCAAAGCCCGCAAAGTCTCCCCCGCGCCGATTGGCAGCTACCGTTATGCCAAATCCGGCGCCGGCGGTATCGTCACCCCGATGCAGGCGATGGTTTACCTTTTGAAGGTGGACACGTTGGCCAAGAAATACCCCGAAGTCTCTGAACGCAAACGCAAATGGTTCTCCCCCAAGGAGGCGGCGCAGCGGGTCGATGAAATGGGGCTGAAAGATCTGCTGTTGAAGCTGTAACAGTTTTTCAAAGTTTTTATGACAAAAACCTTGAGTTTGGAGCGCGTGCGCTCTAGGCCGCAGGCAAATTTTGCAAGGTGGATGTCATGGCCGACAAACCGACTGGTAAGAACTGGAAGACGCTCGATAAGGATCTCGGGCGGATCAGCCAATTTGAAAACGCTGCAAGCTATGTCTCGCGCCCGATGGTCGCGCCGGGCATCGCGCTGATCTTTATCGTGCTGGCCGGTCTGGCAGCGGGCATCTTCTTTGGCGGTGCCTCAGGCTCAGCCATTGTGGTGGTTGCGGCCATCTTTGGTGCCTATATGGCGATCAACATCGGTGCCAACGATGTGGCCAACAACATGGGCCCGGCGGTGGGTGCAAATGCGCTGACCATGGGCGGTGCGATCCTGATCGCGGCCATCTTTGAAAGCGCCGGTGCGCTGCTGGCAGGTGGCGATGTGGTTTCCACCATCTCCAAAGGGATCATCGATCCGGCCGGGATCGCGGACAGCAGCATCTTTATCTGGGCGATGATGGCGGCGCTGGTGTCGTCTGCGCTTTGGGTCAACCTGGCAACCTGGGTTGGCGCGCCGGTTTCAACCACCCATTCGGTTGTTGGCGGCGTGATGGGCGCAGGGATCGCGGCGGCCGGCATGGCAGCCGTGAACTGGCCCACCATGGGCAAAATCGCCGCCAGCTGGGTCATCTCGCCTGTCTTGGGTGGTGTCATTGCGGCGATGTTCCTGGCCTTCATCAAAGCCCGCATCGTCTATCAGGACGACAAGCTCGCCGCCGCGCGCCGCTGGGTACCGCTGCTGATTGCGATCATGGCAGCGGCCTTTGCCGCCTACCTGTCGCTGAAAGGTCTGAAAAAGATCATCAAGATCGACATCACCACCGCGCTGCTGATTGGCGTGGCTGTTGGGGCCGCCTCTTACTTCATCTCCAAGCCGCTGATCGCCAAGCAATCCGAAGGGCTGGAGAACCGCAACAAGTCGCTGAAAGTGCTGTTCTCGATGCCGCTGGTCTTCTCGGCGGCGATGCTGTCGTTTGCCCATGGCGCCAATGATGTGGCCAATGCTGTTGGCCCGCTGGCCGCCATTGTCCACGCGACCGAGTTTGGCGATTTCGCCGCCAAGGTTGCCATCCCCAGCTGGGTCATGGTGATCGGGGCCTTCGGGATTTCCTTCGGTCTGTTCCTGTTCGGCCCCAAGCTGATCCGCATGGTCGGCAGCCAGATCACCAAGCTGAACCCGATGCGCGCCTACTGTGTGGCGCTGTCGGCAGCGATCACTGTGATTGTGGCCAGCTGGCTGGGCCTGCCGGTCAGCTCTACCCACATTGCAGTGGGCGGTGTCTTTGGTGTGGGCTTTTACCGCGAATGGCACACCGAGCGCCGTCGTCGCCAGAACCTGGCCACCAAAGCCATCAAGCCGGTGACCGCCGAAGAGCGCCGTCGCCGCAAGCTGGTGCGCCGCTCGCACTTCATGACCATTGTCGCGGCTTGGGTCATCACCGTACCTGCAGCCGCTGCCATGTCGGCAGTGATCTTTACGCTGCTGCACGCCGTGGCCGGCTAACGACCGCCACAGCAGCACGACAAACGACAAGACGATCGGGCGGCCTGCGGGTCGCCCTTTTCTTTGGCTGAATTACTGGATGACACAATCGGCCAAAAGAAAACGCCCCACACCAGAGGTGCAGGGCGTCGTCCTAAAAAACAGTCTGTCGCTTAACGGCGACGATCGCGGCGCGATGACATCGGCTGGAAGGCCACGCCCACATGCGCTTCGCAATAGGGTTTGCCGGACTGCACCGGCAGACCACAGAACCAGAAGTCATCGGTGGCCGGATCCCCCACGGGCCATTTGCAGGTCCGCTCGGTCAACTCCAGCAGAGTGAGCTTCTTCGATTTCTTTTCTACCTCATTCACCTTGGCCAGCGCTTCGGGGCTGATCTCATTGGCGGAAGGCTGCGGCGGCAGCGGCTGGCCGGCCGGAATGATCGCCTTGCGCGCCGGGCTGACCGCCGGGCGCGGCGCCGGGGCTGCAACAGGCTCGGGCGCGGGGGCGGCGGCCTCTTTCACCTTGGGCTTGGCCGCCTCTTTCTTGGCGGCAGGCTTGGCCTTGGCTTCGGTCTTCGACGAATCGGTTGAGCCGCCACCGCTGGAACGGTTGGACAGACCCAAACGATGCACCTTGCCGATGACCGCATTTCGGGTCACGCCGCCCAATTCTTTGGCGATCTGGCTTGCCGATTGGCCTTCGCCCCACATTTTCTTCAGAAGTTCGACGCGTTCGTCGGTCCAGGACATGCCGGTTTCCTTCGGTAAAAAGCGGCCCGTGGAATCGAGCCGCCCTGAAATTCTTGATCAGCCCCTATTCTAGCCAACAGGGGCTGAGTTACAAGGCGTCGAATCGGGCTGTGCAGAGGCGTGGCTGCGACAGCACATTGAGACAGGCCCAAGGGCCGCACAGAGGAATGCAGATCATGAGCCAGACCAGCGACAGCACACCCGTTGCCAACAGCAGCCTCGCCAATATGGGGGATCGCCGCTTTGGCCGTTTCAATTGGCTGGGCATGGTGACGCTGGCCCGGCGTGAGATCCTGCGGTTTCTGGTGGTCTGGACGCAAACCCTGCTGGCACCGCTGACCACGGCCGCGCTGTTTCTGATGATCTTCTCGGTGGCGATTGGTCAGACCCGTGGTGAGGTGATGGGCCTGCCGTTCACCCATTTCATTGCTCCCGGCATCCTGATGATGACCGTGATCCAGAACGCCTTTGCCAACACCTCCTCCTCAATCGTGATTTCGAAGGTCCAGGGCAATATCGTTGATACGCTGATGCCGCCCCTGTCCCCGCTGGAACTAGTGCTGGGCTACCTGGCCGGGGCCGTAGCACGCGGGGTGATTGTGGCCCTGTTGTTGAGCGTCGGGCTGGTGCTGTTTCTGGGTATCGTGCCGGCCCATCCGCTGCTGGCCATGGCCTTCGTCATACTTGGCGCGGCGCTCTTGGGGTCAATCGGCATGGTGGCCGGGATCTATTCCAACAAGTTTGACCAGATGGCGGCGATCACCAATTTCATCGTGACGCCTTTGGCCTTCCTCTCGGGCACCTTCTATTCGGTGCAGGCCCTGCCGCGGGTGATTGCCGATATGACCCGTTTCAACCCGATCTTCTACCTGATCGACGGGGTGCGCTTTGGTGTGCTTGGCGTGTCTGACAGCGCGCCAATGCTGGCGCTCACCGTTTCGGCGCTGGTGACACTGGCGATCTCAGCGTTGGCCTGGGCCCTGTTCCGCAGCGGCTACCGGTTGAAAAACTAACGCCGACGCTCAATCCTTCTGTCGCGTGGCAAGCCCTGCCTCGCGCCAGGCCAATAACGCGGCCCCGCTGACGATGATCCCTGCCCCCAGGTAGGAAATCAAATCGGGCAGCTGGGCAAAGACCACCCAGTCATAAAGCGTGGCAAAAACCAGCGTGGCATAGGCAAAAGGCGCAACAAAACTGGCCTCAGCACGCGCCACCGCGTTGATGAAACAGGCCTGCGCCAGCGCCATGCAGACACCAAGGCTGGCCAGCACCGCCCATTGCGCCAAACTGGGCCCCTGCCAGAAAGCAATGACCGCGATCGTTGCGATCACCACCCCGATGGCATTGTTGATCAAGAGGATCTGCAGCGGCGGCTCACGCCCGGCCAGCTTCTTGATGAAAATCAGCTCAAACCCCATCGCCACCGCCGCCGCCAGCGCCACTAAAGCCGCCAGCTGAAAGCTTTCCGGCGTTGGGCGCAGCAGCACCATCGCCCCGATCAACGCAATGCCCGCCGCCGCCCAGCGTACCGGGCCCACCCGTTCCCCCAGAAAGGGGATCGCCAGCATCATGGCAAAGACCGGGTTCAGAAAGCTGATCGCAGTGGCATCGCTGAGCGGGATATAGGCCGCCGCCGCAAACATGCAGGTGGCCCCAAGCCAGCCGAAAAACGTCCGCCCCAGATGCAGCCCCCAGGCAGGGCGGCGGATCTTCAACCGCATCACTGAGGCCACGCCAGCATAAAACAGAAAAGCAAAAACAAACCGCCCGTGGCTGACCTGCAGCGGGTGCAACGGATCACCCAGCACATCGGTGCCCAGCGCCTTGGCCATCAAGGTGGTGCCCGCGATAAACGCCGTGGCCGACAGCATCAGCACAACGGCAAGACGCGGGTTTGCGGCAGGGGGTTTGGAAGCGTGTTCGGAGGAGGCAACAACATCGGACATGCCTCAGCTATCGGCCAGAGCTGTCTTTCCTACAAGCCCCAAACCGCCGCCAAAATGACTAGTGCGCCACGAAAACAGCGCAAATTGCCAAGCCTGATAAAAAACGCTTTGCATTTTGAAAATTCCTGCCTATGCAGACGCCATGTTCAAACGACGCCATATCCTGACCAGCCGACGCCGACGCCGTAGCGCCTGACGTCCGCCCTGCTGTGTGCGCCCCGTAGATTTACCGTGCACTGGCTGTTTGAACCGCTGCAATCGCAGCAAAACCACCCGAAATTGTTGACACCCCTGCCTCGTAATGCATCTTCGGGGCTTCCCAAGGAACAAGGATGATCCAATCATGATCGCTTCCGTCTTGCCGACCTATTCCCGTGCCCCTCTGACCTTTGTCAAAGGTGAAGGCTCCTGGCTGATTGAGGCAGATGGCCGACGTTTCCTGGATCTGGGCGCGGGCATCGCGGTGAACGCCCTGGGCCACGCCCATCCGGCCTTGGTTGAGGTGCTGAGCACCCAGGCCGAGACTCTCTGGCATGTCTCCAACCTCTATAACATCCCGCAACAACAGGCGCTGGCCGATCAACTGGTTGAACACAGCTTTGCCGATACGGTGTTTTTCACCAATTCCGGCACCGAAAGCTGTGAACTGGCGGTCAAAATGGCGCGGAAATACTGGTTTGAAAAAGGCCAGCCCGAAAAGGTTGAGATCCTGACCTTCGAAGGTTCCTTCCACGGCCGCTCCTCCGCCGGTATCGCTGCGGCAGGGTCGGAAAAGATGACCAAAGGCTTCGGTCCCATCCTGGGTGGTTTCAAATCCCTGCCCTGGGGCGATCTGGACGCGGTGACTGCCGCCATCAGCCCGCAAACCGCGGCCATCATGGTGGAACCGGTACAGGGCGAAGGCGGCATTCGCCCAATGGCGGACGCCGACCTGAAGGCGCTGCGCCAAATCGCCGATGAAAACGACCTGCTGCTGATCCTTGATGAGGTACAATGTGGCGTCGGCCGGACCGGCAAGCTGTTTGCCCATGAATGGGCCGGGATCACCCCTGACATCATGATGGTCGCCAAAGGCATCGGCGGCGGCTTCCCGCTGGGCGCCGTGCTGGCCCGCGAAGAGGCCGCCAGTGGCATGACCGCGGGCACCCACGGCTCGACCTATGGCGGCAACCCGCTGGCCTGCGCCGTCGGGGGCAAGGTGATCGAGATAGTCTCGGACCCAGACTTTCTGGACGCCGTGCGCGCCAAGTCCGGCCTCTTGCGGCAAAAGCTGGAAGGGCTGATTGCCGACAACCCCGAGGTCTTTGAAGAGGTGCGCGGCACCGGGCTGATGCTGGGCCTCAAATGCAAAGCAACCAATATGGATGTGGTCAACGCAGGCTACGCCCATGAGGTCATCACCGTGCCCGCCGCCGACAATGTGATCCGCCTGTTGCCGCCCCTCACCATCACCGAGGCCGAAATAGACGCCGCCATCACCCGTCTGGATGCCGCCGCCAAATCACTCAGCTGAGTCAACGTTTCCAAAATACTCCGGGGGAGTCGCGCATCGCGCGGCGGGGGCAGCGCCCCCACCCCGCCCTCCAGAAAGCAAAACCTATGAACCATTTCCTCGATATTCACAAAACCGCGCCCGAAGATTTGCGGGCCATGATCGACAATGCGCGCAGCATCAAAGAAGCGCGCAACGGCAAACCCAAAGGCACCCCGGATGCAGATCAGCCGCTGGCCGGTCACATGGTGGCGCTTATCTTTGAAAAACCCTCCACCCGGACCCGCGTCAGCTTTGACGTGGGCGTGCGGCAGATGGGCGGGGAGACCATGGTGCTCTCCGGCGCGGATATGCAGCTGGGGCATGGCGAAACCATCGCTGATACTGCCCGGGTGCTCAGCCGCTATGTCGATCTGATCATGATCCGCACCTTCGAAGAGCAGACGCTCTTGGAAATGGCCGAATATGCCTCGGTTCCGGTGATCAACGGGCTGACCGACCGCACCCACCCCTGCCAGATCATGGCGGACGTGCTGACCTATGAAGAACACCGCGGCCCGATCAAAGGCAAAAAGGTGGTCTGGTGTGGCGATGGCAACAATGTCTTTGCCTCCTTCTCCCATGCGGCCGGCCAGTTTGGCTTTGACCTGACCTTTGCCGGTCCTGAGACCCTGGATCCCGAAATGGTGTTCGTTGAAGAGGCCCGCGCCAAAGGCTCCAAGGTTGAGATCATGCGTGATCCAATTGCCGCTGTGGAGGGCGCCGACTTGGTTGTCACCGACACCTGGGTCAGCATGCATGATCCGCAATCCGCCCGCGAACGTCGCCACAATCAGCTGCGCCCCTATCAGGTCAACGAGGAGCTGATGAGCCACGCCAAATCGGATGCGCTGTTCATGCACTGCCTGCCGGCGCACCGCGATGATGAGGCCACCAGCGCCGTGATGGACGGGCCGCATTCGGTGATCTTTGATGAGGCTGAAAACCGCCTGCACGCGCAGAAGGCGGTGATGCGCTGGTGTCTGGGCAAGTAAGGCCCAAACACCGGAACGCCTGGGTCCTGACCATAAAGGCAACAGGGGCTTTGCCCCTCTACAGCCCTCTATGAGGGCCGTATTCACCCCAGAGTATTTCGGAAACGATGAAACGCCCTCGGCAGGAAATGGCCGGGGGCGTTTTGCCATCTGGGACTGGCGGCGGGCCTTGGCTAAGCTGGCCCCAGTTTGGCCGCGTTGGAGGGTCCTGTGATGCGTTATTCCCGTCGTTTCTTTGTTATGTCCGGCCTGATGCTGGCCGCCTGTGGCCGCCGCCGCGCACCGGAGCCGGTGGAACCACCGCTTTATCCCAATGAGACGCCTGAGATCCGGGCGCTGATCAATCAATATGCCGACCTCTATGAGGTGCCCCGCACCCTTGTTCACCGGGTGGTGCAACGCGAAAGCATGTATCGGCCCGGCGCTCGCAACGGGCCCTATTGGGGGATGATGCAGATCTTGCCCGCCACCGCGCGCTCCATGGGGTTTCGCGGCCAGCCAAGCGATCTGCTGGATGCGGAAACCAATCTGAAATACGCGGTGAAATACCTGCGCGGCGCCTGGCTGGTGTCTGACGGCGATGAGCCCACCGCGGTCATGTGGTACGCCCGCGGCTACTACTACGAGGCCAAGCGTCGTGGGATGCTTTATGAGACGGGCCTGCGCAGCTAGGAGCGCTGCAGTCAAGCTGATTGACACTTAAGGAAGTCCTGATTACCAAAAAGCTACCTTAAATTGAATGTCAATCAGGATTTCCAATGTTCAAGCGATTTAGCCTTTTCACACCTGTCCTTCTGCTCGCGGCTTGTGGCGCGACGTCATCCAGCAACCCCGAAATGTTCTCCTTCTTTGCCAGTGAAAGCGGCATCAAAGGCAGCTACAACTCGGCCACCTATAGCCAAGCGCATGTGCGCGCGCGGGTGGCGGGCCTTGCCTGTAAATCCGGCAAGCTGGCGTCGTACTCAGAAACAAACAAGGACGGAATCGTAAGGTTCGACAGCGCTTGTGTGGGCCCGCAAAGCTATGAGGAAAGCACTGCGTTCACCGTGAATGATGTGCAGAAAACCGGCCATATCACCACATCAATGGACGGCCAACTGATCCAAAAGAAGCTGTGAGTTAACTCGCTCCCAACCGCCACGCCCGATCAGACTGATTTGGTCTGATCGGGCGTGGCGTCTTTAGCCGGCATCAGCGCAATAGCTTGCCAAGCCCTTTCAACAGCTCATCTTCCAGCGTGCGTTTGGCGGCATCTTCCAGGCTTTCGCCCTCTTCCTGTTTGATGCCCAGCTCTTTCTTCACCTTGTTTTCCAACTCGGCCTTGGCTTTGGCTTTTTCCTCTTTCAGGTTCAGATCAACAGCATTTTCCAGATCCGGCCAGACCTTGGGCGCGGCCCAGGGGCCTTTGATCCGCACCGGGATCGCCAGACCGCCCTGACTTTCCAGACTGCCCAGCTGCGGCGTGAAGAGGTAATCGATGTCCTGTTTGCCAAGCCCCACCCGGCCCTTGCCAGTGGCGGTGACCACGGGCAACTGCAGCAGCAGATCGGGGTTTTGCAGATCGCCGTTTTCCATCGTGAAACTGGCCGACAGCTGATCAAAGACGGTGGTGCCCCCTGTGGCCAGCCCCTGCCGCATCAGACTGTCCAGATCGATGCCCTCGATGGTGCCGCGCCCCATGTGGATATGCCCGTCCCCCGACAGGGAATTCATGATCTGATGCAGGCTTTCCCCCACCCCCAAATAGGCGACGCGGGCTTCGGCCTGACCTGTGAAACGGGTTACCCCCACCAGATCGCCCAGTAAGGTTTTCATCTCCACACCGATGGCCTGCACATCGCCACCAACGCTCAGCCCGTTGCGATTGTTGGCCACCACCTGACCGGCAAAGCTCCCGCCATAGCCCTGCAATTCATTGAGTTTGACCACAAGGCGCGCCCGATCCAGCGTCGCCCGAACGTCCAGCGTTTGCAGGCTCAACCCCGCCACCGATAGGGATGGTGCCGTAAGCGAGATATCCGCGTTCAGCAGATGCAGGGCGGAGGCATCGATCGGCGCTTTGGACCAGCCGGTCTGAACGGGGGTACCCGTCGCTGCAGTGCCAGCATCGCCGCCGCTGAGGCCATTCAGATCCAGCGCCGAGGCCGCCAGTCGGGCGGTCAGATAGGGACGCTGCTGTGCCAGATCCAGATCCAGCCCGCCGTTGATCTGATGCTGATCCAACGTCAGCTGCATTTCCCGCAGGCTCAGCTGCAATGCCTCGGTCAGGGTCACCTCTGCCGACAGACCAGCCGCCCGGCCCAGGCCCTGCGGCAATGCGATCCCCGGCAGACCCGCAGCCGCCAAGGCGGCACTGGTGTCCGGGCTGTCCAGGGTAATCCTCCCCTGAACCTGCAACGGCATCCCAACCTGACCTGTAAACGAGGCCTTGCTGCCGCCCAGCTGGGCCGTGGCCGCAACATCGGTGATTTGCCCCTCAATCAGCGCGGCCAGATCGCTGACGTCACCCGTAAGGCTCACCGCGTCCGCCCCATCCGGGCGCAGGCTCAGCGCGAAATCTGCAGCGCCGCGATAGACCGGCCAGCTGAGATCCAGTGAGATATCACGGAAGGTCATATCGCTGCCCGCCGCATGATCCAGATAGCGCAGCTGCCCGCCTGAGATCAGCGCCCGGTCCAGTGACAGGGCCAGCGCGTTGTCCGCCCCCGCAGCCGGAGCCGACTGCCCCGAGGGGCTGACCCCATCCACGCCAATTTCCCAATTGGCGCGGCCATCAGCGTGGCGTTCCATCAGGATCTGCGGTGACAGCAGCTCTAATCCGGTGATCTTGATATCGCCCTGCAGCAGCGCCGCCAGATCCACGCCGATCTTCAACGCCTCAGCCCGCAACAAGGGCCCGGCTTGCGACCAATCTGCATTGGCAATCTCAACCGCGCCGGTGCGGGCGCCAAGGATCGGGTAATAGCTGAGCTGCACGTCCCCGTTCAGACGCACCTGCCGACCTGTCTGGGCCTCAATCTGATCCAGCGCCACCCGGGCAATCCGTTCGCCCGGCAACAGCAACAGCCCAGCCACCGCCAGCACAGCCAACAGCCCCAGCATCACCACAACACGCAACAACCACCGCATTCCCGGTCCCCCTACCGTCTTTGTGCCAAGGTTAGGCGAGCCGCCGCCGCAGAACAACAAAGCAAGGGGGCCCACGGCGCTTTTTGGCGCAAAAGCCTTTGCCACAGTCGCATCGCTCTACTATATGCCGCCTCATGACCAGCAATCCGCCAGATCTACGCCCCGACCTCGCCCCCCGTGCCCAGTTCAGCGACACGCCCCGTGACGGCCAGCCGACCATCGGCATGGTCTCGCTCGGGTGTCCCAAGGCGCTGGTCGACAGTGAGCGGATCCTGACCCGGCTGCGGGCCGAGGGCTATGGTATCTCACCCGATTACACCGGTGCGGACGCGGTGATCGTGAACACCTGTGGTTTCCTTGACAGTGCCAAGGCCGAAAGCCTGGAAGCCATCGGTGAAGCACTGAATGAAAACGGCAAGGTCATCGTGACCGGCTGTCTGGGGGCGGAACCTGAATATATCACCGGCGTACACCCCAAAGTGCTGGCCGTCACCGGCCCCCATCAATACGAACAGGTGCTGGATGCGGTACATGGCGCGGTGCCGCCCAGCCCCGATCCCTTTGTCGATCTGCTGCCGGCCTCCGGCGTCAGCCTGACGCCCCGCCACTACAGCTACCTGAAGATTTCCGAGGGCTGTAACCACAAGTGCAAATTCTGCATCATCCCCGATATGCGCGGCAAGCTGGCGTCGCGCCCGGCCTTTGCGGTGATGCGTGAGGCCGAGAAGCTGGTGGAAAACGGCGTCAAGGAACTGCTGGTCATCTCGCAGGATACCTCGGCCTATGGGCTGGACCGCAAACATGAGACCGAGCGTGGCTATCGCAGCCACATCACCGACCTGGCGCGCGATCTCGGCTCACTCGGGGCGTGGGTGCGCCTGCATTACATCTACCCCTACCCCCATGTGCGTGAGCTGATCCCGCTGATGGCCGAGGGCCTGGTGCTGCCCTATATGGACATCCCGTTCCAACATGCCCATCCCGACACGCTGAAACGTATGGCGCGCCCCGCGGCCGCCGAACGGACGCTGGACCGGATCGCCGAATGGCGGTCCATCTGTCCTGAGATCACCCTGCGCTCGACCTTCATCGTGGGCTACCCTGGAGAGACCGAAGCAGAGTTCCAGACCCTGCTGGACTGGATGGATGAGGCACAGCTGGATCGCGTTGGCTGTTTCCAGTACGAAAACGTCGAAGGGGCCCGTTCCGCCGCGCTGCCCGACCATGTGCCGGATGAGGTCAAGCAAGAGCGTTGGGAACGCTTCATGGAAAAGGCGCAGGCCATTTCCGAGGCCAAACTGGCCGCCAAAGTGGGTCAGGTGATGGATGTGATCGTCGATGACATCGACGACGACGGCATCGCCACCTGCCGCACCAAAGCCGACGCCCCCGAAATTGACGGCAACCTGTTCATCGATGAGAGCACGGAAGGGTTGTCTGTCGGAGATATTGTCAGCGTTGAAGTTGATGAGGCTGGGGAGTATGATTTGTGGGGCCAGCTGAAAGCAAAATAGACAAAGCTTGTCTAATTGATTTCACAAGTCCGTTTCATCATCATTCGGCTTCTGCAATCCGAAATCAGCGAGGATTTCCTTCAGCTCTTCATCTAATACGGGCAGCCGTAAAATGTTTCGTGCACCTGTGGAACTGTCCCGAATGACACGTTCCTCCTCTTTCACATCCTCTTCGCTAACCACTTCGTCGAGACGACTTAGAGCATCTGTAAGTCTGTTTGTTAGCTCAATCTTTCTGAGAGACGAAACACGATCTTTGAATTCTCGGTGCAGCCAATCGTTGAGGTAAGTATGCTCTCCAAAGGTTGCGCCGAAATCTCCATCTCGTGAAACAATTAATACGTGGTGATTGGCGGGGGACGCGATCGCGCACTCTATAATCCACTCCCAGTTCAATGCATCCCCAATTGAAGTGTCCCCTGTCTTGCGGGGCGGGAATCCCATTGAAAACCGCTTTCTAGCCTTTGACCTAATTTCGAACCTTTTCTTGTTGGGCCGCTTTAAGTTGAACTCAGACGTGGACTTAAAAATCCGATTAAAGGCTTTGTAGACTTCGTCGTAGTTTGCTGGCTTTCCCAATAAGTTCTCAATACGGCCTTTGAGTTGCTTGTAGCGTTTATCCGCTTCCTTTTCTGCCTTTTTAAGCAACCTAGCAGGCTCTGACTCATCCAAAATCTGAGGCATTGTTGTCTTTTGAGGTTTCTTGATCCCGCCAAAAGAATGAAGAATTACTTTCTGCCTATTCTTGAGAAACTCCATTCTCACTTGGTCACTAACAATCAAGCGATCTTTGTGCCTTTCCAATGCCGCCATCTGTCGTTTGGCGCTCTCCCCCGGCACTCTATAAAAATCGAGAAATATGTTTGTATCAACAAATATTAGCCATTCATCCGCCAAGTTTTTTATCCACTTTTGTCTTCACTCTCACGCGAAAATAGTCTCATTTCGCGATTAGGTTGCTTCAATAAGCGGCGCCTTTCAATAAAAAGATGTATTCGCAGGGGGAGGAAACGTCCCTATTCCACCAAAACGCCCTCCCATGGGGAGGGTCGAACGCTGCCAAATCTTTGATTTGGTGTTAGGGACTCACCCCCAGAGCACCACCACCCAGGCGACGCCGGCGGCGATGGCGGTGACAGCAACCGCGGCGGAGCCTGCGTCTTTAGCTTGTTTGGCCAGCTCATGCTGATCCAGCGAGATGTAATCGACCACCCGTTCAATCGCTGAATTCATCAGCTCCATCGCCAGCACCAGAAGGCCCAACGACAGGATCAGTGCGCGTTCCCCCGGACTCAGCGGCAGGGTGAAGGCCAGCGCGGCCGAGGCCAGATTGGCCCAGATCCAGCTGCGGAAACTGTGTTCGGTGCGCCAGCTGTCGAGCCATCCGGCCCAGCTCCAGATGCAGCGCAGTTTCAGGCGGTGTAGAAAGTCAGTCATTGGTCCTCCGGTCCGTTTTCTTGAACCGAAGGCTCCGTTGCGTCAAGGGTGAAGGCCAACGGGTTTTGGGCGGATTTTCAGGGCGCCGCGCGACGGAACCCGTGATCGGCCCCGTATAAGCCCCTGTTCCGGATGCGGATGGGCCCTTGAGCCAGCCGCAGCTGGGGCGCAGGGCGGGGCACATTCACATCCCCTACTGCACCTCCCCGCCCTGCTCTCTTCTCTGAGGGGATGAAAACCCAACGCCGCCTTGCCTCACCAAAGCGGCGTCTTGGGTCAGCCCTGTTTTTCGGTGTCTTTTGCCAGCCGCTGCAACATCTCCTTGTTGAGGCAATAGTCTGGCGCGGCGTCGGCCTGATGCGCCCGCTCAACCCAGGCACGACAGGTGCCATCATTGGGACATTCGGCACAACGCATCAGCGCGTGACGGTATTCTGCTGCGGCATAGGGGCTGCGGTCCATCCGTTCCGCCCAATCTATCCCTAATCGCTGCGCAAGGCGCGGCATCAGGTCCACATTGCGGACCAGTCGGTCGAAGAAGCTCATATTGGGGTCCTTATCTGAGTTTCTTGTGGTGAAAACTAGTGCCGTAATCGGTTGAAGATTGCGGCGTTGAGACAGTGATCCGGCGCCTCAGGGGCGCAGGTGCTTTGGGCCAGCCAGGCCTGACAGGCGCCAACATGCGGGCATTGGCGGCACCGGGTCACCATATCGGCATAGGACTGCGGCGAGAGCAGATCATCGGCCATCGCGTCACTCAGGTTCACGCCAAGCCTGCGCGCCATGGAACGGGTCAGCCAGAAATGCGTTTCAGGCGAACCAAGGGGAAAGATCTTGCCCATGTCACTGCCCCCGATCGGAGGCTGCATCCTCCGGGTTCAGCGCCCGACGCACCTCAGAAAACCGATCCCCGTTCAGGCAAAACGACGGTGCCTCCGCCCTTCCCCCCGACTGCTCTGCCGTAGTCAGCCAGCGGGAACAGCGTTCAGGTTCGCTGCAACTGCGGCAGCGTGTGACCATCGCGGCCCATTCCTGTTGACGCAGCTGGCCCGCCTCACGCGCGGTTGCCAGATCCGTCCCGGTTGCCTTGGCCATGCGTTTGGCCAGCCAGAAATGCCGTTTAAACCGTCCTAGGGGTTTCATTGCCTTGCCCTCCTGTGATCAGCCGGAGCTTATACAGTCAGGGCGGGGTCTTCTTTGACCCGCATCAACCAAGACGCAGGTTGCACTGGCCCGCATCAGTCCTGCGGCAGCTTGCCCAGCACCCGCTGGATCCGCAGGAAGGTGGCATTGCGGCAATAGCCCGGCGGCAGATCTTCCTGACCGGGGGTGGCGTGCTCCAGCCAGACCTTGCAGGCACCGGGCCCAGCGCAGCCTTTGCAACGTTCAATCGACTGGCTCAGATCTTCGAGCTTCAACCGTCCGGACAGGAGTTCTTTTTCAAGGTTAACGCCCATGGCATCCGCCATGTGGTGGAAAAGAGCCGTATGGTTCTTTTCAGGGGTGCTATCGCTCTGCATCGGGGGCCTCTCTGCAGCTATGGTGAGAGGTCCTTAACTAATGAACAGATCTTAAGGGGGCTTTGATCCAGATCAACTAATGCAGGTATTCAGTTTCTTGAAAGCTCTTCCAAATAGGCATTCACACAGGTCTGCACATGGCGAAACCGGTCGCCGCCCAGATGTTTTCCGCCATACCAGCGTGTCACCACCACGATATGATCACGCAGGTCTTCGCGTTCCAGCATACGCAGAATCACATTGCCCGCACCGCTCTCGCCATCATCGCCTTTGCGTTGGGTGCCATCCCCCTGCAGCATCGCCCAGGTGTTATGGGTCGCCTTGGCGTATTTCTTGGCGCGTTTCAGCTGTTTGAGGAAGGCAGCCACCTCGGCCTCATTGCGCACCACCCCGCCCGAAACCGCATAGCGTGAGCCGCGGTCGCTGACGACATTTTCAATTTGCAGCATGATCTTCTTGGCCCGTCTCGTTACATCGCTGCCGCGGCTTTGCGCACGGTGGCCAGACGGTCCGCATTGGGCGGATGGGTGCCAAGGAACTGGTTGCCGGGATCAGGCAGGCGGTTAAAGAACTCGGCCCCGCGCACCGCATCATAGCCCGCTTTCAGCGTGATGATCGTTCCCAAAGCATCCGCCTCCAGCTCAAAGTCTTTGGAGTAGCGCCGCGCCCCCAGGATAGCGCCAAGCTCTTGTGCTTCTTCAACTTCTTTGGCGTTGCCCCCCTGCATGGAGACCAATCCCCCCATGATCGCAGCGCCCTGCAGCGCGCTTTGGGTCTGCTTTTCCAGATGGCCTGCAATATGATGCGCCGCCTCATGGCCCATCACAAAAGCCAGCTCATCGGCGTTGCGCACGGACCGGATCAGCGCAAGGTTGAAGGCGATGACCGGCTGGCCGCTGTCACTCAGGAATTGGTGGGCGTTGGGCGGCTGGTTGGGGCGATCATCGACAACAATCAGGAAGTCACAGTTGGACCCGAACGCACGGCGGCGGCATTCCCGCTCGGCCACAGGTTCCACCGTCTCCACCACAGCAACAAACTGCTGCGCTGCTGCGCGCGAGGGCACATTTTCCAGCGACCCGTTCACGCCAGACACCGGCGCCACGGTACAGCCCGCCAACGCAAGACCTGCCACCACTATCATTGCCCAAATACGCATAAACACCTCTCCTTCCACACATATGTATCACTGTTTGGCCGCCTTACCAGTCTGAAGCCACAGCAAAACCTTGCGGAATGGGTTTAATCTCCTATCGTTGAGATATGTTTACGATCGAACACGATTTCGACGCCACCGTGGTGACCCTGATTGATGAGGGCGACAGCCCCCTCCAAGAGGACATCACCATTCACGCATTTCAGGAATGCGTCACGCTGGAACAGTATGATCCCCGCGATGATGAGGTGAAAAAGATCACCCTCTCGCTGCATCAGCTGCAGGAACTGGCCGCGGCGCTGGATCTGCCTGAAGGGGTCTACAAACTGCAGGGCAAAGGTGCCAGCGCAGGCTGAGCCACGGCTAGCTGTCGATCTGAAAGACCTTATCGCGGCTGGTCTGGCCGCGGATCAAACGCAGCTTGCTTTTGGCCAGCCCCAATTCCTTGGCCAACAGTTTCTGTACGGCGGCATTGGCTTTGCCTGCTTCGGGCACGGTGGTCACATAGACACGCAGCTGCCCGCCGTCGATGACGATCCGGTTGCGCGCCGCTTTGGGGGTGACTTTTACACTCAGCTGGCCATCACGCAGACACTGCCACAGATCGCTCTGGCCCATACACCTTCCCCTTGCAGCCATTGATGATGGACAACCCAATCCTCGCACCAGATAGTGGCCCCCAAGTCAGGGAGAAGACAAGATGAGAACGGGATTTTTCTGGGATGAGCGGTGTTTCTGGCATGGCGGTGGGGACTATGCGCTGACCCTGCCGTTGGGTGGGGCAATGGGCGGCCATGTGCAGCCCCTCGCCGCAGGGGGATTGCCGGAAAATCCGGAAACGAAACGACGCCTGAAAAACCTGATGGAGGTCACAGGGTTGATCGGGGATCTGAGTGTCCGCACTGCACCGGCCGCCACCACACAGGATCTGGCACGGGTGCATCCGGAAAGCTATCTGCAAAGCTTCAAGGCGATGTCGGATCAGGGTGGCGGCGAATTGGGCCTGCGCACCCCATTTCTGAAAGGTGGCTATGACATTGCCGCCCTGTCTGCCGGTCTGGCCAAAACCGCCCTTGATGCGGTGCTTAAAGGCGAGCTGCGCAATGCCTATGCCCTGTCACGTCCGCCCGGCCACCATTGCCTGCCCGATTGGCCTAATGGGTTCTGCCTGTTCAATAATATCGGCATCGCGATTGAGGCCGCCCGCGCCGCAGGGTTGGCCAAACGGTTCGCCGTCGTCGATTGGGATGTGCATCACGGCAATGGCACCGAGGCGGTGTTTTATGATCGCGAGGATGTGCTGACAATCTCGCTCCATCAGGAATGGAACTACCCGCTGGACACCGGTGCGGTGACTGATCGCGGCACCGGTGCGGGCCTTGGCTATAACCTCAATGTGCCGCTGCCGCCCGGCGCGGGTCACGCCGCCTATCTGGAGGCGATGGAGCAGATCACCCTGCCAGCGCTGGCCCAGTTTAAACCTGACCTGATCATCGTCGCCTGCGGGTTTGACGCCTGCATCTTTGATCCACTGGCCCGCATGATGGCGACGCCGGAAACCTTCCGCCTGATGACCCGTCAGGTGATGCAAGCTGCCGATCACTTATGTGACGGGCGTCTCGTCTTGGTGCATGAAGGCGGCTATAGCGAGGCCTATGTGCCTTTCTGTGGACACGCCGTGATGGAGGAGCTGTCAGGCTCCGACAAAACCGCCGTAGATCCCATGGCTGAGGCCGTGAAAATCCGCCAGCCATCAGACCGCATGAATGCGGTCTATAGCACGCTGATCCGTGAAATCGCTGCTGAACTGCTGCCCCTTGGCGCGCCAGCCTGATCCAAACCTTGACCCTTGCGCCCCGAGGTCCGACATAGGGGCAACGCCAGAACAGAGAGGCCCCATGCCTGACACCACCACACCTGTAATCAAACCGCTGGAAAAGGATGTGGCCGCGCTGGCCTTCCTGCTGAGCCGCCGCTCGCGCCCGGCAAAAACCCTTGTCACCCCGGTGCCCAGCCGTGATGAGCTGCTGCCGATGTTGACCGCCGCCGCCCGCACCCCTGACCATGGCAAACTGGAACCCTGGCGTTTCATCGTGCTGGAGAAACCGGCGCTGGACCGTCTGGCCGGTGTTGCCCGCACCCGGGGCGAGGCGCTGGAGCTGGAGCCCGCACAGGTGCAAAAAGGCGTCGATCAATTTGCCAATGGCAACCTGGCCGTTGCGGTGATTGAGATCATCAAACCCAATGAAAAAGTGCCCGCCGTAGAAATCACCTATTCCGCTGGCGCTGCCTGCCTGCAGCTTTTGAATGCGGCGCTGGCCTCAGGCTGGGGCGCAAACTGGCTGTCCGGCTGGGCCAGCCATGACCGCGGCTTTTGCACCGAAGCGCTGGATCTGGCGGAAAATGAACGCATCGCCGGGCTGATCCATATCGGCACCGAAAAAGCCACCCCGCCGGAACGCCCGCGCCCAGATCTAAAGGCGATCACGACATGGCTTTCGGAATGATCTTTTCGTCTTTTTTCAGCACATTAGGCCAGCTGGACGATCCGCGTTTCCGACGTGTTCTGGGCCTTGGTATTGTGCTGAGCATCCTGTTGCTGATCCTGGCCTATGTGGGGTTTCTGTGGTTCCTGCAGGCCATCCTGGGCGAAAGCAGCACCCTACCGCTGGTGGGTGAGGTCACATGGATCAACGATCTGGCCACCTGGACCAGCCTGCTGTTGATGATCGTGCTGTCGGTGTTTCTGATGATCCCGGTGGCTTCTGCCATCACCTCGCTGTTTCTCGATGATGTGGCCCAGGCGGTGGAGGATAAGCACTACCGCCATCTGCCACCAGCGGTGAAGGTCCCCTTCGCCGAAGCGTTCAAAGATACCGTGAACTTCCTCGGCGTGCTGATTGCGGCAAATATCCTGGCCTTCATCCTCTATGCGATGTTTGCGCCGGTGGCGCTGTTCATCTTCTGGGGGTTGAACGGATTCCTGTTGGGGCGGGAATATTTCACCCTGGCGGCCATTCGCCGGGTTGGTCGCGTGCGCGCCAAAGAACTGCGGCGCAAACATCTGGGCACCATCTGGCTGGCCGGGACGCTGATGGCGGTGCCGCTGTCGATCCCGCTGATGAACCTGGCCATTCCAATCCTGGGGGCAGCGACCTTCACCCATATCTACCACAAGCTGACGCAGGCCTGATCGGCCGCGGACTTGGCCCCAGAAACAAAAACGGCGCCTCAACCGGGCGCCGTTTTCGCATCTTCACCTTTGGGTGGATCAGCTCAGATCCGGCTGGCTCATCTTGTTGAACCAATCCAGATCGCGCACGGTGATCGTCTCAGTCAGGATAATCCCGGCGATGATCCCCCACAGAACGGCCGCAATCACGGTGGTGATCAGGGCCTTTTTCTTGAGGTTTGTCTCATAAGGCGCACCGGCATGAGTGCCGGGCACGATCTCCCCGACATCGCCTTGGGTTTTCAGACGGATCGGCAGGACGATGAAAAGCGTCATGAACCAGATCACTGCATAAAGGACGATTGCCGAGGTGGGGCCCATCAGACTTGCTCCAATTCTACGAGGCAGCCGTTGAAGTCCTTGGGATGCAGGAACAACACGGGCTTGCCATGGGCGCCGATCTTGGGCTCGCCAGAGCCCAGCACACGTGCGCCGGTTTCTTTCAGATGATCGCGGGCGGCGATGATATCATCCACTTCATAACACACATGGTGGATGCCGCCTGCGGGGTTTTTCTCCAGGAAGCCGTTGATCGGGCTGTCCTCGCCAAGCGGGTAGAGAAGTTCGATCTTGGTATTTGGCAGTTCGATAAAGACAACGGTCACCCCGTGATCCGGTTCATCCTGCGGTGCGCCAACAGTTGCGCCCAAAGCATCACGATACTGCGCCGAGGCAGCTTCGAGGTCAGGCACGGCGATGGCGACATGGTTCAAACGCCCAATCATGGGGATCTCCTTTGGCTTGGCTTTTAAGTGGGGCTCTTATGCGCGGCGTCGAGGGGTCACGCAAGCGGCTAAGGGACGCAGCCGCGACGTTAACCTGCTCTTAGCCTGTTTGTTGTCATTGTAGACGGATCAGGAGGACAAGCGTCATGGACGACACTGAGCTTTTCAATACCGCCCGTTACCCGACCCCCGCCCGCCCGCTGCTAGGCATGACCCTACTGGTGGTCGAAGACAGCCGTTTCACCAGCGAAGCGCTGCGGCTGATGTGCCTGCACAGTGGCGCCCGCATCCGCCGCGCCGATACGCTGATCGCGGCAGAACGGCACCTGAAAGTCTATTGCCCCACCGTGATCCTGATCGATCTGGGCCTGCCGGATGGCAGTGGTCTGGACCTGATCCACCGCCTGTCCCGGCACAGCCCAAGGATTGAGGTTATTCTGGCGATCAGCGGCGATGACGGTATGGAAAGGCGCAGTCTGGAACAGGGCGCCGACGGGTTTCTGGCCAAACCAATCCTGTCACTGGCCAGTTTTCAGGAAACCATCCTGCACCACCTGCCCGCAGCACAGCGCCCAATGGATCCGCGTCTGGTCAATGAGGCTGAGATCACCCCTGACCCGATCAGCTATCATGAGGATCTGCAACACGCTGCCAGCCTGCTGGACGGGCGGCCGGATGAACGCACACTGGACTATGTGGCGCAGTTTCTCACCGGTCTTGGCCGCAGCGCCAATGACGGTGCGGTGCGCGATGCCGGCCAAACGCTGGGCATCACCCGGATGCGCCGGGCCTCACCGGATAAGGCATTGCTGGCCCTGCGGGGATTGCTGCAGAAACGACTGGCCGCAGCACCAATGTTTTAGGGCAAAAGCGCTGGATCCCCGGTCACCCGCACCAGACGGGTCAGATCGGCCAGGCTCTCCTTCTGCTGACCGGCGGCATCGAAATTGCCGGGATCCAGCCAAACCTCAAAAGCCTGCTGCAGCGCCGGCCATTCCTGATCGATGGCGGCAAACCAGGCGGTATCGCGGTTTCTGCCCTTCACGATCATATGCTGGCGGAACACGCCCTCATAACTCAGCCCCAACCGCTGCGCCGCCCGGCGTGAACCGATGTTGCCTGCATCACATTTCCATTCGAAACGACGATAGCCATGCTCAAACGCCCACTTCAGAATGAGGTAGAAAGCTTCGGTCGCAGCGCGGGTTTTCTGCAGCTGCGGCGACAGGTTGATATGCCCCAATTCGATCGAGCCCAGCGCCGGGAAAATCCTGAGGTAGGAGGCGACACCGCCATATTGCCCAGTTTCCAGATCCTTGATCGCATAGAAATGCGGATCGTCCTGCGCCGCCATCTCCTTGGCCCAGCGATGATAGGCGGCGGCCGAATGAAACGGGCCGTAAGGCAGGTAATCCCAGACCGCATCATGCCCCTCAAAGGCGTGGAACAACAGCGCCGCATGCGCCTCAGCCGAAAGCGGTTCCAACCGGGCGTAGCGACCTTGCAGGGGCATGTCACCGGGCGCAGGCGGGGCCTGCCATGTGCTAAGGTCTGTCATGTGCTGAGGCCTGTCATTGGGCTGTCCTTTGTCTGACGCCACGCTAACGAGGCACCGGCCCAAAGGAAACCGCCAAACCCGCGCCTACAGCCGCTGGCGTTAACAGCAACCGCAAACTGGCTACAGCAGCAGATCCGGCGTGTCAGACATATCCAGACCGGGGAAAATGCTGCCCTCAATCACCGCCTGTTTCAGACCAAAAAGATCCCGCATGATCCGCCCGGCATAGGCCCGCACATCCCCCGTTGGCATCAGATCGCGCCGGTCAAACAGATCCGCCTCAGACAGGCCGGGCCATTGCCCGTAGACCTTGCCGCCCCTCAGGGCGCCCCCCGCCAACAGCATCGCCCCGCCGGTGCCGTGATCGGTGCCTTTGGTGCCATTGATCCGGGCGGTGCGGCCAAATTCGGTGACCGCCAGCACAGCGGTCTTCTGCCAAGTTTCGCCCAGACCGGCATGCAGCGACAGGATCGCCTGCGCCAGCTGATCCAACGCCGAATTCAGGCCGCGGGCCTGATTGCGATGGGTGTCCCAGCCACCAATGGAAAAGGCAGCGATCCGGGTGTCTTGCAGCAGCCGTTCAGCCGCAAAACCGACGATCGCTTTGATCCCGGCGGGCCGCCCATTGGTATGGCTGTCCATCACCATCCCCATTTCCGGCGCCATATCGGGCAGGTCATCCGCCATACCACGCTCCATGCCCCCGCCAGTAATCAGCGCCTGCGCCTCCATAAAAGCATCGTGAAAGGCCGGATCGTCATGCATCACCAGCTCCGCCAGCCGGGTGCCCTGTGGGCTGAGGCTCAGCGCGGTATCTGGTGACCAGTTCGCAACCTCCGCCGTGCCGCGCAGCAACAGCATGTTTTCATGCCCCACCGCAAAGGCCGTCTGCCCGCTAAGCCCCTGTTCTGCCTGCAACATTCGGTTCAGCCAGCCATCCCGCCCACCCCGCGCCAGATCCGCAGTGCCGGCTTCCAACAGGTCCTGACCGTCAAAATGGCTGCGTTTGTTGCGATAGGGGGTCGAGACCGCATGCACAAATCCCAGCTGCTGACGCTGCCACAGCGGCATCAACGGCGCCAAGGCAGGGTGCATGTGGTAAAACCCATCCAGATCCAAACCCGGCTGCGCCCCTTGCATCAAACCAGCGCGCAACCCGGCATAGTGCGGATCCCCCACCGGGCGCAGCACGTCCAGACCATCCATGCCCCCGCGTAGGATAATGACCACCAGCCGGTGATCCCAGGGCGCGTTGGCCAGGGTGATCGGCGTGATCAGCGGGCTGGCAGCGGCAGAACAGCCCAGCAGGGTGGCTGCGCTTAAAACGCTGCGACGGCTCCAGTTTTTCGAGCTCATCCTCTCCTCCCTCACTTCCGCTGAAACGCTGGTGAGGCCAGCACCAGGGCAACCCCTTCGCGCCGGTCCTCAGCGGCACTCGCGGCAAAGCCCACCGCAGGCGGCGCCTCGGCTCCAAGGGCCTCAGTGACCAGAACCCGTGGGTCGGGCAATGCATCGGTCAAACGCTCCGGCGCTTGCAGCGCCCAGTGCAACCGGCTGGTGAGGCCCTGCGGCGTCAACCAATTGGCATCACCTTCCTCCCAGCCGTCCGGCCCAAGCGGCGACAGCCAAGGCTGCCCCATGATCTCCATCGGGCGCTGAAACAGCTGCACGATGAACTGATCCCGTGGGCGGCCCCGTTTCAGCTGATAATAGCGATCCGGCGACACAGCCAAAGCCCGCATCGCCGCCGCCATAAACTCATCCGGCAGCCGGATGTTATGCAGCACCGGATCCATCGCGGCGGGATGGTTCAGCAAAACCTCATAGAGGGTGGGCAGATTGCCTTTGCTGTCCAGATAGGCGCGTTCCAGCGCGGTAATCAGATCTGCCGTGGGCGTATCCGAAATGAAATGCACCGCAAGTTTTTGGGCGATGTGACGGGCGGTGGCGGGATGGCGGGCCAGATCCTTCAGCACGGCATGGATATCGCCCAGCCGCGCCCGCCCGCCACCATAAAGCTGGCCCAGAACCTCCTCTGCGCCGGGTTCCGCCAGTTCGGCGCGAAACACCCGGCCCTTTTGCGGCGTGGCGGTCAGACCGGTCAGCAGTTCGGCCAGTTGGCGCACATCGCGCTGTCTGTAGGTGCCGCCCACGCCCAAGGTGTGCAGTTCCAGCACTTCGCGGGCCAGGTTTTCATTCAGACCCAGCTGGCCGTTTTTGCGCCGCGCTTTCAGGCTGTTGGGGCCGGTGGATTGGATCTGATCCAGATAGTGTAGCATCAGGGGATGGGTGACCGCGGCGATCAGCAGATCCTCAAACCGGCCCAGTAGAAAGGGCCGGATCGCAGTGTCGACATAGGCCGCAGCTGCGCGTTTGACGGCGCCGTTTTTGCCACGCGCGGTGAAATGATCCCCCCAGAAGGCCACCAGTCGTTCGCGAAAGGCATCACGCGTCCAGACCCGCCGCATCATCACTGACCAGAGCCATGCGCGTTCCGCCTGACGGCCTGCCTTGAACAGAGTTTTCAACCGTGTGTCCGCCGCCGCCTTCTGCGCCGCGCTGCGGGCTTGCCGGATTTGGCGCTGGATCTTCTGGGCCGTGGCGGCGCGTTGCTGCACCCGGTCAAAGCCATCCACAGGGAAGGTCACTAGCATACGATCGGCAGATCGCAACCGCGCCAGCATCTCGGCAACCGAGTGGGGCGGCGCCAATTCGGGCCGCGGCGACAGGCCATAGCCAAATCGTTTCTCCGCCAAGATGGGGTCAAATGTCATCGCACCCTCCAGTTTATCTGCGGACAGAGTACTGCAAAACACAGGCCGTTTCTGTCACGGGCTGGCAGTTTTTCCACATCTTTGTAGGATGAAACGCGGTCTCAGTAGATTTCCGTCGCTGAAGGCGGTGCGTTCAGGCGAGTTTCCACCGACCAAGCACGACCACGGGCGTTTTAACGGACTTTCTCCAGCGCCTTTTGCAGGTTCGACAACAGGTGCCCCGGTTGGCTTGGATCCAGAAAGTAGCGGAAGTCACGCCGACCAGAGTTGAGCGACTGGTCCACCAAACCGGCCTTGGTCAGAAACATTGACCGCGGGATGTAATTGCCATCCGGTGCAAGGCTTTCCGCATCCGCAGGTTCAGCTTCTCGATCAATAAGAACAAACACAAAATCTGCACTGGCGGCAACAACATCAGGGTCAAAAAACACCGCCTTGTACTCGTTGCAGACCGGGCACCAAGTAGCATGGACGAGGACAAAAACAGGTTTTCCTTCGACAGCCGCCTTTGCCCGGCCGCTTTCAAGATCGTGCCAGCGGATTTCTGCATCGTTGAAGCCGGCAGGCAGAGCCCCGGCGAAAGCAAACGGCGCACCCAGTAAGAGCGCGCCGGTCACAAGTGTCAGCAAAAACCGCAAGGCTTAGTCCTGCGGGATAACGCGCAGGCCCAGCTCCATCAGCTGATCGCTGGTCGGATCAGAGGGCGCGTTCATCATCAGATCTTCGGCCCGCTGGTTCATCGGGAACATCACAACTTCGCGGATGTTCTGCTGATCGGCCAGCAGCATGACGATACGGTCCACACCGGCAGCACAGCCACCGTGCGGCGGGGCACCGTATTGGAAGGCTTTGAAAAGGGCGCCAAAACGCTCTTTCACTTCGTCTTCACCATAGCCGGCCAGTTCAAACGCTTTCAGCATCACCTCAGGCTTGTGGTTCCGGATCGCGCCCGAGACCAGCTCATAGCCGTTACAGGCCAGATCGTATTGGTAGCCCAGAACCTGCAGCGGATCGCCGTTCAGCGCCTCAAGGCCACCCTGCGGCATCGAGAAGGGGTTGTGTTCAAAGTCGATCTTGCCCGACTCTTCGTCCTGCTCGTAGATCGGGAAGTCCACGATCCAGGCAAAGGCAAAGCGGTCCTTGTCGATCAGGCCCAGCTCTTCGCCGATGACGTTGCGGGCACGGCCGGCAACCGCCTCAAACGCTTTCGGTTTGCCGCCCAGGAAGAAGGCCGCGTCGCCCACACCCAGACCCAGCTGCTGGCGGATCGCCTCGGTGCGCTCCGGGCCGATGTTTTTGGCCAGCGGACCGGCGGCTTCCATGCCGTCAGCGCCTTCACGCCAGAAGATGTAGCCCATGCCCGGCAGGCCTTCGCCCTGGGCAAATTTGTTCATGCGGTCACAGAACTTGCGGCTGCCACCGGTCGGGGCCGGGATCGCACGGATCTCAGTGCCTTCGTTTTCCAGCAGGTTGGCAAAGATCGCAAAGCCGGACCCACGGAAGTGCTCAGACACGACCTGCATCTTGATCGGGTTGCGCAGGTCCGGTTTGTCGCTGCCATACCACAGCGCCGCATCACGGTAGCTGATCTGTGGCCATTCAGCAGGGTTGTCGACCTTGCGGCCGCCGCCGAACTCTTCAAACACACCGGCCAGAACCGGCGCGATGGTGTCAAAGACGTCCTGCTGCTCCACAAAGGACATCTCCATGTCCAGCTGGTAGAAGTCGGTCGGCGAACGATCTGCACGCGGGTCTTCGTCGCGGAAGCACGGCGCGATCTGGAAGTATTTGTCGTAACCCGCCACCATCATCAGCTGTTTGAACTGCTGCGGGGCCTGCGGCAGAGCGTAGAACTTGCCCGGATGCAGACGCGAAGGCACCAGGAAGTCACGTGCCCCTTCAGGGCTGGAGGCGGTGATGATCGGGGTCTGATATTCGCGGAAGTCTTTGTCCCACATGCGCTGACGCATGGAGCGCACAACGTCCGAGCGCAGCTTCATGTTTTCCTGCATCACGTCGCGGCGCAGGTCCAGGAAGCGGTACTTCAGACGGGTTTCTTCCGGGTATTCCTGATCGCCAAAGACCATCAGCGGCAGTTCATCCGCTTTGCCCAGCACCTCAAGGTCACGGATGAACACTTCGATCTCACCAGTGGGAATCGCCGGGTTCACCAGGCTTTCGTCACGCGCCATGACGTTGCCTTCGATCTTGATGCACCATTCGGAACGCACCTTCTCCAGCTCGGCAAACACCGGGCTGTCAGGGTCGGCCATCACCTGGGTGATGCCATAATGGTCGCGCAGGTCGATAAACAGCAGACCGCCGTGGTCACGGACCCGGTGGACCCAGCCCGACAGGCGGACGGTTTCGTCCACGTTGGATTTGTTCAGCTCAGCGCAGGTATGGCTGCGATATGCGTGCATGGTGTGACCTTTCGTGATCGGGTCGTCTCTTCGGACAATCTTAGTATGTGCATCGTGGCGGATAAGGTGCACCCACGGGCACACGGAATTCATCAAGGCCGATACACTAGGTTGCGACCGTGTTGTCAAGCAATGTGGGGGCAAAGCCGCTCAAAACGGGCGCTGAACGTTGCCGGAGTAGAAATAGATCCCCAAACCCACAGCAAAAATGACGATCCCCGCCAGTGAATGCAGAACCACCGCCAAGGCAAAGGACCGCCGGACTTCATAGGCCCAGGCGAAAATCACCCCACCAGCAAAGGTCATCAGCCCCACGACCCAGCTCCAATACATCAGGTGTGCCAGCGAAAACAGCGCCGCATTCAGAACCAGCCCGGCCCGCCCGCCGGGCAGGAAGGCGCCGTAGCGGCGGAAATAGAGCGGGCGAAACACCACCTCCTGCGGCAGGGCAGAGGCGATCGGATAAAAAACCGCGATGGCCAGCATCAGACCCGGTTCCGTTCTCAGCAGCAGAAAGGCAGCGTCGGGCGCGGCGGTGTAGACCACAGCCAGACACAGGATCAGCATACCCCCGGCAAAGGCCAGCAGTTCCACAAAGTAAAGCTGGTCAAGCCCACCGAGCAGTTCACGCCACTCAAACCCTTCAGTGCCATTGAGCAACGCCAAACCCACAGCGGTCAACGTGAGCAGCGCCACAAACATCATTGTCGGCGGCAACACCAAGGCGATCAGCAGCGGCGCGATCAGATAGAACAACACAAATTCCGCCTTAAGCCGGGGCAAGGTGGCAGGGCGGGACGCGGTCAACAGGTTCATCAGGGCCTCTGGCGAAAAAGGACGACAACAGGTCGTCACATTTCCTTTAACATTGCCCGCTGAGACAGAATTTCAAGCGCATCAGCGCTGCCAGACCGCTTGGGTGGAGCCACGGAGTGAATTGATCAGATTGATCGAACGGGCCGCTTCCAGATCCGCCAAGGTCAGCACGGCCTCCCGCAGCAACCCTTTGTTCAGGCGACTTTGACGATAAACCCCCGCCAGCAACCCTGAGGACAGTGGCGGCGTCAGGCGGTCACCGTCGGGCGTGGTGATCGAAATATTGGTGATCGTGCCTTCGCACACCTCACCCCGTTCGTTCAGCATCACCGCCTCATGGATACCTTCTGGCAGCGCGGCGCGGGCCTGATCGTAAAGATCCCGGCGGGTGGTTTTGTAACGCAGCAGCGGATCGTGTGAGGGCAGGCGTATGTCAGAGATGACAAAACGTGCAATGCGCCAGGGGTCTGGCATAGGTGCAGTTGTCACCTGAACCGTGCCATCCTGCGCCAGGGTAAGACGGCAGCGCAAAGGCGCCTCACCGGTGATGGCATCTAGCTCCGCAATCAGCGCCGCCTTATCAAACGCAAAGCCCAGCGCCTCAGCCGATGTGGTAAGCCGCGCGATGTGCAATCCACGCCGCGCAATGCCCTGACCAGGGCGAAAGCCAAAGGTTTCAATCAGGCGACATGTGGGATCGAGGGTGGGATGACCTGCTGCGTCCGGGCGAAACGGCTTTTCCATAGGGCTTCCTCATATTCTGATGTGGCGGTGCTGTCCCAGACGACGCCGCCCCCCACGTTCAGCCGCGCCTGATCACCCTCCAACATCACGGTGCGAATGGCCACGTTAAATTCGGACCACCCGTCAGGCGCGGCCCAGCCGATGGCGCCGCAGTAGATGTCACGCGGCCAGGGTTCCAGATCACGCAGGATCTGCATAGACCGCAGCTTGGGCGCGCCCGTGATGGATCCACAGGGAAAAAGCGCGGTGAAAATCTCGCTCAGGGTCACATCGGGGCGCAGTTCTGCCACCACTTTTGACACCATCTGATGCACGGTGGCATAGCTTTCGACCTTGAACAGTTCCGGCACCTTGACGCTGCCCGCCTCTGCCACGCGAGAGATGTCATTGCGCAGGAGGTCCACGATCATCAGATTTTCCGCCCGATTCTTCTCATCCGTGGCCAGAAAATCGCGATTGCGCTGATCCTCCACCGGATCCGCGCTGCGGGGCTGGGTGCCTTTCATCGGGCGGGTCTCAATCGCGCCCTCCGCCGAGGTACGGAAGAACAACTCGGGCGAACGCGACAGAATCGCCGGTCCCCGGTCGGGCAGCACCAAGGCGCCGTAGCCCACTGACTGTTGCACCATCAGGCTGCCATAGATCGCCTCCGCACCACCTTCAGCCCGCGCATCGATCGGAAAGGTCAGGTTGGCCTGATAGATATCACCGGCGCCAATATAGCCGTGAACGGCGTCAAAGGCGCGGCGGTACCGGGCGGCATCCCAACGCGGACACAGATCCTGCAAGCCACCGCCAACAGGCAAAGGTCCAGCAGCCACCGGGGCGTCATAGATGCCAAAACTCAGCAGGGGCAGCTGCCGGCCTTCGGGCATCAGGGGGGCAAGACGCGCCTCAAGCGCATATCCCAGCTCATAAGAGGTATAGCCCGCAACCCATTTGCCCGCCGCCAAAGCAGCGTCCACAGCGGCAAGGGCCGTGGGCACATCCCCGGCCTCCTGCGCGGTGATCACAGCGCTGGCGTTTCGGAACCAAACCGGCGTTCCCTCCGGTCCTCGATCCATTCTGATCTGCATGTCGCGTCCCCGCGTTGCCCCTCAAGGCCTCCCCGCCCTGTGTATAGGGTGAAACGCAGGATTTGACAGGTCCCGGATGCGGCACATTACACTAGTTTTCCGAACCCTCTTGCGCCTTGCCCCGCGATGTCTATAACCCACGACAATTTGCGCGGAGCCGAGTCACCTGCCCCGCGTTCAGCTGCCCGCGAAACTATGAGGTCCGTCATGCCCAAAAGAACCGACATCTCCTCGATCATGATCATCGGCGCAGGGCCGATCGTCATCGGTCAGGCGTGTGAATTCGACTACTCCGGTGCCCAAGCCTGTAAAGCACTGCGAGAAGAGGGCTACCGCGTAATCCTCGTAAACTCGAACCCGGCCACCATCATGACCGACCCGGGTCTGGCCGACGCCACTTATATCGAGCCGATCACCCCCGAGGTTGTTGCCAAGATCATCGAGAAAGAGCGCCCCGATGCGCTGCTGCCGACCATGGGTGGCCAGACGGGTCTGAACACCTCGCTGGCGCTGGAAGAGATGGGCGTGCTGGAGAAGTTCAACGTCGAAATGATCGGCGCCAAGCGCGATGCCATTGAAATGGCTGAAGATCGTAAGCTGTTCCGCGAAGCGATGGACCGCCTGGGCATCGAAAATCCGAAGGCCACCATCGTCACCGCACCGAAGAAAGAAGACGGCTCTGCCGATCTGGACGCCGGTGTGGCACAGGCGCTGGAAGAGCTGGATGAGATCGGCCTGCCCGCCATCATCCGCCCCGCCTTCACCCTCGGCGGCACCGGTGGTGGCGTGGCTTATAACCGCGAAGACTACATCCACTTCTGCCGCTCGGGCATGGACGCCAGCCCGGTGAACCAGATCCTGGTGGATGAGAGCCTGCTGGGCTGGAAAGAGTATGAGATGGAGGTTGTGCGCGACAAAGCCGACAACGCCATCATCGTCTGTGCGATCGAAAACGTCGACCCGATGGGCGTGCACACAGGTGATTCGATCACCGTGGCCCCGGCGCTGACGCTGACCGACAAAGAATATCAGATCATGCGGACCCACTCGATCAATGTACTGCGCGAGATCGGCGTGGAAACCGGTGGCTCCAACGTTCAGTGGGCCGTGAACCCCGCCGATGGTCGGATGGTTGTGATCGAAATGAACCCGCGGGTGTCGCGCTCCTCGGCGCTGGCCTCCAAGGCGACCGGTTTCCCGATTGCCAAGATCGCGGCCAAGCTGGCCGTTGGCTACACGCTAGATGAACTGGACAATGACATCACCAAGGTGACCCCGGCCTCGTTTGAGCCGACCATCGACTATGTTGTCACCAAGATCCCGAAATTCGCCTTTGAAAAATTCCCCGGCTCCGAGCCCTACCTGACCACCGCGATGAAATCCGTGGGGGAGGCAATGGCGATCGGCCGCACCATCCACGAAAGCCTGCAGAAAGCGCTGGCCTCGATGGAATCGGGTTTGACCGGCTTTGATGAGGTCGAAATTCCCGGTGCGCCGGAAAAGGTTGCCGTGATCAAGGCGCTTGGCAAACAGACCCCGGATCGTCTGCGCACCATCGCTCAGGCGATGCGCCACGGTCTGACCAACGCCGAGATCCAGAACGTCACCTCGTTTGATCCCTGGTTCCTGGACCGCATCCGCGAAATCGTTGAGGCCGAAGAGGTCGTGCGCGCCGATGGCCTGCCGGTGACCGAAGAGGGTCTGCGCAAGCTGAAGATGCTGGGCTTCACCGATGCCCGTCTGGCAATCCTGACCGGCCGGACTGAGGCCAACGTGCGCCGCGCCCGCCAGAACCTGGGCGTCAAGGCCGTGTTCAAACGCATCGACACCTGCGCCGCCGAGTTTGAAGCGCAGACCCCCTACATGTATTCAACCTACGAAGCCCCGGCGATGGGCGACGTGGAATGCGAAGCCCGCCCAAGCGACCGCAAGAAAGTGGTCATTCTGGGTGGCGGTCCAAACCGGATCGGTCAGGGGATCGAGTTCGACTACTGCTGCTGTCACGCCTGCTACGCGCTGACGGATGCGGGTTATGAAACCATCATGATCAACTGCAACCCCGAGACCGTGTCGACCGACTATGACACCTCGGACCGTCTGTATTTTGAACCGCTGACCTTTGAGCACGTGATGGAAATCCTGCGGGTTGAGCAGGACAACGGCACGCTGCACGGTGTGATCGTTCAGTTCGGCGGCCAGACCCCGCTGAAACTGGCCAACGCGCTGTTCGAAGAAGGCATTCCGATCCTCGGCACCAGCCCGGACGCGATTGACCTGGCCGAAGACCGCGAGCGCTTCCAGGCGCTGGTCAACAAGCTGGAGCTGAAGCAGCCGAACAACGGCATCGCCTCGACCGACGCAGAAGCGCTGAAAATCGCCGAAGACATCGGTTTCCCGCTGGTGATCCGCCCCTCCTATGTGCTGGGTGGCCGTGCGATGGAAATCGTGCGCGACATGGCGCAGCTGGAACGCTACATCGCTGAGGCGGTTGTGGTCTCCGGCGACAGCCCGGTGCTGCTGGACAGCTACCTGTCCGGTGCCATCGAATGTGACGTTGACGCCCTGTCGGATGGCAAGACCGTCCATGTGACCGGCATCATGCAGCACATCGAAGAGGCCGGCGTCCACTCGGGCGATAGCGCCTGTTCGTTGCCGCCCTATTCGCTGCCGGAAGACATCATTGTCGAAATCAAACGCCAGACCGAGGCTCTGGCCCTGTCGCTTGGTGTTGTTGGACTGATGAACGTGCAGTTCGCAGTCAAAGACGGTGAGATCTACCTGATTGAGGTCAACCCGCGCGCCAGCCGGACCGTGCCGTTTGTGGCCAAAGCCACCGACAGCGCCATCGCCTCGATCGCCGCCCGCCTGATGGCTGGTGAGCCGATGGAAAACTTCCCCTTCCGTGGCGCCTACCCATCGGATGCCAAACCCGGCACCCTGCCGATGGCCGATCCGATGACGCTGGCCGATCCCAACATGCCGTGGTTCTCGGTCAAAGAGGCGGTTCTGCCCTTCGCCCGTTTCCCTGGCGTGGACACCATTCTGGGCCCGGAAATGCGCTCCACTGGTGAGGTCATGGGTTGGGACACCTCCTTCCCGCTGGCCTTCCTCAAGGCGCAGCTGGGCGCGGGCACCGATCTGCCGCGTGATGGCCGTGTGTTCTTCTCGATCAAGGATGACGACAAAACCGCAGCCAGCGCCGAAGCCGCCCGCACCCTGCTGGATCAAGGCTTCACCATCGTGGCCACCATCGGCACTAAAACCTGGCTGACCGAACAGGGCATCGACTGTGAACAGGTGAACAAAGTCTACGAAGGCCGCCCCAACATTGTGGACGTGCTGAAAGACGGTGGCATCTCGCTGGTGATCAACACCACCGAAGGGGCGCAGGCAGTGAAAGACAGCTCCGCCATCCGCTCGGTCGCGCTGTACGATAAGATCCCCTACTTCACCACCGCTGCCGGTGCGCAGGCCGCCGCTGAAGCGATCAAAGCCCGCTCGGAAGGTGACTTTGGGGTGATGCCGCTGCAGGGCTAATCCCACTTCAGACCCAAAACAAAGCCCCTGCCATTTGGCGGGGGCTTTTGCGTTTCATAGAATCGTTAACAGATAAATCACTCTCTGCACACGCACTCACCTGCAGGTTCATGCAGGTTTCAAGTATTCACCTGCAACTAATTGTAGCCTGATTTGGCGGATCATCTCAAATTCAGTCACGACAATGTCACGTCCGCCCCACTATACTTATGGGTAGGGCAACACGGTAGCGGTATCCCCAACGCCCGCCCAAAGGCCCCAAACCAAGAAGTACCTATAGGTGTCGGCCCGTCCCGATACGGCTTTCCATAAGTCATTTTAGACTGCTTCAGGGGCTCCCTTCACGGGGAGCCTCTTATTCATTGTACAGCAATGATGGGTCTTTGAGACGTCTCGAACGTCGCCGCAAAACACCGGTTCCAATGGCCCGATGCACCGCCCTCAGGACAGGCTATCGTCCCCCAAATCCGTACGATCCATTTGGAACAAAGTATTCTCTGATTCCGGGTCAAGCGCCCGCTGTGGATCCGGCAACAGCCCAGCGCTCATCGCCAGCGCAGCGATTTCGGCGCGGTTATGCGCCCCCGCCTTGGCCATCAGATTGTGCATCCGCTGGCGCAATGCGGAGACCGAGATGCCCAGCTTCTCGGCAATCACCTTGTCCTGATATCCCAGCCCCACCAGCGCCAGCATCTCACGCTGTTTTTCACTGATATCGTTGCGGACAAAAAACTCATAGGCAAAATGCGTCATGTAGCGCTGATGCGCAGACAGAGCAGCCACATGCAGAACCCAACCATGTGCTTTCACGATGGACAGCATATCCCGCCGGGAATGATCCCCCAGAAACGCGATCAATCCCACCTGCGGTGGCGCATGCACCCGCAGAGGCACCGCAAAACCTGACCGCAGACCACGACGCGCCGCTTCGCGCAGGACACCGACCCGCGCCTCCGGCAGGTGGAAGTTTTCCTCCACAAACTCCAACCCCAGCAGGATCGGGGTCAGGTGATGTCTGGCGTGCCCCTGAAAATAGGACCACCGCATCACCTCAGGATCTTGGTTTGCCTCATGCAGCCAGCGCGAATCGTAGGACGTGCGTGAAAACAGCATATGGTCCCAGGTCGGCGCAGCACTGGCGACATTGTAATCCACAAACGGCAGTTCAAGTGACCGGGCCAGCTGAACCAGCCGCAGCCAGACCGCTTCGGTCGTGTCGCAGTCTTCCAGATCACGCAGAAACCGGTGCAGCAGCTCAGGCGTATGCTGTTCGGCAGCGAACAACGCCCGAGGTGTATGCGATCCGGTTCCTGTCATATGGCTATACGCTCTCTTCTTCCAAATGCAGCTTCATCTCAATCAACACCTGCTGCAGCGCCAAAGTTTCGCGCAGCATGCGTTTGGCTTCATTGATGCTGATCACACCGTCTTCGATGGATTGGTTATATTCAGCCATCAGCATAGCAAAGCGCTGGCTGAGTGTAATCACATCCGCATTTATACCCCCTGAACCTTCTGAATTGCGTCGCTCTTCGTTCAGTGACAGCGTGATCCCTTTCAAATCCGCCAGGGCCGAGGTCACATGCGGAAACGAGGCCGCCTCTTCCAGTGCTGCCACCGCATCCACCGGCATGAACCGGTCGGCATGTTCCGCATGATCCGAGTAATAGCGGCCCAGCGTTGCCTTGGATTTGCCGGTTAACTGGCAAGCGGCTTCGATGCCTACGTCTTTCACCAGCGCCTCGGTGTGTTTCTTCAAATAGCCGGAAACCACAGTCATACTTTACCCTTGTCTGTCCCCAATGGGGAAATCACCCCTACCTTTCCCATTAGCGCGATGTCATGTTTTTGTCATTTATAAATCCACGCGGCACCCCTTGTGGCCGCGCGGGCAACCCCTCGGAACAGCCCATAATTTATGAGTGCAGCGCCTCCTCCCGTCCGGGTTGGGCGTTGATGAGTGACACAAGGCACGATCAGGGACATCCCCGGAAGGCCCTCGCCTTCCCCCTGATCGGACAGACCCATGTCCCCAATCTCCTGTGTGATGTGGGTCTGTCGTGCCACGTTATTGCCGCCATCTGCTGCATGGCTCAAAACCCGGCAGGATCAGCCTTGAAACTGTCGCCTCGGGCGGCGATAGATGCGGGCATGGCCAAACTTTATTTCAATTTCTCCACCATGAACGCCGGTAAATCGACGGTCCTGTTGCAGGCGTCCTACAACTACCGCGAACGCGGCATGCAGACCTATCTGATGACCGCGCAGTTTGACAATCGCGCCGGCGAAGGCCGCATTGCCAGCCGCATCGGTATTGGCGATGACGCCGATACCTTTGCCCCCGGCGAAGACCTTTTTGCCAAGGTTGAGGCCCGGCTGGCCGAGGGCGGGGTTGCCTGTATCTTCATCGATGAGGCGCAGTTTCTGGAGAAAGAACAAGTCTGGCAGCTGGCCCGTGTCGTCGACGACCTGAAGGTGCCGGTCATGTGCTACGGCCTGCGGGTGGATTTCCGCGGTGAACTGTTCCCCGGCTCTGCTGCATTGCTGGCGCTGGCTGATGAGATGCGCGAAGTACGCACCATCTGTCACTGCGGCAAGAAGGCAACGATGGTGGTGCGGATGGGCCCGGACCGGATCGCGCTGAAAGAAGGAGCGCAGGTGCAGATCGGCGGCAATGAGACCTACGTCAGCCTATGCCGCAAACACTGGCGTGCCGCGATGGCGGGGGAGCCTGTGGCGGGCTAAAGCTGCGTAGAACCCATTTGCGCGGGCATCAGCCCGTGCTGCGCCCGACCCTCCCCATGGGAGGGCGCAACTGACACCGCTCAGGCACCTGAGATGCCTGATATCAGGTGACGATCCGTTAACCTAGAAAGGTAGCAAGCGCCCACCCAGGGTCGGGCGCATCACTCTTTGCGTGTTAGCCCCTCACGCCTTCTCAACGATCACCGAACCGACCGAATAGCCTGCCCCGAAGGAGCAGATCAGCCCGATATCGCCCTTGGCCATATCGTCGGAGTATTTCGAGAACGCGATGATCGACCCGGCAGAGGAGGTATTGGCATAATCCTGCAGAATGTTGGGCTGCTCGCCTTTTTCCGGTACCCGGCCCAGAACCTTCTTGCCGATGAAATCATTCATGCCCTTGTTGGCCTGATGCAGCCACATCCGGGACAGCTGATCCGAGGACCGGCCCTCGTCCTCCATATGCGCCAGAATATGGGCCGAAACCATTGGCACCACCTCTTTAAACACCTTACGGCCGTTCTGCATGAACTGCATGTCCCGGCGGTCCGCCACGCCATCGGGGCGGGTGCGGCGCAGGAAGCCGTTGTTGTTGCGGATGTTGTTGGAAAACTGCGTGGCGCAGCGGGTAGAATGCACGATGAAATGGTCGCCCTTGGCATCTTCCGCCCGTTCAATCACCACCGCCGTGGCCACATCACCAAAGATGAAGTGGCAATCGCGGTCGCGCCATTCCAAATGGCCCGAGGTGATTTCAGGGTTCACCACAATCGCGCAGCGGATCGAGCCCGAGCGCACCATATCCGCCGCCGCCTGAATGCCGAAGGTGGCCGAAGAACAGGCTACGTTCATGTCAAAACCAAAGCCACCCGCGCCCAGCGCTTGCTGGATCTCAATCGCCACGGCGGGATAGGCCCGTTCCATGTTGGAGGCAGCACAGATCACCAGATCAACCTCTTCGCCGCTGCGCCCGGCGGCGGCCAGCGCTTTCTGGCAGGCGTCCAGTGCAATCTCGGTCATGATACCGGGTTCATCATCCGAGCGCTGGCGGAAATGCGGATACATCCGTTTCGGATCCAGCACACCTTCCTTGTCCAGCACATAGCGCTGCTCAATACCCGAGGCCTTGAAGATGAACTCGGCCGAGGAGTGTTCCTTCGCCTCAACCTCACCGGCGGCAATCGCCTCGGCGTTCTCTGCGTTGTAGAGATCAACATAGGCGTTGAAGCTCTCAACAAGTTCGTCGTTGGTGATGACATTGGAGGGGGTGAAGACCCCGCTCCCGGTGATGGCTGGCGTATACATGGGAACCCCCGGAAAATCTGGCTACCAGATCACCCGAGGGGGACCAAATGGTCAAGAGTTACCGCTAGGGCAGTGTCAGCGAAATCGGCAGCAAATCCACCGATTCCGCGGTTGCCAAAGATCATAGCGCGTTTGGCGGTGTCTCACCCTTGAAGAAGGCTTCGAGGTTGTCGAGCACCAGCATCCCCATATCCGTGCGCACATCCAGCGCCGCCGTGCCCAGATGCGGCAGCAGCGTGACATTGTCCATCTGGCGCAGGGCTTCGGGCACCTCGGGCTCAAACTCATAGACGTCCAGACCCGCGCCACCGATCTGCCCCTGTTCGAGTGCAGCGATAAGCGCGGCCTCTTTCACCACATCGCCACGGGCAATGTTGATGAAATGGGCATGGCTTTGCATGGCGGCAAAGAAGGCGTCATCGATCAGGTGGTAGGTCTCGGCGCTGCCGGGCACCGCCACCACAACCACATCGGCGCGCGCCGCCAGATCCTGCATGGACACCTGTTCGGCCTCAAAATCCATCTCCTTGGCGGATCGGTTGGCGTATAGCACCTTCATGCCAAAACCAAAGTGACACCGCCGCGCGATGGCCTGACCGATCCGGCCCATACCGACGATGCCAACCGTCTTGCCTGAAACATGCAGTCCCAGCATCTGCGTCGGATGCCAGCCCTGCCATTGGCCGGACCGCACCAGACGTTCGCCTTCACCCGCCCGGCGCGCGCTCATCAGCAACAGCGTCATCGCAGTATCGGCGGTGGCATCGGTTACTGCGCCGGGGGTGTTGGTCACGGTCACGCCATGGCCGCGCGCAGCCTCAACATCGATGTGGTTATAGCCGACCCCGAAATTGGCCAGGATCCGGCAGCGCGGGCGACCAAATTCGGCAAAGATCTTATCCGAGAATTTATCACCCAGCGTCGGCATCATCCCGTCATAAAGCGCCAGCGCGGAGCGCATTTCGGCCTCACTCATCGGCAGGTTGCTATCGCGCCATTCCACGTCAAACAGCGCCTCAGCGCGTTTTGCGACAGCGTCGGGCAAGGGGCGTGAAATCAACACCCGTGGGGTTCCGGACCGCGCCATCAGTGCATCCTCCCGCCCAAAGGAACCTCTTGGTCCGGCGACAAGAGCACAATGCCGCCCTCTGCGTCCGAAACACCCAGCACCAGCACCTCAGACATGAAGCGGCCGATCTGGCGCGGTGGGAAGTTCACCACAGCCATGACCTGTTTGCCGATCAGCGCCTCGGGCGTGTAATGCGCCGTCACCTGGGCCGAGGTCTTCTTCTCCCCCAGTTCGGGGCCGAAATCGATCCACATCTTGATCGCCGGTTTGCGCGCCTCGGGATAGGGTTCTGCACGCACCACTTTACCGGCGCGGATATCCACCTTCAGGAAATCATCAAAACTCAATTCATCAGCCACGGGCCAGCTCCTTTGAGCGTTTGACGGCCGCATCCACGGCCTTGTTCAACAAAGTGGGGAAGCCTGACTGTTCATCCATCAGCACCTCCAGCGCGGCCTGGGTGGTGCCGTTGGGGCTGGTCACATTCACCCGGAGCTGCGCCGGATCCTCTGCCGCGGACTCAGCCAATGCGCCCGCGCCGCCCACGGTGGCCTTGGCCAGCTGCATCGACAGTTCCGGCGACAGCCCCTGCGCTTCGCCGGCCTTGGCCAGTGTCTCAATCAGGTGGAACACATAAGCGGGGCCAGAGCCGGAGACGCCGGTCACCGCATCAATCTGATCTTCGGTCTCCAGACGCACCACCTGCCCCACCGCCTGCAACAGCGCCTCAGCCAGATCCAGCGCAGCGGCGCTGACATGGGTGTTGCCGATGATAGCGGTGATGCCACGGCCGATGGCGGCCGGGGTGTTTGGCATCGCCCGCACAATCGGGGTTTGCCCGCCCAGCACGGCCTCAAACTGCGCGATTGGGGTGCCCGCCGCGACTGAGACAAACACCGTTTCGCCATTGCCCATCGCCGCCAGCACCGGCAGCGCTTCGCCCATCATCTGCGGTTTCACCGCCACCAGCACAATCGCCGGGTCGGCTGGCAGGTCGGCGTTGATGTGAACGCCCGTGCCCTTCAGCCAGTCGGACGGATAGGGATCCAGCACATAGACCGAACCCGCAGGCAGACCGTCGTTCAACCAGCCCTCCAGCATGGCCGATCCCATCTTGCCGCAGCCCAGTAGCACCAGCCCTTTGCTGGCCACATGTTGCATGTCCATGATTGCCCCTCCCGGTATCTTAAACCCTTTGGGGCGGAGTGTTACGCGCGTCCGTAAGCCTCTGCAATGGCGACTTGGATCGCCTCTTTCGGCGAACGGTCGCCCCAGATCACCAGTTGCAGCGCCGGATAGTAGCGTTCAGCGTTGGCCACAGCCGCGCCGATCATCATATCCACCTGCTCGGCACAGGCATCCTGACCGCCAGCCAGCAGCAGACCATAGCGGAACACCATCAGGTTCTGCTTTTCCCAGAAGGTGAAGCTGCCGCTCCAGCATTGGTCATTTACGGTGTTGAGCATCTCATACACCGCCGGCAGCCGATCCTTGGGCGGTTCCAGCTCAAAGGTGCAGATGAGCCGCAGCGCCTCTTCGTGTTCGGACCAGGCCAATGTCAGCGTATAGGTCCGCCACTGCCCCTCGACCGCCATGGCGATCTGGTCTTCGGCGATACGGTCAAAATCCCATTTGTGATGTTCAGCGATATATTCGACCAGATCGATCGGATGCAGATCACCCGCCATATACTCTTCAGTCAAAGCCATCTTGCCACCTCATGCTCTTGCCTCGGCAACCCATTTTCAGGGGTTTCCCTGGGAGGCTTGGCAGCGCCTCTATGGTTTGTTGCCTGCTCTAACGGTCGGTGAATTTCCCCCAGACCTTACAAGATATGGTGCCTGCGGCGCTGAATCCTGTAAACCCCTATCTTTGGGGATAACCTCAATAACTTGTGGATGAAATGAATCGAGACGCGAAAAGCTGTGGGTATCTCTAGGCAAAATACAGCTCCGCCCCAAAAAGAAAGGCGCCCCCGCATCCGGGGCCGCCTGCCAAAATCTTAGGCTGATTTGTGCCGATGACGTAGTCAGATAGCCCCAGCTAGCGGGAGGCCGAACCGATCACTTATCCGCTTCCAGCGCATCAAGGCGCGCTTTCAGCGCTTCGTTTTCTTCGCGGGCCTTCTGGGCCATCGCGCGCACGGCGTCGAACTCTTCGCGGGTGACAAAGTCACGATCGGCCAGCCAGCGGTCCATCACGCTTTTCATCGCGTTTTCCGCTTCGTCTTTGGCGCCCTGTGCCACGCCCATGGCGTTGGTCATCAGCTGCGACATATCATCGAGAAACTTGTTGCGGGTCTGCATGAGGCTCTCCAGCGTTGCAATTTGATCCCTATATGGGGTGGAACGACAAAAGTCACAAGGTTGACTTCACCCCAAAGCCAGAGGCACAGAGACGCATATGCAGGCTATGATCCCCTTTCCCGATATTTCGCCCGAGATCCTCTCGATCTCGCTCTTTGGCATCACCTTTGCGCTGCGCTGGTATGCGCTGGCCTATATCGGGGGCATCCTGATTGGCTGGCGGCTGATCGTCATGGCGGTATCACGCCCGCAGCTCTGGCCCGGTGACACGGCCCCGATGAGCAAAGAACAGGTGGAGGATCTGCTGACCTGGATCATCCTTGGCGTCATTCTGGGCGGCCGACTAGGCTATGTGCTGTTTTACAAACCCGCCTATTACCTCGACAATCCCAGTGAGATCCTGATGGTCTGGGAGGGCGGCATGGCTTTCCACGGCGGGTTCCTTGGGGTGGTTGTGGCCGCCTGGATCTGGGCCGGAAGGCAGGGCGTCAATCGCCTGAGCCTGGGTGACAGTCTAGCGCTGGCTGTACCGACTGGTCTGCTGCTGGGGCGGGTTGCGAATTTTATCAACGGTGAACTTTGGGGCCGCCCAACTGATGTGCCCTGGGGCGTGGCCTTTCCCGGCCCCTCTGCGCAGACCTGTGAAGGGGTGATCGGCCTTTGCGCACGCCATCCCTCACAGCTTTATGAGGCGGCGCTTGAGGGGCTGATCCTTGGCATGCTGCTGCTGGTATTGGCCTTCCGCCGCGGCGGGTTGAAAGTGCCGGGCCAACTGATGGGCCTGTTTGTCGCCGGCTACGGGCTGTCGCGGTTTATTGTCGAGTTCTTCCGCCAGGCCGACGATCAGTTCATCACCCTCGACAATCCGATGGGCTATGTGATCCAGATGGGACAAGCAGGGGTGACAATGGGACAAATTTTGTCACTTCCTATGCTGCTAATCGGTCTTGCGATCTTCTTCTGGGCGCGCCGCCAACCGCGCCAAGGGGCCCCTGCATGAGCGCCATGCTGGGCCACCTGCTGGAACGCATCAATGACACCGGCCCCCTGACGGTGGCCGATTACATGGCCGAATGCCTGCTGCATCCGACCTTGGGCTATTACACCACCCGCGATCCCCTTGGGGCCGCGGGCGACTTCACCACCGCGCCGGAAATCAGCCAGATGTTTGGCGAATTGGTCGGCCTATCTCTGGCACAAAGCTGGCTGGATCAGGGCGCCCCATCGCCCATCATTCTGGCCGAAGCTGGCCCGGGACGTGGCACGCTGATGGCTGATATCCTGCGGGCCACCCGCGCCGTGCCGGGCTTTCACACCGCCCTGTCGGTGCATCTGGTTGAAGCCTCACCGGTGTTGCGCGACCGCCAGCGCGACGCGCTGCAAGGCCATGAGGTGACCTGGCATGACACCCTGGCGGATCTGCCCGAGGCGCCGATGTGGCTGGTGGCAAACGAATTCTTTGATGCCCTGCCGATCCGTCAGTTCATTCGCGACGGCGAGGGTTGGCGCGAAAAACGGGTGATCGCTCAGGATGGCGAACTGGGATTTGCCCTTGGCGGGATTGTCCCGGTTGCCGCACTAGACCACCGTTTGGCCGAGACAGAGACCGGCGATCTGGTGGAGGTCTGCCCCGCCGCTGCGCCCCTGGCGGCAGAGATTGGGCGACGCATCAATGAACACGGCGGTGCGGCGCTGATCTTTGACTACGGCGACTGGCACAGCACCGGCGACACGCTGCAAGCGGTGAAATCGCACCAAAAAGTGAACCCGCTGGCCGGCCCCGGTGAGGCGGATCTGACCGCCCATGTAGATTTCGAACAGCTGGCACTGGCCAGTCCCAGCGCCCATAGCCCCATGACCTCACAGGGTATTTTCCTGGAACGTCTGGGCATCACGCAGCGCGCGCAGGCCCTGGCGACACGCGCGACTGGCGCCGCACTGGACGATCTGATTGCCGCACATCGCCGCTTGACGCACCCCGAGGAAATGGGGACGCTCTTTAAGGTGATCGGCCTTTACCCCGCAACCCAACCCCCGCCGCCCGGACTTGACGCATGACTTTGGAAATCCTGACCTCTGACCTGCTGGCGCCAGTGCGCCACGGCTTCTTCACCCGCAAAGGCGGCGCCTCTTCAGGCATTTTTGAAGGGCTGAACTGCGGTCAGGGCTCCAGCGATCAGGCCGAAATTGTCGAAATCAACCGCAGCCGTGTTGCCGATGCGATGGAGGTTGCGCTGCCCGATCTGTTGACGGTGCATCAGGTCCATTCGGCCGAGGTTGCAGTGGTGGACGCGCCGTTGACCGACCGGCCCAAAGCCGATGCGATCGTGACCAAGACCCCGGGCTTGGCGCTGGGTATCCTAACCGCCGATTGTCAGCCTGTTCTGTTTGCCGACCACGCGGCGGGTGTGATTGGCGCCGCCCATGCAGGCTGGCGCGGTGCGGTGGCAGGCGTTTTGGACAATACGATCGCTGCGATGGAAGAGCTGGGCGCAAAACGCGACCGCATTCATGCGGTGATCGGCCCCTGCATCAGCCAGCAGGCCTATGAAGTGGGGCCGGAACTGCTGGATGATTTCATGGCAGAAGACGCCACAAACAGCCGGTTCTTTGCCCAAGGCGCAGGTGACCGGTATCAGTTCGACCTGCCCGCCTTTGGCCTGCACAAGCTGCGGACGGCGGGCATTGCCCAGGCTGAATGGAGCCGGCATTGCACCTATTCCGACCCTGACAGATTCTACTCCTACCGTCTGAGCACCCATCAGGAGCAGGCCGACTACGGGCGCTTGATCTCCTGCATACGACTGTAATGCGATTTCGACGCAACAAAGCGGCACAATTGCGACCGTTTCGGTGGTAGCGGGTCGCTGAATGTTGGAATTTAGTGTTTAAATGCAGCACTTTACGCGAATTGACACCCGCACCTTCACATTTCACCAAATTGCCTTATTTGCCCAGCCAGGCGCCGTATCTTGGCCCAAATGGACCCTCATATTGATCTCAACCAACCGGCACAGCAAGTGCCAGAGATTGAGACTAGAGTGAGCAGGAGCCAAGTGATGAAACGTCAGAAACGCTGGATGAAATCTGTGATCGAAACCTCGAAAACTGATCTGCCGGCAATGCCCTGGGCCGCACGCAAGCTGGCGGTCAAACCATCCAAAGCTCCGATTAAACGTGCCGCCTAACGGTGGCCCACCCGAGTTTACCTGCATTCTTAACCAGTGAGAATGTTGTGTGAGTGAAGGGCCGCCCCGAAAGGGGCGGTTCTCTTACAATTCAGGGTCGCGATTTTTGCGCCGCCCGCCTGTTGTAAACGCGCCCGCCCCCGCTGGGTGCTTTGAAGAAAGAGTATTATTTTGAATTCCATCCTGCCCACCGCCCTGACGGCCAAGCCGCATCGCCGACCTGCCCCGCAAACCTCCAGCGGGCGGACCCTGACGAAACGTCCGCTGATGCGCCGCTATGAATGCCTGACCCAGACCACCACCCACACATTGGTTGCGCCTGCGATGCCGCTTTTTGAGGCAGCGTTTTCCGCCTTTGCCCGCGGAACGGTCTTCAAGACAAGTCAGGGCGCCTGCCCGGTGGAGGATCTGTATCCCGGGATGATGCTGGAAACGGTGGAATTTGGCGCCCAGCCTCTGTTGTGGCGGGGATCCATGAACATTGTGCACAATACCCCAACCGATCATCCCGAAAGCCAGCAACTGGCGCGGGTGATGCAGGGGTCGTTTGGGTTTGCCCGCCCTGAAAGTGATCTGATGCTTGGCCCGGCAGCGCAGGTTGTGCGCCCTGGCCCTGGCGGCCTGAGCGGTCCGGCGCAGCAGCTGACCCCAATCGCGAATCTGGAGGATGGCAATACGGTGTTTCGCACCGCGCCGCCGTCATCGGTTCAGGTGTTTCATCTGTTGCTGCCGCAGCAATCCAGCCTGATTGCCAACGGCGTGCAATTGGCCAGCTACCATCCGCAGATGGAAAAACTGCGTCTGCTGGGGCCGAACATGAAACAGCTGTTCATGTCCTTTTTCCCGCATATCAAACGACCCGAAGATTTTGGCGCGCCATTGGTCGCCGACAGCAGCACGCGAGTGCGTGATGCAGAACTGAATTGGGCCTAACGGGTGGTTTTTAAGCTCAGGCCATCCGGCTGAGCCGTTCCTCCAGCACTTCAAAGGGTACGCCCGGTTCATCCTTGGCGCTGCGGATCACCAGTGAGGTTTTGACCGAGGCCACATTCGGCGCCTTCAGCAGATCACCGGTCAGGAAGGCCTGAAACGTGCTGAGATCCGGCGCGACGCATTTCAGGATGAAATCCACCTCACCGTTGAGCATGTTGCATTCGCGGACCAGCGGCCAGTCACGGCAGCGGGTTTCAAACTCACTCAGATCGCTTTCGGCTTGGCTCTGCAGGCCGACCATCGCGTAAACCTGAACCTCAAAGCCCAGCTCCCGCGAATCAACCTCAGCGTGATAGCCCTTGATATAGCCCGCCTCTTCCAGCGTGCGCACACGGCGCAGACAGGGCGGCGCTGAGATGCCCACACGTTTGGCCAGCTCGACATTTGTCATGCGGCCGTCAGCTTGCAATTCAGCGAGGATTTTACGATCGATGGGATCCAGCCGCGATGAGGGCATAACACACTCTCCTTTGATCGGTTTCTTATACCACCACGCAAATCACGCGCAACATTATTTCGTTGACCCAAGGACAGCTTTCCAGATGTTTGGAATTTGCACCTAAACGCGCTTTTGAAGAGCTGGGCCTTTTCTGACCTCACCGCCTTGTCTATATGCGTTTGTGACTGAATTTTCTGGAATGAGAGGGCCCCGAAATGGCCGAAACACGTCACACCAAGGTTCTGATCGTCGGCTCTGGCCCGGCAGGCTACACCGCCGGCGTTTACGCGGCCCGCGCCATGCTGTCGCCGATCCTTGTTCAGGGCATCGAGCCCGGTGGTCAGCTGACCACCACAACCGAGGTGGAAAACTACCCCTCCTTCGTCGAGGTTCAGGGCCCTGAGCTGATGATGAAGATGGAAGAGCACGCCCGCGCCATGGGCACTGAGGTGATCGGCGATATCATCACCGAGCTGGACACCAGCAAACGCCCCTTCACCGCCAAGGGTGACAGCGGCACCATCTACACCGCCGATGCTGTCATTCTGGCCACCGGTGCGCGTGCCAAATGGCTGGGGCTGGACAGTGAAGAGGCTTACAAAGGCTTCGGCGTGTCGGCCTGTGCCACCTGTGACGGGTTCTTCTACCGCGGTCAGGAAATCGTTGTAGTCGGCGGCGGCAACACCGCTGTGGAAGAGGCGCTGTTCCTGACGAACTTTGCCTCGAAGGTGACCTTGATCCACCGCCGCGATGAGCTGCGCGCGGAGAAGATCCTGCAGGACCGTCTGTTCAAGAATGAGAAGATCGAAACCCTCTGGTTCCATGAGCTGGAAGAGGTTGTGGGCGAAGACAACCCCAAAGGCGTCACCGGCGTGAAGGTGAAACACACCGAAACTGGGGAGATCTCTGAGATCCCGGCCAAAGGTGTGTTTATTGCCATCGGCCACGCCCCGGCCAATGAACTGGTGAAGGATGTGCTGGAACTGCACAACGGCGGCTATGTCAAAGTGACCCCCGGCACGACCGAAACCTCGATCCCGGGCATTTTTGCTGCGGGCGATCTGACCGATCACAAATACCGTCAGGCTGTGACCTCGGCTGGCATGGGCTGTATGGCCGCGCTGGATGCTGAGCGTTTCCTGGCTGAGCAGGAGTAAGCGCCGTGGCGCATGATTTTGACAGCCAAAAGGCCGAGACATTCTCGGCCTTTTCCGATCTGCAGGCTGAGGGTCCCTTGCCCACTGAGGCGGATCTGGACCTTTTCTTTGTCCCGGCTGATGCGGATGCCGATTGGCGCCCTGCCGCGCAGGCGCTGGCGGATCTGGGGTTTGAAACCCAATGGATCACCGGCGCAGAAGATGAGCCCGACACCCTGATCGCCACGATGGCCGATCACCTGATCAGCGCTGCCGCCATCTGGACCGCTGAGGAGCTGGCCACCAAGGCCGCGCTTGAAAATGGCTTTGCCCCGGACGGCTGGGGTTTCGCGGAAAACTGATCTGACAGAACCACATCCCACGCCAGCAAGATGGCGTGGGAAACCTGTCTTACTTTCCCTGCAAATGCTGCAACTGCAAAAAATTCCTTTGTGAAAACTGCATTCTGTGCAATGTGTTCACGCGTGAACAAACATTGAGTCGCAGTAAGAGTCGCAAAGAGTCCCGGTATGACCGCCCCGAAATCCAATATCTCAGCCGCTGAGGAAGACATGCGCTTCCGTCTGCTGCGCCAGCTGGACACTGCGCCTGACGCAACCCAGCGCGCCACGGCCGAGGCCCTGGGCATTTCGCTGGGACGGCTGAACACGCTTCTGCGCAAAACGGCCGAACAGGGGCTGATCGACATTTCTGCCCGCGACGGCCCCGACAAACGCCAACGTTATGCCTATGCCATCACGGCGCGCGGCGCGGCCGAGAAGAACCGGCTCACCGATCAATTCCTGAAACGTAAATTTGCAGAGTATGAAGCTCTGCACGCAGAACTTACCGGAACAACCAGCGGGTTGGTTCCCTTCAAGAGTAGGATGCAAATCATGCAAAACAATCTGGCTCCCATCCCTGAGCTTTATGTCTCTTATGAGTCGGCCCAGAAAATGAAGACCGAAGCAGCTGATCTGGTCAGCTGGGATCTGACCCCGCGCCAGATCTGCGATCTGGAACTGCTGATGAACGGTGGCTTCAACCCGCTGAAGGGCTTCCTGAGCGAAGAAGACTACAACGGTGTGGTTGAGAACATGCGTCTGGCCGACGGATCGCTGTGGCCGATGCCGATCAACCTGGATGTATCCGAAGAGTTTGCCAGCAAGCTGGAAGAGGGTCAGGACATTGCCCTGCGCGATCAGGAAGGTGTGATCCTGGCCACCATGACCGTCACCGACAACTGGGTGCCGAACAAAGCACGTGAAGCCGAGAAGGTTTTTGGCGCTGATGACGATGCCCACCCGGCGGTGAACTACCTGCACAACCAGGCCGGCAAGGTCTATCTAGGCGGCCCGGTGACCGGCATCCAGCAGCCGGTGCACTATGATTTCCGCGCCCGCCGCGACACCCCGAATGAACTGCGCGCCTATTTCCGCAAGATGGGCTGGCGCAAGGTTGTCGCCTTCCAGACCCGCAACCCGCTGCACCGTGCGCACCAGGAACTGACCTTCCGCGCGGCACGTGAAGCGCAGGCCAACCTGCTGATCCACCCTGTTGTCGGCATGACCAAACCCGGTGACGTGGACCACTTCACCCGCGTGCGCTGCTATGAGGCGGTGCTGGACAAATACCCGCAGGCTACCACCTCGATGTCGCTGCTGAACCTGGCGATGCGGATGGCGGGCCCGCGTGAGGCTGTCTGGCACGGTCTGATCCGCGCCAACCACGGCTGCACCCACTTCATCGTTGGCCGCGACCACGCTGGCCCCGGCAAGAACTCGGCCGGCGAAGATTTCTACGGCCCCTATGACGCGCAGGATCTGTTCCGCGAGTATCAGGATGAAATCGGCATCGAAATGGTCGACTTCAAACACATGGTCTACGTGCAGGAACGCGCCCAATACGAACCTGCCGATGAGATCGAAGATAAGGATGACGTCACCATCCTGAACATCTCGGGCACTGAACTGCGCCGCCGTCTGGCTGAAGGTCTGGAAATCCCTGAGTGGTTCTCCTTCCCTGAGGTGGTGCGTGAGTTGCGCCGCACCAAACCGCCGCGTTCCAAACAGGGTTTCACCGTGTTCTTCACCGGTTTCTCGGGTTCCGGCAAATCCACCATCGCCAACGCGTTGATGGTCAAGCTGATGGAGATGGGCGGCCGCCCCGTGACCCTGCTGGACGGGGATATCGTGCGGAAGAACCTGTCGAGCGAGCTGGGCTTCTCCAAGGAGCACCGCGACCTCAACATCAAACGCATCGGCTATGTGGCCTCAGAAATCACCAAGAACGGCGGTATCGCCATCTGTGCCCCGATCGCCCCCTACGCGGCCACCCGCCGTCATGTGCGTGAAGAGATCGAGCAATATGGTGCCTTTGTGGAAATCCACGTCGCCACCTCGATCGAGGAATGCGAACGCCGCGACCGCAAGGGCCTCTACAAGCTGGCGCGTGAAGGCAAGATCAAAGAGTTCACCGGCATCTCGGACCCCTATGACGTGCCTCAGAACCCCGAACTGTCGGTTGAGACCGAAAACGTCGAGGTCGACAACTGTGCCCATCAGGTTCTGCTGAAGCTGGAATCCATGGGCCTGATTTCGGGCGCCTGGGCCTAAGCACCGGGAAATATGCGCTGGGACATATGCACCGTCACATATGACAGAGGAAGCCCTGCCAACTGGCGGGGCTTTTTCTTTGCGGCAGGCGACATTTCCCTTGATCTAAACCACCCTTGAGGTCCTAGAGAGCCTGCATCATCACATAGATACACAGGCCAAAGATGCACGTTCTCACCGTTCTGGATCACCCCAACCCCAACTCCTTCAGCCATGCTGTGGCGCAGTCCTTTATGGCAGGCGCCGAGGCGGCGGGGCATACAGCTGAACTGGCGGACCTCAACGCAGAAGGCTTCAATCCGCTGTGGTCCCAGTCTGACATTGACCCGGATGCGCCGGGCGTTGACCTCTCAGATGTGAGTGCTGAGCAAGAGCGCATCGCGCGGGCCGATGCGATCTGTCTGGTGTTTCCGCTGTTCTGGTGGGGGATGCCGGCGATGACCAAAGGCTGGGTTGATCGGGTCTGGCGCTGGGGCTGGGCCTATGACCAGCTGGATGACCCGGAAAAATCGCTGCAACGGCCCCGGACCGGGGTTTTGCTGATCCCGGCCGGTGCGCGGTCAGATGAGATTGAACAGGAAGGTTATGGTTCTGCGCTGGAAACCGCCTGGATCAAAGGCACCTTTGGTTATTTTGGCCTCAGCCCGCGGAAGATGGAATTGCTGTGCGGATCAACCGGATCTAAGCCGCGGCGCAAGGCCTTGTTGGAGCGCAGTTTTGAGGTGGGGCGCACCCTGCCCCCACCTGCCAAATGACGAAAGCCCCGCGACGGACGCGGGGCTTTTTCTTTAGGCGTGGGATTGCGCGTGCTCCACAACCGCGCGCCGTTCCGCCAGCGCCTGTTTGATGATCTGGAACGCTGAGGAGAGGAACAGCGTGGCCATGATGCCCGCCACGATCACATCCGGCCAGCCCGAGCCTGAGCCCCAGACCCCCAAGGCCGCAAACATCACCGCCACATTGCCGATGGCGTCATTGCGCGAACACAGCCAGACCGACCGCACATTGGCGTCGCCGTCTTTGTATTTCACCAGCAAAGCCACCGAGGCCAGGTTGGTTGCCAAAGCCATAAAGCCGACAACACCCATGATCTCAGCCTCGGGCACACCAAGATACATCACACGGTAGATGGTCGAGCCAAAGACCCAGACGCCCATCAGCAACAGGCTGATGCCCTTGCCCAGTGCGGCCAGGGTCCGCACCTTAATTGAGGCACCGATGACTGCCAGCGACACGCCGTAGGTCAGCGCATCGCTGAAGAAATCCAGCGCATCGGCCTGCAGCGCCTGCGACTTGGCCATATGGCCTGCCGTCATCTCCACCGCGAACATGATGGCGTTCAGCGCAATCACCAGCCAGAGCCGGCGTTTGTAATCCTTCGACACCCCGTCGAATTGCCCGTTGTGTCCACAGCAACCTGCCATGATTCTCTCCTTGATTTCGTCTCTAGCGTATCTGTAATTTCTCTAGCAGCTAGAGGTTCAAGAGGTTTCTCACATGTTTTCCATCGGCGCGTTGTCCCGTGAAACCGGGGTCAAAGTTCCCACCATCCGCTACTATGAACAGATGGGTCTGATCGACGCCCCGGCCCGCACCGAAGGCAACCAACGCCGCTATGGCCATAGTGAGCTGGAGCGGCTGGGCTTCATCAAACACGCGCGCGATCTGGGGTTTTCAATCGAGGCGATCCAGTCCCTGATTGAACTGCAGGATCACCCGGATCGGTCCTGTGCCGAGGCCAATGCCATTGCGGCTGAACAGCTGGTGGATGTCCGCGCCAAGATCGAACGATTGAAACGGCTGGAGGGGGAACTGGCCCGCATTTCTGAGGGCTGTTCAGGCGATGGCACCTCGGCCAAATGTTATGTTCTGGCCTCCCTGGCCAGCCATGATCACTGCAGCAGTGAACATTAATCGCCGCCGTGGATAAGCGCATGAAAAAGGGGCGCCCAAGCGCCCCTGCATGTTCTTTGAGATTGGTGAAACCGGCCTTAGTGCAGCGTCACCGGATCCAGATCGTTTTCACGCGCCAGGAAATAGGCCGTATCCCGGTCCCCCGTCAGAGCCAGCTGTTCACCATCCGGGCGCGCCACCTCATAGAGCACCTCACGGCCACCGGCCTGATCGCGCACCTCTTGCGGCAGATCCTTCACCCGAACCGGGCGGACATAGACGATCTGCTTTTTCGCAGTCAGGTCGAACCCCTGCATCGCAACTTTCGTATCCATATGTTTACCCTTTCTTGATGTTAATCGTTTGCACCACAGTCTCGGGCTGGATGCGCGACAGATCTACGTGCAGCAGCCCGTTTTCCATCACAGCCTCGCCCACTTCGACGCCATCGGCCAGCACAAAGGAGCGCTGGAACTGGCGTGCCGCGATGCCACGGTGCAAGAACACCCGGCCTTCGCTGTCGTCGGACTGACGGCCCCGGATGACCAATTGCTGGTCCTCAACGGTGATCGCCAAATCATCCTCACCAAACCCCGCGACCGCCAGCGTGATGCGGTACGAATTCTGCGAGGTCTGTTCGATGTTAAACGGCGGATAGCCTTCGTTGCCGGATTTGGCATTGCGTTCCAGAAGGCGTTCCAGCTGGTCAAACCCCAGCAGGTAGGGATGCGATCCCAGGGTAAGCTTTGTCATCGACACGTCCTTACGATCAAGCGACTGTGCAATCAGCCCGGCCTGCACGACGGCAGGTGACGTAACTGACTGAATCAGGCCCCATTTCGGCGGCCCTCATTGAAATATGGGCACCCGTTGGCCCGTGCGCAAGGTCTTTGCGGCGGCGGCTGATTGAAGTATCCTGTTGCGGTAGCCAGCGAAACGGAATCACGGCCATGAATATTACCGCCGACATCTCGATGAAAACCGATGACGTGCTGCGCGTGGAACTTGAGGTGTTTCGCGAAGAACACCGCGATCTGGATGCCGCCATCAAGGCCCTGATTGAGGTTGGAACCGCCGATCAGCTGACCATTCAGCGCCTTAAAAAGAAAAAGCTGCGGCTAAAAGACATTATCGCCATTATCGAGGATCGTTTGACCCCGGATATCATTGCGTAATCCGCAAGGCTGGCTATAGTGCGCGCTCCTTCATCTGGGGACGCTAAATGACACAGATCCAAGTCGGCATCATCATGGGCAGCCAATCTGACTGGCCCACGATGAAAGAAGCCGCTGATATTCTCGACGAACTCAACATTCCATATGAGGCCAAGATCGTCTCGGCCCATCGTACGCCGGATCGGCTGTGGGATTACGGCAAGACCGCGGTGGACCGCGGGCTGCATGTGATCATCGCAGGCGCAGGCGGCGCGGCGCATCTGCCGGGCATGATGGCCAGCAAGACCCGCGTGCCGGTGATCGGCGTGCCGGTCCAGACCAAGGCGCTTTCGGGGGTCGACAGCCTCTATTCGATCCTGCAGATGCCGCGCGGTTTTCCGGTTGCCACCATGGCCATCGGGGCCGCGGGTGCGAAAAACGCCGGCCTGATGGCGGCGGGGATTCTTGCCAATAACGACGCTGAGATTGCTGCCCGGCTGGATGCCTGGCGTGATGCGCTCTCAGCCTCTATCCCGGATGAGCCTGTTGATGAGTGAGATGCTGAAAACCGGCGCCGTGATCGGCATTCTGGGTGGCGGCCAGCTGGGGCGGATGCTGTCGGTGGCAGCCTCCCGTCTGGGGCTACGCACCCATATTTTTGAACCCAGTGCCAACCCGCCTGCGGCGGATGTGGCGCATCAGCTGACCACGGCCAGCTATGAAGATCACGATGCCCTGCGCGCCTTTGCCGCCACCGTGGATGTGATCACCTATGAGTTTGAAAACATCCCAACCTCGGCCCTTGATGTGCTGGAAAGCCTGCGCCCGATCCGTCCGGGCCGCGAAGCCCTGCGGGTCAGCCAGGACCGCCTGACGGAAAAGACCTATCTGGCAGATCTGGGCCTGAAAACCGCGCCGTTTGCAAATGTGGAAAACGCCGAGGATATGGAAAAGGCCGTTGCCAAAATCGGTGCGCCTTCGATCCTGAAAACCCGGCGGTTTGGCTATGACGGCAAGGGCCAGTCGCGCCTGAAATCGGCCGAAGATGCAGCACAGGCGCTGGCCGATATGGCGGGCGCCCCTGCGGTTTTGGAGGGTTTCGTAAACTTCAGCCATGAGGTTTCAGTCATCGGCACCCGCAGTGCGGATGGTCAGGTGGCCTGTTTCGATCCCGGTGAAAACGTCCACCGCGACGGCATCCTGCACACCACCACCGTGCCGGCCCGTCTAAGTGCTGGCCAGCGGATGGATGCGGTTTTGATGACCGCCAATATCCTGAATGCCCTGGATTATGTCGGCACCATGGGGGTGGAGCTGTTTGTGACCCCAGAGGGGCTGATCGTGAATGAAATCGCACCGCGCGTTCACAACTCAGGCCATTGGACGCAAAATGGCTGCGCGGTGGATCAGTTCGAACAGCACATCCGTGCCGTTGCTGGCTGGCCGCTGGGCGATGGCAAACGTCACAGCGATGTGGTGATGGAAAACCTGATCGGTGACGATATGGAGCGGGTTGGGGACATCGCGCTGAAAACCAACGCCGCGCTGCATCTCTACGGCAAGGCCGACGCCAAACCGGGCCGCAAGATGGGCCATGTGAACCGCGTGCAAGTCGCCGCTAAAGGCTAACGCTGTTGTAAACTAAGGGCTGCGCCTGCCAAGAGAGCAGGCAGGCGCAGCCCGAACTATCGGCCGGGCGAAACATCACCTCATGAAACGCTCAGCCACCGCACCGCTGAGGTAGGTGATCCGCCCGCCCGCAAGCGTCGCGCCGATCCGGCCAGCCGCATCCAAAATCACCAGATCCGCACGTTTTCCCGGGGTCAGCTCACCGCGATCCTGCAGCCCCAGCAGCGCCGCAGGGCCAGAGGACACCAGCGCCCAGGCGCGTTGCAGCCCGACCTCCTCCGCCAAGATCAAAGCGGCCTGTCGCGGTGCCGGGTAGTGGTAATCCGACGCCAAAGCATCGCCAAGACCATCCGCGATCAGCTCGGCCGCGCTGACATTGCCGGAATGGCTGCCGCCGCGCACCACATTGGGGGCGCCAAGGACGATCCCGCCCTCGGCCGCCTCAGCCGCCACGCGGGTTTCGGGAAACTCACTGACCGAAACACCACGGGCCTGCCATGTGGCGCGAACTTCCGCAGTTGCATCGTCATGGCTGCCCAGAATCACCCCGCGCGCCGAAAGGCGCTGCGCCAGATCGGCCACTGCGCCCTCCGCCCGTGGCATGGCGGCATGGAGCCCCTGCATCAGCTGCAGATGCGCCTCAGGGCTGCGGCCGCCCTTCAAGGCCTGACCGGTCAGCCGTGGTGGTTTCTTACCTTTTTCCAATGCTTTATGCGGCAGGTGGTCATTGAAGACGACATAGGGCACCGCGTGTTCTGCCACCGTCGCCTCAAATGCGCTGTAGTCTTCCAGCATGGCATATTCGAACCGCAGCTGGACCTGCAGATCAGTGCCTGTGCCTTGATAACCTTTGAGGGCGTTCAGAAACCGTAGGGCAAAATCGCGGCCGCGCATCCCCCCCTCCCAGGACCAGAATTGCGCCAGAACCGCTGTGGTGATGCCATTGGCCGCCAGTTCCGCCTCGGCGCTGGCCAGACCTTGGCCCAGATCCTTCATCGCGCCACGGCGGGGGGCCAGATGACGTTCAAACCCATCGCCATGCATGTCCACGATACCCGGCAGGATCCGCATGCCCGAAAGGTCAATGACACGGCCCACCTGCCCTTCGACGATCTGCCCGTCAGACAGGCTCAGCGTACTGGTGCTCAGCCCGTCGGGGCGCAAGACCTCGGCACCGGTGAATGTCAGTTGCAGCATCGCCGCCTTCCCTCTTGCGCTTGAGCAACGGCCCGAGGCACGCAAGGCATGCCGCCGTCAGTCCGCCTCTTCCAGACGTTCCACCGCATCTGCCCAGGTCATCTCATGTTCGAAGGCCCCGTTTTCGATGAAATTCAGGGTCTGCGCAATAACCAAGGGGTTGTTCATCATGAAGGTGTGCGTCACCGGCAGAACGATGTGATCCGCCATGCCCTCCACCCGGGTGGATTCGACCGAAACCTTGCCGTCATCCTCCCCTTCAATCATCGCTGAAAACAGTGGGTTTAGCGACTGGTTGCCGGCAATCACTCCCAGTTCAAAATTGATCGGCGGCAGATGCGCTGGCAGGCCGCGATCATCGGTGCGCAGCTGCTGACCGGCCGGGCCATTGAACCACTCAAACGGCTCAAGATCGCCCAAAACGTCAACAACCTCAGACCCTTTGTTTGGCGGTGACAGCATCACCACTCGGCCAAGGTCAGGCTGCGGATTGCCGCTGAGCCAGACGCGCAGCAGGATGCCGCCCATCGAATGTGTGACAACATGGGTGGTCTGGCCGTCACAGGCCGCCATCGCCTTGGGCAGGGTGTTCAGCGCCAGGTTGGCAATGGTTTCTTTGGTCGAGGGGTAGCCCGGACGTTCCACATCATAGCCGTGATAGCGGAAGACCTGCTCCATGATCAGGAACGAGGCGTCGGTTCGCGCCAGCCCATGCAGCAGCACAACGCAATCGGCCCTGAGGGGCAGGCTGCTGAGCAGCAGGAGAAGGGGGGCGACGAACCATTTCATCTGGCAAAGATAATGCGGCGCGACCGGGGAAAGAAGCCCCGGCCAAGTTGCCCCTACGTGACCGGCCAAAAGGCGCCTGTGGTCGGGACCTTAGCGGCGTCACGCCCGATCATCATCCGTCGCCAGCAGCGGGGGCACCCAATGGCACAGCGCCTCAGCGATGCGGGTGTGATAGGCGGAGGAAATCGCGGCCGCTGGGCCTGCCCCACCAGAGGAGCGCAGGATCATCTGCGATGCCCCGCCCCGTTCAGGCCGCACCCTCAGCAGCGGCACCTGCCCCAACCCAAGTTCGCGTAACCGCCGCCGCGACAGCCCGGCGTTTGCCATGCCCATGCCGGCGTCCAGACCGTGATCGATCCACAGAAACACGATTGGTTTCTGGTAGAGTCGCTGCATTGCCCGCAGATGAGCAGCCCATTCCACCTGCATCCCATATTGCAGCCGACGGTGGGCATAGCCATCCACCCGTTGCAGCACATCCAACATGTGACCCACAAAGGAAAACTGCGAAAAATCCACCTGCGGGAACAGGTCATGCAAAGGCGCAAAGCCCTGCAGGAACCGATCGTTGCGTCGGGGGTGGACCTGGAAAAACCCGTTGGAGCGATGCTGTGGCCCCATTAACTGTATCACGTTTAACATCGCCCGCCGTGCCCGCGCCACCACGGCCGGATCATGTGCCAGCGCCTCCCACCCGGCATTGGCGGCACCCAGGTTCAGGCAAGGTACACCACTTCGCCGCTCAAACCGCTGCACGAAGGGACGCGCGACACAGCGCCCGAAGGTTTCGGATCCGCCGATAAACAGCACATAGGGCCGTGCCGGCAGCTGCAGCGGACCGCGGAAGCGTAGCTTGCTGGCAGCACTGCCACGCTCCCCCTCCGGCCGTGGCGGAAAGGCATCTTTGATCAGAACCATGGGACCCCCAGACTGTTTCACCCGGGACAGAATGCGCCCTGATTCCTTGCCAAAGGGCTAATCGCACCGTGGAACCACGGTTTACGGTTAATTTAACCATATTGCCCGGCGGCTCGGCCCTTGCGGCCCCTCCGGGAACAAGCCTATGGTTCGGCCAGATTTATAAAGGGATGGATCATGGAGATTCAGAAAATTGGGGTGATCGGGGCCGGCCAGATGGGCAATGGCATCGCCCATGTGATGGCAGTGGCAGGCTATGACGTTCTGCTGAACGACATCGACCAAGACGCGCTGGACAAAGCCGTGGCGCTGATCGCGCGCAACCTGGACCGCCAGGTCAGCAAGGAAAAGATCACGGCCGCCGACAAAGACGCCGCCATGGCGCGGATCAAGACCACGTTGCAGCTGTCCGATCTGGGCCAGACCGATCTGGTGATCGAGGCGGCAACGGAACGTGAGACCGTGAAACAGGCGATCTTTGATCAGCTGACCCCGCATCTGCAGCCGCATACGATCCTGACCTCCAACACCTCCTCGATCTCAATCACCCGACTGGCCAGCCGCACCGACCGGCCGGAGAAGTTCATGGGATTCCACTTCATGAACCCGGTGCCCCTGATGAAATTGGTCGAGCTGATCCGCGGCATCGCCACGGATGAGGAAACCTACAAGGCCTGTCTGGCCATTGTGGAGCGTCTAGGCAAAACAGCCGCCAGCGCCGAAGATTTCCCGGCCTTTATCGTGAACCGCATCCTGATCCCGATGATCAATGAGGCCTGCTATACGCTTTACGAAGGGGTTGGCAACGTTGCCTCAATCGACAGCGCGATGAAACTGGGCGCCAACCATCCGATGGGGCCGCTGGAACTGGCTGACTTCATCGGTCTGGACACCTGTCTGGCGATCATGAACGTTCTGCATGACGGTCTGGCGGACACCAAATATCGCCCCTGCCCGCTGCTGGTGAAATACGTCGAAGCTGGCTGGCTGGGCCGCAAAGCAGGCCGCGGCTTCTACGACTACCGCGGCGACAGCCCCGTTCCGACCCGCTGATTTTGATCCCCTAACACGGGTCCACCAAACAACAAACGCCACGAGGTCCGGATGGCCCTCGTGGCGTTTTTCATTTTATGCGGTGCTTTTGGATCGTGGCCCTTGGGCAGATCAGCCTTTCAGGGCCCCAGATCAGCCTTTCAGGGCCAAGGTGTGTTCCCGCAGCCAGGCGATAAACCCACGCGGGTCGGACTTCAGCCGCTCCATCTGTTCATCGCTCAGCGGCTCACCAACAACGGGGCGCTGCGGATGATTACAGCTGTGCACGATCTCATGCAGCAGCAGACCCTGCCGTAGGGTTGGCGACAGACGGTTGGCGATCTGATACCAGCGCGAATTCTGGCCGGGGAATTTGATCGGCACCACTTTGGCGCCCGACCGGCGGATCATCTGCGCGGTGAAGACGTTCCATTCACGTTCCTCCACCGGTCCAAACATCGTGTCAGAAGAGGCGACAACCCCGGATGGGAAGACCGAAACCACGCCACCTGCTTTCAGATGGGCCATGGCCGCAGCGCGCATCTCAACGCTTTTGCGCTGCGCATCTTCTTCATGCGGAAAGGGCACAGGGATCAGGAAAGACGACGCAACCTCATCAATGCCGGTCAGCAAGGCGCGGGTCAGGATGCGGTAGTCAGGACGGCGGCGGCCAATCAGATCGGCCAGGATCATCCCATCAACCAGCCCATGCGGGTGGTTGGCCACGATCACAACAGGGCCGGTTTCCGGAATGCGGTTGATCTGCTCCTGCGGGGTGTCCAGCGGGATGCCCATGACATCCAGCGCACCGCGCCAGAAGGCCTGCCCCTCAGGCGCGCCCTGCTTTTCAAACTTGCGGATCATGCGCAGGATTGACCACTTGCCGGTCAGCCACTCGATGGTTTTGATCGCCAGCACCTGGGCACGGCTGTCAAAGGAGTTGGCATAGGTGAGCGAACGGCGGTCGTAGGTCGTGGGGCTTTCGGCCGGCGCGGCCTGCTCCATCCCGCGGTTCTGAGAGCTGTCCACCAACGCTGCGCCTCTTACGTCTTTCCGGCACGCGCCACGGCGTGCTTACATATCCTCACCAAAGCGATCCGCCACAAGGGCTTCGATCGCATCCGCCAGCGCCTCTGCATCAGCACCGGAGGTCTGAACCTCAATAGTGGTTCCCTTGGACGCTGCCAACATTAAAAGCCCCATAATGCTGTCGCCTGAGGCGGACATGCCATCTTTGGAAACCTCTGCCGAGGCGTCAAATCCTTCAACAACCTCAACCAATTTGGCGGAGGCGCGGGCGTGAAGCCCTTTGACGTTGATAATCTCAAGCTGTCGCAAAGTCGTCTGGCTCATGTCTTAGTGGTCTTTTTTAACGATCTGGCTGTCAATATATTTTCGACCAGCCTCGGTCGCGGTGCGCACCGCATCCGCCACAGAGAGGTGGCGGGTCTTGGCCAGTTTGATCAACATTGGAAGGTTTGCACCATACATGATGCGACGGTTTTCAGGCTGGCAGGCCATCAGCGACAGGTTTGAGGGCGAACCGCCAAACATATCCGTCACCACCACGACGCCCTGGCCCTGATCCACCTCATCCGCAGCTTTGCAGATCTCGCCCTGTTTGGTCTGGCGATCATGTTCCGCTTCGATGGAGATGGCCTTGATCCCGGGCTGATGCCCTACGACATGTTCAATGGCCGCCAGATACTCTCTGGCCAATCCACCATGCGCGACGATGACGATACCGATCACGCTTGCTTCCTTATCCTTGATCCGCAGCCTTGGCGGAGCGTTTGGGCTGATCTGCCCGTTCTAGCTCGCGGTGTCTAGTTGACACCTGCCAGCCACGCTCTGCAAGGGCTTGCGACATCTTTTCTGCAATTGCAACTGACCGGTGCTGACCACCCGTACAGCCGAACCCTAGCGCGAAGTGCGCTTTTCCTTCCTCTAGATATGCGGGCAGCAACAGCTCCGCCATCTCAAGGGTCTTGTCAAAGAACGGCTGAAACCGTTCGTCTTCAGCCACATAGGCGGCAACTTCGGCGCTGGTGCCGTTGAAACTGCGCAGCGATGGCTCCCAGTAGGGATTGCGCAGGAACCGGCAGTCCAACACCATATCCACGCCACGGGGCAGGCCGCGCTTGTAGCTGAAGCTGTTCACCGAAACCGCCAGCCGAGCGCCGCTTTCCGGGGTGATCAGACGATCCACCTCAGCACGCAGATCGTGCGGCGTCATCTCAGAAGTGTCGATCAGGATATCGGCGCGGGCGCGGATCGGAATCAACAGATCCAGCTCACGTTGCACGCCCTGATCGGGGCTTTCGGCCGGGGCCAGCGGGTGGCGCCGCCGGGTTTCGGAAAACCGGCGCAGCAGAACATCCGCACGACAATCAATATAGAGCAGTTCGGGCGTGATGCCCTGCATGCCCTGCAGCCGGTCCAGTGTCTGGATCAGCGCATTGGCCGAAAAATCACGGTTGCGCACATCCAGGCCCAGCACCAGATCATGACTGATCGGCGGGCCATCCAACAGGCGCGGCAGCAGGCTCAGCGGCAGGTTATCGATGGCCTCAAAGCCCAGATCCTCCATCGCGCGGATCGCAGTCGACCGCCCGGCGCCCGAAGGCCCGGTCAACAGAATGATCCTTTGATGTGCGTCCGACATGGGTCAGGCCCACCTTCCTGCTTTCAGAAACTGTAGAATCGCCGCCGCAAAATGCTGCGCTTGCACATTGTGCAACAGTGGTACGGAAAGGCCCAGCACAGAAATCTGACGCAGGGGCGGCAGACGCTGATCCTCAACCGTATCAAGCTGGATATAGGCAGCCACCTGCACCGGGCCAACGGCATCGGCGTTCAAGATTCCGAGATGACGCGCCTCAATCCGGCCGCGGATTGCTGCGGGCGCATCCACCATCAGCTGCTGATCCTGCCGCCAGAGGCAGCAACGGTCATCCGCCACCAGCCCTGCCCCCAGCGCCATCAGCTGCAGGGCCAGGGCCGATTTTCCGCTGCCGGAGGCCCCCGCAATCAAAACGCCGCGGCCCCCAAGGGCCACGGCGCTGGCATGTTCTACATGGCAGTCCTGATCTGCGGGGCGGGACACTGTTGCCTCAGATCGGCAGGCCAACAACGAAACGCGCGCCCAGCGGTTCCGAGGTGGGATCCGCATCGGTCGGGCGAATGTTTTCGGCCCAGATCACGCCGCCATGGGCCTCAACGATCTGTTTCGAAATCGCCAGACCAAGGCCCGAGTTGTTGCCAAACTGGTTTTCAGGCCGTTCCGAGTAGAACCGTTTGAACACTTTGGTCAGCGCCTGTTCGGGGATGCCCGGCCCGGTGTCTTCGACCACGATCAGCACCCGGTTTTCACGCCGCCGCGCCCAAACGCGGATCGCGTCGCCCTCTTCGCAGAAAGAAATCGCGTTGGTGATCAGGTTGACAAAGACCTGCGCCAGCCGTGCCTCCAGCCCCATCATCTGCACCGGTTCGCCAGGCAGATCGGTGATGAAATCAACGCCGTTTTCGCCGGCCTGCTGGCCCAGATATTCGCTGAGGTTGCCCATCATCTTCATCAGATCGAAGGCTTCCTGCTCTTCCTTGACCAGTTCACTGTCCAGACGCGAGGCGTTGGAGATGTCACTGACCAGACGGTCCAGACGGCGCACATCGTGATCGATCACATCAAGCAGCTTCTCTCGATGTTCCTCTTTCTTGACCATCCGCAAACTGCCAACCGCAGACCGCAGTGAGGCGAGCGGGTTCTTGATCTCATGCGCTACATCAGCTGCAAACTGTTCGTTGTTGTCGATGCGGTCATAAAGCGCTGACACCATCCCGCGCAGCGCGCCTGACAGGCGGCCGATCTCATCCGGGCGGGCAGTCAGATCGGGGATCCGAATACGGCCGCCGGCCTTCTGCTTGTCGTCACGGGCGCGGCCAAGTTCAGCGGCAGCCGCCAGATCCGACAGCGGGTTGGCAATGGTCGAGGCCAGTACAAGGCTGAGGCCGATCGACATCAATGTGGCGATCAGGAACATCTGCAGCACGCGCTCCAGCTCCTCACGCTGTTGTTGATCGATCTCACCCGCCGCGCTGGACAGCGCCACAACGCCCAAGACACGGCCATCATGCTGCACCGGGGTGGCCACGGTGAAAATCGTGCCACCGTCAGCGGACAGGCCGCTTTCGACCTTGGTGACACCGGCCATGGCCTGCCGTGACAGCTGCGCGGCGCGCTCTTCCACGCTGGGCAGTTGCGCCGCGGTGTCAGGCTGGAACGGTGCAGCCACTTTCGACCAGATCCAGGACAGGCTGTCGACAATCACGGTCGAGCCCGCTTCGGGCATTTCGGCCTGCAGCGGCAGCCCCTGCCCCTGTGCCGAAGCAATGGATTGTGCTTCGGAATCAAAAACGTAGAGGGATATTCCCTGCCGCAGGTCCAGCCCTTCCAGCGTGCGGCTGGCATCGGGCACACCGCCCAGCTGCAGCGGCTCAGCCGCCTCTGGCAGCTGCGCCTCAACAACATCTGCAATCAGCTCCGCCTGGGAGACCAGCGCATTGCTGCGCTCAACCGCCAGACTGTCCTGTGAGGTCGACAGCATCAGCACCCCGACCACCAGGAAGTTCAGGGCGATCAGGTTGAAGAAGATGATCTTGCGGGTCAGCGGCGACCGGTTCAGCGACAACAGCCCACGGCGGTTGCGGCGAGCCTGCATCTCTTTTTCCACCAGGGCCTCAGGCGCGACGAAGTCATCGCCCAGAACAACATCCCCATCCTGACGTGGCCGCTGCGGCATGTTTATGCGCTCTGCCAGTGCCATCAGTCTTCGTTGTACCGGTAGCCGATACCGTAAAGTGTTTCGATGGCGGCAAAATCATTGTCGACCGAGCGCATCTTCTTGCGCAAGCGTTTGATGTGGCTGTCGATGGTGCGGTCATCCACGTAGACCTGATCGTCATAGGCCACGTCCATCAGCTGATCGCGCGATTTCACAAAACCGGGACGCTGGGCCAAGGCTTGCAGCAACAGAAACTCGGTCACGGTCAGGGTGACGTCCTGGCCTTTCCAGCTGACCGAATGGCGTAGCGGGTCCATCCGCAGCTCACCACGTTCCATCACTTTGGTTTCTTCGGTTTCGGCAACCACATTGCCGCTGACCGCATCCTGACGGCGCAGCAGCGCGCGGATCCGCTCGACCAGAAGACGCTGCGAAAACGGCTTTTTCACATAGTCGTCGGCGCCCATACGCAGGCCCAGAACCTCATCGATTTCATCATCTTTGGAGGTCAGGAAAATGACGGGCATGCTGGTTTTCTGCCGCAGACGCTGCAGCAGATCCATGCCGTCCATACGGGGCATTTTGATATCCAGAACGGCCATATCGGGGAGCTTCTTGTTGAAAGCATCCAGCGCCGACTGGCCATCGTTATACGTTTCCACCTCAAACCCCTCAGCCTCAAGGGTCATGGCGACGGATGTCAGGATATTCCTGTCATCATCCACAAGGGCGATCTTTGACATAGGAGAATTCCTCTACTGCTCTTCTTGCCTGTTTTTTGCCTTATTATGCCCAAGTTTCACTGGGGCAATCAATCGAAATTCGCGAATCAGCCACGCCAGAGATTCGATTTGAGCGCGATTTCCTGTAGGAATGGCTAATTTGCCTCACATTGGCGGATTATGACTGCGCCTATCGGAAACTTTGTGCACGCTATATCCCACTGATTGCGCTAACCCTCCAATGGTTGCGCTAACTGCGCGAAAGCGTCCTGTTCCTTCACATAATCGACATGTTATGAGCCAGTTATTGGACCCAACGTCTGATCTGGCGTGAAAGTGGAGTTTCGCGCCCGGTGGCAAAAATTCCGCGCCGCATCGCGCGGATACAGGAGCTAGGCAACATGACATTTGGACGGGTAAACCCGCAATTCCGGCTTGAAGATCAAGGGATCAAAGGGCTGGGCGATGTCTATTATAACCTAATGGAACCCGCTCTGATCGAAGCGGCTCTTAAGAACAACGAAGGCACCCTTGGACAGGGCGGTGCCTTTCTGGTGACAACCGGTAAATTCACCGGTCGTTCCCCCAAAGACAAACATGTCGTGAAAACCGCCGATGTTGCAGACAAGATCTGGTGGGAAAACAACAAAGCTATGTCGCCCGAAGGGTTTGATGCGCTTTATGCCGACATGCTGGAGCACATGAAAGGCAAGGACTATTACGTACAGGATCTGGTGGGGGGGGCTGACCCGACCCATTCGATCAACGTGCGTATGGTGACCGAGCTGGCCTGGCACAACCTGTTCATCCGCCACCTGCTGCGCCGTCCTGAGCGTGACGCCCTGGACGGGTTTGTTTCTGACTTCACCGTCATCAACTGCCCCAGCTTCAACGCCGACCCCGAGCGCCACAACTGTCGTTCGGAAACTGTGATCGCAATGAACTTCGAAAAGAAGCTGATCCTGATCGGCGGCACCCAATATGCCGGTGAGAACAAGAAATCGGTTTTCACCCTGCTGAACTACCTGCTGCCCGAAAAAGGCATCATGCCGATGCACTGCTCGGCCAACCACGCCATTGGCAACCCGGTCGACACCGCCATCTTCTTTGGCCTGTCGGGCACCGGCAAAACCACCCTGTCGGCTGATCCATCGCGCACCCTGATCGGTGACGACGAACACGGCTGGTCCGACCGCGGCACCTTCAACTTCGAAGGTGGCTGCTACGCCAAGACCATCGGTCTGAACCCCGAAGCGGAGCCTGAGATCTACGCCACCACGTTGAAGTTCGGCACCGTGATCGAAAACATGGTCTATGACCAGGACACCTTCGAACTGGACTTTGACGATGCCAGCCTGACGCAGAACATGCGTTGCGCCTACCCGCTGGAATACATCTCGAACTCCTCCGAGAGTGCTCTGGGGGGCCATCCGAAAAACGTGATCCTGCTGACCTGTGACGCCTATGGTGTGCTGCCGCCGATTGCGCGCCTGACACCGGCGCAGGCGATGTACCACTTCCTGTCGGGCTTCACCTCGAAGACGCCGGGCACCGAACGTGGTGTTGTTGAGCCGGAGCCGACCTTCTCCACCTGTTTTGGTGCGCCCTTCATGCCGCGCCGCCCCGAAGAGTACGGCAACCTGCTGCGTGAGAAGATCGCCAAGCACGGTGCAACCTGCTGGTTGGTCAACACCGGCTGGACCGGCGGCGCCTTCGGCACCGGCTCGCGGATGCCGATCAAGGCAACCCGTGGCCTGCTGACCGCCGCCCTCGAAGGCTCGCTGAACGAGGCGGAGTTCCGCAAGGATGCCAACTTTGGCTTTGATGTGCCGGTGTCGGTACCTGGTGTTGACACCGCGCTGTTGGACCCGCGTCAGACCTGGGCAGATCAGGCAGCCTATGACGCGCAGGCAGCCAAACTGGTTGGGATGTTCGCCGACAATTTTGAGCAGTACTTGCCGCATATCGATGAGGATGTGAAAGCCGCCGCAATCGGTTAACTTTCACAGCCCTAACGCGAAACATCTGACTACGCCCCGGCCCCTCTCCGGGGCGTTGTCTATTCAGCTACTCAAGCGCAGTTAAGCCGTCACCCGTTCGTCCAGCGGCACATGCATCACATGGCGCAGGTCATTCAGCGCCATCCAGACCATGTTGCAATCCAGCGGCTGATTGCGCCCCGCTACCTTCCAGCTGAGGCAATAGGGATCGGTGTGCATATAGCCTTCGCGTTCGGCCAACCCACGCCGCGCCACAGGGCGCAGAATAAAGCCAAACACATGGTCCGGCTGCCAGTGCAACATGGCCGTCAGAAAGGCGAAACGGGCCAGAACATCGATCAATCCACGGCCACGATAGGCCGAATCATCGGCCAACCACATCTCACCATGATAAACGGCGCGGCCTGAAATCTGCGCCGCCCCGGGCCCCGGGCGGAACCAGGACCCTGCCAAATCAACCTCCATTCCACCGGGGGGAAACTCGGCAAAACGGGCACTGAGATAACGCGCCAGGGTCTGATCACAGAGGTCCAGCAACCGCATGGCCTGGGTATGCACAACCGTCCCCTTGGCATTGCGCCCAACGACCCAAATCCCTCGAGACTTTGGCAAAAATGTCTTCACGGGATCAAACGGTGGGCCAAGCGGCTGTTCGCCCCGGTGCTTTTCGACGATCCGTGCGTAATCCTCAAAGTCATCCCCAACGGACAAATCCAATTGATGCGACGTGAGAGTATTGATCGTCTGAGTGAGATAGCGGGCGCCATCAAAGACATCATGAATTGTCATAGTGTTCTCCTGTGTTTCACACAGGAAATGATGGCCAATCAAACGCGAATTGTCTCTGAGCAGCCTCAACCGAGGCGAATGTCGTCCATGATCAGATCTTCGGGCATACGTTCAATCATGCTTGTCGGGACGCCCTGAATTTCCAGCGCATGGCTGCGCACAACCAGCGAGACAAGGGCGAAACTGTTGTCAGGGTAGCGGCAGCCTAGCAGAAGACGTTTGAAGCTGATCGCCTCACTCGCACCGTCTTCGCCGCGATCCATACGGGTGTGAATGTGGTCATAGCGCAGGCTGCCTGTCCCGCGAATTTCCTCAAAGGGCTGATGCAACTGTGATGCGTGTGTCGCCCCGCCCGGCAGGCGCGGCACTTCGCGACCAACGGCGCTGTATTCCCAGCGGCGCCCGTACCATGTGGCATAAGAACTGTCGCTGCCCACCGCAGAGCAGACCCAGCCCACAGAGGCCCGGCGAAACACCATCAGATAGGAACGGACCGGGTCCAGCGCCTCAGAAGTGATATCTCCTTCAGCCTCCGCCCAGCATTGCACCCCTTGCCGCAGCAGCGCGGATTTATCGCTCCAGAGCTTGTCCAGCGAATGCTGCTGCAGATAAAAGTACCAGCCGTCCTCATCATCCTTGGCGATGTGGTGCAACCCGCCAACATGACCGGTTTCATTGTTCAGCCAGGCCAGCCCGCGTTCCTGCAAATCCTGCGCTTCCTGCAGGGCGTGGCGGCCCGCTTCGGTCAGGTGATATTGCCGGTCATCGACGATGAAAAGACGTTCCCCCTTGATCTCCTCAAGGGTGTTGATATGACGGCGCACGGTCTGCCGTGTTGAGCCCAAATGGTCCACCGCGCGGGAGAGATTCAGGGTCGCCGCAAGGGTTGTAAACGAGCGCAACATTTCAAACAGCAATGGGTGATTCTTAAGCTCAGCCATGGCCTTCCTTTCAGGTTGCGAGGGGGTGCCAGAACACCCGGTTATCGTTAACAACCGCTAAAGTTGCGGAGACAAAACCCGGCAAACGCCTTAATTTACAGCAATCACAGTACCGGTAAATAAATCATACATCAATGGGTGATCTCATTAACGTCATGAAGAATTTCTAATCAATTGATTGAAACCGTGTATCCGAAATACTTCTTACGGTAGTCTCATTAACGGGAGAATTGCATGTCACACCCAGTTGATATCCATGTGGGTAAGAAACTAAAGAACCTGCGCGTTCTGCGCGGTCTCACTCAGACCGACGTCGCAAAAGGTTTGAACATCTCGTTCCAGCAGGTCCAGAAATATGAGTTGGGACGCAACCGTATTTCGGCCAGCAAACTGTTCGAAATCGCCAACATCCTGAACGTGCCGCCGGCATACTTCTTCGAAGGTCTGGATCAGACCGCCGATGACTCCACCCCTGTCATCGATGAAGAAACCGCCCGTATCGCCGCCGTGTTTAGCAAGATCCAGGACGATCGCCTGAAGGCCCAGATCCGGTCTTTTATTGACGCCGTGGCTGGTTACGTGCCTGCCGAAAACAACAACGGCGCCTAACCGATCAAAGCGCGGCGCATCAAGTTGAGCGCCGCGACCAGCAGAACGATCAGCGTTGCCTTTTTGAACGCGGCCTGATCGATCCGCTCATGCAGTTGGAAACCAATCCAGGTTCCCAAAAGCGCTGGCACCAGCAGGGATGCGGAAAAGACCACCGTGTCCTTTGTCACCACTCCGGAACTGATGTGTGCCATGAACAGCGCCAGCGCCCCCAGGCCGTAAATCACGCCCTGGATGCGCAGCTGCTCTCCCTTAGGGGTCTCCAGCGCGGTGAGATACATCACCGTCGGAGGCCCCCATACCCCTGAGAGCCCGCCGATAAACCCGGCCACCAGGCCAATCGTCACTTCGATCAATCCGCGCCCTTTTTCCGGCAGGCGTAGCTGTACGCCCAGCAGCTGGATCACCGCAAACACGGTGACCGGCGCACCGATCATCAGCAACATGGTTTCGGGATCAAGGTAACGCACCAGCTGGGCGCTGCAGATGATGGCAAGGCCACCCACAACCATGAACCAGCGGAACCGTTTCATCGAGTCCCAGGCCGCCTGTCGCCCCTGCCGCAGGGCCTGCCAGCCGTTGGTTGCCAGGGTGGGCAACATCAGACCGGCCAGCGCCAATTCAGGCGAAATGACCGAGCTGAGACCGGAAATCAGGATCATCGGCATCGCGAATCCCACCATGCCTTTGATCACCCCGGCACCCAGTGCGACGATGAAGGCGAACAAATATAACTCGGGGCTCAGCAGCGAAAAAAGCGTGTCCATGTCGCCTCTTACCACGATGGCGGCGAAAGCGGCACAAGAAACGTAAGGGTAATTTATGAACTAGAATTGGTGCGCATGGGTATTTTTGTTGCGCTGCAGATGCAAAGTGGATATGCACAGTGCAGCATTTTGACAGCCAACGCCGATGTCGTAATGGTGTAACATAAGAGGAACGTAATCATGGCCCATGACGGACAGGACGTGACAATGACCCAAGACGCCCTTCTTCCTGATCTTCTGACCCTCACCGGTGCGGCTGTGACCCCGGTTGAGGCGCTGCTGGAAACGGCCACCGCGCGGGTGCGTGAAACCGTTTCGCTGGATGGCCGCGTGTCGGGCGGCCTGCTGGAAGAGAACCAAACCGCCGCCCATGGGCTGGCCTGGCTTGCGACCTATGCCTTTTCACTGAAACAGATGCAGGCCTGGGCCGAGAAACTGTCGGCCGAGGGCAAGTTCGGCAAGATGGAACAGCTGATCCACCAGATCGCCTTTGGTGAGTACCTTTGGCAGATCTACGGCGGCATCCCGATGAGCCAGAATGAAATCATCCGCCTGCAGGATCTGGGCCTGACCCAGGATGAGATGCGCGGGCTGATGCAGCCGGCAGTGATGACGCTGTGTGACAGCGGCAACAGCCAGGCCGCACGCGCTGCATTGGTTGAGCTGATGCAGGACAACGCAGGCTTCGCCACCTTTGGCGCCACCGGTCTGGACGAAGAGCTGGAAATGATCCGCGATCAATTCCGCCGCTACGCAGACGAACGTGTGGTGCCCAATGCCCATGAATGGCATCTGAAGGATGAGCTGATCCCGATGAAGGTCATCGAGGAACTGGCCGAGATGGGCGTCTTTGGCCTGACCATCCCCGAGGAATACGGCGGGCTGGGCCTGTCCAAAGCGTCGATGGTGGTGGTCTCCGAGGAACTGTCACGCGGTTACATCGGCGTGGGCTCCCTTGGCACCCGGTCCGAGATTGCGGCGGAGCTGATCCTGGCCGGCGGCACCGACGCGCAGAAAGAACAGTGGCTGCCGAAACTGTCCAGCGGCGAAACCCTGCCCACCGCCGTCTTTACCGAACCCAACACCGGCTCGGACCTTGGGTCGCTGCGGACCCGCGCGGTGAAGGGCGACGATGGCGATTACACCGTGACCGGCAACAAAACATGGATCACCCATGCGGCCCGGACCCATGTCATGACCCTGCTGGCACGCACCGATCCTGACAGCAAAGACCATCGCGGCCTGTCGATGTTCCTGGCCGAGAAGACCCCGGGCGACGATGCCAACCCCTTCCCAACCGAGGGTATGACCGGCGGCGAGATCGAGGTGCTGGGCTACCGGGGCATGAAAGAATACGAACTGGGCTTTGACGGCTTCAAGGTGAAGGGTGAAAACCTGCTGGGCGGCGTCGAGGGTCAGGGTTTCAAACAGCTGATGAAAACCTTTGAAGCGGCCCGCATCCAGACCGCGGCACGCGCCATTGGTGTGGCCCAGAACGCGCTGGAGGTCGGCATGCAATATGCCAACGACCGCAAACAGTTCGGCAAGTCACTGATCCACTTCCCCCGGGTGTCCGGCAAACTGGCGATGATGGCGGTGGAGATCATGGTGGCGCGTCAGCTGACCTATTTCTCAGCCTGGGAAAAGGACCACGATCAGCGCTGCGATCTGGAGGCCGGCATGGCCAAACTGCTGGGCGCCCGCGTGGCCTGGGCCTCGGCGGACAACGCGCTGCAGATCCACGGCGGCAACGGGTTTGCGCTGGAATATCAGATCAGCCGTATCCTCTGTGACGCACGCATTCTCAACATCTTTGAAGGCGCGGCCGAAATTCAGGCACAGGTGATTGCACGCCGCCTGCTCGGCTGATCACCCAACTGCCTAACCGGATTTTTCCCCGACTGATGCGGCCCCTGCGGGGGCCGTCTTTTTTGAGTATTTTTGAAACGGTGAAGCCTAGTCCGGCACGCAGATCTCACCCTGGCGGACCGCTTTCAGGGTGCGCAGCAGCAGGCCGATGATGATCACGCTCAAAACCACCAGCAGCACCGTTCCGATCCACAGATGGGCTGCGCTGCCCGTGTTGGCGGCGAAGGTAAAACTGGCGATGGTCACCGCCGCAAAAGGGAAGCTCAGCGCCCAGAAGCTGAGCGCAAAGGGCAGCCGCAGGATGCGGGGCAGCTGCAGCGCAACCAGCAGCGTGAAGAAATAGGCCGCGTTGATCAACAAGCGCGCCAACGCATCGACCTCGCCATACAGGCGGACCCAGGCTAGAAAGGCCACCGCAGGCGGCGCGATCAGGATCACCAGCGTCGGCTGCAACCGGCCCGGCAGCGGGTCGTGAAAGATCAGCCGGTTCATCACCAGCGCCATCAGAACCCCCCAGAAGACCAGCCCCACCGACATGAAGTACCAGCTGAGCTCAAAGTAGCCCAAGGGCACGCCCGCGATGGGCACAAAGACGTTGCCCACCGCCGGAATGAACCATGCCGGGCTGAGGTGTCCGGTCTGAAACGACCGGGCCGAAATCCAGCCCGACACCACCGCGAGCGTCAGCGCCGCCTGCATCCCCATGCCGATCAGCCACAGCGCCTCAGCCAGCTGGGCGTGACGACTAAGGCTGGCTACCCCGAGGAGCAGGAGCGAGATTGAGACCGCCGGGAAAAACGCCATTTTCACCGGGTGGCGCCATTCGGCCAGCACCGCTTGCGGGTATTGCAGGCATTTCGCCGCATAGCCCATGAGCAGAAGGAAAAACAGGAAGCCGGTGATCCCGTAAAGCCCATGCGCCAGCCCCGGCCCAAAGCCCAGGTTGTGCCCCGCCGATTGCACCGCAAGGGTCAGGCCGGAGAGCCCCATGATGATAGCAAAGATGGTGATCGGGTAATGTTCCAGCTTGCTGTGGGTCAGATCATCGGCACTGTTGGCCATGGGCATTTCCTTTTCTTGAGGTGCAAAGCGCTGAGGCCGCACCACATTCCCTTAAATCCCTTTGCCGCATATTGGGCCACGCTTTCGGCACGCGGGCCTTGCGACAGATCAAGCCTTCGCCCGACTTGAACAGCTACAGCCGGTTAAGTCAAAGGGCCGGAGTTTCCCCCGGCCCTTTTTGATGTCACTTCGATCCTGCGCTTAGTGGAAGATCCGCAGCAGGAACAGGGTGATGCCTGGGAAGGCCACGAGGATGACCACCCGCACGATGTCGGAGGCCACGAAATACATCACCGCCTTATAGGTTTCGACCATCGGGGTCAGGCGATCCATCGAGTTGATGACAAACAGGTTCATCCCCACTGGTGGCGTGATCAGCCCGACCTCAACCACGATCAGCACGATGATCCCGAACCAGATCGCGGTTTCCTCCATCGTCAGACCAAAATCCAAGGTCGAGATAATCGGGAAGAAGATCGGGATCGTCAGCAGGATCATCGACAGGCTGTCCATCAGGCAGCCAAAGACCAGATAGAGCGCCAGAATGATCGCCAGAATTGCCCAGGGGCTATAGCCCAGACCGACCACGTAGTTCGACAGTTCCTGCGGTACCTGTGTCAGCGCCAGGAAGCCGTTGTAGAACCCGGCGCCCAGCACGATGAAGAAGATCATCGCGGTGTTCTTGGCGGTGGCGGTGAAACTGCCGATGAGGCTGGATTTGGTCAGCCCGCCGTTCAGGAAGGCGATCAGACCTGTGCCAAAGGCCCCCACAGCGGCGCCTTCGGTCGGGGTGAAGACACCTGCGTAGATGCCGCCAACAACCGCAACGAAGACCAACAGAACCGGCCATACATCGGCCAGCGCCCGCAGCCGTTCCCCCATCGGGATCGGTTCGCGCACACCGGCGCTGTCAGGATGCATGCGCACATAGATCGAAATGGTGATCATATAGCCGATCGCCGCCAGAATGCCGGGCACGAAGGCCGCAAGGAACAGCTTGGCGATGTTCTGTTCGGTCAGGATCGCATAGATCACCAGAATGACCGAGGGCGGGATCAGAATGCCCAAGGTGCCCCCCGCCGCCAGCGTCGCGGTGGAAAAGCCGCCGGAATAGCCGTAGCGGCGCAGTTCCGGCAGGGCGACCTGGCTCATCGTGGCCGCAGTTGCCAGCGACGATCCGCAGATCGACCCAAAGCCGGCGCAGGCGCCAACAGCGGCCATGGCCACGCCGCCTTTGCGATGGCCAAGGAATGCCTCCGCCGCTTTGAACAGCGCTTGGCTCATGCCGCCAAGGGTGGCGAAATGGCCCATCAGGATGAACATCGGCACAATCGACAGCGAGTAGCTGGAGAAGGTCGAGTAAGTCTCATTCTTCAGCTTCGCCATCGCCATATTGGGCGTGCCCGTGACGAAGTAGAGCCCCCCGAGGCCGACCAGAAACATCGACAGGCCGATTGGGATCCGCAGGAAGATCATCAACAGAAGGACTGGGAAGGACGTCAGCCCGATTTCAAGGTTAGTCAATGCTCCGCCCCTTCCTGTGCGGCGATAATCTCGCGGTTGGTGAGAAATTCGCCCAAACGCACGACGGCAACATAGGCAGAGACAACAGCAGCCAGCAGGGCCGCGGCAAAGCTGGCGGCATAGGCCCACCAGATCGGGAATTGCAGCAAGAAGGTGGTTTCACCGTAAAGCATCTTGGACTGCATCCCGGCGTAAAGACGCCATGCAATCAGCGCCAGCACCAGCGCAAACAGCACTTCGCCAACCAGCGTGATGAAGCGGTTCACACGTACCGGGAGTTTTGAGGTAAAGATGTCGACAGAGGCGTGGCCCCCGGTGATCTGGCAGAGCGGCAGGAACGCAAAGATCGAGAAGGCAATCCCGGCTTCTACCAGTTCGAAATCCCCAAGGATCGGGCCAACGCCCGTGTCCAGCAATGTCTTGGCAAAGCCACCCAGCACGGCTTCGGCCAGCCCGCTGTGCAGCATGGTGTTGAGCGTACGCCCCAGAACCGACACACAGGTGATCAGGATCAACGCGGTCAGCACCACGCCCCCCAGCATCGCCATCGCGCGCGCAAGTCCAGTCATGAACCGATGCATTGATATCCCCTTTTCAGGCCTGAGTGTGACCCGCTAAGCAGTCCGAGGCAGCTGCGCGCCCCGTGTGTTGCAAGGGCCACGGCGTCACCGCCGCGGCCCATCGTTAAGATCCCGTCCGGGATTACATGCTGTGCTGTTTGATCAGCGCTTTGGCCTGATCCAACAGCGCCTGACCGTCAAAGCCTTTGCCGTTCATTTCAGCGACCCAGTCGGCCTCTTCATTGGCGGCGGCGGCTTTCCATTCAGCAACCTGATCGTCGGATAGTTCGATGATGTTGTTGCCACGCTCCATCGCCTGTTTCAGGCCCGGCGCATCATAAGCCTGCATGGTTTTACCAGCCCAAGCCGAAGTGTCGGCGCCCGAGTTGGCATCGATCACGGCCTTCAGATCATCCGGCAGCGCCATGTACTTCTCTTTGTTCATCGCAAAGATGAAGGTGGTGGTGTAGAGCGAGCTGTCACCGAAGGAGGTGTGGTTTTCCACCAGTTCCGGCACTTTCAGGGCGCCGGTCACTTCCCATGGAATAACAGTTGCGTCGATCACGCCTTTCGACAGCGCCTCAGGCACGGCCGGAACCGGCATGCCGACCGGGGTTGCGCCCAGCGACGAGAACATCTTGTTGGTCACGCGGGTCGGGGCGCGCAGTTTCACACCGTTCAGATCCGACACCGAGGTGATCGGCTCTTTCGAGTGGATCAGGCCCGGGCCGTGAACCCACAGCGCGATGATCTTGAAGGGGGCATATTCCTTGTCCAGCATGTTGGCTTCGGCATATTCCCAATAGGCGCGGCTGGTGGCTTCGGCGTTGGTCATCATGAAGGGCAGTTCGAACACTTCGGCCTGCGGGAAACGACCGGGCGAATAGCCACCAACGGTCCAAACGATATCTGCCACACCGTCCTGTACCTGACCGATCAGCTCGGGCGGGGTGCCGCCCAGCTGCATGGCGGGGTAGCGTGCAATTTCGATACGACCGTTGGAGTCGGCTTCGACCTTGTTAGCCCAGACATCCAGAATGTGCTTTGGAACGTTCGCCTGCGCCGGCAGGAACTGGTGCAGGTTCAGCGTCACCTCAGCGGCAAAAGCCGTTGCGGCTGTGCCCATCAGTACAGCGGCGGTTGCCGCACCACGCAGAGCGTTTTTCAAAATGGTCATGTCTTTCCTCCCATGAACCGTCTTCGTTGCCCCGCATGCGCGGGATGTGATGAGCGCCCGCCCCTCCTCGGGCGAACGCGGCACCCTTTTCAGGGCTCAAAGTCCGGCTGTTTGGCCGGGTGGGCCGCAGCAAAGGCCGACAGGTCTGCGCAAGCGTTGCAGACCTCCCGCACCCGGTGCAACCCGGAAATATCAACGCCGAACCGTTCGGCGGAAAACACTTGCGGCACCAGACAAATATCGGCCAGCCCCGGCGTATCGCCGAAACAGAACCGGCTGTCTGTACCCTCTTCCTGCAGCAGCGCCTCACAGGCGGTGAGCCCGTCACCAATCCAGTGATGCAGCCAGTCCATGACCGCCGCCTCATCCGCGCCCAAGGGGCCCTTCAGGTGCTGCAGGACACGCAGGTTTTGCAGCGGATGAATTTCACACGCGATCGACTGGGCAAAGCCGCGCACCTTGGCACGCTGATCCAGATCCTGCGGCAAGAGCGGCACCTCCGGGTGACGTTCATCCAGCCATTCCAGGATCGCAAGCGACTGACGCAGCACCGTGCCCTCAGGGGTCACCAGAACCGGCAGCAGCTGTTGCGGGTTCAGCGCAGCAAATGCGGCCTCTTTCTGGGCGCCGTTTTTCAGGTGAACCGGTTCAAAGGTGTAGTCGAGGCCCTTCAGGTTGAAGGCGATGCGGCAGCGGTAGGAAGACGACGAACGGAAGTAGCCGTAAAACTTCGGCCCCTCTTCCAGTTTGATCGCTTCGCTCTGCATAACCGTCCTCCCCGACAAGTAATGCACATGTTAACTACATTCTGTTTTGGCTGGCAACACCTTCATAATATTTATTGACCATGTCAATTAAATCAAAACCAACCCTGCGGTCAGCTTTGCTTGAAAGCAAAAGAAAAGGCAAGCATTTATGCTGATTTTTGGAACTTTGTTTGCCGATAAAAAAATGGGCCGCCCGCCGGGGCAGCCCATCATGATCCCTGATTTTTCAGAGAATCGCTGGTCAGATCAACCGATTAGTTCAGCGCCTTGTCGGTGATCGCATGGGTCCAAGCGCCCTCAGGCTTCTTGGTGATGACCGGATCAGAACCACCCGACATCAGCGACATTACAGTGCGCTCATAGTCGGCCGGATCCAGCGCGCCGTTGCTGCCTGCAGTCAGCTTGGCGATCTCACCCATCATGCGGATCTGATGCTCTTCGGTCTGTGCGCCCGAAGCATCGTTGTCCAAAACGATCATCGCAGCCTCTTCGGCGTTCTCTTCGGCCCATTTCCAGCCCTTCATCGAAGCACGTACAAAACGCACCATCTTGTCCTCAAAGGCCGGGTCTTTCAGGTTCTCTTCCAGCACATACATGCCGTCTTCCAGCGTGGCGACGCCCTGATCTTCATATTTGAACACCACCAGATCGTCGGGGCTCAGACCCGCGTCGATGATCTGCCAGTATTCGTTGTAGGTCATAGTCGACACACAGGCCGCCTGACCCTGCAGGATCGGATCCACGTTGAAGCCCTGCTTCAGCACGGTCACACCGCTGTCGCCACCTTCGGTCGACAGGCCCAGCTTGCTCATCCAGCTGAGGAAGGGGTATTCGTTACCGAAGAACCAGACACCCAGGGTCTTGCCGGCAAAATCTTCGGGGCCCGACACACCTGCATCTTTACGGCAGGTCAGCATCATGCCAGAGGATTTGAACGGCTGGGCGATGTTGACCAGCGACAGACCCTTTTCACGGCTGGCCAGCGCCGACGGCATCCAGTCCAGCACAACATCTGCACCGCCACCTGCGATCACCTGCGCCGGGGCAATGTCCGGGCCGCCGGGTTTGATGGTCACGTTCAGGTCTTCTTCGGCGTAGAAGCCCTTGTCCAGCGCCACGTAGTAGCCCGCGAACTGCGCCTGGGTCACCCACTTCAGCTGCAGGGTCACATCATCTGCGGCCTGCGCCATACCGGCCCAGAGGCCCAGCGCGGCCGCGCCCAGCGATTTCACCATGGTTTTCATTTCATACACTCCTTGTTTTATTCCCTTGTTGGATTTTGGCTGCGTTGATTTTTAGTTGCGTCAGCCACGTTGCGACGGGTGCCAGAAGGTCATTGCCTTTTCCAGCAAAGCAACCCCGCCGTAGAAAGCCGAACCAACGATCGCGGCAACCACGATCTCGGCCCAGACCAGATCCAGCGCCAGTTGCCCGACACTGGTTGAGATACGGAACCCCATACCCCTGATGGGGGATCCGAAGAACTCTGCCACGATGGCACCGATCAGCGCCAAGGTGGTAGTGATTTTTAGCCCGTTAAAGATGAAAGGCATCGCCGCAGGCAGCCGCAGCTTCAGCAGGGTCTGCCCATAGCTGGAGGCATAGGTCCGCATCAGATCCCGCTGCATCTTGTCAGTGGCCTGCAGTCCTTCAACCGTGTTCACCAGCATCGGGAAAAAGACCATGACAACCACAACCGCCGCCTTGGACTGCCAGTCAAAGCCGAACCACATCACCAAAATGGGCGCCATGCCCACAATCGGCAGGGCCGCCACGAAGTTGCCCACCGGCAAAAGCCCGCGCTGCAGAAACGGGAAACGGTCGATCACAATGGCAATAAGGAAGGCCGAACCACAGCCCAGCACATAGCCCGACAAGGCACCTTTGATCACGGTCTGCACGAAGTCCTGCCACAGGATATGTGTCGACTGCGCAAAGGTCACCGCAATGACCGATGGCGCCGGCAACAGCACCGGTGACACCTCAAAGCCGCGCACCACGGCCTCCCAAATCAGGATAACGGTCACCCCAAAGATCACCGGCACCGCCAGCGAGGTGAAGCGGGATTTCGGCTGTGCGGCCAGCCAGACATTGGCACGCCAGCCGATCAGCCAGCTGATAAATCCAAAGGCAATCCACATCATTGCGCCATCCCCATCTTCTTAAGGGTCATCCGTTGGATCAGACCAATGAGCGCCACCAGCGCCGCTGCCAAAGCCGCCGCCATGATCAGCGCACTCCAGATCTGGATGGTCTGACCATAATAGCTACCCGCCAGCAGACGTGCGCCCAGACCGGCAACCGCCCCAGTGGGCAATTCGCCCACGATGGCCCCGACAAGCGACGCCGCCATCGCCACCTTGAGCGAGGCAAAGAGGAACGGCATCGAAGAGGGTAGACGCAGACGCCAGAACTCCTGCCCCGAGGTCGCATTCCAGGTCCGCATCTGATCCAGCTGCATCTGATCAGGACTGCGCAGCCCCTTCACCATGCCAACCACAACCGGGAAGAAGGACAGATACATCGAAATCATCGCTTTCGGCAGCAGGCCGGAAATGCCCACCGCGTTCAGCACCACAATGATCATCGGCGCCACCGCCAAGATCGGAATGGTCTGACTGGCAATGACCCAAGGCATCACACTCATGTCCATCACGCGGTTGTAGACAATGCCGATCGCCAGCAGGATGCCAAAGCCCGTACCCATGACAAAGCCCAGCATAGTGGCTGAGAGCGTGATCCAGCTGTGATAAATCAACGACCGCTTGGAAAAGGCGCGCCCCTTGGCGACCATCTCCCCAGTGGTTTTCCAGATCTCCGCCACCACCTGATGCGGCGCCGGTAGTTTGGGTTTCTTCTGGCTCCAGGTATCAGCGACAAGCTCGGTGAAGCTCAGCTCCACATTGTTGCGCTTGGCCTGATCCTTGGCCCAGGGCGTATTCAACGCCACCGCTGCGCCATACCAGATCACAAAAATCGCGGCGACCACGGTGAAAATTGGAAGGAGGGATCTCATGCCACGCCCCCCTGCGCTTTCGATGATCCGCGAATACTCTTCAGTCGGCGTTTGCCGCGTCGCGTTAGGTTCTGCGGATCAATCATAGGCATGCCCCGCGCGCAAACCGTCACGCACCCGGTGCGCGATTTCCAGGAACTCAGGCGTATCGCGGATGTCGAGCGGTCGCTCTTTCGGCAGGGTGCTTTCGATCACATCGGTGATCCGGCCCGGCCGCGGGCTCATCACCACGATCTTGGTCGAGAGATACACCGCCTCAGGGATTGAGTGGGTGACAAAGCCGATGGTTTTGTTGGTGCGCGCCCAGAGCTTCAGCAGCTGTTCATTGAGGTGATCGCGCACGATCTCATCCAAAGCACCGAAGGGTTCATCCATCAGCAGAATATCGGCATCAAAGGCCAGCGCCCGCGCGATTGAGGCGCGTTGCTGCATGCCGCCGGAGAGCTGCCAGGGGAACTTCTTCTCAAAGCCTTCCAGCTCCACCAGTTCCAGCACCCGGGCGATGCGGTCCTGCTGATCCTGTTTCGAATAGCCCATGATCTCCAGCGGCAGGCTGATGTTGCCGCCAATGGTGCGCCAGGGGTAAAGGCCCGCGTGTTGGAACACATAGCCATAGGCACGGGCTTTGCGGGCCTCTTCGGCGCTGACGCCGTTCACGGTGATGCTGCCTGCTGTGGGGTGTTCCAGATCGGCCATGCAACGCAAGAACGTGGTCTTGCCGCAGCCCGACGGGCCGATAAAGCTGACAAAATCCCCTTTGTGGATGTCCAGATCGACATCTTTCAAAGCATGCACGGGTCCATCATTGGTCTCAAATGTCAGCGACAGATTTTTCGCGCTGATCACGGTGGTATTGGTCACGTCCCTGTGTCTCCGTTATTGCGCTTGAACTGCGCAATTATTTTACCTTTTGGTCAATAACGAACGCCCCGAACACGGGTCCGGGGCGTCGCCAATTCAGATACCTGCTGGAATATTAAGCGGATCGCGGTTGATCTGCTTCGGAGCGGTCAGTTCCTTCCACTTCGACAGCGCCACCGCGGCCGAATTGAAGGCCGGACGCGGCACAAAGCGGCCCCGGCCCGGCTGCGGCTGGCTGTTCTGGCCCCAGGCCCAGATGACCTCACCCCGGCTGAGGGTGTAACGCGCCTGCGCTTTGACTTGGAAGTCCTCAAACACGTTATAATCCAGCACCGAGTGGTGGTTCGACGCCGAAATGGTTTTGGAAATTTTCGGATCCCACACCACGATGTCAGCATCCGCGCCTTCCACGATCGCCCCTTTCTTGGGGTAGATGTTGAGGATCTTCGCCACATTGGTTGAGGTGGCTGCGACAAATTCATTTGGCGTCAGACGACCGGTTTCCACACCTTCGGTCCAGAGCACCGCCAGACGTTCCTCCAACCCGTTGGAGCCATTGGGGATCAGGCAGAAGTTATCTTTGCCCATCAGCTTCTGCTCGGAGGTGAAGGCCGCATGGTCGGTGGCCACCACCTGCAGGCTACCCGATTGCAGACCGGCCCAGAGACTGTCCTGATGTTCCTTATTGCGGAACGGCGGTGACATCACCCGGCGCGCCGAATGCATCCAGTCACCTTTGAAATACTCGCTTTCATCCAAGGTCAGAAACTGAATCAACGGCTCACCATAGACGCGCATGCCTTTCTGGCGGGCACGGCGGATCGCCTCATGCGCCTGCTCACAGCTGACATGCACGATATAAAGCGGGGTACCCGCCGCATCAGCGATGGTGATCGCGCGGTTGGCGGCCTCACCTTCAAATTCTGGCGGGCGGGAATAGGCGTGACCTTCAGGACCAGTGATGCCTTTGGCCAGCATCTCTTCCTGCAGATCGGCCACCAGATCGCCGTTTTCGGCATGCACCATCGGCAGCGCGCCCAGTTCCTTGCAGCGCTTGAAGGAGGCGTACATCTCATCATCCTCAATCATCAGCGCGCCTTTATAGGCCATGAAATGTTTGAACGAGTTGACGCCCATGTCCACGGCATCTTTCATCTCGTCAAAAATGGTCTCATTCCAGCCTGTGATCGCCATGTGATAGCCGATGTCGGCACAGATCTGCGGCGCCGACTTGCGGTGCCATTCATTGATCGCGTTTTTGATCGAGCCGTCTTCACCCGGCAGGCAGAAATCAACCAGCATAGTGGTGCCGCCCGTGGCCGCCGCCCAAGTGCCGCTTTCAAAGGTCTCAGCCGCGGTGGTGCCCATGAAGGGCATCTCCAGATGGGTGTGCGGGTCGATCCCACCGGGGATCACATAGGCGCCTTCAGCGTCGATATATTCGTCGCCTTTCAGATCTTCGCCGATCTGTTTGATCACCTCGCCCTCGATCAGCACATCGGCCTTCCAGGTGCGGTCGGCGGTGCAAACCATGCCGCCTTTGATCACTTTGGTTGTCATTGTCTTTCTCCCTATTTCCACCTTCACCAGCTTACGCTTCAAAGCCGTGTAGTGGTTTCTAACTTATGCCAATCTACCTAGGCTAAACGTCCACGCTTCTGGGTGCCGTTGCCGCTTGGAAAACGACGGCCGCATCATTGATCTCCGCCACTTGAGCCTGAAAAGAGCTCAGCAAATGGCTGACTCTAAGCCAGAGGTCCCGATTTTCATGCCAAAAATCGTGCGGCAGCTTTAGGACTGTCTGCATCATATCCCCCTCAAAATGCCGGGCATAAAGCAAAGGGTTCTCAATCAGTTCTGAGATCACGCGGTCCACGACCAAAGGCAAAGCGATCTGGCACTGCAGAAGCGCTTGCAACTCAGACAGTGAAAGATCGTTCAAAGGCTTTGCACAGGCTTTTTCGCAGCACTCAACCAAGCCGCTGGGGAACGGGCCTTTGTTATCAGGCCAGCCCATCAAGCTATTGATCGTTTTTTGCGTGTTGCGCTTCTTATTTGCCACGTAGCGTCTTTCTTCTTAGCCCAAGTATCCCGGGGGGTCGGGGGCATGGCCCCCGATATTTTATCTGATCACTCCACCACCTGTGCGGTTTCCAACACAGCATGCAGCAGCACATCGGTGCCAGCAGCGGCCCAGTCTTTGCTGATTTCCTCGGCCTCATTGTGGCTGAGGCCATCGACACAGGGGCACATGATCATCGCGGTCGGGGCCACATCATTGACCCAGCAGGCATCGTGACCCGCGCCAGAGACGATATCCATATGGCTGTAGCCCAGCCGTTCCGCCGCATCG